>Ga0268262_10003012_pt1 | contig 18743 bp, 18 predicted proteins | sample TergutNc150P3_FD_190354 | JGI IMG/M metagenome (GOLD analysis project Ga0268262, IMG submission 190354) | Nasutitermes corniger P3 segment gut microbial community from laboratory colony in Florida, USA - Nc150 P3 (SPAdes) (version 2) | ecosystem: Host-associated > Arthropoda: Insects >...
AACCATTGGAAAAAAGTCTACAAAAATTGTATTTTTCTTATCCTGACCATAAATATTAGATAAAAATAAACTACCTAAAATAAGTCCCAAAATTAACTTTTTCAAAATAATTCCTCCAATATATATACCATTTTTTTTACTTTTTGTCAAATATTTTACAGATATTTTTTACAAACATTTGCAAAACTTGCGCTTAACGTCTTTTATCTGTTTGTATCATAAAAAGTTAAAAATGTAAATATAGACGAAGTACAAATAAAAAAGATTTGCAGAAAAAATGAAGTTTAGGCGATATAGGCGAAGTACTAATTTTTTTTTATAAAAGTATTAATCTACTGTATCAATTGGGCTCTCTATTTTTAGGACGCGGCGTTGGGCTACGTGGGTGTAGCGGGCGGTGGTGCGGACTGAGGCGTGGCCAAGTAGGGTCTGGATGTACTTGATGTCTATGCCGCTTTCAAGGAGATGGGTGGCAAAGGCGTGGCGTAGGCTGTGAATTGAAGCAGTTTTGGGGATTTTCGCGCGGATAAGGGCGTTCTTAAAAATGTTCTGAGCGGAGCGAATTGATAAATGATACTCGGGATGTATGCCCGGAAAAATCCAGGGACTGCGATCTTCATTGCTAAAATTTTGTTTCAGAAATTCTGCAACTTGTTCGGATAAAAGAGTATAACGGTCTTTGCGGCCTTTACCGCTGTTTACCATAACTGTCCGGCGAGAAAAATCAATATCTGTCCATTTCAACTTGACTACTTCGCTGACACGCAGGCCTGACGCATAAACCATCATCAAAAGAAGACGGTGTTTTTTATTTGGCTCGGCAGTAAACATTTGCTTCACTTCCGTTTTTGAAAAAATAACCGGTAAACGTTTGTCGTGGCGGGGGCGATGCTGATCGCTTACAATATCTTTCTTCATTACTTGATGATAAAAAAATTTGACTGCGCTGATGTTGAGATTCATCGAAGACGCGGACAGTTTTTTTTCCTTTTCCTGATAGGCAAGAAATTTTGTTATATCTGCGCTGTTTGTCTCTTCCGGAGGTTTTTGCAGCCAGCGGCATAACGCGCTGTTGTACTGCAAATACGCTTCACGAGTGCGAGGACTGTACTTGCGGGAACGGAGTTCCGTGTCAAGAGCAAGCCGCCACTTTTCATTGAAAAATTCAATCGAAGCGGTTTTTGGCGGCCCGGCGTTATGCGATTTTATATCGTGGGAAGGAACAAAGGGAATAACGGCGGAAACGGCAGTGGGGGGATTGATGTCAGACCACGGAACATTCATAAAGCCGCTGACCAATACAGGATTGGCCATGTCTTTCTCAACTTCAACGCAAACCTTGCCGTTAAGCAAGGCAAGCAGAGCTTCGCGGCCTTTCGCATTGGCTATAAACTGGCGGCGCGAAACATCCCACTGCAAAGCAGGCCTAAAAAAAGAATTTGTTGAATCCGGAGTACAGGCATTAAGCAACTTATCAAACAAGTTCCGGTCATATTGATACAACGGAATCCTGATATGTCCGTTCTCATAAAAAAGATACACCACATTCATGATAAACTCCAAAGAATTTCTATTAAACAAATGCGCAGCATAAACGCCGTACTACTTTACAATGCAATAAATAAAATATGTCTTTTTTATTAAATCTTTTTATTGGTAATATTTCATTGAAAATATATCACATATTTAAATAATTGTCAACCATTTTTTTGTATATTTTAATATAACAAAAAGTTCAAATGACATATAACATTTAGGCGCAATTCTCCAACCTTGCGGGTTGATGGCCGTAAGGCGGCGTCCAGTTACAGTCCTGTTAAATTAAAAATTCATAATAGTTTATGTTAATTCATATTCGTGATAAAATAAAATAACCATGTCCAGAACATTTGTCTATTCAGCCCTGGTTCTCAGAAACCGCCCCTCAGGCGAATCCAACAACGAAGTAACTCTCCTTACGGCGGAAGAAGGCATAATAAAAACCACAGTATTCGGCGGCCCCAAAAGCAAATTACGCGCTCATACAGCGCCGTACAATTCCGGTCAAGTTTGGATATACCGCGACAAATCAAAAGAGTACGCTAAAATCAGTGATTTTGACGTTCATTCATGGCGGGCGGGCCTTAGGGAACTCTACGAAAGAACTATGACCGCCGGCGCTATAGCGGAAACAATCCTCTCCTCACACGGAGGAGGAGGCGAATGGGGGACAGCATTAAATCTGGCGATAGAAACATTGGATACGCTGGAAAACGCCAATGAAGAATTATGCGGAAGATTACTAATTCACTTCTTATGGCGATGGTCAGGCTTTTTAGGAATACAGCCACACCTGGAAACCTGCGCCGCCTGCGGCAAAGACGCCGGCAACAATGTTGCAGGTAACAACATACTTTGGTTCAGCGCCCGCGAAGACGCCGTCTTTTGCGCCGCCTGCGCCGCAGGCCAACAAGATCTTCTGCAGCTTAATCCCGGATGCCGCCGCTGGCTTTCCTCAGTCAGCACGCTGGAAGCGGCGCACTTACACCGTTACTCGATGGACAACAAATCTTTCAATGAAGCAAAATCACTAACAACCGCCGTATTAACAAGCGCAATTGGAAAACGTTTGAACAGCTGGGATTGGCAGTAATTTTTTTCGAGAAATTTCTCACAAAGATCACACGAGGGTGAGTTCTCCCTGATAAATTAATATTGACAAACTCAACTATTTTTAATATCATAAAAGAATGAAAACAGCGGTAATATTTTATTCCCTTGATGGGAACTGTTCCTTTGTGGCGGAGGAAATAAAAAACAATTTAAATTCAGACCTAATTCAATTACACGTAAAAAACGAAAAAAAACGACGGGGTATCTTTAAATTCTTTTGGTGCTGCGGATTAATGTTCTCAAAAAAAAATCCGCCGCTGGAACCATACGCGTTTAATCCTTCGGCTTACGATTTAATTATCATTGGAGCGCCGGTTTGGGCATCTTCTCCTGCGGCGCCAATAAAAACCTTTATTTCAGAAACAGGCATAACCGGCAAAAAGACAGCCCTCTTTGTCTGCCACGCAGGAGGCAAAGGAGACTCCCTGGAAAAATTTAAAGCCCTGCTTCCCAACAATGAAATAATCAGCGAAGCGGATTTTATCAGCCCCGCAAAAAACAAAGAACTAATAGTGAATTGGGTAAAAAGTATTAGCAGTGTATAACTTATATTCGAAAAAATTCTCACAAAGATCAAGAGGGGAACCTTCGCCGTTTTACGGCTTGGTTGAGGTTCACAAAGAGTACAAAGGGTGACATTCGGTCTTGGTTGAAGTTCACAAATGGGGAAGAGAAGGTTTTTGTTCGAAGGTTATGCGTGAGCTAACGGACAAAAACTCTTGATTCTTCTTTGTGATCTTTGTTACTTCGTGATCTTTGTGTGTAGTTTTTTCGAATAAAGTCCATTGTAATTTTCTCCTTCTTACTGTATCTTAAAGTCAGATGAAATGGGACAAAAAGGACATTTCCCCTGAACAGGTAAAGGAAATTTCTTTAAAATACGGCTGTGATCTGCTGACCGCCTCAATACTTGCGCGGCGCGGCTTTAACACAGGCGACTCAATACGCTATTTCCTGGAAGATGACATCACGTCCCTTCGCAACCCTTTTGCCCTGGACGGAATGGAAGACGCTGTAGAGCGTATTCTGGCGGCGAAAGAAGAGGGTGAAAAAGTTCTGGTTTTCGGCGACAGCGATGTTGACGGCATTACAGGAACCGTCCTCCTTGCGGGATACCTTGAAAGTATAGGCATGGACGTAACCTGGCGCATACCAACAGGCGATGAATCTTACGGGCTCTCTCTTGACGCGGTAGAAAATTTTGCCGCCAAAGACGGCACTCTGATAATTACAGTCGATTGCGGCATATCGCGGTTTACAGAAATTAAAAAGGCAAACGAACTTTCTATCGACGTTATCGTAACGGACCATCATGAGCCGCAGGAAGAATTACCCGAGGCTCTTGTCATCATCAATCCAAAACTAAAAAATTCAACATACCCATTCAGAAATCTCGCAGGCTGCGGCGTCGCGTTTAAACTGGTATGCGCTCTTCGTTTCGCGCAGAGAAGCGAGCTTTACGGTCAGCAAGTCTGCCTGTTAAATACAAGGCCCGTAAATGACGCATGGGTAATCGAAATCGCAAAGACCAGAAACCTCATCGTAATTGACACATTAATAGAAACAATTGTTCCGGGAATGATCTCGATCAGCGAGACTCGCCTACCCGCTTTTCTTGAGGGGCAGAACATTCTTTGCTGGGACGCCGCCTTGCATAAACAAACATTCGCAAAACTTTTCGGCAGGGGCGTTGAAATTGGAATGATGGACATTTCCCAGCAGATTGGAAAGGAGATTCCTCAAACTTCGGGTGCAAGTTTACTGCGGATAAAAGAGCTTTCAAAAATCGCGAAATACAGCGACAGGGAATTAAGCGAGCTTGATGTTTTTGTAAATCTGTTCACGTCGTATGCGCGGCTGAAAGAAAAAAATTCGGAAGACGCCGAAAAAGAAAACGCCGACATTCAGCTTGCCGCGCTTGGAACAATAGCGGATATAATGCCGCTGTTGGATGAAAACAGAATAATTGTGCGCAGGGGGATTGAAGCCCTGGAGAAAAAACCGCGCCCCGGACTTTCCCAGCTTATTCAAAAACTCGATCTTGCAGGCCGCCATTTTGACACAAAAGATATATCCTGGAAACTCTGCCCCAGTATTAACGCAGCCCGTCGGATGGGAAAAGCAGAAACCGCGGCGGCTCTGTTTTTTGAAAAAGATCTTTTAAAAAGAGAACGCCTTGCCGGGGAATTGGCGTCGATGAACGAAAAACGCAAAGACATGGAAGAAGAAGTCTGGGCGACTATCGAATCTATGGCATATAAAAGTTTTGACGAATATGAAAAAAAGTTTGTTCTGGTTCACAGCGAAAAAATAAACAAAGGCGTTACAGGACTGATGGCTCAGCGGGCTGCCCGATTATTTAATGTTCCGGCAATGGCAATTTCCATAGGCGATAATATCTGCACAGGCTCAATCCGTTCAACAAGGGGATACAATGTTCAAATTTTGTTTGAACAATGCGGCAATCTTTTTATTGACTGCGGAGGCCATCAGGCGGCGGGCGGTTTCAGTATGGTAATGGAAAACTGGGACACTTTTATAGAGCGGTTAAAAAAAGCGATAAACGCTATTGAATTTGACGAGCAGCCTGACGAGGTAGTTTTGCAAATTGACGCCGAACTGCCGCATGATTATCTTTCTCCCGATCTGTTAAAATTGGTTGACAGATTCGAACCTTATGGCAACGAGAATGATCAGCTTGTCTTTATGACAAAAAAAATCTCAGTTAAGGATATAAATTTTATCGGAAAACCAGACGCAAAACACGTAAAAATGACGCTTGACGCGGGAAAATATAAATGGCCCGCGCTTTACTGGCAAAGCGCAGATCGTGTAACAAACAGGGAATTCGGCATTAACGACAAAGTCGATATTGTTTTTAATCTTGCCCGCGATTATTATAAAGGCAATGAAACGCCGCAAATAATGATTTTAGATTTAAAAAAAAGCTAAAAGGGGGTACTTATGAAAAAGCGCGGAATAATTTTTTTATTTACAAGTTTAATCTTCTTAACCTGCACCGGGCAGCAGCCTGTTGTTTCAGAGCAGATAAAATATGATTTAGTTCCTGAAACTCCGCCTGTTGTTTCAATTCAGATAAAATATGCGCTAGTCCCGGAATCTCCGCGTCCCGGAGACCCGATATCAATCGGCACAAACGCCTATGTAAAAGAGGCCGTCCTTTTTGTAAAAGATAAACAAGTGGCAAAAGCAGTCTGTTTTCCCGTCCCTGCGGAGAACGGTAAACCCGGTTTTACGGCGGCTATTATAACTATCCCTTCCACTGTTAACGCGGAAAGCGTGATTCTCAAGTTAAACAATCCTGACTGCACTGTTTTTGAAATTCCAATTATATTAACGCCAAGAAAATTTCTCTCTGAGACGCTTGAACTCGATCCATCCCTTACAAAATTAGTCAGTGAGCCCAGTCCGGAAAAAACAAGGGAATCTGAAAGACTATGGGCAATTTTAACTACCACAGGAGAAGAAGTTTACAATCCCGGCAAACTTATCCTTCCTGTAACATCGACAAGAAGAACCAGTTTATATGGAACACGCCGCATTAATCAATATTCAGACGGCAGAAGAGTAACATCTATTCACGCGGGAGTAGATTTTGGAGTGCCGAAAGGGACGGAAGTCCGCGCCTGCGGCAGGGGAAAAGTTGTATTTTCAAGAATGAGGATACTTACAGGTTACACGGTAATTATTGAGCTTGCGCCGGGAGTTTATTCTTCGTATTACCATTTAGACAGCGTAATCGCGCAGGAAGGTTCAATTGTAGAAGCGGGAGATATTGTCGCTTTGTCAGGCTCTACGGGTTTTTCGACAGGGCCGCATCTGCATTGGGAACTCCGGGTAAGCACGGAAAACACAGATCCCGACATACTTGTTGAACGCCCTCTTCTTGACAAAGATGTATTAATCGGTAAACTATTTTATTAGTTATAGGGAACCGGAAGTAGAGAACCGGTTCTACACAAACCTGATTTGGGAAGGAGGTGATTTAATTGGCGCACATTGTAGTTGATGACAGCGAGATGCTGGAAAAAGCTATCAAACGTTTTAAGCGTATGGTAGAAAAAGAAGGCATCATCCGCGAATTCAAAAAGCGGGAGTACTATGAAAAACCTTCTACCATTCTCAACAGAAAAAAGAAAGCAAATGCCCGAAAGTTGGTAAAGAGAAACCGTAAAGGTAAAGGTGAGTATTAAGAGTTTTTTTCGCCTGACCGCTTTTAAGTGGTCAGGAATTATTCTCTCAACGCTAATAATTTTTTCCTCATGTACGACAATATCCCCTGTCAATTCAAAAAAAGAATACCCCTTCCTTTTTACAACAGTTGAAGACATTCAACCGCAGTGGCAGATTTTCGCAAACGGCATTGATTATTTCCACGGAAAAATTTTCTCTCCTACGCTCGAGTTCCATGCGTTAAAAATCGATCTTTCCGCGCAAAATATCGAGATCGTTGTTAAGGGCGGCGCTCTTCAAGAGAATCAAACTCTAAGCAAAAAAGTTTCCGGTTTTGTGCGCGACAACGATCTTCTTGCAGGCATTAACGCCGCCCCTTTTGATATTGTCTCTTCAAAGGAAGGAAAAGTAATTCAAAACGTGGGCATAGTTATTTCAAACGGTAAAATAATCGCGCCCGCCAACCCAGTTTATGACGCGCTTGTTATTTACAAAGGCGGTAAAGCCGCCGTTGTAAATCAATCCGCAATTAACTCTGTCGAAAACATAGAAAACGCGGTAGGCGGCTTTCATCAAATACTAACCGGCGGCGAACCCGCGCAAAGGACGCATGAAAGAAAAGCAAGACATCCGCGAAGCGCGGCGGGAATTTCACAGGACGGCAAATATCTGTATCTTGTCGTAATTGACGGCAGAAGAAAAGGCAGCATCGGCGCGACGGAAGAAGAGACGGCTTTACTTTTGCGCTCTCTGGGTTCATGGGAGGGACTCAACTTTGACGGCGGCGGCTCAAGCGCCCTTGCAATGCGCTTCGCGGACGGCAAAGTAAGAGTAGTCAATACCCCCATCCACGACGGCATCCCCGGCCAGGAACGCGCCGTAGCTGGCTGTCTTGGAGTACAATTAAGGGATTAATACGAAAAATTTATCACAAAGAACACAAAGAAGAAATCAAGGGTTGTTGTCTGAAAGCTATGTGTGAATTTCACGATAAAATAACGTACAAAAACCATCTTCCCTCTTTGTGATCTTTGTGTGATGTCTTCTTTCGTAGATCCCCTTATTCCCTAATTTTCAATTTTCATGTAAAATGCCAATATGTCAGAATTAACAGAATATTGTACTGCAGAGCAGTACAAGGGGAAAGCAACGATGGAAAAAATCTCGTCGCTGGCGAAACGGCGGGGATTTGTGTATCAGTCATCGGAAATTTACGGAGGCCAGAACGGGGCGTGGGATTACGGTCCGCTCGGCGTTGAATTAAAAAACCGCATTGCCGGCGCATGGTGGAAGGAAATGACCCGTCTCCACGACAATATCGTAGGACTGGACGCGTCTATCTTGATGCACCCGCGAACATGGGAAGCCTCCGGCCACGTTGAAAATTTTACCGACCCGCTTGTCGATTGCAAAAAGTGCAAATCGCGTTTTCGGGCGGATCAAATCCCGCAGGAAAATCTCACGGCGAAAAAATGCCCCGACTGCGGCGGAGAGTTGACCGACACCCGCAAATTCAACCTGATGTTTAAAACCCACATCGGCCCCGCTGAGGATTCGGCCAGTATCATTTACCTTCGTCCCGAAACCGCCCAGGGTATTTATGTAAATTATAAAAATATCATTCAGTCCAACAGAATGAAAATCCCGTTTGGTATTGCGCAGATCGGCAAGGCGTTCCGCAATGAAATCAGCACCAAGAATTTTATTTTCCGCACCTGCGAATTTGAGCAAATGGAAATGCAGTACTTTGTAAAACCGGGAACGGACGAGGAATGGTTTTCCGAATGGCGCAAGCAGCGCTGGGCATACTATGAAAAACTCGGCATTAAAATGGATCATCTGCGCTGGCATCAGCACGGACCGGACGAGCTTGCGCATTACGCGAAAGACGCCTACGATATCGAGTACCTGTTCCCGATGGGCTGGCGCGAGCTTGAGGGCGTTCACAACAGAACCGATTACGATCTTGGCCGGCACACTCAGTTCTCCGGCAAAGATTTACAGTACATAGATCAGGACAACAACAACGAGCGCTATATTCCCTATATTATCGAAACTTCCGCCGGACTTACGCGCAATCTGTTGATGATTTTCTGCGACGCCTACGATGAGGAGCAAGTCGCTGAAAAAGGCAACGAAGACGATTGGAGAACCGTTCTGCGCTTCCACCCCGATCTTGCGCCTATTACTGTCGCCATTCTTCCGTTGATGAAAAAAGACGGGCTTGCGGAACTTGCGCAGGACATTCGCGCAGAACTGAAAGAAGACTACGCGGCCGATTACGATCAATCAGGCGCAATTGGCAGACGCTACCGCAGACAAGATGAGGCGGGCACTCCCTTCTGCGTCACCATAGATTATCAATCCAAAGAAGATGGAACCGTTACCCTGCGCTTCCGCGATTCCATGGAGCAAGTTCGCGTACCAAGAGCGGAACTTTCTGCGCGTATCCGTAGTGAAATCAAAGCGTATAAAAGAATTAAATAATTCGAAAGGATTTCACGCAGAGGCGCGAAGGCGCAGAGGACGCAAAGGGGGAAGAGGGGTTGTTGTCTGAAAGTTATGTTTGGACTTCAAGATAAGATAACGAACAAAAACCTTTGATCCCTCTTCGTGTTCTTTGTAACTTTGTGATCTTGGTGTGAAAATACTGGGGAATAAATGTTTTTAACTGTTTGTTTAAATCCAACTTTGCAAAAAACTCTGCGTTTTCCTTCTATATATTCGGGGACTGTGAACAGGACGGGAGTTCATCGCCTTGACGCAAGCGGTAAGGGGATTAATGTTACCCGCGTTTTAACTCAACTTGGGAAAAAAGCCGCGCATCTTACGCAGCTTGGCGGCGAATTGCGTCCGCTGTTTCTTTCGCTCTGCGAACAGGATGGTCTTTCCGTGCAGTGGGTGGAAAGCGAAAGCCAAATCCGTTTTTGTTACACTTTGCTTTCCGACGCAGACGGCGCTGTTACGGAATTGATTGAAGAATCGGAACCTATCCGTGCCGGAACTGAGGAACGACTACTGGAAAAGTTTGATGATATTCTTGCGCTCACCGCAGACTTGAGTTGGGTTATTATTTCCGGCACGAAGGCGGCGGGATTTTCTGACGCGCTGATTCCCGCCATGACGCGAAGGGTGAAAGAGAAGGGACTGAAAATTATTCTCGATATAAAGGGAAAGGATTTAACGGAGAGTTTGAAATTCCAGCCGGACATTGTGAAGCCGAATCTTTTTGAATTTGCCGCCGACTTTGCGCCTGAGTTAATCAAGAACAATGAATTGATAGCGATAGACGACCTTGCAAAGGAACAAATAAAATCCGCGGTACTGGACATGGCGCAAAAAAACAAATGCGGCGTTATCCTTACCAATGGCAGTCGGAGAATTTTCGCGGCGAATACGAATGAGTTTTTTGAAATTGAAGTCCGGCCGGTGAAAGCGTTAAATTCCACCGGCTGCGGAGACGCATTCACGGCAGGACTTGCCGCCGCCTTGGAACCTTTGGTTCCAGGAGAAGGAGCAGGCTTTCGCGAAGCGATTAGCGAAGGGTGCAGATGCGGAGCGCTGAACGCCGCCCTTGTCAGACCTGGAGTTGTGCGGTGAGTTTAAAAACGATGAACAATACCAGCCATTTTTATGCGACTACTTTTTCATATTCCATTGAAAAATGAAGTGTTATATTGGTATGTTTTTTTTCATTAAGTTCCAGTAATTCTGGCGTGGCTTTTCTGACCCGTTCAATTAGTAAATCAAGAGATTCGGATTCAAGGGCAATGGGTATATCGTCATTTACCGCTGTCCACACGGAAGCCTCATCATCCCAAGTTAACAGAATTACATATTCGTTCATATATTAAGGATAATAATTTTTTTTATGCAGGTCAAGACTGCGACCTGCTGAACGCCGCCCTTGTAAGACCTGGGGTTGTGCGGTGAGTTTGTATACCAATTAATTTCTTTTTATGATACTATTTTTTTATGACAAATTCATTAAACACTATTTTTACTTCTCTCAAACAGGCGCAAGCGAAATTGGCGGCACAGAACCGCGCAAGCAAGGACAAGGCTCTTGCCGCCGCAGCCGCCGCGATTAACAGCGACAGGGCTGCCATTCTTGAAGCAAACACGCGCGATGTGGAACAGGCGCGAAACGGCGGCATGAAGGAGAGTCTCGTTGACCGCCTGCTTCTTAACGACAAGCGGATAGACGGTATCATCGAAGGGATCGAAATCGTTATCAGGCAGGAAGACCCGATTGGTAAAGTGCAGGCGGGCTGGACTCTGCCCAACGGATTGCAGATTGATAAAGTTACAGTCCCCCTTGGCGTTGCCGCTATTATTTACGAGTCGCGCCCCAATGTTACGGTTGATTGCGCCACCCTTGCCTACAAAGCCGGCTGCTCAATACTCTTACGCGGCTCTTCTTCCGCGCTTCTATCAAATAAGGCGCTGGTTAAAGCTATCAGGGCGGGGCTTGAAAGCGGCGGCGGAATAGCGGACGCTGTCGCTCTTGCGGAATCCGGCAACAGGGACGAAATTGACGAGATACTGAAAGCCCGCGGTTACATTGACGTAGTTCTTCCGCGTGGAGGACATGAGTTAATTCGGCGCGTTGTAGAAAATGCGCGTATCCCTGTTATCGAAACAGGAGAGGGTAACTGCCATATTTATGTCGAGCCAAGCGCGGATGTGAACAACGCGGTAGAAATTATCGCCAACGCGAAACTGCAAAAACCAGGCGCGTGTAACGCTGTGGAAACAATACTTGCGCACAAAGACATTCTCGCCGCGCTTATGCCGAAAATGGCGGCCGCGCTTGCGGGAAAATGCGAACTGCGCTGCGACGGCGCGGCAAAAGCCGCTATCGGCGCAGTACCTTCCGCTCTTGTTCTTAAAGACGCGGTTGAGGAAGACTGGGCGACTGAGTTTCTTGATTACATTCTTGCTGTAAAAACAGTTTCCTCATGTGAGGAGGCAGTTGCGCATATTGACCGTTATGGGACTAAACACTCAGAAGCGATTCTCACAAACGATTTAAAAGCGGCGGAGCAGTTTCGTTCAAAGGTGGACGCGGCGTGCGTTTATGTCAACGCGTCAACGCGCTTTACAGACGGCGGACAATTCGGCTTTGGCGCGGAACTTGGAATCAGTACTCAGAAATTCCATGTCAGGGGGCCGATGGGTCTTGAAGCTCTTACAACGATGAAGTACCTTATCAACGGTAGCGGACAGGTACGGAGTTAAAATGATTTCTAACCTTATCGCCGACGCGCGAAAAATAATTATCAAGATTGGCTCAAACACGCTTGCCGGCAGTGACGGAAAAATTAATTCGCAGTTTCTCTCCGAGTTTGCGGAACAAACCGCGGCGCTCATGAAAAAGGGCAAGCAGATTGTCGTTGTTTCCTCAGGCGCGCAGGTGGCGGGGCTATCTACAATGGACAAGTGGGCGCGAAAAAAAGACATTCACTACAGGCAGGCGCTGTGCGCGGTCGGGCAGGTGGAGCTTATGGGAGCGTGGAGCCGCGCGTTTGAACAATACGGCCTGCACATCGCGCAGATACTTTTAACCCGCGAAGATTTTAACGACTCAATCAGAACATTGAATATGCGCAACACCCTCTTTACTCTGGTAGACGAAGGCATCATCCCCATTATCAACGAGAACGATACCGTCTCTGTAGAAGAAATAAAAATCGGCGATAATGATACGCTTGCCGCGCAATCGGCAATTCTGTGGAGCGCCGACTTGTTAATTCTTTTCAGCGATATTGACGGGTTATACGACAAAAATCCCAAAGAGCATAACGATGCCGTTCTTGTAGAAGAAGTGCGGAACTTTGAGATAGTACATCAAAACATCAGTATCGGGGCGGCAAATGATTTTGGCACCGGCGGCATCGCCACCAAACTTGACGCCGCAAAACTGGCATTAAGTTACGGTATCCCGGCAATTCTTGCAAACGGAGGCAAACCCCGTAGCCTTGAAACCCTCGCGGCAGGTGGGCAAAAAGGGACTGTGTTCCTTGTCTCTTAAATACTGTAATATCAAAAATTTTAAAATTAACCGCGAACAATTGGGGAAGAGAAAAGGGAATAGGGAAAAGTGAGTGAGGATAGTTGTTCGCAATCTTTGCGTGTTGTTAACACGTTATGCTTGCTAACAACTATCCTTTTACCTCTTCCCTCTTCCCTTTTCCCTATTTCTCAGCTTCTTCTTTCCTGGCTTCGGCGCGATCTTTCATGTCGGCAATGCCGATGAAAATGGCAATCAAACCGATTAATACCGCTATGACAGGAAGACCGCCGCGAAGAAAGGCAAGCACATCTTTTCCCCAGTCAAGACCAAAACCAAATGCCTCAGGCGGTAATACCGCAAAAACCGCGGCGGCCAGAAACACAAGTCCAAGAATCACAGATTTCATTTTCTCCTCCAAAATATCCGGCTATTTGCCGGGATTGTTTAAATCACTTCTCTAACAAATATAAATATTCCTTCACATGAATTTCTCTTGTCTTCAAATTCCTACTTCCTTTGAAAGTATTATACTTTATTTCCAATACTTCAAGTCCGCCTGTCTTCTTTAACATATTTTTCATTTCTTCGGCGCTTATAAAGCCTTCGGAATTAAATGATATTATCACATATTTTGCCTTTATATTTTCAACAAGAGACGCTAAAGCTTTTAAAGCGCGGTTTCCCTTATTATAATCAGAACGATTCCAATCTTCCGGTATGCCTGATACTTTGCTTGTATTTTCGGGATAAGTATAGTCCAGTATCAAATTCAACATAAAATAATTTGAACCGTAAGGATGTTGATTATAGGGCGGGTCTAAATAGGCAATGTCCACCTCCGGTAATAAATTAATTATTTCATTTGAATCTTTGTTGCAAATAAGAGTATCACAGTTAAAATTACTGAATATCGGAAACGGTAATTCTATGTCGCCCATTATTCTGAATAGAGCATCCTGATTTTGTCCGCCAAATTGACCAATGCCCGTTTCTTTGTTTTTATAAAAACCTTTAAAAACTCCGGACGTATTCGCGTGTATTGACGCTTGTGACAACAAAGGAGCCAAAAAATATTTCTGTATTTCCTGCGGCAACTTCCCGATTAATTGTCTGGCAGTGTCGATATACATCGCGTTTCGCGTTGTATAAAAAACACGCTCGTTTGGCATTATATTTTTATCGTCATTTGGAGCGTATAATTCGGAAATAATGCCTTTTATCAGTTGTTTATTTATATTATCAATAATTTCATCGTAGTATTCGTGCAATAAAAAAAAGTTTAATTCGTTTTCATTGGATAAATAACATTCATTAATTAACGCTGAATATTTTTCCAAATCATTGACAATAAGCAGCTCGGAGAATTGTTTAAAATATCTTGCGACAATTCCCGAGCCGCTGAATACATCGAACATTCTCAATTTATTTTTATGCAGTTTTTGTTGTACCTTTTTAATTCCGTCTCCGATAAAACCCAATAAAGCCCGTTTATTGCCAATATAAGTTATTAATTGGCTGGTCAGGTATTCTTCTTTCTCATATAAAGTTCCGTCTGTTTCAACATCCTGTAAAATTATAGACCCGCTCATATCCCGACTATAACATATTTTATAATTTTTTTTCACGCTGTTAGCGGCGGCGCCAATTAACTCCGGCTAATTATTCCGCGATTGTTTGTAAACCATAATTGCAAACGCGGCGATAAAAAAAATCATCCGCACGGACGGAAGTATCAGCGAAAACAGGGGAATTGATCCAAATATTATAAATTCCTGTCCGGCAATTCCAAATAATTTTAAAATTGAATATACGGTTTCTATATAAGCGACAATAGCGCCAAAAATAACCAACATCCATGCCGCGTCTCTGGTTTTTGGCCAGAGTAAAATAGCCAAAAAAGCCGCCGCCGCTCCCAGGATAAGCTGACTAAGAATATATACTGTCTGTCCGGTATCCATAAAATTACCCGCGCTTTTAAGTTTATACTTTAGGCCTAAAGGCTTTAAGCTTTTAATTGTTCAACCGCAAAAACAGCCGTTTCTTTTAATCCGTTCAGATTTTCACATTTTAAAACAGCCAATTGAAAAATCGCGGATTCTATAAAACTGTAAAGATAATTTTTTGTCTTTTTTATATTGGTATTTTTTAGCTCTCCCGATTTTATACCGTTAATTATAATTGTCAATAAAACATGCTGAAGTTTTAAAGTTCTGCGCTTCACCCGCGCTTGCGGACTGATATCTTTTTTCGAAACGTGCAAAAGATAATCAAGAACAACGGAAAGAAGCTGACGGTTTTGTTCCGCCAGTTTAAAAACAACAAAAAGCACTCTGATAATTTTTTCAGGGCTGCTTAATGAATTGTCGGCGCGAATTGAATTAATGTGTTCTTCAACGCTTAACAAAAGCTGTTTAATACTGTAACCAAAAATTTCTTTTTTATTTTTAAAATAGAGATACAGTATTGTTCTGGTAATCCCGCACTTATCCGCTATCTTTTGATATGTTGCGTTTTCAAACCCCTCGTCCATAAAAACGGAAAGGGCCTTCTCCAAAATTTTCTTCTTCCTCTTATCATGCTCTACTGGCGCTGCCATAACCTCCCCCTAATGGCGGTTTACGACGTTCAGCCAAAGGCTGAATGTTAAGCCTGACCACATGATATGTGGTCAGGCCGTAAACCGCTACGATAAGCGACGTTTAAATGTCGCTTATCGTAGTAGTATCTGCCGTTTTAATGGCAGATACTACTTTATTATACATCATATTGATAAAAAAAGGAAGGAATTGCGCCATTACTTATTTCACGGCATGAATCAGCTTTTTTACCATAAAAACTTTCAAATCCGCTATGATCAGTTATCACAGCCAATTTCCAACCGGGAAAACGACTAACAAGCCCTGACATATTCTTGTAGGTTTCTTCCGCGGCGGATTGATCTCCAAGCCGTTTGCCGTAAGGAGGATTAGTTATTATAAAACCTGCGTCCGTATACGGAGACTGCGCCTGCGCCATTGGAAGAACTTTTAATTCTATTCCTAAAAATTTATCCGCGTAACGGATGCCCCGCTGAGGTTCCCTGCCCTCCGCAATGTCGCGTAGACGCGCCGCGTTTGATGACGCGATGGATATTGATCGCAAATCTTCGTCACTGCCCGCTATTCTGACAAGACGCCCGCCGTCCGCGCCGCTAAAATTTATTTTAGCGCGGAATTCATCGCGAACTTGCTGTTCAATTTTTAAGTCCGCTATCGGCATATCCTGAATGGCAAAGCATCTGCCCAGCCCCGGAGCTATATCCCACGCGTACATTGCGGCTTCTATCAAAATTGTGCCGGAACCGCAGAATGGATCGTAAAGCGGAAACTTCCGTTTCCAGCCTGATAACAGCAATATGGAAGCCGCAGTCGTCTCCCTCAGCGGCGCAGCGCCGCCTTCGCTCCTGTAACCTCTTTTAAAAAGCGGATCTCCGCTTAAATCTACAAGGAGGGAAACCACATCTTTTTCTATATATACGCGCACTTCGGCAATTTTTACGGGAGCGCCTTCACCCTTGCGTGTCATCACTTTTTCAGGGAGGCGGCTGACCTTATACTTTTCGCAAAGACGCTGCGCCGCCGCCTTGTGAACGATTGCCTGTATGCTTGTTTCCGCTTTTAACTGCGAGCGGTTTGTGCGTACTTTTGCGACTTTAAGCCCCATGCCTTTAGGCACCAGCCGCTCCCATTCCGCCGCGGCGGCGCCTTCAAAAAGAGCGTCAAAATCCGCCGCATTAAAAGAGGCGATTTCAAGAAGTACTCTATCGGCGGCGCGAAGACCTATCAACGCCTTGTACAAACCTTTTTTATCAGCCTTGAAACGTACCCTGCCGTAAAGAGAATCTTCAATCTTTAGGCAGGGAGTTCCGTCTTTATCCGCCAATTTTCGCAATTCATTTGATACGACTTTTTCGGCGCCTACCGCGCACAGAGCTACTGCGGTTTCTGTTTTTTCCATGTTAAGGATTATATCATAATTCCATTGCCCGGATAGTTTTTTTAAGATATATTAAAAATATGCCTGATTTTTTACCGCGCTTAAAACAGGCGGCGGTATTGTCGTTATTCTTCCTCGCGTTAATTCCCGCAAATTCCGTTTTTGGAGAAATTTTACAATGGTCAATAACAGGCGACATTCTCTATTTTCCCGCTGATAACGGCGTTGACTCTGATCCCGCTCCAATTCTTCCTTCATTGGGCGGGGTATTGTCATTAAAGATCGTAGGCCCTCTCCGGCTTGAACTGACAGAGGATATTTATTTTACAAATTACGAGTATAATTCCACGCTTGGCTATCCTATGGCGTGTAACCCCGAAAATCGTTCCGCGCTTGTTATTGGTTTTATTACCGCTCTTCAGTTTACACTTAATTTTTCTCTTGGCGATAAGGGCGCGGCTTTTCGCGTCTATGCCGGTCCCGCGGCGGATTTACGCATTGTCGCTTTGGCTATCGGGTTAAATCATCTCGCGGATTTTACAGGCGATATTAGAACGGACGCGCAATTGCAGACAAACGCTATCCGCGACTATTTTTGGAGCGGCGCACGCTGGTTTATGCCCGTGGCGGGAATAGGAATGGATTTTCCCATTAATGAAAAATTTTTACTTGGGTTCGATTTACGCGCGTGGTTTCCGGTTTATAAGACGTGGACGGGTGAAAACTTTTCTACTATTGACGGATGGCGGTTTGGAGCAGGGATTCGGATAACAGGGAACAGGTAACAGTTAACAATTAACAGTTAACAGGTAACAAATAGCAAAGGAAGAGAGAAGAGAGAGAAGAAATAAGAAAGAAAAAATTAAGAGACAAGGATTTTTGAGTGAAAAAAGAAAAGACTGTTGTTTATAAATGTTCTTCTTGCGGGCGGGAGGAAGCTAAGTGGCTGGGGAGGTGTCCTGAGTGTGGTGAGTGGAATACGCTTGTCGAAACTGTTTTAAAAAATGAAAATTTAAATAGACGGAATGTGGCTGGAAAAGATGGTGGGGTGGCGCAAACAATGCCTCTTGCCGCGGTAGACCCAATGGAAGGCAGCCGCATAAGTAGCGGTATCGGCGAACTTGATCGCGTACTTGGCGGCGGTATTATGAAACGTTCAGCCATTCTTGTCGGGGGGGAGCCGGGGATAGGCAAGTCAACCTTGATTTTGCAAACCGCCGCCGCCGCGCTAACAAAGGGGCGCGTTTTATACGTCTCCGGCGAGGAGTCCGCAGGGCAGTTACGGCTAAGGGCGGACAGGCTTGGTTTAAGCGCGGATAAAAGCGTTATGGAGCGCATTGAAATTCTCTGTTCGGGAAATCTTGAAGAAATTGAGACAGTCTTAAATAAAGTCAAACCTGTCCTTGTTTTGGTTGATTCCACTCAGACGCTTTATTCCGAGCAGGCGGACTCCGCGCCGGGCGGCGTGAACCAGATGAAATTCTGTACTTTTGAATTAATCTCGTGGGCTAAGGAACATGACGCGGCTTTGTTTTTAACGGCGCATGTTACAAAAGAGGGATTTATCTCCGGCCCCAAAACGCTTGAACACATGGTAGATACCGTTCTTTATTTTGAGGAAAACGATAAGACTGCCGGTTTAAACGGAAACGCCGAATGCCGTTTTTTACGCGCCGCAAAAAACCGGTTTGGTTCTACGGATGAAATCGGGATTTTTACAATGGGAGAGCGGGGGCTTACTCCCGTAGAAGACACAGGCCGGATGTTTCTTGTAAGACGCGAAGGGGAACTGCCTCCCGGAGTGGCGACGGCGGCGGTTCTTGAGGGGACAAGGACAATACTTGTGGAAATTCAGGCTCTTACCATTCCCGCCAAAGGGACAATCAGCCGTGTTTTTTCCGATAAA
>Ga0268262_10003013_pt1 | contig 18740 bp, 16 predicted proteins | sample TergutNc150P3_FD_190354 | JGI IMG/M metagenome (GOLD analysis project Ga0268262, IMG submission 190354) | Nasutitermes corniger P3 segment gut microbial community from laboratory colony in Florida, USA - Nc150 P3 (SPAdes) (version 2) | ecosystem: Host-associated > Arthropoda: Insects >...
AGCCGGATATAACCCGTCAGGTTTAATTAATTTGCTCATGTCATTAGGCGCTGTCCAAACAAGCGACTCGGGTTTCGGCAAAACGCACCCAAGTCCCGCCGATCGTATTGTTAACGCTCAAAAGTCAATATCAAAATACAAAGATATAAATACAAACGCGGCAAGACAAAAACGGTTTACTGCGGCGAAAAAGTAAACTTTTGTATTATCAACTTAGAGGAGATCTTTTAAATTATGAAAAACAGGCAAAATATACCCTTTAGATGGGTTTGGATTATAGCGACCGCGGTAATTTGCGTATTGCTTTCTTTTGTCATGATCCCGGAGATAGCGGCGCAGGGAAACAGCCAGTCTATTCTTCAGGGGACAAACCAGGTTCAGCAAAACCGCAGGTATCAATCCATAATACAGAATGTATTTAATTTTATTCAGAACCATTATGTTGAGGAAATTGATCCCCAGGTGATTTTTGAAGGGGCTATGAACGGAATGTTCAGCGCCTTAAATGATCCGTATTCAACGTTTTTAACCGAATCCGACATGAAGGATATGAACGATACAACCAAGGGAAATTTCGGCGGGGTAGGCCTTAACATTATTAAAGCTTCTTCCCCGCGCCCGGACGGGAAACCGATGTGGGTGGAAGTTACTTCCCCCATCGAAGACACTCCAGGCTGGCGCGCAGGAATTAACCCCGGCGATTTTATTACCGAGATTAACGGAGTTGCGACCGAGACAATAACTATGGACGAAGTTCTTGGAATGTTAAGGGGAACTCCCGGCGAAGACGTAAAGCTTATGATAAGGCGCGGCGAAAAAATGGAATTCCCCGTTACAATTACAAGGGCTACTATCGAAGTGCCGACGGCGAAATACGCGATGATAGGCGATATCGGCTACTTAAAGCTGATCACCTTTACCCCGATGACGGCGTTAAGGGCAAGGGACGCGATAAATGAATTTAAATCCAAAGGTTACAAAAGCCTGATTCTGGATTTGCGGAATAATTACGGGGGGCTTTTAAACTCCGCGGTGGACGTTTCCAGCCTTTTCCTTGACGAAGGGCTTGTAGTGCGCACAAGGTCGCGGATCCCGTCCGAGAACCAGGATTTTAACGCAAAGCGCGGCAACCTTGTCCCCGCCAATATGCCCGTTATCGTGCTGATTAACAGGGCTTCCGCTTCCGCTTCCGAAATTGTCGCGGGGGCGCTTAAAGACAGGGGCAGGGCTTACCTTGTAGGCGAGAAATCATTCGGCAAAGGCTCGGTACAGCAGGTGTACCCCCTTGAAAACATCGGCTTTAAAATCACTACCGCCCATTACTACACGCCGAGCGACGTAAACATCAATAAAATAGGAATCCCGCCCGACCGTGAGGTGAAATTCCCCGAGTATACCGAAGAAGACTCCGTAAAGATGAACGAGCTTATCAACGCGAACAGGATACCGGAATTCGCGGGTAAAAATCCTCAGGCGGACGCGGCTCAGGTAGAAGCGTTTGCGAAAACCCTTGAAAAGGAATTCCACCTTGACCTGTCCCTTCTTAAACGCATGATAAGGAACGAGCTTAACAGGACTTCTTTCGCCCCTATTTACGACTTGGAATACGACATTCAGTTGAAAGAAGCTATAGACATTCTGCGAAGCGGCGCGTACCCGCAGTTGATGAAAAATTACAAAACCCTCAAAACTTTGCAGGAAGAAGCTGAGGTAAAACTGCCGCTTGCGTCGTGAAACAATTTCTCCTTGCCGAAGAGCCGGATAACGGAATCGTCCGGCTTGAAGGCGATGATTACCGCTATTTAGTCCGCGTCCGCCGCCTCGCCCCCGGTGAATTTTTTCCCGCCCTTTTGCCCGACGGCAAAGAAACGCAAGTTCAGGTACTCTCGGTTGATAAGGGGCTTTTGACCGGCAAATGCGTCTCGGCTGAAGAAAATCCAAACCAGCCTTCTTCTTCAATGCCCGCCCTTGTTTTGTTTCAGGCTTTGCCCAAAGGCGAAAAAATGGACGTGATTGTAAGGCAGGCGGCGGAAGGCGGGATAACCGAGATTGTCCCCTTTGTATCCGAATTTTCGTTCGCCAAGGCGGGCGCGGGGGAGCAAAAATTTTCCCGCTGGCAGCGCATTATCAAGGAAGCGCGTCAGCAAAGCGGCTCTAAAATACCGACGGCAATCCGCCGCCCTCATAATAAGGAAGAACTTATAAATTATTGGAAGGAATTACGGGCGTCAGGGGCCATTGGGCTGTTATTTCATCATCAAGGGCTTGAACAGAAACCGCTTCACAGTTATCTTGATAACAGTAATTTAGATAAAGAGCCAAAGTTTGCGGCGCTGGCTGTAGGGCCTGAGGGGGGCTTTTCAGAGTCGGAAGTGTCCCTTTTCCTTGAAAACGGCTTTAATCCTTTTACAATTGGTGATACTATTTTAAGGACAGAGACCGCAGCCCTTTATTGCGCGGCGGCTGTACGGATTTTATTATGGGAGAGAGATTCGTGGCAGTTGAAACAAAAGTAGAAAGACAGACCGTAAAACTATTAAACGTCCCCATCGATATAATTGCCCCGGAACAGCTTGGCGATTATGTATACGAACTTTTAAAAGATAAAAAAGAGCATAATATAGTGCTTCTTTCCCTGTGGGATTTACTGCGCGCGAGAAGAAACAGCGAATACCGCTACTATGTACAAAGGGCAGACCTTGTTATCCCTATTTCAAAAAGCCTTGTAAGCGGGATAAAATTCCTTACAGGGATTAAAGCGTACCGTTATATGCCCTTCGACTTTATCGTAAGCCTTCTTACAATTCTGGAGGCGCGGGAATTTTCCTGTTATCTTTTGGGCGGCAAAACAAAGATAATCCTTAAAACGGAAAAAAACATACGCCAGACTTTTCCCAAACTGCGCATTGTCGGCCGTTTCCCGGGATATTTTAAAAGGTCTGACGAAGCAACGATAATTAAGGCGATAAAAAAAGCGTCGCCGTCCCTTCTTCTTGCGGGCAAAGGCATACGGGGCGAGGAGAAATGGATCGCGAGAAACAACCTTGCTCTTGGAAACAGCGGAATGCGCCTGTGGTGCAGCGACATCTTCGACGTTTTCGCCGAAAAGAAAAAGCACCCTTCCCGCGCCGCCTTCGATCACGGCTTTGAGTGGATAGGCTACACCTTCCAAAAGCCCTACAAATTTTTCAGAATATTCCCGTACATGTACTATAAGATTTTATTGCTGGTTTATAAACTTTTTGTGAAAGACAGTTAGCCGCTATTGGTACATTATCACATAAGGCCTGGGGTTTAACTCGTACACCTGCTTGGGCGTCATCAAAGGTTCGTCGTAGCCCGCGCCGGGGATATTAAAATTGTAGAATAACTTAAAACCTTTTATAGGCATATTACTCGCAAGGGCGTTAAAGGCGTAAGAGTCGCGCTTCATTCCCGGGTGGCCGAAGCCGTCGGCGCAGTGGACAAGGCGCACCCTGCTGAAATTGGCGTTAACCTCGCTGCGGTTTTTTATCATCACATAATTAAACTGGTGTATTACAAGCATGCGCTCGCCGGGAATGTTGTTTTGAATAATATAGTCTTCCATAACCTGCTGAGCCCTGTTAATTTCATCTGCCGTAACCGACCCTATTTCCACCAGAGGTTTTAACGTGCGCCACTCGGGATCAAGGGCGAGATGAACGTTGGGATATTTCAGGTAAGGCAGCATTCTTTTAAGTGAGTCAATCGGATCATATCTGCCGATTTGATGATCAATAAAAACAAGAATGTCGTTTTTAAGCCCGTAATCAATATATCTCATAAGAATTTCATTGCTTAAAATCCCTATGTCCCCGCCGGGCCAGACAGTCCCGTAAATAATATAAAACGCCTTTACGACCCTGCGCCCATTGCTTACCTTTTCATACTCCGCCGCCTGTTCGGTGAGCAGTTTGTCCAGCTCTTCTATCGAATATCGCCCCAGGATACCCATGTTGCGCGAATTGGGGTGGCCGTAGTACGCAAGAATATCGCTTGAGAGCAGTATCGAGGATTGATCCGCCGAGTATTTTATAAGACCGTCCTGCTCATTTTTGTTCGGGAAAACTTGCGCCGTAACAGAATAAGAAACTAAAAACAGTAAAATCAAGTTAAGCCAAAAAAGTTTTTTATAAGACATAGTTCTTTATTTTTCGGCAAAAAAGAGCGGATTTATTACATCCACAGGTATATTCTGTGCAATTTTGAACAAGCCGACCATGTTCCGAAAGAAAGCATAATAATGCCGGGAACGGGGCCCGCCCAGTTGTCAAAATAAAGAAGGAAATACCTGCCTATAAAGGCGAACATAATCCCAATCCCTATGTAGACATACTCAACTGAACCCCGCACATTGGACGCGATAAAAAAACTGATAATAGCGGTAAGAAAAGCGGCCGCCTCTATAACCCTGAAAATGGATCTAAAGCCGTAGATTATGTTCAAACTGGTATCCCAGCTTTGAGTGTCTATGGGGACGCCTGTGACAATGGCGATGGCGGCGGCAATTAATATCAGGATTAAGCTGCGGTTCATTTGCACTTCAAGACCCGCGGCGCAAAGGCCTGCGGCGGCTATGGAAAAAATACCGAAATATCTTGCAAAGAGCAGTACGCGCAATAAAATCAGTATGTAAAAAGAAGGAATCGTATAAATTAAGTGCAAAGGCAGTACAAGGCGGATAGTTTCAAACGAAAAAGAAAAGATAAACAGCGAAATATAAAGGATTTCCGGCGTCGATGTCTGTTCAAAAAACGATAAAATCAGGAAAAGGGCGGCAAGAGAGAAGACAACAAGCGTCACCAAAGAGGCGTGAACGGCAAAATAGTCCGTTTCAAACAGACGCCCAAGGAAAAATTGGGCAAATTCCCCAGGACGGCGGATATTTCCCACGGTTGTTTTATAGAAAGGCACTACCAGATAGGAAACAGCCAGCGCCGAAATGGCGGAAATTGTGGAAAATGCGATTGCAGCCCTGAAAAACACATTTCTTTCTGATAATGTCATAGCCAATATTATCCATAAAAGAGATTAATTCTCAAGACTTACAATAGAATACCGATAATGGAAATGAAGGGGAGTACCATGTTATTAAGAAAAATTATATCGATAGTCTCATTAATTCTTATCTGCGTATCCGCTTTATGGGCAGGCGACGTCGCCTCTTTTATAGATATGGGTTTTTCTCCCGACGGCAGAATTTATATGTTCGGCCAGTACGGAGTGCTTTCACCCGCGTTAAAACCCTGGGCGGAAATTTCCATTGTTGATGTTCCTGCCAATAATTTTGTCCCAAACGGCAGGATATTGTATACTCATGACAGCCCGATCAAGGCCGGACAGGACGGTTCAGGCGTTTTTTTCAAGCTTGTTGCCAATAATTCGCCCCTTACAGGCAAATATAACGTAAATTTTCAAAATCAAGGGCTTCCTCTGTATATTTCCAGGGACGAGAACCCTCCTGCAAACGGGGAAACGATAGAATTTCGTGATTTTTTGTCAGGAAGTGCCTATAAAGCCGAACTTATCCCCAATAGGGAAGGCAGCGGACAGAATGTAAGGTCGAATTTTTTCATAAATTTGGAAAGCCGTGCTCAAAACGGCGAAACTAAGAACTATACTATAGGAAATCCGCAGATAAAACGGCAAAAAATAGAGACATATAACATAAACAGGGTGCTTATTGACCCGCGCGGGGAGTCCATAATCTTTATTATAGAGATGAAAAGGGTTTCCGACAGCGGTTATGACATTCGTTATATGGCTGAAGTCCAAAGGCTCTAGGATAACGCTTTTTAACCTTGACAATTTTTAAATTAGTCTCATAATATATAGGTATGGCAGACGCAGTGTTCCTTGATGATGCTAATTTTACTTTATATCGTGATTTAATTTATGCGGAGAGCGGTATAACATTCACCCCATCCAATCGGTCAATACTGGAAAGCAGGTTGAAGGAACGCCTGCGCGGAAAAGGCATTGATTCAGTAAAAACCTATTTTGACCAAATCAAAAGCGACGTCGGCGAGCTTAAAGGTTTTCTGGATTCCATCACAACCAACCTTACAAGATTCTTCAGGAACCAGGCGCAGTTCGACGCTTTTGAACATTTTGTAATCCCTGAAGTAATGAAAATAAGGAACGTGCCTGGCACAATCAGAATATGGAGCGCCGGCTGTTCCACAGGCGAAGAGCCGTACAGCCTTGCCATGCTGTTAACCGAAATAGTTCCAAAGCCGTGGAATTTTGAAATTCTTGCCAGCGATATTTCCCTTAAATGCCTGATGACCGCCAAGGAGGGTTTTTATCCCGATAACCGCTTGGAAGGAATTCCGCCCGCGTATCTTACCAAATTCTTTAACAAAGTAGACGGCGGCTACAAAATCAAGCCGGAAATACAGGCAAAAATAAAATTTGACTATCACAACCTTAAAAACGATTCCCAGCAAAGGGGACTTGACGTTGTTTTCTGCAGAAACGTAATTATTTACTTTGATGACGTGGCTCAGGCGAATGTTATCGGCCGTTTTTGGGATTCTATGGCTTCCAAGTCGTTCTTATTTATCGGACATTCGGAATCTTTATTTGGAATGAAGACAAAATTTGAATTTGTAAAGACCGAATGGGCAACCCTTTACCGAAAAAATATTTAGGAGTTTTTTGTGGCAGATGAAATATCCGTTTTAATAGTAGATGACTCGGCGTTAATGCGAAATCTGATCGGTCGCATGATCGATGATACTCCCGGTCTTGCCATAGCCGAAAAAGCCATGAACGGCGTGTTTGCCCTTCAGAAAATTCCGCGCGTGGAACCTGATGTTATCTGTCTTGATATCGAAATGCCGGAAATGAACGGCATTGAATTCTTAAAGGAAAGAAAAAAACGCGGGATCGATATTCCTGTTGTAATACTTTCATCTATCGCGGCGAAAGGCGCACAGGTAACAATGGAGGCTCTTTCACTGGGAGCCAGCGACTTTATTCAAAAACCTTCAGGATCAATATCCGAAGATATCCATACTGTTAAAGACACGCTTGTAGGAATGCTGCTCGGCTACGGAGGCGAGTACAGAAGGAAAAAAGGGAAGAAAGTTCTTGCCCCTTCCGAATACGCCAAGAAAACTCCTCCCACAACCAAGAGCGTAGACCTTCTTGCCCATTTTAATCTTGTACCCGCGGAATCAAAGCCCGCCGACCCGCCCAAGCCGCTTCGCAAACCGGCGAAAACGGAAATTATCGCCATCGGCATCAGCACCGGCGGCCCCGACGCTTTGCGCGTGGTGTTTTCAAAACTGGACGCGGACTTAAAAGTTCCGATTGTAGTAGTACAGCACATGCCTCCGGGCTTTACCAATGAATTTGCCAAGAGCCTTGACCGTATCTGCCCGCTGGAAGTTAAAGAAGCCGCGGAAGGCGACTCTATAGTGCCCGGAAGAATCCTTATCGCGCAGGGCAATAAACACCTTGAAGTGGAAAGAAAAGGCGCAAGCCAGATAGTGCACCTTTCCGACGCTCCGCAGGTTTCAGGCCACCGCCCTTCGGCGGACGTGCTTTTCGCGTCTGTAGCGGTAAATTATACAAACAACGCCCTTGGGGTAATTATGACAGGCATGGGGCGCGACGGCGCTCAGCATCTTGGAACGATTTACAGAGAAGGCGGCTTAACGCTCGGCCAGGACGAAAAAACCGCGTGCGTTTACGGAATGCCCCGCGTAGCCTATGAGTTAGGCCATGTAATGGAACAGGTTCCCCTTGATAATATGGCGCGCAGAATTTGCGATATCGCAAAAACGCCTCGTTAGGAATTTTACATTATTAATTTTTAGGAGTCTCGTTTGAAAATCGTAGTTATCGGCGCTCAATGGGGCGATGAGGGAAAAGGGAAAATCGTTGATTATCTCGCGAACGATGCGCAGATAATCGTCCGCTACGCCGGAGGCGCTAACGCGGGACATACAATTGTTACAGGCGGCGAGCAATACGCCCTGCATTTAATTCCTTCCGGTATTTTTTATCCCGATAAGATTTCAATCCTAGGCGCCGGGATGGTAATCGATCCAAAGGCGTTATTCGACGAAATAAAAATGCTAGAAGATCGCGGCATCGACACAAAGGGCAGGATTTTTATCTCGGACCGCGCGCATATCGTTTTACCTAAGTATATTCAAATTGACAAGGAACGCGACGCGGCGCGCAAGAAACCAATCGGCACCACGGGCCGGGGCATCGGAATTACCTACTCAATGAAAAGCGAAAGGGACAGTATCCGTATCGCGGATCTTAACTGGAAAGAAAAAATGGACGAGCTTGATAAACCCGACTTGGATTTCCTCGCTCCTTATAAGGACAGGCTCCTTGAAATGTCGGTTGACCTTAGCACTTACCTTATGCACCGCAAAAACTCGCAGGTGCTTTTTGAAGGCGCGCAGGGTACGCTTCTTGATCTCGACCTTGGCACTTATCCCTATGTTTCAAGCGGAATGTCCTGCGCGGCGGGAGCGGCTGTCGGCGGTTGTATAGGCCCTCGCTCCATCGACAAGGTGCTGGGCGTATTCAAAGCCTATTCAACCCGCGTCGGAAACGGACCGCTCCCTTCCGAATTTGATCCCGCTTCCGAAGACGAGCTTTGCCGCTTTGTCCGCGAAACGGGGCGAGAATACGGAGTGACAACAGGAAGGCCGCGCCGCTGCGGTTATCTCGACCTTGTTTCTCTGCGCTACGCCTGCTTTACAAATTCAATAGACAGCCTTGTTATGACTCACCTTGACGTGTACGACACTTTCGAAGAAATCAAAGCGTGCATCGCCTACCGCATCGGCGATAAAATAGTGGAAACTTTTCCCGCTTCAATCGAAGACCTTAACCGCGCGAAACCCGTTCTGCGTTCTTTCTCCGGCTGGAAAAAATCCCTGGCTAACGCGCTTACTTACGAGGAATTTCCCTTAGCGGCGATGGAATACATAGACTTTATAGAACGTTTCTGCGAAACCCCGATTGATGTTGTTTCCGTCGGCTACGACCGCAAGGCGACAATAATCCGCAAAAGCCCCTGGGTTCGTTAAAAACTTGCCGGGGAGTAAAGTTACCGGGAGCAAACTTTAATGGACCAGATTTTAATTTTAGATTTTGGAAGCCAGACCACCCAGTTAATCGGGCGACGGGTCCGCGACCTTGGAGTATACACCGAAATAATTCCCGGCGACACGCCGATTGAACCGCACCTTACAAAAGACGTTAAAGGAATAATCTTATCCGGTTCCCCGGAGTCTGTTTACGATACGGGAGCCGCCCCAGACAAAAAGCTCTACGATTGCGGACTGCCCCTGCTCGGTATCTGTTACGGCTTGCAGAGGATGACGTACGACCTGGGCGGAAAAGTTGAGCCTCTGCCGAAAACCGAGTACGGGCGCATCGGGGTTAAACTTGCAAAAGAAGGCGCAAGCGGCGTCCGCGCCGAATTCCTGAAAGGCATACGCTCCTCCTTCACCGCGTGGATGAGCCACGGCGACACGCTGACAAAACTTGCGCCCGGTTTTAAGGAATACGGTTCCAGCGACACGGGGTATCCCGCCGTCGCCGCCCACGAAGAAAAGCCCTGGTTCGGCTTACAGTTCCACCCCGAAGTTACCCACTGCGAAGGCGGCGATGAAATACTCGGCGCGTTTGTGTTTAATGTTTGCGGCGCTTCCAAAGGCTGGGACATGGAGCATTATATAGAAGAATTGGGAAAATCGCTTAAAACGCGCGCGGGAGAGAACCCCGTTCTGCTTTTAATCTCAGGCGGCGTTGATTCCACGGTCGCGGGGGCCGCCTTGTTAAAAACATTAAAGAGCGAACAAGTGCATTTGATGTACATGGACACAGGCCTTATGCGCAAGAATGAAACTGCGGCCGTGCGCGCGAACCTTGAAAAACTCGGCGCGAAAAATTTGCACATAGTCATGTGCGAAAACGAATTCCTTGACGCATTAAAAGGCAAAGCGGAGCCGGAAGAAAAACGCAGGATAATCGGCGATTTGTTTATCACGATACAGGAGAGGGAAGTCGCCCGCTTAAAATTACCTGAAAGTTATCTGCTTGCGCAGGGGACTCTTTACACCGATTTAATCGAGAGCGGAAAAGGCGTCGGCAAAAAAGCCCATGTGATAAAAAGCCACCACAATGTCGCAAGTCCGCTTGTGGACGCGAAACGCAAAGCCGGAAAAATCATCGAGCCGCTCGACCGCCTGTACAAGGACGAAGTGCGCAAGCTCGGGCGCATTATCGGCGTTGACGAGGAAATTGTGCGCCGCCACCCGTTTCCGGGGCCCGGTCTTGCAGTGCGCATTTTAGGAGAAGTAACAAGGGAAAAGTGCGACATTCTGCGCGAGGCGGACGCCATTTATCTGGAAGAATTGAAAAACCGCAAAGGGTCTTCGGGAAAAAGCCTGTACGACGAGATATGGCAGGCGTTCGCCGTTCTTCTGCCGATACGCTCCGTGGGAGTCGCCGGAGACGTGCGTAAATACGGCTGGGTTCTCGCGTTACGCGCCATTGTCAGCTCCGACGGCATGACCGCCGACGTTTACCCGTTTGAAACCCGCGACCTATTGGAAATATCTACGCGCATAACCAACTCCGTAAAAGATATAGGGCGCGTAACTTACGACATTTCAAGCAAACCGCCCGCTACGATTGAATGGGAGTAGGGAAGAAGGAATTTTACTTTGATTGAAACCATATCGGCCACAGACCGTATCGGTAAAGACCCTATTGGTCGCCTGCTGCTTAATTTTTCCATTCCGGCAATTATCGGAATGCTTGTAAACGCTATTTATAATATTGTTGACCGTATCTATATAGGGCAGGGCGTAGACGCGCTGGGTATAGCCGGCGTCGGCCTCGTTATGCCGGTGATGATGATTATACAATCCGTCTCCATGCTTGTAGGCATAGGCGCGAATTCGCTTTTTTCCATACGTTTGGGCCAGGGCCGCTCCGATGAAGTTGAAAAAATAATGGGTAACGCGTTCACCCTCCTTTTTCTTCTTCCCGCCGTTTGCATAACCGTGTGCATGATTTTTATGGAGCCCATTCTGCACGGTATAATGAAGGCGCAAGGCGAAGTATATAGATACGCCGACAGTTATCTGCGTGTTATTCTTTACGGCGCGATATTTGCGGCGATGAGCCCCGGCCTTACCCATTTTATCCGTTCAGACGGACACCCTAAAACTTCAATGCTTGTTCAGATTGTAGGGGCGCTGACCAATATCATCCTCGATCCGATTTTCATTTTTGTATTTAAAATGGGCGTCGCGGGCGCGGCATGGGCTACGATTATATCGCAATTTGTGTCGTTCATTTTTGTTATGGGATATTTTTCTTCAAGATGGACAAGACTGAGATTTCGTTTCAAACACATGAAGTTAAACGCCGATATAACAGGACGTATACTTGCCATTGGTTTTGCCCCGTTTATTATGCAGTTCGCATTCAGCCTTGTCGGCGTTCTGCAGAATACAGTAATTTTAAAATATGGCGGAGACGAGGCGTTTACCGCAATGACAATTACCTTCAGCATGTTTATTGTTATCATTATGCCGCTTATGGGAATAGGTCAGGGCGCGCAGCCGATTATCGGTTACAATTACGGCGCGAAACAATACGACCGCGTAAAAAAATGCTACAAGCTGGCGCTTCTCGCCTGCACCGTAATTCTCTGCGCCGGTTTTCTTTTGGCACAGTTGGCCCCCGCGTTTTGCTTTTCGCTGTTCAGTAAAGATACCGGTTCCCTGCGCGATCTTGGAATACTGACCATACGAATTATAACCGCTTTGGCTCCTGTTATAGGACTGCAGATGATGAGCGGCCAGCTTTTTCAAGCTATTGGGAAACCTGTTCAAGCCGCCATTTTAAGTCTTTCCCGTCAAATTCTATTTTTTATTCCTATGATTTTGTTTTTGCCGGTTCTGTTTAAAAACCTCGGCCTTCGCCCCATTTTCGGCGTCTACTGCACTTTCCCTCTTGCCGATTTTTGTTCCGCGATTATATCGGGAATATTTGTCTACAGGCAGTTTAGAAAGTGGAACCGGATTTGATAAAAATTATTTATTGTGAAAACGCAGTTTCCAATATAATATATCATAAGGAGTACTTATGACCCGTGAAGAGCGAATAAAAGATTTAATATCCAAAATGACGCTGGAGGAAAAAGTTTCCCAGTTAAGCCACAGAAGCGAAGCAATCCCGCGTCTTGATATACCCGAATACAATTGGTGGAACGAGTGCCTGCACGGAGTAGCCAGGGCGGGCGTCGCCACGGTTTTCCCGCAGGCAATAGCGTTAGCCGCAACCTTTGACGATGAATTTGTAAAGCAGGTTATGGACGCCGTTTCAGACGAAGCGCGCGCAAAAAATAACGAGGCTGTAAAACAGAATAACAGAGGACAGTACAACGGGCTTACTTTCTGGACGCCCAATATTAATATTTTCCGCGATCCGAGGTGGGGACGGGGACAGGAAACTTACGGCGAAGATCCGTATCTTACGGCGCGCATGGGAACCGCAGTCGTTAAAGGTTTGCAGGGAGACGATCCTGAGAACCTTAAACTTGCCGCCTGCGCAAAACATTACGCCGTACATTCGGGACCTGAAAAAGATCGCCATACTTTTAACGCGAAAATTTCTAAAAAAGATCTTTGGGAAACCTACCTTCCGGCGTTCAAAGCGCTTGTCGACGCGGGAGTGGAATCAGTAATGGGCGCTTACAACCGCACCTTGGACGAGCCGTGCTGCGCCAGTAATCTTCTTATTAAAGACATTCTTCGCGGAAAGTGGGGTTTTAAGGGGCACTTTGTTTCCGACTGCTGGGCAATCCGCGATTTCCATGAGTATCACAAGATAACCAAAACGCCCGAAGAATCGGCGGCTCTCGCCCTGAACGCCGGCTGCGATCTTAACTGCGGCTGTACCTATCCCACGCTGACGACGGCCTTCAAAAAAGGACTTGTCACTGAGCAGGCGATTAATACCGCCCTTGAGCGCCTTTTACGAACCAAGTTCAAACTTGGTATGTTCGATCCGCCGAAAAAGAGCAAGTGGGCGAAACTTGACCGGAAAATTATCAACTGCGAAAAACACCGCAAGCTCGCGCTTAAAGCCGCGGAGAAATCCATCGTGCTTTTAAAGAATGTCAATAACCTTCTGCCCCTCGATTCAAGCCCGAAAAAAATTGTGGTTCTGGGGCCTGCGGCGGCAAACGCGCACGCCCTTTTCGGCAACTATTACGGGGTAAGTTCCCGTTTTGTTACAATTCTTGAAGGCATAGCGGATAAAGTCAAAAATATTTTCGGCATCAACGTTGATTACCGCCAGGGCTGCCTTATGTACAGCGAGAACAGCAAATCGCTTGTTCATTACGGCGAGGCGAATGTTATGGATATTGTCATCGCTGTAATGGGGCTGGACGGAGCCATCGAAGGAGAGGAAGGGGACGCGATAGCCTCGGATTCCAACGGCGACCGCAACACAATCGAGCTTCCGCCGTGGCAGTTAAAATACCTTCAGGCAGTAAGGAACGCCGGCAAAAAGATCGTTTTGGTGCTTACGGGCGGCAGCCCGATTGCCTTCCCCGAAGACATTGCGGATGCGGTTATTTTCGCCTGGTACCCTGGAGAGCAGGGCGGCAAGGCAGTCGCCGATATTATCTTCGGCGATACAGTCCCATCGGGGAAATTACCTATAACCTTCCCGGCTTCCACCGAACAGCTTCCCCCCTACGAGGACTATTCCATGAAAGGGCGGACCTACCGCTATATGACGGAAAAGCCGCAATACCCCTTCGGCTTCGGTCTTTCTTACACAACCTTCCGTTTTGACGCTATAAACCTGTCTTCCCCCTCAATTTCGGCCGGAGGCTGTGTAAAGGTAAAAGTGACCGTTTCCAATACAGGCAAAAAGGACGCGGAAGAAGTGGTACAATTGTATATATCGAAGGAAAAAAGAGGGGCGGATGAGCCTTTAGCCTCGCTTAAGGGGTTCAAACGGGTCTTTATACCGGCAGGGAAGTTAAAAACAGTGGAATTTGACCTTTTTTCGTCGTTTTTTGAGGAAATTAACGCCGAAGGTGAAAGCGTCTTAATTCCAGGCTCTTATAAAATAATAGCCGCTGACGCCGCCCCGGCGCCTGTTTCTGTGGAAAAAGGCGCTTCCGCCCCGCTTGTGGAAAAATTTTTGATAAATTAACAAAAATCGAAAAAATATGTTGAATATATTTTATCTTTGTGATAATATAATAGGAAATAAAAGCTGACCCAAAAGGTTAGAAAATTTTCTTATTGGAGGAAAAGAGATGAAGAAAGCACTTATTATTTTAGGTGTAGTCGTTATGCTGATTAGCATAGTCGGCTGTAAAGATTCGGGTAAGGGAAAATTGGTAATTTGGTCATTTACCGACGAGTTAGCGAAAATGACTAATGGCGATCCCAACTCCCCAGGTTTCACCGCGTATTTCACAAAAACACACCCCGGGGTTAAAGTTGAATATTCACAGACCCCATCGGATCAATTCCAGGCCAAAATAGACCCGGTATTGGCATCAGGTCAGGGAGCCCCTGATATTATCGCGCTGGAATCAGCATTTGTTCGCAAATACGTTGAATCCGGTCTTCTCCTTGATATTACCGATATTTATGAAGGCGCAAAGAGCAAACTTCTTGCCTACCCGGTAGAAGTCGGTTCTTTCGAAGGCAAAGTATACGGTATGTCATGGCAGGCTTGCCCCGGCGCCCTGTTCTATCGCCGCAGCCTCGCCAAAAAATATCTTGGCACAGACGATCCCAAAGTTGTACAGACCTATTTCAACAGCTTCCAGAAATTCCTTGATACAGCGAAATTGCTCAAGGATAAATCAAACGGCGCTTGCGTAGTCGTTTCTTCACTTGGCGACCTGAGGAACTCATTCCTCTCAGCCAGAACACAGTCATGGATTGTGAACGGTAAATTAGTTATCGACCCCGCCATGGAACAGTACATGGATATTTGTAAGACACTTCACGACAACAAATGGGAAGGCCGCGTTGGTCAGTGGTCAGAAGGTTGGTTTGCAGGTATGAGAAGCGAACTTAAAGACGAGAACGGAAAAGCGGTAGAAGTATTCTCATACTTCCTGCCCACATGGGGTCTCCACTATGTACTCAAAACCAATGCTCCCGGCACATCAGGCGACTGGGCGATGGTAGCGGGTCCCTCATCCTATCGTTGGGGCGGCACATGGGTCGGCGCTTACAAAGGAACAAAGAACGTTGACACAGTTAAAGAATTCATTAAATACGTAACCACCGATGACGGCTTCCTTGAAGCATGGGCGAAAGATACAGGCGACGTTGTAAGCAACCTCAATGTTATCAACAAAATTAAAGACACCTATACCGAGCCTTACCTCGGCGGACAGAACCACTATGCAGAATTTGCCGATATGGCGAAAAACGTTAATGGCAGACTCCTTCAGGGAAGCGATGAAGCCATTGAAGCTATGTTTGATGAAGCGACATCTGCTTTCGTAAACGGAGAAAAAACCAAAGCTCAGGCTCTGGCTGATTTCAGGAAGCAGGCTGAAGCTCAGTTTGCTAAATAATTTTTAGAGGTAAACTGTAAGAGTAATCTCGACAAGGCGCGGGTTTTTTATCCGCGCCTTTTTTTTCTTATTAGGAGGACCGATGCAAAAAACAATACAAAAAAGAATTGGTCATGAAGCGAGAACAAACCGTTGGGGCTACTTTTTTGTTACGCCCTTTATAATTGTATTCTGTATTTTTAACCTGTGGCCTACATTATATACCTTTATCCTTAGTTTCACCGATCTGAAAGGTTTACAGACAAAATTCAAATTTGTCGGCTTTGTAAATTATTTTCATTTGATTAAGGATCCGTATTTTTGGGGCGCTATGGGAAATACTTTTATTATTTGGGGTATTAACTTTATTCCCCAGTTAGGTCTTGCATTAATACTTTCTATTTGGCTTTCCGACATCAGGCTTAACCTGACGGGCAAAGGTCTGTTCCGCGCGGTTGTTTATATGCCCAACTTGCTGACAGCCGTATCTGTAGCTTTGCTTTTCCGCAGTATTTTCGGCTTCGGTGCATATACTACCTCTCCGGCGAATCAATTTTTAAGATCACTTGGAATTCAAGCGACAAAAATTGATCCAATTACGGGAGAAACCGTAAAACAAGCAATTGAATTTTTCCGAAGCGTCGCGTTCTCAAGGGGACTGGTTGCGTTTATCCAGTGGTGGATGTGGTATGGTTATACAATGATCATACTCATGGCAGGTATCACTACTATCCCCATATCATTGTATGAATCCGCGTCCATTGACGGCGCTAACAGCAGCCAAACAACATGGTACATAACCCTGCCTTTACTGCGCCCTATAATGCTTTATATTCTTGTTACTTCTATGATCGGCGGTATGCAAATGTTTGATATTCCGTTCTTGCTTACCGATATGATGGGCGGCCCTGATTATAAAATTCGAACTTCAACTGTATATCAATACAATATAGCTTTAGGAAGAGGCGCTAACGACTATGCGTACGGCGCGGCCATTTCTGTAGGTATTTTTATTGTTACAATAATATTGGCATTGATTATCTTTTTCTTCCTGCAGGATCGAAGTGAGCTCAAGAAAAAGAAAGGAGGCGCGGTATGAATTCCAGAGACGAATTGAAACGTTACGCCATTCATGTATTTATGCTTGTTCTTGGACTTGTCGCGATAGTGCCTATTTTTATGCTATTAATTAACGCTACCCGAACTACCGAACAGATCAATTCGGGTATTGTTATTGTTCCCGGTAAAGATGCGTTTTTTTCGACTACAAGCACCGTAATTGCCAATTGGGATTCCTCCGCATACGACGGTGAAACTCTTGAAGTAAGATATTTTGATTTATTCAAAGGTAAAACTTTAAAAGAGGAAGTTAACAAAAAAACAGGTGTTACTGAAAAAATCGTAGTTAAGAGTTTTACAGAAAGTTCTCAGCCTCGGCTTGTTCTTTATACGGACGAAGATGAAAGGGTTGCAACCTATAATCTTTCAAATAACGCCGTTATTTTTGTTAACGACGGTCAGAGTATTAAGAAAGGCGAAATTCTTGCAAGACTTGTTTCTCCGCCGAATGTTAGTTTTAACTGGGGTGTCTTAACGGGACGAGGTTTTCAAATTTGGCAGGGATTCGGAAACAGCGCTTTTATATCCATTTGCGCTACGTTATTAAGCATTTACTTTTCGGCAATGACCGCTTACGGCTTACAGGTCTACAAATTTAAAGGAAGAGCTTTGCTTTGGACGGTAATCCTAATCGTAATTATGCTGCCAAGCTCACTTTCTATCATCGGATTTTTTCAATTCATGTCTACGTTAAAAATGCGCGACAGTTATATTCCGCTTATTATTCCGGGTATAGCCGCGGCGGGAACGGTTCTGTTCTTGCGGCAGTATATGTCGTCTGTTCTGAGCGTAGAGCTTATTGATGCCGCGAGAATCGACGGCGCGAACGAGTACCGCATATTTAACATTATTATTCTTCCCATTATGCTTCCCGCTCTTGCCGCTCAGTCGATTTTCACCTTTGTAGGATCATGGAATAACTTTATTACGCCGTTTATCCTGCTTTCCAGCGAGAAAAAGTATACCTTGCCTATGCTTGTACAAAACCTGCGAGGTAATATTTACCGCGCGGAATACGGCGCTATATATCTTGGAATAGCAGTTTCTCTTATACCGATTATCATATTTTATTCATTAATGTCACGGTTCATCATTTCCGGTCTTACCATGGGCGGATTGAAGGAGTAGCGGAGTATTCTGTTAACATGAGACCGTCCGGTAACTCGGACGGTCTTTTTTTTACCACACGAACCAGAAAAAATTTTAGAAGAATTTACCACGAACTCGTACCTTCGGTACGTTCACGAAAGTTTTGTAGATTGTAATAATTACCTATAGAGAAAATAGCAGACCTGCGCTAACTTCTTGCCAGATAAAGAATTAGCGTTTCTGATTCGGTATGCTGAATAAACTGGAAAATTGCTGTCGGCAAGTGTGTAGGCAATTTTTCAAAAACAAGAGGTTTTGCTATGCATAACGACTTTACTCTATATTCTAGCCTTCGCCGAATATGCCGTCGGTTTTTAGGATTGGGAAAACAGCCCATACCTGAAAGAACGAAAGAAACGCAGGAAGCTTACTCAAGCTTATGCGGACATAAACAAAAATATAGTCAATTTTTCATTAGTTCCCTATTTCGGAAAAATGAGGCTTGATAAAATTACAAGCGAGGAAATTGACAAGTGGCTGGATTTCATGATCAAAGAAAAATACTGTAACGCAACTACCAACAGTTACTACGGCACTTTGCAGACTATGATTAAGTGGGCGGCTAAAAAAGAGATTAAAGAAAGATAATACGCCGAATGAACGCCATGCCCTTACTCTTGTAAAAATGCCGGAAGATAAATCCGCTAAAAAAAACAAACGTCATAATTTTAATAATTTAATGACCATGCCCCTGTGTGCTTACAGGGGCTTTTTTTGTGCTTAAAAATTACTCAAATGTCGTATATAAACCGTCTCCGGCTCATAGGAGTATTGAAATTGTGCAGAAGTCCTATGTTAATCGGCTTTTGTTCGTTGGGAAATTTACCCCTCAACTTGTACTAAAACCAAACTATCT
>Ga0268262_10003014_pt1 | contig 18733 bp, 34 predicted proteins | sample TergutNc150P3_FD_190354 | JGI IMG/M metagenome (GOLD analysis project Ga0268262, IMG submission 190354) | Nasutitermes corniger P3 segment gut microbial community from laboratory colony in Florida, USA - Nc150 P3 (SPAdes) (version 2) | ecosystem: Host-associated > Arthropoda: Insects >...
TCCCATTTCAAATCCTCCGGTTCAAGCGTTTCTATCGGCTCTGTTAGTTCGCCGTATTTCTTTTTCATGCGCCCGGCGCTTAACATAACATTGATTTTATTCAGGATATAAGGATTATTACCCGGATACTTTTCGCCCTTTACATAAATTGGAATGTAAAGGCTGTCAAGTTTGGTTATTAGGTCGTCAAGTTGTTTCATTCCCTGCCTTCCTCTTGCCCCTTTATTTCTGGTTTATAATCATCGGTTAAATCAATATGACATTCGGCAAAACGCTTTTTTAATTTTTTGTAGTACATTTTATAGTCAATATAACTGTAAGGGAAAAACCATATCGGCAATGTAAAGACGGAAACCATTTTAATTAGCAGTATTCCAAAAGACTTAAAAAATTCAACTGTAGAATTGATTAGCGCGGTAAAATATCCCGAAAAGTCGGCGGTGATCTTCAACCAGTTAAAATAACCTTTTCGGTATTCAATTAGTTTTTGATTTAATGACAATCCGCTCATTCCCCGTCCTCAAAATCAAATCCGTCCGGCGTTCCCGCCATCCCCGCTATATTCTCCTGCGCCTGTTCCGGCGTTTCACCGTAAAACTTCACGCGGTATTCCTCTTTCGATATTAACCCGTTGTCGACTTCCATCATCGCCAGTTTTTTCTCCGAATCCGTGTCTACAATCACGGAATCTTCCCAGACGATATTCACTGTTGAAGCGTCTATGGGGTTGCCGATAAACCCGGATAGTTCACATAACGCTTTTATCAGTTTGATGATTTCAATCTCTAGGTAGGCTTCATGCAATGACTTGCTTTGCATTTTTTCCGCCGACATATGAACGACTTGCGTCGCGGTCGCCATCGGCTGTATGTCCAATGAGCCTTTGCCCAGCCCCGAATTTATCGAAGCCCAGTTTAACGAATCCTTGATCGCCTGCGTGAATTGCTGGGTTCTTATCTCCGGCGTGTGCTGTTCAAAAAGCTGTTTTTTCTTTTCGCCGTTGTTCAGGTTGTCCTGGGGAATGGCGAAAAACTGCCCCTCGGAATTGTCGAAAATCCTTTCCGTTTCCCCGTCATCCCCCTTCATCTTTTCCAGTAACAAGTCCCGCCCGATAAAAGTAACCTGATCGCCCTCTTTCAAGTCCCGCCTCAATCCGGCGGCGGCAAGATCAACATCGACAATGGGGGCTAAAGCGTCCGCGAAAATTGACTGTCCGAACGGCAGGGTTTCCGAATAGTCGTTCAAGGTGTTGGGCTTGATCCACGCAAAAGGCGGGACGGCCATTTCAACCAGCGGCAGGTCTTCCCACGTTACCTCGTTATTTTTAACGGTCGCTATGGTGTTCTCGATGGTAGCTTTTTCCCCCGCCGTGTGTATACTGATATAGAATTTCTCGGCGTTTTTTGTTATCTCTGTTTTCACGAAAGCCACGGTTAACACTTCGTCCTGCGTGTAGGATATGGGGTAGATGTTGGGATAGCGGATGAGGTCTAACTTGACTTTCCCCCCGCTCGTCCTCTCGCCCGTTTTAATTATGTCCGCGCTCGCCAGAAGCACCGAAGTGCCCAAAGCGTAACCTGATATGGCGGCGTTGTTAAGTTTCGCCCTGAACCCCACCGACTTAGCCAACTGGTTGAATTTCTCGGTTTCGGTGTCGTTTTTCAAAGTAACTTGAAAAGCCTCGCTGAACAGGGTGGTGGCCCATTTCTTCGTAATCTGCTTGGCCAGTTTCATGCTCATCCTGCCTACCTCATGGGTTCTTATGCCGTTAAACCTGCGGTATGCGTGTATGTTGGGGACTGTGCCGTTATAATGGCTTTCCCATTCCTTTACGAACTTGTTGTATTCGTTTCTCGCTTGGGCAAGGGAATCAAAGTCAAATTGAAAAGGCGTTTTATTGAGCCTGTCCGTCCTCTGCCCGAATTTGGCTAATACTTCGTATATTGTCATGTAGGGAATTGTAAGGGAAAGGGGGAATTAAACAATATCTAGGCTACAAATTGACACACCCCGATACATTCCCCGTCAAATAATTCTTCTTGGCTGTCATATTCATTGTCCAGCCTTAATTGTTCTAATGTAATATCTTTTAAGTAATGATAATCTCCATATTTTTCCCTAAATTGTTTTTCAAGCGTTTCTCTTTCGTGGTATACTTCGGGCAATAAAGCCAGTAGTTTTCTCCATTGCTTAATTCCCTGCCTTACACAGCCGCCGCTACAATTATTATGCTCAAAACCCAATCTGTATAATTCGGGCATTATAATCCCTGTTTGCTTAAACCATTCGTCAATTTTGTATCGGGGTATTTCTTGTTCAATAAGGCGGAATTCAAGAGTGCAAAATTTGCCTGTTTTCGTATAAACTTTTTGATAAGCGGCTATTATACGCTGTCTGCGGTGTTGTTCCTCAAGCCCTATGCCGAAAATTAAATTATCCCCGTCCTTGTAAAACTTTTGCAGTCTTTCGGCTTTTAACACCCTTGAACAAATTGGTACACGGTTACAGCCTAAAAAATGCTCGTCAAAAAATACCTGTTCGGGCGTTCTGCCGTCCGTGTCGATATATATTTCCTTGCCTAAAAATGATTGAATGTCATTAAGAAAGCGGTATAAATCGGGGTGTTCCCATTTTGTGTCGTTAAAATAAAGTAACACGTTTCCTTTGCCGTATTTTTGAATAGACAAATAAGCCGTGTAAAATGACATTATTCCGCCGCTTAATGTTGCTATGTTCATTTTTTAATTTATAACCTTCAATCCGTGTTTATAAGTTCGCGGCTCTTTCGGCGTGTATGCCATTAAATAGCTTGCATAACAATTTATGGCATATTCAAAAGCGTCAAGGCTGTCTAAATCGGTCGTGCCGTTATCCAGTCTTATCGGCTTGCCTTGTTTCTTTTGCGCTTCGGTATCCCATAAGGCGGTGGCAAAAGCGGCTTTCAATCCCGGCACGCGGTCGGTAAATAAAAGCCTTCTTTCCGAAAAAAGTATTTGCACCATGTCGATCCTGTCGTTAATTAAGCCCTTGAAACAATTATTTATAACAATTCCCGTCAAACCTTTTTCCCGCACCTTTTTCCGTATCTGGTTGTTTAACGCGGAAGCCCCCGCCGTCTCCGTAAACAGGGCTACTTCCTGATTGTAACGCTCTTTCAGTTCCTTTAAGAAACCGACCGCCCATAAAGCCACTTCGTCAGCGTCATAGTCGGACTTAAAATAACTTTCCGCTATGGCGTAGACTTTGGCGAATCCCACCGTTATCGCGGTCGCCTGTAAGACCGTTTTCCCTTTTTTAGTCCCGTCCCCCAATTCCCCGCTTCCATAGTCCAACCCCACGCATATAATCGCTATCTTTTCGCCTTCGGGAATGTCGGGAACGTGGAACAAGTCCGGATTGTCGGTATAAGTGCCGTAAATCAATCCCTGGGCTATGCCCCAATTCCCCAGCCCCTCAATGGCGTACCTTCGGGGGCTGTTCACCTTCATTTTCTCAAAAATAGCCCTGTCGTCGTCGCCTAGAAACTCATTGCAGGTATAGTCCGTCGTTAAAGTGAAAGTGTCCTCGTCGGGATTGTCAAAAAACCTCGATTTAATCCACGTGGTGTCGCTCCACGGGTTAAAAGTCAAAGTTAATTGCTTGAACAGGGGGTAGGGCACTTCGCCCCTGAAACTCATGTCTAACTTGTCAAAAGCCTGCTCGTCATGCAACTGGTAGGCTTCCTCTATCCACGCCCATACCAAATGCCCGTCAGATACCGTGATAGAGGTTATGGAGTCGGGGTCGTCCATGCCCCTGAACAAGATTACCTGTCCGCTGGGTTCGTAAGTCAAAGTATGTTCGCCTTTGGGGATTTTCCATAAATGGGTGACTCCGAGCCTTTTAATCGCCCAGATTAACTGGGAACGGGTGGAATTTTTGTGGGTGTTAAAGTACCTGCGGATTACCAACAGGCAGGGTTTTACCCCGTAGACGTGATAGAGCTTCATCATGTTATAGACAAACCACAAAGCCGTAGTGCAGGACTTTTTACTCGCCCTGCCGCCTTTCACCACCCTGTAGCGTTTTTTGGTTTTCCAGAAGTCGTTGTATTTTGAGCCTACTATTTTAGGAAGGCTGACTTTATCCACTTAATTCCCCTTCATAAAACACGGGCACTATAAAATTATCCGCTTCGTTGGTTTCAATCCTGTCTTTCCACTTAAACCTGTTTTTCATGTTGAAAATCCAAGTGGCGGGCTGAATCTTCGCCTTGCCTATGGAAGCTATCCTGCCCATTTTAGTCCACCACGCTTCCGACAAATCCTGCCCTTTTTTATAGGAGTCCGAAAAGCGGGGATACTGTTTTACCCATTGGAAAAAAGTGTCTTTCGTTATGTCTAAAGAGGCGCAAACTTCAACCACCGATTCCCCGTTAGAGAATAAATATGGCAGCAGATCGCATAATTTCTCGCTGTATTTTGTCGGCCTGCCGTTTTTTTTGCCTAAAATGACCAGTTCCGCCCTTTCGCTCTTGACCGCTTCAATGGCTTTTCTTATGGCTTCATCGGTGGCTTTCCCGAAAGCGTCTTTTATGTTTATTGACTTAATATTTCCCATCTTCCCCTCCGAAGACGGAAATATCGTAAACATGGTTGTATATGTCAAGCAAAATTGAGCTTTTGAGATAGGTTTCTTTCTCAGGCTTGCGGATTTTCTTCATAAACTCATGTTTTTCATGGTTGTTCGGGAATACTATCTGGATTACATAGTCGGATTCGGACAGATTGCAGGAGTCGCCGTTTTTATTCTCCGCTTTCGCTTTTTCGCGGCTCTTTTTTTTCGCCTCCCTGAACGCGTCGGGGGTGAATTCCTCGGCTTCCGCCTGATTCTCAATAAGTTTCCGCTCTTCTTCCTGTCTGCCGAAAAGAATGTTAATGTCTGATTCGTCAAATCCCATGTCGGCTTCATAATCAATGTCGGGAAACATCCCCTTTATATCCTGCAAGGCGAAAACGTCCCATTCGCCCATAGCGGATTGGTTGTTTAAGAATACGTTTATGGACACTTCGTCTTTTTCGCTTACGTTTATCATTGCCACATGAAGTTCATAATCGGGCTTTCTGATAATGGTATCCATTTCCTCCAGCCTTTTATGGCCTCCGACAACGTTCATTGTGGGTTTATTGACAATAATCGGCTGTACCAAGCCGTATTTTTTAAGCCCCGCCCTCAGTTTTTTTCTGGCGGATTCTGATATTTTTCTGGGGTTATAGTCCGCGCCGTGAATGTCCCGCCTGTTTACTTTTACTATTTCAAAATTTTCTAATTGGTTCGCGCCCATACTCTGGCCTCCAATTGCGGGAATTCGGCTGTTACTTTTTGGTAATCATTCGGAAAGTTGTTTTTAAGATAGACCAATCCGTCCACGTCAGGAACGGAAAAATCATGCTTCCAGCCGTGGGAATACTCGGTCGGAAGCGGCAATTTATTCAGTTTTATGTAAGACATTACGTCTTTTGCGGAGAAATCGGCTATCGGGTACAGTTTCTTGTATTTCTCGTCTATCCCATAAGGCAAATGCGCCAACATTCCCCGCCTCGCCAAGCTCTCGTCCCTTCTTACCCCTTGCGCTATATAGGATATGTTAAATTTGGTTCTTAATCCGTGTTCAATGTCCGTCATTTTGTATTTCTTGCCTGTTTTTAATGACAAGGCTCCAAAATGCGGCTGTTGGTGAATCTTGATATTCCAGCGTTTTTCATAATGGTCGATAATCCGCTGTTTTATCTCTAAACCTTCTACAAAGTATAAAAAGACGAATTCTTTTTTGCCTGAATAACCTTTAACTAATAAATCAGCCATTACTATGCTGTCTTTTCCGGTGGAAAACATGATTATTATGGGTTCGTCTTTTAGGATGTCGCTTATTTGTTTTACGGTGTCCATAAAAATACCGGCGTTGTTACGCGCCGGTTCCTGAATTTTAGCCGTTTCCTGAACCGGAAACAGCCCCGCTTGCGGTAAAAGATATTCCGGGTGTTACCGAAACACGTCCGCCTACTCTTGACATAGTTCCTCTCATAATGTCCTCCAATAGGATTAAGATATTATGAGTGTGAATGAATGGCGTTATTTAACAATACTTATGTTTCAAAAGTCCACAGCCTTAGACGGCCTAATACGTTAGTTATAGGTTTTTCATAAAGTACAGGTTTTTCAAGTATCCAGTGGTATTGTCCGTTTTCCGCAAATTCGTCTTTTGAGTCTTTAATAATGTCTACCAGTTCGGCTTCTCCGATTATCGCGGTAGACTTAAAGAAATATCCATGCTCTTTTACGGCCTGTTTTATCCATTCCGTAACAGGCCTAGAATCGTCTTGCGCTATGCCGTAAAATTTCCATAAGTCTTTAGCCATTTTATAGGCATTTTTTATGTTTTCCGGCGCGTTATCTGGACAATTCCATTCGTCTTTCTCGATATAGTCATACCATGTATTTAAGAATTTTTGAGGCATTGATTTTGTGTCAAAAAATGACATATTGTTTCCGCTTGCGTGAATTAGTAATTTTCCTCGGTAGTCGGTTTTCCATGTGCGGTTTTCGGCTTTTTTAATTCCGTAACAAATAAGAGAGGCGTAAGGCTGTCTGATACTTAAAACTTTATTTTGCATAACTTATTATACCTCCTGTTTCTCGGTATGTCTACCAGTTGCATACCTTTACTTGTTTCGTGCCTAATTCGTTATAAGTCCAGCCTATAAACGCGCCGTTTTCTTTTTTCGGTTTCAGCGCTCTCTTTACCATTTCTTTCCACGGTTTTTCCGAAGTAACCAGTTTTAACTCAGGTTCCTTTACGGTTACGGTTTCCGCGATTTTTTCCGGCGCTTTATACTCATACTCCAATACTTCACTGAAAGACTTAATATCATCCGCTCCAATCCGTTTTGGCATTATAACCGCGTCAAGGTCTCCGCGTATATGCAACACCGTTTTATTGTCGTATACGCTGTAGGATAATTCCGTGGCTTTTACGCCGTCAAGGTATTTTCTATCTACCATGATCGCGCCGTTACCTTCATAGTCGCCGTCTAACTGCCAGAAAGCGGTGTCTTCTCCGCTCCAGCTTGCAAGGTCGAATTTGCCGTTATGAATTGACAGGATGATCTCATGCTTTCTGCCGCCTCGGTTTATCGCGTCCACGGCTTTAATTGCCTGTTTGAATTCCTTGCCGTCTACCATGATTTTATTAAACTTCTCAGTTTCAAGATAGGCTTTCATTTTCGGTATCATGTTTCTATGGTCTTTTTCGCCGTTCATTAAGTCTTTAATATCGGTCGCGCCGTCTTTTTTCCGCCAGTCGCTAAAACAGGATATAAATACTTTTTTATTGTCGCCTGTAAAGGTTTTTCTGAATATGGCTTTTTCGTCCGTTACATAAACATTTACGCCGCCTTGAAAGCCTTCGACGTACAATCCGTAATTGTCATAGTCGATTTTTACGGACTTGTACAGGTTATAAAGGTCTTTATTGTCGATTATCATTTTTACGCTCCTTATTTATTCAAACCTGACCAGTTCAGAACTGCCGCCTCTTACACCTTCTATAGCAGGTATCATCCTCAAAATCCTGAACCGCTTGCCTTCATTCCACGCCGTTCTATACGGTTTTATAAATTCTTCATATTTGTCTTTATAAATAACTTTGTAATCCTCAGTAAAGAAAATATAAAAACCTGCGGCTTTTTCGTTTTCTTTCAGTTCGCCTTCGTATTTTTTCCAGATATATGGCTCAATCTCAACCTTTCCGCTTCTATAGCTGGTTGACATTCCTCTCGGCCTGTTAGGATTGGACGGCAGAAATTTGCCGCCTTCGTAGAATTCGCCGTTAACACCTATACATCCGCCTTTAGGCGCGTGTCCGTTCATTTTCTCGCCTCCTATAAAGTACACATATTAAACTGGTTAGTAGGTCTCGCGTTAATAAACGCGCCGCTGTTCCAGATATACTCTTCGCCTGTTGTTTTGTCTATGCGGATTTTATACCGGCTTACTTTGCCGTTTCCTTTGAAAGATACCGTTTTATCGGTGCGGTTCAGGCACTCTCTCGGATACCTGCCGTCTCCGCAGGTAAATTCCAGCGCGTATAACTTGCCGACTTCAAACTTGTTCATTTCCTCGCCTCCTTACGCCGCTTGTTTTGCTAGTTTTCTATAGCCTTCGTACTGCTCTTTACAGCGGTCATACTCTTGCTTGTCGCCTTGCATTTCGGCGCGAATCATGTCTTCGTACCATAACTGCATTTCGGTTTCATAAACCTCTTTTTGACTGTTAATCATTTTCTTACCTCTCTAAATCAGATTTAAGGATATTTTGTTTATCCTTATACTTATTATTATAACCACTAGTTATATATATGTCAATAGGCAAGAGAAAAAATATTCACTTTTTTTGACGATTTTTTGTGATTTTACTTAATGGCTGTGTAGTTAAAATGTAACTTTTGGTTATATTTTCACTTGACAAGGATAAAATCCTGTTCTATCTTATATTTATGAAGATTAACGGCGTGGATTTTTATACTGTAAAAGAAATGGAAGAAAAATCCGGTAAAGATACTAACACTATAAAACAATGGCTTTTTAAGCATAATATTAAGCCTATTACTAAAGACGCTATATATGAATCAAGCGCACTTAAAGAATTGCTAAAAGCCAGCAGTCCGGGAAGACCTAAAAAGACGGTCAAGAAAAAATAGCTCTGGGCTTTACCACGGGTATTCCCGTATCAGCCCGCCATAAACGTCTTTTAGGCTGTCTTTCAGTATTACTTTTTCCTTGTCAATACGATTAAATTAACTATCATAACAACCAACTGGATTATCCCCACAAGCAGGATAAAAAATGAGTAGTTGGCTTTCAGGGCTTCGGATAAGATGTTATGAAACATCGGTATTCTCCGGCGGTTTTAGTTTCTGTCCGCAATGGGGGCAGAAGTTTGAAAATTCAATAGCATGATATTCAAAAGGGGAATCACACTTAGGACATATAACAGCAAGCCTGTTATCAAACGGTTTCCATTCTATTAATACCCAACATAACGGCTCACCAAATTCCCGTTCCCATTTTTCGTTCATGGCGGCGGCTGAAAATCTCATAAATTCGACTTGTCCAGTTTCTATTTTGTTAGAAACCGGCCCATCGGCATCGCATATTTCAAAGTCAAAATATCTGAACGGTGACTTCAACAATTCCCTTAATTCTTGGCTCATACGCCCTCCTGTGTTATCTGTCTCGTAATCGGGCCCCAGCCCCTGATTGCCCCCGGCCACGGCTTTGTGGCAACGGGTTTCACGGGCTTTGCCGCTCTTTTCCTCGCCCTGCCAGTCCCACAGACGTGAAAGCATTTGTCCCATGCGTCACGGAGGTCAAGCATATACTTCTTGCATATCGGCCCCTGTCTAGGAGGGAAGCGTAAGGTAAAATACCAGTAAGGGCATTTAATCCCGCACCTCATTTTTTGTCGCCCTTATAATCTACCAGTTTGAATATTACGTTCTTGCCGTCTTTGCGGTCGACTTCGTAGCAGGAAAGATCTTTCATAAGGCAAGCATCGCCAATCCGTCTAAAAAAGCATCCTACACAACGCGCCTCTTTATTTTCTGTTTTTACCGCTATTAACGCCTTGCCTATCGGTATCTCAATCATGCTTTCCCCCTTATGCTCTCCCAATTTAACAAATATCAAAACGGTATATGGCTATCTATCACTTTCAACTGCATAACAGGATCAAGTTTATAGTGTGACAAACAGGCGCAATACACCGCGTTTGCCCCGGCTCTATACATAGCCACTATGTCCCCGCCGTTTGTCATAACATCGGCGCATATTTTGGCGTTACCTTCAAAATCTCCCATAGGTTTTTTGCCCATATACAAACAAGCCCGTAAATATAAAAAATCCATCAATTCTTTTTCCGATAAATTGTCAGGCGTTTCATATAATTTAAGTAAAGTCTTAATTCTTTCTTTTTCTTCCCGCTCTTTCTTACGCCCTATATAAAGGCAATCTGCAAAACCTAATTTACATTTCGGAGCGCCATAATACCTTAAATAATCGCACTTTAATTGGCGTTTTATTTTTTCTAGGTCATTTATCCTGCTTGTCATGGTTTATTTCCCAGTATCCGTCATTAAAAAATAATTCTAATTTCGCGTCGGGTATGTCGCGCCCTTTTATTCTTAATTTGCCTTCGTTTTTATCCACCCCGTCTTTTATAGTCCGGTCTAGTCTTATCAAGGTGTCCGCCGCTCCGATCCAGCCCTGGCTCCCCATAATCCCCGCCGCCCAGTCTTCATTTTCATGTTCATTCTTTTTTGTATGAAATACCAAAATAATGCAAACCTGATAACTATCCGCTATGTCTTTTATCTGTCTTATTATTCTGGTGGTTTCATAATAATCATTGCCGTCTTTTATGTCGGTAGAGAAAGCACCAAAGGTGTCAACTATTATCACCCTTGCCCCCGTCTCTTTTATTCCCTTTACAATGTCTGAATTTCCTTTCGCTTTTTCGCAAAAATGAAAATTGGTATTCCACGGCAAATTCTGGTCTTTCAATTTTCCCAGCCGGTACTTGCACCTTTTAATACTGTCTTCCAAAGTAAAATACAAAACAGGCACTTTTTTTGTTATCTTCATACCTAAAAACGGGAATCCGGTCGTGATACTGTCAGCCATTGATAATAGCAGCCAACTTTTGCCTTTTTTGGGCGCGCCCATTAAAATTGTCAGCCCTACGGGAATCATATTATGAATAATAAATTCAGTATTTTGAAAATCCTTTTTTTGCAGTTCCTCGGTGTTTATAATCTCCATCCTTCCCGTTTCTTGCGCTATCCGGTCTAGTTCGGCTTTCAAGTCCATTATTTGGGCATCCGAAGGGCGGTTGTCCTTCATGTAGGTTTCAGCCGTTTTTTTTATGTCCCGTTTTTTTTGCTCCTCTAAAATTTCGTTGTAATAATATTCAGTTGAAATCGGATTTTCGTCATAATCAATGTCTACAGACCCCGATACTAATTTTTTAGGTATTAATACAAAACCCTTTTCTTTAAGCCTTTTAATCTCAGTATGTATCTGCTCAAGGGCTATATTGTCCAGCACGATGTTCTGAACGTCCGCGCCGTTTAAGACGCATGAGATGTATGCTTTTTCAAGTTCATGTAATCTCATATCACCACGTCCCTCAAGTCTTTCATGCCGTCGTCTTTAGGCGGGTTATTCCGCTTTTCCTTTGTCGTCATTTCCCCATAAAGCCGCTCAAATTTCTCTCTGAGCTTGCTGCCGCTTTCGATATTGTGGAACCAGAAATTACCCGGCGTTTTTACCCACAAAATAACCTGCCGTATCGTTTCAGGGGCTTTCTTGTCAAGGCGGATAAGGTATTCAATGTCAACAGCCCAGCCCTCGATTTTCTTTCTGATGTCCTTTTCAGCCTTGCCGGACAGGAAACTGGGGAATTCTTTACGGTGGGCAGTTAAGATAAGCTCGGATAATTCAAGGGCTTGTTTCTGGGATTCAGTAAGAGGGGGTGAAGGTTTATCTTTTAGTTTTTTATCTGGCGGTTCGTTAGAACCGACATTATGTTCTTTAATAGTTCTATTAGTAGTTCTATCGCCAAATTTGTCTATGATCTGAGGACAAATTTGTCTATGATCGGTGTCAAGTTTGTCTATGATCGGGGCTTTATCATCGCCATTTTTGTCTATGTTATTTTTATTATCATAGCCAGAATTGTCTATGATAGTGGTTTTGCTTATTATTTCACATAAGACTATTTTCCTTTTTTTGCTCTTACCTGTAAGAATTTTTATGTACCCAGCCGCTTGTAATTCAGCTATAAAACGGCTTGCAGTGCGCTTTGATTTAACACCGCTTAAAAACTCATTGTTAGCCCAGCAGTAACCATCTTTATATGAAAGCCTTGCTATTTTGCCGTAAATTATCCTAGCCCCGTCCGACAAGCTCTCATCGTCTAAAATGTCCCCTGGGATCATTATTTCCCTAAATTTGTTCATGTTTTCCCCTCTCAAACATAAAAATAAACCCCTAAAGAGGGCTACTGCGGCTAACAGTAATTGCCGGGCATAACTACGGCAAAACCCCCTCTTTAGGGATTTAATTTGTCGTTATGCCTCTGTTAATACTGGCTTGCCAATCCAGCAGTTTAAGTCTAAAAAATACAGCGAATTAAACAATACAAAGTTCATTTTTTTGCCTTATTTTGCGCCTTGCAAGCGTCTATACATTCAGGCAGGCGGTAATAATTAGCCTTTTGCTTTCTTTTGACTAAAGGCAAATATCCGCCAAATATCGCACAGCGTTTAAAATATCCAGTCGGGTATACATCGGCTATTAATTTGCACTTGCCGCAGGTGTCTTTATTGCAGTCAAGCCCGATAGTCATTTTTTCCATTTATTCCCCCTATTCTCCAGCGGTCAAATGCGGGCAGGTTAAAAATCATCTCGGCGCATTGAGGGACAATGGCGTTACCAAGCCCCTTAAGTCTGTCCACCCTGGAGGGTATCCCATGAGCCACTCGACCCACGTCGGATTCAACTGCCCACCAACCACTTCCCCCAAATTCCCCTTGCCCCTGTCCGTTGTGCTGTCCTTGTACATAAAAGCCCTCGGAGTCGGCCATTGATGTACCGCCCTCCCTAACAGGCTGTTCACCGGAACATTCTTGCAAGCCTCCGCCGAGCCGTCCTTGTAATCGCTCGCTGTCGGCGTTGGCCACATCTTGACGTATTCCGGCAGTCCCTGTTGTTTGCTGTTCGGTCCCCTGCGCCTGTAATCCGACCTCACCGGCGTCGGCAACATCCGCACCGTGTCCGCGAGGTTCAGGCTGTGGCTGTTTTTCCCGTCCTTCGTTTTTCTCCTGCCGCCCGCCGTCAGTTCCATTCCCGTATGTTCTATCTCCTGCGTCGTCGGAGTAGGCAACAGTCCGCGTTTCCAGTTGTAGATGTCCGTCCGAAGGCTCCGGCCCTGACCCCCTCTGTGGCTCCCCACCGCGTCCGCCGCCGCTGGCGTAGCAAACAATCCACACCCGTTTCCGCAGGTGCGGCGCGCCAACGTCCGCAGCCGATATAACCTGCCATTCGCAAGCATACCCGCTGTCGTGAATGTCCGACAAAACCCCGTTAAAGAATTCGCCTTTCTGCTCTCTTCCGGGAGAGGTAAAAAGCCCTCTAACGTTTTCAAACAATGCGATTCTCGGTCGTAGTTCGCGTAACATTCTCCGGCACTCAGGCCATAAATCGCGCTCGTCGTCGGCTCCCTTTTTAAGCCCCGCGTCTGAATGTGGGGTGCATGGGAATCCGCCCGTGACGAGCCATTCCCCTTTTGGCAATTTTGAATAATCGACATTCTTTATATCCCCCAAATGCTCCGCTTCCGGGAAGCGTTTTTTATACAGTTCAACCGCGTAAGGCTCAATCTCCGAAAAATAATGCTTGTCAAACCTAAGACCAGCCCAATACGCGGCTAGGGCAAATCCCCCAATTCCTGAGAATAGGTCAATGAAAGCTGTCATTTTTCCCCGCTATTGCCGATAATAACGATATGGGAAGGGCGTTATTCATTCGCAAACCTTAATAAAACATCAGCATGGCATTTTTTAGTCAGCGGACACCAGCAGGCTAGATTTTTCCCCTTTAACTCGTTAAGCTGTTTTCTAAACGTGTTATCGTCAATTAATTTCATAAGTATCATTTTTTCAAAATCACTTACCGCGTTATCGCCTGTAAACGGATTGCCCCATTTTGTAGGTCTGCCGACATAAACGGTGTTAGGCGGCATTTTCCAGCCCTTTGCGCGTTTTCTTTGTATTCTAACCGGATTCATAATTCCTTTCCTGACAAGCTGCCAGCTTTAAGCGGTATCCTTAAAATGGGGTTTCCCTTATATTCAAAAGTTAAATTGTCATTCCCGTTAGAACAAATAGGAAAACAAGTATCCGTATAAATTGCGGTAAATGTGGCTTGCAACGGGCGGTCTTTAATTCCACCTACAAACAGGTTGCAAAGATTGTTATACCAGCATATTTCATAATACCTGTCTAAAATCTTAAAGCCCAACATTCTTGAATAATCATGTTCGTCTTTTCTTACCCATTCAACTCCGTCTGCGTATTTCCGCATAAATTCTTCCAGCCTGTCGCAACTGTTATAGTCGCCTTGTTTTGTTTCCCAACGCATATCTTCCCCCTTTAATTTATTTCCGGCAATAACCGTTTCAGGTTTTTTTTAAGGTGTCTCACCACGGATATTCCTGTATCAACGGCTCACCCCATATCTGGGCAAGGCTGTCTTTCATAAAGACAGGAATCCCCATAAGGGAACACCCTTTAACAATATTCTCTAACCATTCGCGCTTTGGAATTATTTTGTCTTTTCTATTGCCTGTTTCCGTTCCGATTATCGCCCATTTAACAGTATTAAAATAAGTAGGATCAAAATCACCTTGTATTGGCTCAATACTTAAAAAAACATTTTCTTTTTTGCTAAAATAAAATGGCATTTGATTATTTGTAACGGTTGAGCCATACCAAAAATTATTGCCACATGGTAATATGCCACTAATTTTTTTATATCGGCTGGGGTTTTTCGTCAGAAACAAATACCTGTGTTGAGGGGCTTCCCTGCAAGCCTTAAAGACCTGCTCAATCCAGTTATTAGGAACCCAATCCCCGAATAAGTCAGCCATAGAGCATACAAATATATTTTTCGGGTTTTTCCATGCCGTTAATTTGTCAAGCTGTTCAAAATGCGTATGAGGCACGTTAAATGACCGACATTTCTCGCACCCGTTCATTCCACGCATTGCCATTTTCTTTGCGTAACAATATACGCAGGGCTTGGGGTTTTCTTTTGTCCCGCCGGGGCCGAAACACCAATGGCCTAAAGGGTTAATCGTTTCATCGCACCATTCAATTTTAGTCATTTTTACTCTCCATATTTCTTTCCATAACACTCCCGGCATAGGGTAGGACTATTCTTTGTGATTGATCCGTTATTGCCGTCAACGTAAGAATAGGAATGTTTGCCGCAAAGAGTCTTGCCGCAGATAGCGCAGGTGTATTGCGTTTTACTTGTTAGTTTAATGCCGCATACAAAACATTTTTTTATTTTAGTCATTTATAACTTCCTTTTTAGGAGCATCCTCAAAACTCCAGTACCCATTTGCGCCATAATCGCACCCGTTTCTTATCTCTTTTATGCTTGTAAAGGTACATTCACGCCAACTGTTAAAATCGCATTTGCCGCAGTTTATTTTAGGCTTTACACCGGCTGCTTTGTGAAATGTTACATTTTCAAATTTTAATACTACTGTCATACAGTCTCCTTCTCCAATTTTGTAAACATAAGGTCTCTAGGTAAAATTCTCCGGCAAAACCATGACGTATTAAACCAGCATGATCCGCCGGTAAATTCCACCCTTTTATCCAAAACTAATAATTGAATACCGCAACTACCGTACATATCGCCCCTTTTTACGCCCTCCAGCGCAGTCAACGGCATGAGCATTGCCCACCGTTTGCTATTGAGGTAGCATTGTTGAATAAATTCGTCTTTCAGGGTGTATGGAGGGTTTGTAACAATGCAGTCAAATTCAAAATCAGGCTTGTCTTTCAAAAAATCAAAAGTTTCTTGAGAGGTAGAAATAACCTTGTTTCCGTGTTCCCTTAAAACCCTCGCTATCTCGCTTTTTCCAGTAGTGTCGGTCGGTTCCCATATCACCCATGAAGGGTTAATATATTTGAGTAACGGGCGCACGGCATACGCTGGGGTGTTAAAATGATCGTGTTTTTTATTTTGCGTATAATTGATCATTGCTTGTTTCATACCGCCGCCCTCACGCTGTTTTGTTCCAACATTAGACCTTGTAGAATTTCACGAAATTTCGGTGTATCAATTCCAACAATTTCCATTTCTGCCACAAGGTTAGAAATAAAGTCCATGCACTCTTTTTTTGTGTACTCGCCTATGCTTTTAAGTTCGTGTATCACTATAGGCTCTTCCAGTTTCGCCCCTGTCATCGGGTCTATCACGCTCCGGCGCAAAACTTCCCCCGCGCCCAGTTCCCTTTTCATAACTTCGCGGAATTCCGTGTGGCTTTTACAGTTGTATGAATGGCAGTTTGAAAACCAGTAGCAACTTATAAGCGCGTGAATAGTGGAATTTTGCTGTAGGGTTTTCATGTCGGCTAATTCAACGGTATAGTATTTGCCTACAGTAAGGTTTGCGCCGGTGAATTTGCCGCTGTCGGTGATTAGGATTTTAATAACGCCCTCCCGCTAGTTATTATTAACTTGCGCGTTTATTCCATGCGTCTATTGCGTCTTTTTTGTTATCGCAATAGCAAGTTTCCACATTACCCATTTTGCAATCTGAATTTTCGCAATGAACATACCACCTTTTTTCACCAATAGTTCCCTTAAAGCCTACCAACGTAGCTTTTTTACCGCAAAACGGACAGGATTTTAATTCATTGGTCATTTATTCCCACCAAATTAAAACGGGTATTCCTCTTTAGTTTCTTGCCGCCATCCGTTATTATTGGGTTCGGATTGCCGCTCTTGCCGTTGCTGTTTTTCCACGCTTTCAGCCACAATGACAATCTTGCTCATGTTTTTGCCGTCGTTGCCCATCCAGCGTTCCTGCCTTATTTTCCCTTTTATCTCCACGGATGTTCCCTTCCGGCATACTTCGGAAACATATTCAGCCAACTTATCCCAACATTGTATGTCAAAGAAAGATGTTTCTTTGTCAAACCCATCGCCGTTTTTACAGTAGCGGTTATTGGCAATAGAAAAGTTACAAACCGCCATTCCTCTGGGTGTAGACCTCATCTGGGGGTCTCTTGTAAGGTTTCCGGTAATCTCTACAAAATTTTTGTCACTTGCCATTTTTATTCTCCTTGTTTTGGGTACATACCCTCTGGTATGTCGTTTTCAAAATTATCACTGTCTCCAAAAGGTATAGGCTTCCAATTAGCCTTCCTTTTTTCCAGTTCAGATTTAAGCCTCGTATACTGTTTTTCAATCTCTGCCATGTTAGATGTCATGAATATTTTTCTCTCAATCTCGATTTCTTTTTTGTTGAAAAACGGCTGTTCATCTGGGTCTACCGTTTCAAGGATTTTCCCTATCGCCTCGCCAGCTTTCGTTTTTCGCTCATTTTCAGCCAAGTTCTCTACTTTTTGACCGTTTCCGTTAGGCTTTTGCGGTAAATTCGCGTTATTTTGCGGCGTTGACGGCGGCGGCGTTTCTGCGTCGGGGTCGGGCATATCCTCCGTAGGTATGCAAAACATTTGCAAGCAGGCGTATTTGAAAGCTATCGCCATAGCCTTATTGCTCGCCTTGTCGCCCGTGTCCATTCCCTCCCCCACTACCACACAGCATAATTCCGATCCGTCTTCATGCGTAAAATGGTATTTGACGGTAAGCACCGAATAAAACAAAGTGCCACCTTTTGCCGTCGTCCTTTCATTGCGTAGAACGTCGGTTACTTCGGGATAGATAAAAATTTTGTTTTTTACCAGTATAGGCGACAACTCATTCATTACGTCGTCTATGCCTCTGAAATTGAATTTCTGCTCCAAGTTCCTGCGCTTTTTTGCGATAGGCTCGATCTCGCTCATGGCGGTCGCTATCGCCTGATAGATACCGTTACTCATTACTTGCCTCCTTGTTTTTTTTGTCAAACGCTTCTATGCCGATTAAAGAATTAAATTCACAACCTGAAGTTGACCAGCTTCCTTCTGTGAGCACTTTTTCTATTTCTGGTAAATCTTTCGTCATTGTAAATATTTTTTCTTTTACAACGCCTAATTCACTGTAGGTGTTTTTGAAAATAAATCTAATCATCGTTTTTCCCCTTGTCTTTTTCTTTTTTGTCTGCTTCGTCTTTTTGACATTCATAATACGGATATATGTCCGTTGACTTGTAATGCTTGCAACTGATTCCGACACAGCCGATTTGTTTACAGATCGTCGGTTTCATGCTTTTACCCTTCTATTCCATGCCGCGATTGCTTCTCTCGCGGTGTCGTAACATGCGGTTTCGGGATATACTAGACAATTATCCCCTTTACACCTTACCCAATGATCTTCCACGCCTTTTAACTTGGCTTTACCGCCACAAAACGGGCAAGGCTTTAATTCAACGCTCTTTTTTGGTTTCATTTTTAATCCTCCTTAAACCGTTTTATGTGTTTATTGTTTTCTTTAGTTATCAGGCTGTATAATTTGTTATGCCATATAAAATATTCTTTCCTGTCTATAAGTTCTACAACGTATAAATCAGATATTGATTGCATTGTTAAACTTATTTTTTCTATTCTTTTAACCTTCTCTGTATATTCAGGCGTTTCCTTCTCTCTTATTAATTTGTGGTATTCACGCATATTCTTCTGTTCCTGTCCGGCATAAAGATACTCGTGCATATTAGGTTCTGGAGGATTGGTTATAGTTCCTACATAGGACATATTTGTGCCTCTTTTAATTTTTTGTTGATGTCCGCTATTTGTTTGTCTATGGCGTCAAACTGCGCCATTATCTTTTCAAGTACAGCTTTCGTTATTCTGTCAAATTCTTTCTCTACTTCGTCTTTCATTTTCACTCTCCTTGTGTTTTCTTCCAAAAACTATCATATAAATATTGCCAATCGCTATCAGCTATTTCGTTAAGTCC
>Ga0268262_10003015_pt1 | contig 18731 bp, 17 predicted proteins | sample TergutNc150P3_FD_190354 | JGI IMG/M metagenome (GOLD analysis project Ga0268262, IMG submission 190354) | Nasutitermes corniger P3 segment gut microbial community from laboratory colony in Florida, USA - Nc150 P3 (SPAdes) (version 2) | ecosystem: Host-associated > Arthropoda: Insects >...
TTTGATGCTTCTGGAAATAAAAAAGCCGCATACAACGAACTTGTAAAGCTAATTCCCGAATCCGACTGGGGCAAAACAGGTTCAAGCAGTTCAAGCGCAGCAGTTTCGTCCAGTTCCAAAGCGAGCAGCTCTAGCGCAGCAGTTTCGTCTAGTTCCAGAGCAAGTAGCAGTTCCAGCGTGGCAAGTAGCTCTAGCAGAGCAAGTAGCAGCAGTGTTCAAAGCAGTTCAAGTGTAACAGCTTTGTCTTCTTCCAGCAGTTTTGAAAGCAGTTCCAGCAGTGACGAAACTCTAAGTAGTTCCAGTTCTGAGGAAGAGATAACTCCAATTCTGGGTTCTGGGCTTTCAATTCAAAGTTCTCAATTACTTACTTACTATTCTCTAAAGGGCGAACCTCTTGGGAGTGCAAAGCCGCAAAAAGCGGGTATTTATATAAGTAAGCAAGGATATTCAGTTAAAAAAATCGTGGTGAGGTGAAAATGAAAAAAAATGTTTTTCTCGTGGTGTTATTTATGCTAGTGCAAATAGTAAATGCAGCACCTGATCTTGTGGTTGATGGAACCCAACTCAAATACAAAGGCAAAAAAATATTCTTCAGCGGAATAAATCTCGCTTGGATAGATTTTAACTCCGATGTCGGTGCTGACAAGTTGAACGAAGCTAAATGGAAGGAAGCCGTTCAGAATATCAAAAATGCCGGAGGTAATGCAATAAGATGGTGGCTTTTCAACAACATGAGTGTAAGCCCTACCATAAACCAAAGTACCCATAGGGTAACAGGCTTGCCTGCAAATACCATAGCTAATATGAAAAAAGCCTTGGATATTGCAGCGGAAAATGGCGTTATGGTTAGCATGTGCTTGTTTAGCCATAATTTAATGCAAAGCAGCCAGTGGGGAAATTATAACGGCAAAATAGATATAACCGCAAATAAAGCCCTTTTCAGCGATAATGCAGCAGCTCAAGCTTTTATAGACAATGCTCTTATTCCAGTTATAGAAGCAATCGGCAATCATCCAGCATTAATGACTTGGGAACTTTTTAACGAACCTGAAGGAATGATAACAAATCATGGCTGGACAACAGAAAAAATAAGCATAGAAAGCGTTGTCAGTTTTTCTGAAAAACTTGCAAACGCTATTCATAATAATAGCAAAGCAGCTGGAACCTTGGTCTCCACTGGAATTCATTGCTCATCGGATTTGCAATACTGGAAAAACAAAAACTGGCTGGATTTTTTGCAACTGCATTTTTATCCAGAACACCAAAATTCGGATCAAAATCCATTTGACCATCCATTCTCATTTTGGAGTTTGACAAAGCCGCTTATAATAGGCGAATTTTCCGCTGCTGGTTGGAATAAAGAACGATTCCCAGCATATAAAGTTAGCACAAAAACTCCAGAGCAACTTTATAAATATGCTTATGAGAATGGTTATGCTGGAGCCTTGTCTTGGGACTACGGCGGTTTCAACGATGATGTAGCTGGAAATGCTGTAACCCATAATTTCGCAGCAGCAAAACCAGGCATACAAGCTTTGGCAACTCAATATGGAGAATACATTAACCTTAGCGGTTATACGTCTAATACATCGTCTAGTAGCAAAGCAAGCAGCAGTAGTGCGGCGGTGAGCAGTTCAAGCAGAGCGAGCAGCAGCAGTGTAGCGAGCAGTTCCAGCAGAGCAAGTAGCAGTAGCGTTAGGAGCAGTTCAAGTGTGGCAAGCAGTTCCAGCAGAGCAAGTAGTAGTAGTGCTAGGAGCAGTAGCAGCGTGTCAAGTAGTTCTAGCACAGTATCGTCTTCTAGCAACATCACTGAGAGCAGCTCCAGCAGTGAAAGCAACGTTGATTCTAGCAGTTCTAGCGAAGACACTACACCCATAGCCAAACACTCGCCGCTAGCCACTAGCAACTCCCCTACTTACTATTCTTTAAAAGGCGAGCCTCTTGGGAATGCAAAGCCGCAAAAAGCAGGAATTTATATTGTTAAACAGGGGCACTCTGTTAAAAAAATTGTGGTGAGGTAAAATGAAACATCTATTTTTGTTTCTCGTGTTAGTTTCTTCCATTCCAGCTTTTGCCGTGAAATACCAAGCCACAAGCGCAACGCTTGGCGGTGATGCAGTTAAAAATGGAGATTATGTAGAAATGAAAACTGGCGAACTGACTTTCAATTCAGTCAATGTTTCTCCAGCTGGAATGTATGATATTATTATTCACTATAAGCAGGATAATGATGCCACAAAAAAGCAAAATTTGGTTGTAAATGGAACAAATGTTGGCGAAGTGGAATTTCCGAGAACTGCCGCATGGAAAGATATCGTTGCTGTGGCACGTTTGAATTCGGGAAATAATACGGTTGCCTTAACCAAGAGTTGGGGTTGGGTGGACATTCAATACATAGATGTGGTTCCTCACGAAAATGCTTCATTTAATTTGGGTCCTTTGGTAAATCCAAATGCAAATGCAGCCGCGAAAAAGATGTATGCTTTTTTGCAGGAAAAATTCCAAAAGAAAGTGATTAGCGGAGTTATGACGGGCGAGGTTTTGAATGGCAATATCGCTGCAACAATTAACACTCAAAAGGACGTTGCGCATATTCGCAGTTCCAGCAATAATAAAACCCCTGCACTTGTTGGCTTTGATTTTATGCACGGCACAGGAAAAGAATATGAAGCAGCTAACGGAGGCTGGTTCAAACAATACACAGATGCGACAATATCACTTGCAAAAGAACTTTATGGAAGAGGCGGAATACCGGCATTTTGCTGGCATTGGAGAGACCCACTTAAAAAAGATGTAGGATTTTATAGCCCCAGCAGCAATGGCAACGACAAAACAACTTTTGACTTAACCAAAGCCTGCACAAATTCCAGTTGCACTGCATGGAATACAAATTCGGCCGAATATAAAGGCATGGTGGCAGATTTAGATAAAATAGCTGGTTATTTAAAAGAACTCCAAGATGCAGGCGTTGCCGTTTTATGGCGGCCTGTTCACGAAGCTTCTGGAGGCTGGTTTTGGTGGGGTGGCAAAGGAGCAGCACCCTTAAAACTTTTGTATAAGCTCGTTTATACTAAGTTCACAGATGAGCACAAACTTAACAACCTTATATGGGTTTGGACTTCCGAAGGCGCAGATTATGATTGGTACCCCGGAGATGAATACGCAGATATAATAGGGCGTGATTTTTACTATCCTCAGCAAGATGTGGTTAATCATGCGTCTTTAATCGGTGAATTTGAGAAGCTGAAAAATTTATTCGGAACAAAAAAGATAATTACCCTTTCAGAAAACGGCTCTGTGCCTTATCCTTCAAATATGAAAGCTGACGGAGCTGGTTGGTCTTATTTTATGCCGTGGTATGGTAATTTTGTAACGACCTCTACCCCTGCTGCCGCTTGGAATACGATAATGAACGATGATTATACTATCACACTTGAAAGCATGCCGGGCTGGGATAAATATAATCCAGTAATTCCAGGGCCATCGTCTAGCAGCAATACAACACAAAGCAGCTCCAGCAGTAGCGACAGCAACACAAATCCAAGCAGCTCCAGCAGTGAAAGCAACGCTTACTCTAGCAGTTCCAGCGAAGACACAACGCCAATAGTCAAAAACTCGCCGCTAGCCACTAGCAACTCTCCTACTTACTATTCTTTAAAAGGCGAACCCCTTGGGAATGCAAAGCCGCAAAAAGCAGGAATTTATATTGTTAAACAGGGACAATCTGTTAAAAAAATCGCAGTGAGGTAAAATGAGAAAAAGTGTTTTTTTAGTGGTTTTATTTATGCTTGCACAAATAGTAAATGCAGCACCTGAGCTTGTAATTGACGGAACCCAGTTCAAATACAAAGGCAAAAAAATATTTTTCAGCGGAATGAATCTCGCTTGGATAGATTACAACTCCGATGTGGGCAAAGACCCGCTGGATGAAAACGCTTGGAGAAAAGCCGTGCAGGATATTCGCGCTGCGGGTGGCAATTCCATTCGCTGGTGGCTTTTCAACAATATGAGCGTAAGCCCTGTCATAGACCAAAGTACTCATAGGGTAACTGGCTTGCCAGTAAATACCATAAAAAATATGAAGAAGGCCTTGGATATAGCTGAGGAATATGGCGTTATGGTTAGTATGTGCTTGTTTAGCCATAACTTAATGCAAAGCGACCAATGGGGAAATTATAGCGATAAAATAGATATAACCGCAAATAAAGCTCTTTTCAGCGATAATGCGGCAGCTCAAGCCTTTATAGACAACGCTCTTAATCCCGTTGTGGAAGCAATCGGCAATCATCCAGCTTTGATGACTTGGGAGCTCTTTAACGAACCAGAGGGAATGATTACAGGCCACGGCTGGACAAAAGAAAAAATAAGCATAGAGAGCATTGTAAGTTTTTCAGAAAAACTAGCAAACGCCATTCATAACAAAGTATCTGGGGTTCTAGTTTCCACCGGAATTCATTGCGCATCTGATTTGCAATACTGGAAAGACAAAACTTGGTTGGATTTTTTTCAACTGCATTTTTATCCCGAACATCAAAGCACAGACCAAAATCCTTTTGACCACCCTTTCTCGTTTTGGAACTTGACAAAGCCGCTTATAATAGGCGAATTTTCTGCGGCGGGCTGGGATAAAGAACGGTTCCCGGCATATAAGGTTAGCACAAAAACACCGCAGGAACTCTATAAGTACGCTTATGACAATGGCTATGCGGGTGCTTTATCTTGGGACTTCAGAGGTTTCAACGATGAAGTTGCTGGAACTGCTGTTACTCACAATTACTCCACGGCAAAACCTGGTATGGAAGCTTTAGCAGCTCTATATGAAGAATATATTAAAATTAAGGATTACACACCGGAAAGTACCTCTGGCAATGGTGTAATGCAGGTCACATTCTCAAATATAAACAAAGAAGCAACATTGGAATATGCAAATCCAACCGCAAATTTAACCGGAAAATCAACTATAACATTCAAAGCGAGAACCATTGACAGCCCTGCAATTTCGTTTAGGCTGGTTGTGAAAAGCGGAGAAAATTGGACTTGGAACGATACTCAAAAAATGTGCAATATACCCGCAGATGGAGAATGGACAGCGTGCACATTTGATCTATCCAGCTCAGACTACAGCAGCGTAGAGCTAGGCAATGTTCGCAGTTTCCTATTGCAAACTTTTACCAATGGTTATTCTGGCGTTGTGCAATTTGACGATTTCAAGGCAGGTACATCTGTTATCACTGATTTTGATACCCAGTATGATGTTTTCAGCGTTGCCGCAAATATGGATGGCGGAGATGCTATAACAAATATTAAAACTGTTTATTTGGGTGGAAACCCAACCCCAATTGCTAACCGCTCCCCGCTAGCCACTAGCCCCCCAATAACCTACTATTCCATAAAAGGCGAACCTCTTGGGGGTGTAAAACCGCAAAAAGCAGGTGTTTATATAGTCAAGCAAGGACCTTCAATCAAAAAAATAGTGGTGAGGTAATTTCTATATTCCAACTATGCGTTTTAATATTATATCGAAAATCCTGTTAATCCTCATAATCGGGGGGGTCGGGGTTCAGACTGCATTTTCGCAAGATACAATTAATTCCAAAGATTCTATCTCCGCTGCGGCAAAAGCCGATTCCATAGCCGCCGCATATAAAATGGAAGCATTGAAACAAGCCCTAGGCGGAGACTACCGCCCCATAGCACCTGTGGCGGATAACTACCAACCGCCAGATTTAAGCAAAGTAGCTATACGCATGAGCATTGGGCTTATTGTGATACTCGTACTTTTATATGTGCTCTATGTACTTTCAAAAAAAATACGCAACGTGGAAAGCCCCACGGCAAATGACAATCAATCTGCAATTCAGCTTTTGGATTCCAAATTTTTGGGCGCAGGTAGAACTGTATTCTTAATAAAAGCCGGAGCAGAAAGAATTTTGGTGGTTGGAGCAGCATCAGAAAATATGCGCACCCTCTCTGAAATACAAGGCGAAGAAGCCAGATACATTTTAGAGATGTACCACTCAAAACCCGTAAATTCTGCACAATTCTCCGCAACAGTTGACCATTTGCTTAGAAGATTCAAAAGGGAGGGTGGAAACTAATGAAGGGTAAAATATTTATATTTGCATTTTTGATAATGGCAGCACAAGCCATTTTTGCCCAAGAAATGCCACTCCCCCGCGTCACTTTTGGCGTGGACAAGGCACAAAGCGTGGAAGATGTTTCTGTAACCTTGGAGCTTGTGGCTCTTTTAACCATACTCTCACTTGCCCCATCTATTGTTATAATGCTAACTAGTTTCACAAGAATAGCAATAGTTTTGAATTTTGTTAAACAGGCTCTTGGAACTCAAAGCGCGCCACCTAATCAAATGGTTATGGGACTAAGCTTATTCCTCACTTTTTTTGTTATGGCCCCAACCTTCAACAGGGTAAACGAAGAAGCCATCCAGCCATATTTAGCCCACGAAATAGACTACCAAGTGGGGCTAGACAAAGCCATTAAGCCCATCCGCGAATTTATGCTTAGACAAACGTCTGAGCACGATTTAGCCCTATTCATAAGGGCGGCAAGGCTGCCAAATCCAAATACCATTGACGATTTGGGAATGTGGACTATAATTCCTGCATTCATAATTTCGGAGCTTAAAACTGCATTTATAATAGGATTTCTCATATATGTTCCTTTTTTGGTCATAGATATGTCAATTGCCTCAATTTTAATGTCTATGGGCATGATGATGCTTCCGCCTATGATGGTATCTATGCCTTTTAAACTGATTTTATTTGTTATGGTAGATGGTTGGAATTTAATAATACAGCAGCTTTTGCTGTCTTTTCATTAGTGAGGAAAAAAAATGGTAACAGACCTTTTTGTTGTGGATATTGGGCGCAAAGCCATGCTTTTAATGCTCTATATGTGCGGCCCTATGCTTATATGTGCCCTAATAGTTGGTCTTGCCATTGCCATATTCCAAGCAGCTACACATATTAATGAAATGACAATGACATTTATACCAAAAATATTGACAGTTCTCCTTGTGCTAATGTTTTTCTTGCCAACAATGCTCGCTCTGTTCAAGGATTTCTTCATGAATTTAATGGCGGTTATTCCAACTATTTATCATTAATTTTTACCGCTTTCAAAAAAATAATATATATTTAATAATGCCGACTCGGTCAATAAAGGCCGTTCTAACATGTTTGTTTCGTTCGATGCTCTTTTTTGAGATTTATGCTTAGGCTTGTTCCTTTGAAAAATCCCAACTAAGGCTAGATTATCTTTTCATAAAAGTAGAAACGAGACCTTCTTGACACGAGTTCGGCATTTTGACCAAAATTCTGGTTCAGGCTGTAGCGTTGTGTTTGGCTTCTTCGTGCTGTTCGCGTTTTTTCACCTCATTTTTGCATTCTACGCATTTTGTGGTGGTTGGAACTGCCTCTAGGCGAACCATAGGTATAAGTTTTTTGCAAACAGTGCATATACCATAAGTTCCTTTCTCTATGCGGTCAAGAGCATCTTCTAATTGCACTAAATATTTGCTGTCTCGCTCTGCAAGGTTGAGATTCATGGTTAAATTTGCATAATCTGAGGCTGCTTCTGCCGGGTGATTTGCATAAGAAGACAATTCCGAGCCTGTTTCCCTCTGATTTTCCATAATGGAAGACTCTTCGCGGTAGCGAAGTTCCTCTAAAAGAGTATTATATTTTTCTGTGATGAGCTCTTTAAAACGCTCTAATTCTGTTTTGCTCAAAGTTTCCATAAGGCTAAAAGTAGATATTTTTTTGGAAAAAAGTAAAAAAAAGCAGAAAAATTTAAATTTCAGGTACTTTTTTCCCTTTTTTTACGTCTAATAGGTTATGGAAGAGAAAAAATTATTGCCGAGAGAGAGGATTTTTGCCGGAGAACTCTCAAAATTGAGCGTAGAGGAGCTGATTTGCGTTATTTTGGGCAGGGGAACCGCCAAAAAGAGCGTTTTTGAGCTTTCAAAGGAAATTGCAGGCCTTTTGGAGAAAAAGTCCAGAATGCCCTCAATGGAAGAACTTTTGAAGGTTAAGGGGCTTGGGCTTGCAAAATCTGCCCAAATACTGGCCTGCCTAGAGCTTTCTGGCCGTTTTATGCTTGGAACCCGTGACGAGGCCATAAGCAGCCCCGCAGAGCTTATGCCCCTGCTTTCATTCTTGAAGCATTCAAGTCAGGAAAACTTTGTTTTGATAACCTTGAATGGTGGCAACAAAGTGATAAATATCCACGTCATAACCGTTGGAACGGCAAATTCAGCCCCTATACACCCAAGGGAGGCTTTTGCTAAGGCGATAGAGGATAGGGCTGTGGCAGTGGTTTTTGCCCATAACCACCCCTCCGGCAATCACGAGCCTAGTATGGAAGACCTCGTTTTAACCCAAAAATTGAGCAAAGCGGGTAACATATTGCAAATCCCTGTCTTAGACCATTTGGTCATAAGTTCCTCTGGCTTTACGAGCATAAAAACCAAGTGGAGGGAATATTTTGAGTGAGCCTCTACTAGAGGCTTCCCCCTGAGGCTCTAAAAATTTTCTATATATTGTGTATTGTTTAAATTTAGACCCAATATCTAGTAGGAGTAAAGATGTTACCATTGAATTTAACCCCCAATGCGGTTAAGGTGCTGGAAAGCCGCTACTTGCATAAAGACGAAAAAGGCAATTGCACCGAAACGCCAGAAGACCTGTTTTTAAGAGTCGCAAAAGCCGTAGCCTCTGCCGAAAGCCTTTACAGCAACGCCCCCGGAATAGTAGAGGAATATACCGAAAAGTTCTACGATTTAATGGCAAGCGGGCGCTTTTTGCCAAATAGCCCCACCCTTATGAGTGCAGGTCGCGGCGGAGATGGAATGCTCTCCGCCTGCTTTGTTTTGCCAATAGAAGATTCCATAGACGGCATTTTCAGCACCGTCAAAGCAACCGCAATGATTCAAAAGGCGGGAGGCGGCACAGGATTTTCTTTTGACAGGCTTAGACCCACGGGTGATTACATAAAATCCAGCGGAGGGACAACCAGTGGGCCAATTAGCTTTTGGAGAGTGCTTTCCGAAGCCACGAATGCCATTCAGCAGGGCGCATTCCGGCGCGGCGCAAATATGGGCATGATGAGCATAACCCACCCAGACATAATAACCTTCATTTTCGCAAAGCAAGATTTAAAAGCCTTTACGAACTTCAACATATCCGTGAAAATGCCGGACTCGTGGATGCAGGCATACAAAGAAAACCCAGACGGAGCGCACGAGGTTTTTAACCCTCGCAGCAAAAAAGGATATGTGATTCCAAAACAGTTGATTCCGGGCAAATACGATATTTCAAAATTATTCAAATTGGAAGATTACAATGCCCTGCCAGAAATAGAACGCCCCGAAGTTTGGACAAAGCGCGAAGTTTTCAGGGTTATAGTGGACTGCGCTTGGCAAACGGGCGAACCTGGGCTTATTTTTATAGATGCCATAAATAGGGCAAATCCAACGCCAAATATCGGCGAAATAGAGGCAACCAATCCTTGCGGCGAACAACCGCTTTTGCCTTATGAGGCTTGCAATCTAGGTTCCATAAACGCATCTGCCTTTATATATAAAGACGATGAAGGCAAGGTTGAGGTTCTGCGCGAGGCTCTTGTTGAAACAGTTCATTTGGCAACACGTTTTTTAGACAACATAATAGATGTGAACAAATATCCCATACAAGAAATTGATACCATGTGCAAAGGCAATCGCAAAATTGGGCTTGGAATAATGGGTTTTGCAGATACTCTCTACAAACAGGAAGTTCCATATAACAGCGAGCAGGGAATTTCCCTTGGCGAGCGAATTATGCAGGTGATCAACGAGGAATCTCACAACGCATCTGAAATGCTCGCAAGCGAGCGCGGCAAATTCCCTAATTGGGCAGGTTCTGTGTGGGACACAGTTCAAAAACGCCCAATGCGAAATTCCGCAACCACAACCGTTGCGCCAACCGGAACGGTATCCATTATAGCAAACTGCTCCGGCGGAATTGAGCCGATGTTCAGCCTTGCGTTTTTCCGAAATGTTTTAGACGGGCAGCGGCTTGTTGAAATAAATCCTGTGTTTGAAGAAATTGCAAAGAATAGACATTTTTACAGCCAAGAATTGCTGGAAAAAATCGCAGAAAACGGAACTCTGGCACACATAGACGATATTCCCGAAGATGTCCGCAAGGTATTTGTTTGTTCCCACGATATTGCACCAGAATGGCACGTTAAAATGCAAGCCGCATTCCAAAAAAATTGCGACAGCTCAATTTCAAAAACAATAAATTTACCCCACGATGCCACCCCAGAAGATGTTGAAAACATTTATATGTTGGCTTGGTCGCTAAAATGCAAAGGCGTTACGGTTTACAGAGACGGTTGCCGCGAAAATCAGCCAATGGCACTTTCAAAAGCAGAAGCTAACCAAACAGAAAAAGTCACAGAAAAACGCCGCGACCCAAGCGAATATAAAATTCGCAAGCCCATTAAAACCCCAACTATGCTACCCGCAGTGCGCATGCGGCAAACAACACCTTTTGGGCATATGCACATAGCGGTCACGGTAGATCCAAACACCGGAAAAGAAATGGAGATTTTTGCGCAACTGGGCAAAGCCGGAGATGTTGCTTCTTCTGATTTGGAGGCGATAAGCCGCATGGTTAGTTTGTATTTGCGCATTGGCGGTTCATTAGAAGATATAATTGAACAGTTGGAAGGCATTGGAAGCCACATGGCAATTCCATCTAAAGACGGAAAGGTGATAAGCCTTGCCGATGCGCTTGGAAAAAGCCTGCGCCGCTATAATCTGGCAAAACGCACTTATGGGCTAACCAATATTTTAACAGGCAAAATAAACTTTGACGAATTGCCAACATTAAAAGATTTGGAACAACAAGACGGTTCCATTACGCTGAATGTAGGAGAGCAGTCTAAACCTCTAGTTGAAGCGGCGGCAACAGATTCAAATCTTTACAAGGCAAAATGCCCCGAATGCAATAGGGTTCTATCTTTTATGGAAGGATGCGTAAAATGTACAAGTTGTGGATACAGCAAGTGTTAATGCTTTTATTTTTGCTGCTCGCAACTGCTTCTTTTGCAGCCAATCCTTTTTTGGATTCTTTGGTTGAATTCACGCAGACCATTGCACCAAACGCAAAACTGGGCATTTCTGTTCGTTCTGTTAAAACAGATTCCCTTGTTTATAACTACAACGGAAACGAATGGTTTGTGCCAGCTTCCACAATGAAACTCCTAGTAACAGCCGCTGCCCTGCAAAAACTCCCTTTGAACTACGCACCAAAAACAGTAATCCACTTAGAAGGAATTAAAAAGCAAAATGTTTTTTCTGGTATTATTAGAATAGAAGGCAGAGGCGACCCGAATATATCTGCAAGATACTATCCAGAAGCTCTCTATGTCCTTGACAACTTGGCAGATTCTCTAAAAAGCAGAGGCATAGACACACTGCATGGAATTTTGGATTTAGATACTTCTTTTTTCAAAGGCCCAAGAAAACCAGAGGAATGGCGCAAAAAGTTTTTTGACTCTTGGTATGGAGCAGAAATTTCACCGCTGTCTTTTAACGACAACTGCGCTTTATTTGAAATAAGACCTGGAGCAAAAGACGGAGAGCCTGCACAGATAACCGTTGTTCCAGATATTGGCTATGTTAAAGTAAAGAACGAAGTAAAAACCGCAGGCAAGGGAGCAAGACATAAATATGCGATGGATCCAGTGAATCCCGAAATTACCTTTACAGGAACCATAGGTTCAAAAGTTTCTGCTGTCACGGTAGTGCTACCTATTCGCAACCCCCCAGCTTATTTTAAAATGGCTTTTTTGAAAAGCCTTGAAAATTCCGGCATTGTTTATACAGAAAACAAAGCGGTGTATAAAGGCAAAGCGATAGATAGCATCACTTACACAGGGCCTCCGCTAAAAAGCCTGCTAGATGAAATAAACCAAAGAAGCCAAAACCTTCACGCAGAAATGCTGCTGCGCGATTTGGGGCAATACGAAAGAAAGGAAGGAAGCACAGCAAGCGGAATTTTAAGCGAAAAGCAATTTTTGAACCAAGCAGGACTTCCGGTAGCAGATTTCAAAATGGTTGACGGCAGCGGTCTCTCAACTCAAAACGCATTAAAACCAAATTCCCTAACCCGCCTTTTAACCTATATGAAAAAGCAAGAAAAAGGCGACATATATTTTGCCTCTCTCGCAATCCCAGGAATTTCCGGCTCTGCCAAGCGACTGCACGTGGAATACAAAGACAAAATAAGATTCAAAACAGGTTTTATAGAAGGAGTGCACGGGCTGGCTGGCTACATAGCCGCAGATAACGATACTTTGGCTTTTGCGCTTTATTTGAACAAGGCAGAAAAAGTAAAAGAAGACTTAGCCCGCAATCTCTTGGACTCTTTGGCAGGCCGCATAGCAAAACACCACAATAGCGAAGCTGTGCATTTGGAAGACGGAAGAATTATATGGCAGGGCGCGGCAGAAATAAAAAACTTAAACGAGCGCATAAATTATTTCTCAAACAAGCTAAAAGGCAAACCTTATTATTTGGGGCCTATGGGCGAGGGACTTTCAATTTATCCGAGCTATAAACCAAGGGTGAACTTTAGCGAAATGGATTGCCTAACATATATTGAACACGTTTTGGCTTTGGCTTATGCAAAAAACTACAATGACTTCTTTAATATTTTGCAAAATATACGCTATAAAAATGGAGCCATAAACTACAAAACAAGAAACCACTTCTTGGTTGCAGATTGGCTTGTAAATAACGGATATGTTTCCGGTTTTGGGGGGTGGGGGCTTGGATTAGAGGAAGTTTTTGAAAAGGAAATTGACAAAAAGAAATTCTTTTCAGACCCAAGTGCGGATAATCCAAAAGTGAGCATTATGCACTTGCCAAAAGCCAAAGCCATTATTTATGCAGATACAGCAAAATTTGAGAGAGATACTATTTTTGGCCTTGCAATTCTAAGCGATTTGCCGGGCTTAGATGCCGCTCACGCGGGCTTTGCAATTGGAAGCAGCAAAAAAAAGGGCTTGATGTTTCGCCACGCCTCGCAACTAAAAGGAAAAGTTACAGAGCAACCATTATCGGAATTTTTGAAAACCACAAAAATCAAAACCCCCGGCATAGCCTTTTTTGGATTTGATTCAGTCCTTGAGGTGAGAAACAAGGAATTCGAAAATATCTTCTTTAGACCGAGCGGCGTTAATTAAAACACAAGTCTCTGGATTTTCTTTTGCTATTGTCAAATACCCTTGACGCACCCGCTCAAAAAAATCGTCTTGCTCCTGTTCAATGCGGTCATCTCTTTTATTGACAGCATCGTTTGAACGCCGTTCCTTGCTCAAAGAAACTGGTATATCAAAAATAAATGTTTTGTTAGGGAAAAAAACTCCGCAAGCCATGCGAAGCAAATTTTTCACCATTTCTATATCCAATCCCCTGCCAAAACCTTGATATGCAAGGGTGCTGTAAGCAAAGCGGTCTGCCAAAACCACATAGCCTTTTCTGAGAGCTGGCTTAACCACTTCATATATCAACTGCGCCCGCGCTGCATTATATAAAAACAATTCGGTCAAATCGTTCATTTTGTCTTTATATCCAGGATTCAATATCACTTTCCGAATAGCCTCTGAAATCTCCGTTCCGCCCGGCTCCCTTATTCGCAAAACCTTAAATCCCTCTTTTTCCAAAAAATCGCCCAAAGCCGCAACCTGCGTGCTTTTTCCGCAACCATCTATGCCTTCTAAACAAATAAATCTATCCACAATTAGAAGATAGTAAAATAATTCCACTCCCCTGCTTTGAGTTCGCCTAATTCATACTCCCCTATTTTGCTTCTATGCAAAGCTACAACCTTGTTCCCAACAGCGGCAAACATTCTCTTAACTTGGTGATAAAGCCCGCCTTTTATAGTTATTTCTGCCATATTCTCCGCTATGAGTTTTAATTCAACCGCCGAACAAGGCTTTTTTTCCCCTCTGAGTTCAACTCCTGCCAAAAGTTTTTTCTGCATTTCTTCGGTCAAAGGATCGGCAAGAGTTGCTGCATAAGTTTTTGCAAATCCCTTTTTAGGATGCTCAATTTTGTGTATGAACTGCCCATCGTTAGAAAGCAAAAGCAATCCAGTAGTATCATAATCCAACCTGCCCGCGCATTGCAAGCCTTGTTTCACAAGCTCGCGCGGAAACAAGGCGAATACCGATTCGTGGCTTGTGGGCGCGTGGCTACATTCGTAGCCAAAAGGCTTGTGGAGTTTTATGTATATTTGGGGCATCAACGACAGTTCGCCTCAACATCTAAACTCCCGCCTTGTTCAGCTATATATTTTGCCAAGTCGTCTGTAACGTAATCATTGTCGTAATAACACAAGAGTTCATAATTATTTATGAGAAAAGGAATTATCTTGTATTTTTTAATGATTCCAGCAAAAACATCACCAAAAAGTCCATATTTGTTTTGCATTGCGGTTAAAACAAAAGCTGTCCACGTGGCAATTATTTGATTTCTACTCATAAAGAGCAAAATAGAAATTTCTACATCGCAAAATAGATATGCCCCTTGATTGTAAAATAGCGTTTAATTATCGTATTGTGGAGCTTTAGGATTAGGCTCATTAACCATCAATGGATTTATTTATTTTTTGAGAATTCCTCAACCAAATAAATATCGCTACGGCAGTTGCTATCCTAACCTATCATCAATTTCAGCGACAAAGTTATCTGGTGATTCTATATGATAGAGGAAATAATTGTCTATTATCATTTGATAAATATGGTATTTTGAAAAAAGTTCTGCAATTTGCAAACCAGTTAATTTCTTCTTGTTGCGATAATATTCAACAGCAAAAATCAAGAATTCGTTTTCTTTGCTCATAATTCCTCCGGTAATTCCAAGATTCCTGTTTTTTGTTCATATTCATAAATTTCTGCAAGTGTAGTTGGGCTCAAATGCCAAAGAGCTGTTTCTTCGCGAATTAAAATATCGTAAAGCGATGATTGATAGAATTTATTTAAAAATGTAACTTGCTCACTGTCTGAAATTTTCAGTTCCTTTACGATAGATGGAATTATGCAAGTTCCCAAAAGCACAGCAAGTTTATCGTTATTCATTGAACCTCCATTTGATAAGATTCTATAAAGGTTAAATTAGATAATGCTTTTTCAGTACAAAAAAGATATTGATTATACAAACTTTTTACTTTAAATCTCTCTATAGCTTCATCTTTTGTTAAATTTCCGCTTTCGTAAAGCGCAATTACAGAAAAAACATCATCGTTTGCTACAGGACCAATTATTAAATCATAATCTTCTTTTCTCCCGAATTTTCTGTTATAAACCACAAAATCCAACCATTTTTCCGAAGGCAAATCAAAAATTAAAGTATCTAATTCTAATGCTTTATCATTAAATTCATAAGCATTTACCGTAGGAAATCCCTCCTTTTTCCTTCTACTATATACCTTGTTAGCGAATATTTCCGCTTGTTCTTTATTTGAGGTTGTATAAAATCCTGTCCCAAAATCAAGCGTTTTAAAGCGATTGATTATTTTGGGTTGCTTTATCTCAATATTAGAAGCGTGAAAAAGTTGCATATAGAATATTTAAATATAGAAAACTCAATTCTCAACCACTGCCCTATCTTGCAAAACAGCCTTCCTAACCCTGTCTGGAACTCCTGCAACAGTTTTCATCATATATTTTTCCGCTCGGTCAAAAAACAAATTCGGCATATAGATTTTTAGGAACACTCGCCGCATATAATCTTTTTCTCCGCCTAACATTCCAACTATGAATAAATGCCTCAAGAAAAATTCGTCTGCTCCTCTCAGTTCAAGAAATTCGTCTATCAATGGAATTAATTTTGCAGCCTCTCTGTATTTTTTGTGCATAGCCAAATCCATAAATTTCGCTTCCAAAGCTATTGAAACAGGAAGGTCTCCAGATATCACTATAGGCATCAATTCTGCATAAAGAGGAATGCTGTCACGTGCCTCGGAAAAAGGTGCTTTAACAGACCAATTGCGGTAATCTATCCAAAAGTTTTCCCAGTCAAAATTCTCGCCTCTGTTCTTTAGCGATAAAAGCAAATGATTTTCCAAATACATATTTCTCGGAACATAAGGCGCAAGGCTGTCCATAAAGGCTTTTCTTGGCGCATAGTCTGCGGAATCCAAAAGAGCAGGCCAGCAAACTTGGCAGGAATCAAAAGCAGTCATAAAACCAACATAGGTATTCACAAAACGAGCCGACTCCGCCTTGTTATCCACAAGGGGAATATACTCGCTGTTAGACTCAACCATTTTCAGCACAGGCTTAATGCTATTTGCATTGAACAAGAAATTTTTTTCGCTGAAAAAATACCACGGGCGATGAATGGTCTCAAATTCCTTAACCAAAACGCTATCCGTTTTAAAGCGGTCTATGTACTTTTGAAACACAGGCTCATCACTTGCAATCATTATTACATCTGGTTCTTCGGGAGCGTGATAAACACTCACATATTTAAAGGATTCTCCCAAGGCTCTTATTATGTGAAGCAATAGTTCATTGTTAAATTCATAAAGCTGAAGCCACTGCACAATTTGCCCGCCGGGTTTCAAATAGCGTTTTACGTGGTGGTAAAATTCCAAACTGAAAAGGCTGGCTACCCCGCTAACCCAAGGGTTGCTTGGCACACTTATTATCAAATCGTAAGAGAGGTTTTGGGTGTGGAAAAATGTTCGGGCATCGCCAATGTGGAGAAACATTCTTGGGTCGTCAAAACTGCGGTGGTTGTATGGATAAAATCCTTTTTTTGCAAGTTTTACCATTTCTTCTTCTATCTCTATGCAGTCCAGTCGCTCCAAAAGAGGGTCTGCCAAAAGATAGTGAGAACCCATTCCGCTGCCAAGCCCCACCATTGCGGCAACATAAGGCTCATTTCGCATTGCCATTGGCATAAACGCCGTTGCAGCCTGTGTTAATTCATCACCTTCTATAGGTTTGTCGCGGTTCTTCACCAAACTCGCATCTGCCTTGCCATTTGTTTTTACGTAAAAATTTCCCTCACCTTCGTGCAAACTTATGGTCGCCGTTTTTCCATTGCGAACATCTATTTTCTCCTGTTCATTCAAGAGCCTGTAAGAACGGAAAATTCCGCTCGTGATTCTGTCTGGGCTGAAATTGATAAATAGGCAGGGCAAAAAAGCCAAAATGCAAATTGCCATAAAAGCAAAATCTTTTCTATAACTCGGAAAGAATTTGAATAAAACAATTAAACCCAAAATCAAATCTATAAACACGCCAATCAGCAACGCACCTTTAAGCTGAAAAAGCGGAAGCAGCAAAAGCCCTGTTCCAACCGAACCTATAATTGCACCTATTGTGTTCCAACCATAAACGCTGCCCACAAAACTTTCCGAGCCTGTTTTTTTCACCAATGAATAAGTCAAAACCGGAAGGGTCATTCCTGCAAAAAAACTCGTTGGAACCATCCACAAAACGGCAAGAGCATATTTGAACACACTCCAAAAAATATAACCCGTTGAAGTTTGGTTGAAAATCTGGTGTGCCTCGTTCATTGCAGTGAAAAAAGGGACGTGAAAATAAAGCGTGCATACCGCAAAAAAAGCCATTAAAATTTGCGAAAAAGCGAGGAGCTTCATAGGCTCAAAATCTTTAGCCAAAAGTTTTTTGCAAGCAAGCCCGCCAAGAGCGAGACCCAGAATAAAAGCCGAGAGCATTTGGTCAAAACTATGCGAACTTGAACCCATCAAAAGCGAGAGCAAGCGAATCCAAACAATTTCGTATATGAATGAGCTTAAACCGGTTAGTGCGGAAAATAATAACCATAAATTTATTGTTGATGAGTTGGAGGTTTGGGATTGTGGCGTTTCTTTAACTACATTGTCGTTCTTAGATATTTTCCAAAAGAATACGAACAACACAAAATTTATCATGCCAGCTATGCGGAGTGTGTTTGCGTTTCCAAGTGTTGGGATTAAAATATAGCTTGCGAATAAAATTCCAAAGCAGGCACCGAGGCTATTTGTGAAATAAAGAAGTGGCAAGCTGGTTTTTCCGCTATCGCCGTCTCGTCTGGAAAGACCTGCCGCGATGAATGGGAAGGTCATTCCCAAGAGTATTGCAACAGGGAGTGTTGAGAATGTGGCTATTGCGATTTTAATCGCCTCTGCCCCACTTGTGCCAAGCGTTCTGCTCCAAGCGGAGTCGTAAAATAAATTGGTCGCAAAAACATAAAGCGGGTGGTAGAACATTCCGCCAAGCCCTATGAATGCTTCTGTTATGCCATAAGCCAGCAAAGGCTTTTTTATGCGAGCACTTAATTTGCCTGCAATGAAGCTCCCCAGCGCAAGCCCACCCATATAAACGCAAAGCGTTAAAATTTGCCCATAGCTGGAATGTCCTAAAAATAATTTGAGATAACGTGCCCACGTGCCTTCGTATATTAAACCGGATATGCCGGAAAGGGCAAAGAGGAGATAGATTAGGTTGTTCGGTATGGGCACGGGTATAATGTAGAAAAATCCGCGACATAACCAAAACCGTTGCGGTTGCCTTTGAACCGGCCTTGGAAAAATGTATAGTTAGTTAAGCCACAAATTTGTTGTTAGTCATAAATATAGAATCTTTTTCCTCCGGTGTCAAGTATCCATTGAAAGAATGTTTTCTAAACCTGTTGTAAT
>Ga0268262_10003016_pt1 | contig 18731 bp, 16 predicted proteins | sample TergutNc150P3_FD_190354 | JGI IMG/M metagenome (GOLD analysis project Ga0268262, IMG submission 190354) | Nasutitermes corniger P3 segment gut microbial community from laboratory colony in Florida, USA - Nc150 P3 (SPAdes) (version 2) | ecosystem: Host-associated > Arthropoda: Insects >...
TCAGCGGCTTTGTCCCTGCCTTAATGATTCTGTTTTTCCCTGAAGCCGATAAGTCTTTTTCCCCGATGCTGTTAATAAAAGCGTCAATGTCCGCCGCCTTAATATCTCCCAAGAAGCGCCCTTTGAAAAAAGGCTCCCAATAGAGCGTTATTGAATGCCCCTGTTGCTTGCAATGCTTGCGGTGTATGCCGTGGTTTTTCCGGCGCTTCTCTTTTATGTACGCGGATTTTTCCCAGTCCCAGAAGTCGGACAAAAAAGCCGCGAAGTCCTGCGCTGCCGGAGTTTCGGCAAGCACGTAGCTTTTTACCCATCCCGCCCGCTTCATTTCCTCGATCAAGATTTCCGCCTCGGCTGTCGTTTTTATTTTCCGGGCTACGTCTTTAAGGGCCAGGTCTTTAACCTGGACCTTCTTTGCGGCTTCCCGCTTTTGCGGTATGCCGTCGCGCAGCCAGGCAAGGGCGGTCTTTACCGCCTCCGCTTCTGTTTTTTGCCGCGTGCTTATTGCGGGGTAGTATTCCCCGGTTTCCTCATTCTTGAATGACACAGAGTAGCAGGGGCGGTTGGCCCGCTTGAACACTGAAAACAACGGAAGGCTCTTCATTTCCCAATCCTTGCAAACGGCATTGAAAAACGATTCTATGTGTCGTTTTTATGTGTCGTTTTCGCTTAACGCAACGATTAAGAACGCCCTCCGTAGGGTAGTTCTATGCTAACTCCTTACAACGTAAACAATTAGCAATTTTCCCCAGGGAGGATTTGAACCCCCACAAGCAGATCCAGAGTCTGCCGTGCTACCATTACACAACCGGGGAATGGGCTACTAAAAATCCTATTTAGCCATGGGAAATTTGTCAAGTGGTAAATTATACGGTTTCCATTTACCGAAAGGGATTGAAAAACCGGCTTTCCCCGCGGAAGGTAAGCCAGGTTCCGGCGGCAAAAAGCAGGGCGCTTAGAACGAGGACGAGCTTGTCGCGGCGGCTGAAAGGTTTTGAGGAATACCATGTGCGGCGGGCGTTTTTGCCGAAGCCCCGCAGTTCCATGGCGCGGCTTATCACGTCAATGCGATCCAGCGATGAGAAGATCAGGGGCAAAAGAATCGGGACGGTTCTTTTCAGCCTTTTGTACCATGACGCCTTTTTGGAAAGCTCAAGGCCGCGGGCTTGCTGCGCCTGGGTGATTGTTTCAAAGTCCCTCTGGATGTCAGGGATGTAGCGCAGTGTCAGGCTCACCGCGTAAGCGGCGGTGTAGGGGACGCCAATGAGGTTCAGGGATGAAGCAAATTCGCTTGGGTGAGTGGTAACGATGAGGAGTACAGCAGGGAAAATAATCGTGACGTACTTTAAAAATATATTGAATTCGTAAAAAAGCTGCTCCGCGGTAACGGTAAAACGCCCGGCGCCCTCGGCAATGACATTTCTGGTTTGGTAGATCTTAACCCCTTCCTCGGGTGAAAAAATATAAATCGCTATCAGGTTAAGGGCAAGGAACAGAGCCATCATTTTAACGATAAAAGCGACATCGGATAAATGGATTTTTGAGACGGTAAAAAAAACAATTCCCATTGCCGCCATTGCAAGAAGCATAGGAGTATGAAAACTGAGCATTACCAGGATTGACCATAAAAGAAAAACAATCAGCTTTGTAGCGCCGCAAAGGGAATGTATAGGGGAACTTTCTTCAATGTAGGACAACATTCTGCGGTTTGTCACGTTTCGCTCTTTCTTCTCCTGTTTTCCCTGTCATGAACGATAAGGCGTCCCACAAAACCCCTGGGATCGGGAAGATTCGCTTTTAGGGCAAGATCGTAAAGACTCGTCCGTTTAAGGCTTGCTTTCTTGATTATGCCATCATCGGTGAGTACCTGGAACGGCTCCTGGTCGGCAACGCAGACCCCGTCGGAGAGGACGACAGCCCTGGAAGTATACTCAAGCATTAGGTGCATATCGTGCGTAATCAGAAGAAGGGAGATCTGAAGATCGCTGTTGAGGCCCAAAAGGAATTCCATGAATTCGGTGTAATGCCGGTAATCCTGCCCCGCCGTTGGCTCGTCAAGGATCATGAAAGAGGGCCGCAGTGCCAGAATTGCCGCGATGGTAAGCCGCTTTTTTTGACCGTAACTCAAGGCGTTAACAGGCCAGTTTCTGAAAGGGTAAAGACCGCAAACTTCAAGCGCCTCATGTACCCTCGCTTTGACATCGGTTTCCGGGATGCCCCTTGTCCTGAGGGCGAAGGCGGTTTCGTCGTAAACCATGGGAAACGAAATCATTTGATTGGGGTTCTGCATTACATAGCCGATTTTTTCGGCCCTCTCCATAATTGAAAGATCCGCTAAATTTTGTCCGTTATAGCTTATGCTTCCGGAGTCCGGCTTTACAAAACCGCAGATACATTTTGCCATAGTTGACTTGCCCGATCCGTTTCTGCCTACCATGGCAACACATTCACCGGGAGCCACAGAAAATGAAACCCCCTTCAAAGCCTCTTCCCCTTGTCCCGTATAGCGGAAACGTAAATCCTTAATTTCAAGCCCCGCTTGTACTTTTTTATCTTCTATCTGTGTTATTTGTTCTTTATTATTTATTATTTGATTTTTCTCCCATTCCCTAAGAGGCTCAAAATCAATTTCCAGCGTTTCCAGGTTTTCAGGCGACATGCTCGAATTCACAGTGATTCCTGAATATGCAAGGGCGCTGAGGTACAGAGGTTCCCGTATGCCGGTTTCTTTCAATAGACCGGAAACCAATAGCTCTGCCGGCTTTTTATCCGCTATTATCCGCCCTTTGTCTATCAACACAATGCGATCCACAGGCCGGTGGAGCGCATCCTCAAGCCGGTGCTCCACTATCAAAATTGTTTTTCCGGTTTTTTTGTGAAGCTCGTCGATAAGTTCTATCGCGTCTTTCCCTGTGGCGGGATCAAGGTTTGCCAGCGGTTCATCGAAGAGCATCACGTCAACGTTATCGATCATTACGCCGGCTATTGAGATCCGCTGCTTCTGTCCGCCGGAAAGATCCTGGGGGCTTTTGCCGAGATGCGCCGCCATGTCTACCAAATGGGAAACTTCGGTTACGCGGCGATGCATCTCTTTTGTTGGCACGCAATCGTTTTCCAGGGCAAAGGCAATGTCCTCAGCGGCGCTAAGGCCAACAAATTGACCGTCTGTGTCTTGCAGAACCGTACCGGCAATTTTGGAAATCTCAAAGATATTCAAACAGCTAATGTCAGAGCCCAAAAGCGAAAGAGCGCCTGAACTTTCGCCTTTAAAGGCATGCGGAATTATACCGTTTATGCAATGGATTAATGTGGATTTACCCGAACCTGAAGGGCCAAGGATGAGGATCTTCTCTCCCCGGTTTACCTTCAGGTTAATGTCGATCAATGTGGGTTCGGTTTGAGTCCTGTACTTAAAAGAAAAATGCTCAAATGAAAGAGCGACATTTTCATTAAGAGTAGAAGTCATTGACTAACCGATGATACTTTCCGTTATGCGGAAAGCATTACTCTGCTTTCAAACTGCCGGCTTTTGTTCTTGTTCTTGAGTACCCAAAAGCCAGAATAGTTCCCAGTATAAGCACTACCCCGATGTTTAACGCGCCTGCTATTAATCCCTGAAGGTAAACTTTATCGGACGGTTCCTGATAAATGAGTATGTCAAGAGTCGGGGCAATGGCAACCCATGCCAATAAATTCGCCACAATCTGAACGCCGTTAAAAATGAGTACCTGCATAATGTCGAATTCGCCTTCTTCAATTTTGTAGAGCTTCCAAAAGGCGCCGATTGCGAGGCCGTACAGGGCATCCGCGATTACCCATGTCCACCAAACGCCGCCCCATGTCAGATCTGTCAGGGTGTGACCGATAAAGCCAATTAAGAGTCCGGCGATTGGCCCAAATATCGCTGCAAAGATGGATAATACCGCGATACCCAGGTTAAGGTTAGTATTGGGAACCCCCGAAGGAAGAGCCACAAAACGCATCAGCACAAACATCAAAGCCGAGCCAATACCTATAGCTACCACTGTCTTTACGGAAACAAGCTTTTTCTCCATTATTATTCCTCCTGAAATGTTTTGAATAAAGCAGTTTATTTTATTATTTTTTGGCGGCAGTGTCTATTAATGGCTACTCGCTTTGATAATCAATAAGGGTTGTTACAGGCGTAGGGTTAAGTACTTTCTCATAACCAAGGAAGGGGAGGCCGACCACGCCGAAGATCTCGGGAACCTCGGCCCCGCCGGCGTTAAGGAGCGCCCTTGCGGCGTTTAAAGTCCCTCCGGTGGCTATAAGGTCGTCAGTTAGAAGGATGCGTTTGCCTGCCGGAACATCTTCCTTGTGAACTTCTATTTCAGCCTGGGCGTATTCAAGCTGGTATTTTTTTGAAAGGGTAATGCCCGGGAGCTTGCCTTTTTTTCGGATAGGAATAAGGGGGATGCCCATGCGGACAGCAAAGGGCGCCGCGAAAAGAAACCCGCGGGCCTCAATGGCGGCTATGGCATCTATCTTTTTATCCCTGTAAATATCCAGCATCGCTTCAATGCAATACTGAAAAGCTTCCGGCTGGGCAAGGACGCTTGTAATGTCATAAAACAAAATCCCCTTTTTGGGAAAATCAGGGACTTTTCTGATAAATTTATCGAGGTAAAGATTTTTATCCATTTGCCCTCCGGCTGCTAAAAAGCTCCATCAAAAAGGTTTTCCATTAAAAGGATTTATTGATCACATTCCGTGCCCAATTTTTAATGTCAGGTGATGTACCGGTAAGAAATTCCGGGTTTAAGGCCGCTTCGCAATCCTTAACCAGGCCGGCCAGGTAGCCCGCTGTTTTTTTTGTATCGGGTGAAAAAACTCCGCAAGTCCTTCCCGCGAGGTTTATGTGCTGTAAAAGATCGGTTATGTACGCAAAGGATTCGGGGGCAGGGTTTTCACAACCTAAAAAAAACGCGTCTGCCGGGAGTATATCGTTCCCCGCGAATTCAGAGGCGGTTTTTGCCAAAACCTTACTGCTCTTTAGCGTTTCGGCGATACCCGCAGCCATTTTTTCTGTTCCGGGAGCTCCATCGGTAACAATAAGCACATTCTTTCTCATATGTATAAAGTTTAGTATCAAATATTGAGACTGTCAATTTAAATACTGAACTTGCTTATCTCGCTTAAAAGAATATCAATGTTTTCCTTATTTTTCCGGCAAATATCACTGGTACGGGTAACCGCGGTGTTTATGTTCCCTATGTCCGATGTGATCTCGTTAATCGCGCCTGTTAATTCACCTGTAAGGCCTTCAAGCTGTCTGCTTTGTTCCGCCACTTCCTGACTGGCATTTTGAATCTCCGATGAATTGCGGCGGACGTTTTTGGTAATCTCGTTCGAGTTTGTCATTGCCGTAAAGACTTCCTTGTTGCCGGCATCCTGCTGTTCCATTGAATTTCTGATTTCCTTGCTTTGGGCGGAAACGCCTTCAAAACCCTGGTCAATATCGGCAAATTGTTTCAGGCTTGCCAGAGTCGAAGCGTTTATTTTGGTAAGGGAATTCCCTATGTTCTTCAAAACCGTTGACACGGTTTTGGCCTGCGCGGTTGACGATTCCGCGAGTTTGCGAATTTCATCGGCTACAACCGCAAAGCCCTTTCCTGTTTCCCCGGCGTGGGCCGCTTCAATGGCGGCGTTCATGGCCAACATGCTGGTTTGACTCGCTATACCCTGGATAACTTTGTTAATTTCCAAAAGGCGTTCGGACTCTTTTGATACATTCTGGATGTCCATCGACACTTTTTGCAGCGAGGAATTTCCTTCTGACGACGCGTTACGCAGACGCGTTATGTCATCTTCGTTTTTGACAAGGTTGGCTGTAATCGAACTAATGTTGGCGATCATTTCTTCAATTGAGGCGGAAGAACGGGAAATACTATCCGCCTGGTTTTCTATGTGATCATCCAGGGTTTTTATGTTGGAAATTATCTGATCCATTGCCTTGTAGGATTTGTCAATGTATTCAGCCTGGGTTTCTGATTTTGTCTTCATGTTCAGAGTGTTGGCGTTGATCTTGTTTATTACATTAGCAGAGTCATTCATTACGTTTTGCATTTCAATACCGACTACCGAAAGGTCATTTGCCCTTTCATCGATGGATCTTACAAGGCCCTTTATGCTGTCCTGGGTTTGGCCCAGGGTGCGCATCATGTTGGCGATTTCATCACGGCCTTTTACGACAATATTCTGGGTCAGGTCGCCCTTTGCCAGTACTTCAATTACATGGGAAGCTTTTTTGATGGGTTTTATTATCCAATGAGAAAGGGCAGTGATAATCACCATTATTAATAAGATCATCACAATGATGACGGCCACCGTAGTTACCATATTGTTCTGTTGAACCAAATCCGCTTCTTCGAATTTTTCCGCGTTGGGAACCAGCACCGCAAGGCCTATGCCTGAACCGTGTACTGAAGCGTTAAGGGTATAGCTTATTCCATCCATTGCTAGATTAGCGTTATTGTATCTCTGGCCGGGTTTGAGCTGCGAGAGCTGGGCGAGCCAGCTATTCGCCGGATAGGAAACGATATCGGAACCGCTCACGCCGGTAATTGCAAAGGTCGCGTTGTTTATTGTCGAAAAACCCGCGATTAAAGCGGAGCGGGTAGGCAGCGCAAAACTGTGGATCATTTCCTGCAGCGTTGATAGAGACACGTCCACTGTGGCTACGCCGACAATCCGTTTTTCCGGACTGTAAATGGGAATGCATACCGAAACCATAAGGACATCGACAGAAGTATCCACGTAAAGCTCACTCCAGTAGTAACGCTGATCCCTTGGCGTATCGGGGTTCCACCCCTTTGGAAGGGCGATGCGGTACCAGCCTTCCTCGTAAGTATCCACATCCCAGGCCCATTCGTCGCCGGCCCACACTACGTTATTTTCGGACGGGAGGCCGGAGGGGCCGATAACCTTGCTGGCAAAGAAGTGAAAATCGTATACATCGGGATAAAAAGAGTATGGTTCGTAAAAAGCCCCACCGCCCAGGAGGGAGGTCTCTCTGGCAAAGGCCGTGTGGTACTCGGCTTCTATTCTTCTTGCCAGTTCCTGACGGCTCAACGAGTTTCTTAGGGCGTAATAAAGCTCTCCCAAATTCTGAGAGATGCCGGAACTCGCCTGAATTGAATCCAGAAAAGAATTAAATTGGTTGAAACATTCCCCGGCCAGGGATTCGTTGTATCTTTCGGAAAAGCCCCTGGCAATTTTTTGCAACTTTAAACTGTTAAAAATAAAGATACCAAAACCGATGAATGACGCAAAAGAGAGAATCATAATAAGGATAAATATTTTGTAGCGTATGCTGCTCAAGCCGCCGCTTTTGGTCTTGTTTTTTATTGCGCCTTTAGCTGCTTCGCCTGGCAGGGAGGACGGGGTTGTTTTAATGGTTACTGCTTTTGGGCCGTAAATCGCAGTATCCGGCTTGATATCGGGCCGTAATTTAGAATTATTTGGGCTATGTTTCATAAATACTCCCTTATCATTTTTCTCATTCTAAATCACCCTATTATAGTATAAAATGAATGATATGGACAGAGCCACTGTATTCTAAGATTCAACTTTATATGACCAGCTTTATTTTTCTGATTTTGGTAATAAAATGAAAAAAATATACAATCCTAAATTATACTCAACTTTTTGTTTTGGTTCGTGAGGTTCGTGGTTAAGTATTCCATCTGTACTGGAAAGAACATCAACCCTTCCCTTTATCATACGGCTGGCCTACGGCGCGGGGGGAGTAATCCTTGCCGCTGAAAATCACCAGGGTTAGGAGGGTGATAAGGTATGGCAAAAGGCTGAAAAATTCCGATGGCAGGGCGCGGAGGCTCGGAATGTTAATGATGTTAACCGCCAGCGCCGAAGAGAAACCGAACAGAAACGAAGAGCCCAGGATGCCGATGGGAAGCCAGCGCCCGAAAGAAACTGCCGCAAGGGCGATAAAGCCTTTACCGTTGATTGTCGTTACGGTGTATTGAATGTCCTGGGTAAGCACGATGCAAGCGCCGGCCAGACCGGCAAGCGCGCCGGAGATGAGAACCGCGATGTAGCGAATCCGCAAAACGTTTACCCCGGCGGACGCAAGGGCTTGAGGATGTTCGCCGGCGGCGCGCAGCCGCAGGCCCCAGGGACGTTTGTAAAGAAGGAAAGCCGACAGAAGTAAAATGACAACGGCAATCCAGGCGGTGGGGTAAATGCCCCTTATCGCTTTCATTCCGATACGGTAGTTGTGAGTTCTGTCCGCCTGAAAAAGCAGCTGGCAGAAAAATAAGGTCAGGCCGTTTGAAAGCAGGTTTATCCCGGTGCCGGAAATAATCTGGTCGGCCCTCAGGGTTATCGACACAAACGCGTGTATAAGCGAAAAAAGGCAGCCAAGGACAGCGGCAAGAAAAAAAGCCAATGGTATCGAAAAGGAGATACTGCTTTCCAAAAGCACGTGTGTTGTGGCGGCTGCCATCGCGCCTATGCCCATCAGACCTTCAAGCGCAATGTTCACAACGCCCGCGCGTTCGCAGATCATGCCACCCGCGGCCGCGATAAAAATGGGAGCGGCCATCATCAGGGTGGAAGGGAGCATACTCCATAAAGTTTTCAAAAAGTCAAACATCGCCGCTCCTTTTGCTATCTTGCAGAATCTGGGCTTTGCGGGCTTTTTCTTTCATCTGCCATTCTATCAGAAGCTTCACGCCGGCGCGAAGCGAAATGAAGACGACGATAAGGCCCATGATGATAACGGTTATTTCTTTTGGTATCTGACGGGACTGCATTAATGGCTGGGCGGATCTGAGCATCCCGAAAAGGAGGCCCGCCAAAGCGATCCCCCAGGCGCCGCTGTTGCCTACGAGAGCGACGGCGATGCCGTCAAAACCGAAACCGTCCTGCACAGCGAGAACCCTGCCGTAAGAAAAGCTCCCAAGGCTGACAACTACGCCCGCGAGTCCGGCAAAAGCGCCGGAAATAGCCATCGCCGTTGTAATGTTGGCGTTTACGCTGATGCCGCCGTAAAGGGCCGCGTCCCTGTTAAAGCCTGTGGCTCTTAGTGAATAGCCCAGCCGGGTTTTTTCCATAACGATCCAGAAAAAGAATAAAGCGGCTATGGTCAGGAAAAGTCCGTTGTTCAGTCTTGAGTTGTTGGAAATGGTTTCCATGACGCGGTTTGTGATCTTTACAGTTTCGGGAAAATCCGGAGTTTTGTAGGTGTTGGTTCCCGGAATCCGCATTGTTAAGTACCTTGAAAGGTAAAGGGCAATGTAGTTCATCATGATAGTAGCGACCACTTCGGAAACCTGAAACCTGGCTTTGAGGTAACCTACCACGCCGCCGCAAATCGCGCCCGCGGCGATTGCCGCTATTACAGCAACAATGGAATGTAAGACAGGTATTTGCGGAAAATAAAACGCGACAAACTGCGCCGCGGTCAGGCCCGCGATGTACTGGCCTTCAGCGCCTATGTTAAAAAGCCCCGTTCTGGCGGCAAATGCCATTGAAAGGCCGCAGAGAGTAAGCGGCATGGAGGACACAAGCCATTCGCCAATATAACGCGGGTTCCAGATCCAATTGCTTGTTCTTGAGTTTACTGAAAAGCCTGAAACATTCTGAAAAATAGCGGAATACATTCCGGAGGGGTTTCTTCCTACAGCGATAATGATCAGGGTTCCCACAAGAAAGCCGAGTAACACAACAACCAGCGAGACAAGGCCGTTGGAACTTGTAAAAATTTCCAGGACAAGCGACAGCCGGTTTTCTTTTTTTTCAGCCACGGGTTATCCCTCCCATCATCGCGCCGATCTGCCGTTCATCCGCGCCTTCAGCGTCTACTATCCCTGCCACCCGGCCCTTGGAAACCGCGGCAATACGGTCGCATAGGCCCAGGATCTCGTCAAGTTCAAAAGAAACAAGCAGCACCGCTTTTCCCTTGTCGCGTTCTTTGATGATCCGGCTGTGTATGTATTCAATTGCGCCTACATCCAGCCCACGGGTCGGCTGTGAAACAATCAATAAATCGGGTGAAAGATCTATTTCCCGCGCGATTACCACCTTCTGCTGGTTTCCGCCGGACATGGATCTTGCAGGCGTCGCGGGCCCGCTTCCCGCTCGGATATCAAAATCGCCGATTAAAGATTCGGCGTGCTTGAGGATCACATTGAAGTTGAGAAAACCCATGCGGTTTGTAAAAGGCAAGAGGCGGTAACTTTTGAGAATGAGATTTTCGTCCAGGCGGAAATCCAGCACCAGGCCGTGCTTGTGGCGGTCTTCCGGAACAAGGCCGATGCCGCTTTCGTTGCGGCTTCTGATCGTCTCCGTTGAAATATCTTTTCCTTTAAGAAAAATCTTCCCCGCCTTAACAGGTAAAAGCCCCGCGATGGCCGCCACAAGCTCCGACTGGCCGTTGCCGTCAATTCCCGCGACGCCCACCACTTCGCCTGCGCGCACATCCAGCGAAAGATCCCTGACCATGGGAATGCCGCGGGAGCCAAGCACCGTAAGATTTGTAATGCTCAGAACCGTGTCGCCTGGTTTTGCCGGCTCCTTGTCGATCCTGAAACTCACAGCGCGGCCCACCATTTTTTCCGCCAGGTCTTCCTCGTTCGCATCGTCAACCTTGACTGTGTCGATGTACTTGCCCCTCCGTAAAACCGTGCAGCGATCCGCGGCGGCTTTGATTTCCTTCAATTTGTGGGTGATAAAGACTATCGTTTTTCCCTCGGCTTTAAGACGGCGGAAAATGGAAAGAAGCTCGTCAATTTCCTGCGGGGTAAGGACCGCGGTCGGCTCGTCAAAGATCAGGATATCCGCGTCCCGGTACAGTATTTTTAGAATCTCTACCCGCTGCTGCATTCCCACGGTGATGTTTTCAATTTTGGCTTTTGGGTCAACGGCAAGGCCGTAAGTTTCCGAAATCTCGGCGACCCGTTTTTCAGCGGTCTTGAGATCAAGGTTTCCAAAACGATTGGAAGGCTCAAGCCCAAGAACGATATTTTCCGCGACTGTGAAATTGTGAACAAGCTTAAAGTGCTGATGAACCATTCCAATTTTCAGGGCGGTGGCGTCATTGGGGTTGCGGATCTGAACTTCTTTCCCGCGAATCCTGATACTGCCGCCGTCAGGCTCGTACAGGCCAAAAAGAACCGACATAAGCGTAGATTTCCCCGCGCCGTTTTCGCCTAACAGGGCGTGGATCTCCCCCTTGTCCACCCGAAAAAAAATTCTGTCATTCGCGACTATACCCGGAAAGACTTTCGTAATACCCAGCATCTCAATGGCTGGCTCTGGCATACACAGCTCCTTTTGGTATTATACAGTAACAGGGAGGAAAAGAAAGGTAGCTGTTAAGGTAGCTGTTATAGAAGAATTTAAACACGGAATACACAGAGTATCACGGAGTTTTTAAGATTCTTATCTTCTTCCTCCGTGAAACTCTGTGGTAAAATTTTTATGCTAATTTAATTATCCATCGCCATTAGGTTCTGGGGGAAACCGGAAAGCTTCTTTGCGTCGGCGTAAGTGGCCGCGATTTTTATCTGGCCGGAAGTAATCTGCTGTTTGATGTTTTCAAGCTCACTCTTTATGCCGGCAGTCAACGCGGTATTGGTGTCAGAGTATCCTACCCCGTCGGCCCGCAGATCAAAGACAATTACTTCTCCCCTGAATGTTTTGTTCTGGGCCGCTTTAAGGGCATAGATCAGGCTGGTTTCCACCCGCTTGATCATGGAAGTTAAAACCGCGGAATCGGTGGCGTTGTAAAGCCCTTCCTCGTGTTGATCCGAATCGACACCGATAGCCCATACATTTTTCCCTTCAAGCCGGTATTCCTTTGCCTGGGCGATAGTGCCGTTGCCGGTACCACCCGCCGCGGAATAGATGGCGTAAACTCCGCTGTCATACCAGTTTTTTGCCTGGGTTTTGGCCAGATCCGGTCTGCCCCAATCGTTCGCGTAGTAGTCTACAATCTGCGCGTTTGGGAATACCGACAGGATGCCCTGCACATAGCCTACCTCAAATTTTGTAATAGTCGCGCCTGGTACACCACCGATAAAACCAAACTTGGGATTGGCAACTCCGTCCGCTTTCGCTTTAAGCGCCGTGGCAACCCCTACAAGGTACGAGCCTTCATGTTCGGCGTATACGGCCTGCATTACGTTTGGAAGGTTTACCCAATCCACATCAACGATTAAGTAATGCTGATTAGGATTTTGTTTTGCCACTGTATCCAGGGCGTCGGCAAAGGTAAATCCGGTCGTAACAATGAGGTCAAAACCTTCATCGGTAGCCTGTCGGATATTTGGAATATACATATCCTGCGTTTGGGCGGTAACCACGTCGTAAAACTTGCCACGTTTGGACTGGTTCTGCCATGTATCGCCGTAGTACTCAAGAATTCCCCTCCACGCCGCCGCGTTGAAGGATTTGTCGTCAACTCCGGTTGCGTCGGTAAGCAGCCTGACGGTAATGCCCCCGGACGCCGCATCGCTTTGCGCGGCAGATGAAGCCTTTTTCTGGCATGCGCCAAATAAAACACAAGTGATAATGATGCCGCCTAAAATCAGATAAAATGGACTTTTCTTCATTGATACGCTCCTTATGTCAGAAATATAGTGCCCAGAATAATTTTGGTCAAGGATAGCCAGACAAGATAGCCAGACAAAGGACTTGTTGGTTCTCATACGAAATTGAAGAAGAATTGACACCAAGCCCAACCCATAATAAACTACCCAAAAAGGACGCGCCCATGCTTGATGAAAAAATTTTGGAAATGAAAGACGAGATTGTCGCGAGTGTTCAGGCGGCTTTAAGAATTAAAAGCGTGGGGGGGGATGAAAAGAACGGAATGCCTTTCGGAGAAGGTATACAGAAAGCCCTCGAACATTGCCTTGAGCTTTCAGAAACGCTGGGTTTAAAAACCGTAAACCTGGATAACATGATTGGCTACGCCGAGTATGGCGAAGGCGATGAAATGGTCGCCGTGCTTGGGCATCTTGATGTAGTCCCGGAGGGCGGCGGCTGGACTTACCCGCCATATGCCGCGGAAATCCACGACGGAAAAATTTTCGGCAGGGGCGCTACCGACGACAAGGGCCCGACCATCGGCGCGCTTTACGCCCTCAAGGCGATCAAGGATTTGCGGTTGCCATTAAAGCGAAGGGTGCGGATCATGTTTGGACTTAACGAGGAAACAGGCAGTAAATGCGTTGCGCATTACGTCGCGAAAGGCGGTGAAATACCGGTAGCTGGATTCACCCCGGACGCGGAATATCCGATTATTAACGGCGAGAAGGGCATTGTAACATGCAAATACCGCCGGGTGTTTGCTCAGGCTAAGAAGTTGCGTCTAAAGTCTATATCCGGCGGGTTAGCCGCAAACGTGGTTCCGGATTACGCGGAGGCTCTGATTATTGTTCCTGAATCACACGCTAAAGAGATAAAAGCTAAAGCGAAAGATGCTGACCGGATTTCTATAGAAAAAATTTCGGATGAAAGAAATGAAAGCACTGTGGTGATAAAAGCGTCCGGTGTTTCCGCGCATGGCAGCACCCCGGAAAAAGGCGTGAACGCGATTTCAATCCTGCTAGAGTTCCTGCATGGCTTGAATTTCTCTGGCGATCTTGGAGAGTTTCTTGATTTTACGCATAACTGTATCGCTCTTGATGTTAACGGGGAAAAATTGGGAATTTATTCCGAGGATGAGATCTCCGGGAAATTTATTTTTAATTTGGGCGTCATAAACGGAGATGAAAAGGAAATCTCCATGGAAATTAATATGAGGTATCCTGTAACCCATACATATGAAGAGTTTATTGATATTTTCAAGGCAAAAATGAATACAGGCAAAATGGAAGAAATCTATTTGCGGCATAAAAAAAGCCTTTATGTTTCTCCTGAAACTCCCTTCATAAAAAAACTGCAAAAGGTGTACGAGGAAAAAACCGGCGATAAAGCCGATCTGCTTTCAATCGGAGGCGGCACTTACGCGAAGTCGCTTGATAACGTGGTTGCCTTCGGGCCGATCTTCAGAGGGCAGCCGATGGTCGAACACAAGCCGGATGAGTATATAAAAATAGACGAGTTAATCAAAAACGCGCAAATTATGGCGGCTGCCATTTATGAGCTGGCCAACTAATAAGAACGGATTATATAGGAGGATGTTATGAAAATTACCAAACTGCGCCTTGGAAAAATATCGGTACCGCTCAGAGTGCCGTTTAAGACAGCCTTGCGTACCGTTACAAGCGTTGAAGATGTTATCGTTGAGGTACACACCGATACCGGCAATGTCGGTTACGGTGAAGCCCCGCCCACCGGGGTTATCACCGGCGATACCACAGGCGCGATAATAGGCGCGATCCAGGATCATATAGCAAAGAGTATAATCGGGCGGGACATCGCGGATTTTGAGGAATTGATGATAGTCCTTAACGGCTGCGTTGTGCATAACACCAGCGCGAAAGCCGCGGTGGATATGGCGCTCTGGGATCTTTTCGGTCAGTTGTACAACGCGCCGCTTTACCGCCTGTTGGGCGGACGCCGTCAGAAAATTGTTACGGATATTACCATCAGCGTAAACAGCCCCGAGGAAATGGTGCGCGACAGCATGGACGCGATCAAGCGCGGCTACGATACTCTGAAAATAAAAGTTGGCAAAGAGCCGGAAAAAGATCTCGCGCGCCTTAAGGCAATACGCGAGGCAATAGGTTACGCGCCGCGCCTTCGCATCGACGCCAACCAGGGCTGGAAGCCGAAGGAGGCCGTGAGAATACTGTGCGGCATGGAAGACGCCGGCCTTGAAATTGAGCTGGTGGAGCAGCCTGTAATCGCCCACGATGTCATCGGCATGAAATACGTACGCGAGCATGTATCAATACCGGTACTGGCTGATGAAAGCGTATTCTCGCCGCTTGACGCCATGAAGATAATGCAGATGGAAGCCGCCGATTTCGTCAACATAAAGCTGATGAAAACCGGCGGAATCTATAACGCTCTTAAAATTTGCGGCGCCGCGGAAATGTACGGTGTTGAATGTATGATTGGCTGTATGCTGGAAGCTAAGATTTCAGTTAACGCCGCCGTTCACCTGACCTGCGCGAAAGGAATTATCACGAGGATGGATCTGGACGGCCCTGTATTGTGCAGCGAAGATCCCATAAAAGGCGGCTCGGTATTCAACGAGAAAGATATTACCGTGAGTGAAGAGCCTGGTTTGGGCATAAAGGGCATCGAGAAGATCACCTACCTGGATTAGCGGGATGTGGATCGAACAGGCGGAAAGCCTAATCGCCGAAGCCGACGGGATGACAGGCTTGCTTGTCAAGAATCTCAGAACCAAAGAGGTCTTATTTTCGCATAACGCGGAAACGGTGTTTCCCTCTGCAAGTGTTATTAAAGTACCCATATTAATGGCCTTGATGCGGGAGGCGGAGGAGGGACGGCTGGACCTCGGCGAGGCGCTTCCCGTTTCTGAAGAAAACCTTGTGGAAGGCGGTCTTGTCCACGCTATGACCCGCGGCCTTACCCTTCCCTGGCGGGATCACGCGCTCTTTATGATTGCGCTCAGCGATAACGCTTCGGCAAACCACATAATCTCCCGCCTGGGATTTGATTCTGTCAACGCTATGATTCGCGAGCTTGGTATGACAAGTACCGTGCTTTGCAGGAAGATGATGGATTTTGAGGCAAGGTCGCGGGGAAATGACAATTACACCAGTTGCGGTGATATGTGCGTACTGTTCGAGCATTTGTATGATAACAGCAGCAAATATAAAGAAATCCTGGATATCCTCAAAAATCAGGTTCATAACAACCTGCTTTCCGGGCTTTTGGATCCTGACGCCTTCGAGTTTGCCCATAAAACCGGAGGGTTACCGCACACGCTTCTTGATACAGGTATCATGTACCTGCGCGATCCTATTTTTGTAGCTTTTATGTCCAAGGAATTAAAGAGGGAAAAGAACGGTTACCGCCTGGCGCATGAATTGGGGCTATTGATTCACGAAGCGCCGGATTATAAAATATAACCCTGACTAAAAATTGTAAGTCCGGCTTCGGCGCTAAATTATGGGGGATGCGTATGAACGTGGATTCGAATGGTAATTGTTATCTTTGTGGCGCCACAGTTGGCAAGAAAGCAATAGAGAACCATCTTATTAAGCATTACGGGGAAGATAGTGGCGGACAAGAGTGTTATCTTCTGAAAGCCGAAGGAACATTCAACAAAGAGTATTGGTTGTACTTTGATGTCCCTTTGGTACAAACCTTAACATGCATTGACAGCTTCCTTCGGGAAATTTGGCTGGAATGTTGCGGGCACATGAGCGCGTTTTTCATCACCGAGCGCCTTGAGGTTGGTATGAAACAGAAATTGATAACCTTTGATGCCGGGACCAGGCTTTCCCATCATTACGATTTCGGTAGTACTACGGAAACTGACATTACTTTTATAAAAGTTGTCAAACGAAACCCGCAAAAAAGAGCCGTCCGCCTTCTGGCGCGTAATATCGCTCCGGTTTTTCAGTGCGCGGACTGCGGGGAACAGGCGGACTATATTAACACGGAGTTAAAATATCAATCAGATAATCCGTATTATTGCAAGAACTGTAGTGAAGATAATGGGATGATGCTTCCGGTGACTAACTCGCCGCGTATGGGTGAATGTGGGTATTCAGGCGAGGATGATGATACGTTTACGTTTAAGCCCGCGTCCTTCGCTTCAGGTAAAGGGTGATCGTTGTTATATTTTTGCCGCCGAGATCCTGTTTACTCATAAAATACTCGTTTATAATACCACCCATTCAGGTAAAGGTACCTGCTGTCAGTTGTACTGATCACCAATGTATCGGCATCCAATTTATATGTACCCCTAATGGTTCTTCCCTCTTCGGTCAGTATCGTAAAATTTGGAGCTTTATATATTATGACGCCGTCAACATAGCCGGAACCGGAGCGTGTTTCAATATAAACATCATTATCCTCAATATTAATGATATATATTGCACTGGTACTGTTACCCCACCAGTATCCGTCTAAGCTTTTGTCATTGTCGCCGCCTGTCGAATTATTATCGCAGCCAACAACAGTCATTCCGAATACCAGAACCATTATCAGCATTGCCAAGAAGTTTTTATTATTTGCCATTGTTTTCTCTCCCTTGCACAATAAATTCAACATTCCAACGCCGCTCAAAATTTAAGCGACAGACCTATGCCTACAAATTGTAATCCACTGTATCCAAGTTCCACATAAGCGCCGATTAAGTCTGTGAAAAAGAACCGCGCTCCTGTGTTAATGCCCCAAAGGATGAAGGAATCGCCTTTAACAATCTCTCCGTAATCTAATCCATTGGAACCTTCCGCATTTACCTTCTGATATACATAGCCGAGAGTAACTCCGGCATATGTATCCAAATTTTCCAGAAAATTAAAATGATACATAACACGTGCGCCAAAACCGATATTCATATCCTTAATTCCCGCATAGAAATTTAACCTACAGATAAAAACAGCAATAAAACACCCTCATAATCTATGTTTATATGCCTTGAGAAACCTTTTTTGGGCATTTTGTTCGTTTTTCCCCTTGACATTATTCTTCATGTAGGTTAATTTATATTAACCTACATGGAAGGAAATGTTTGTCGTCTATTACCAAACAAACCGTCGGCAATAACACCTATCTGTACGAGTCCCATTCATTCAGAGACGAACAGGGCAGGCCGCGGAACCGTAAAGTGAAAATCGGCAAGGTTGACAGCAACACCGGCAGAGCCCGGTATACCCCGGAATATATCGACCGCATGCGCGAAGCGGGCACCCCGGTGGAGATTCCACAGACTGTTAGGACAGAAGGGCTTGAAGAACAGATCGGCGAAGCGCTGGACAGCCTGAAAACATACGGCCTGTTTTATTTTCTGCGGGAGATAGGCCAGAAGATAAAAATCATCAGGATACTCCAACAGGCGCTACCGGCATACTGGGAAGAGATATGGATGCTCTGTACATACCTTATAGGCGGCGAGGGGCCGCTGATGTATATGGAGGACTGGATAGAGGAACATGAAAGTTATCCGGTAGGAAAGATGAACTCGCAGCGGCTGAGCGAGCTGCTCGCGGCTTTTGGCCAGAAGGAGCGGAATGATTTTTTCAAGGCGTGGTGCGCGGCTAACATCAGCGACGAATATATGGCTGTTGATATTACCTCAATATCGTCATATTCACGTTTGATACCGGAGTGCGAACGGGGGTACAACCGTGACGGGGAAAATCTGGAGCAAATCAACTTCTGCCTGCTATTCGGGGAGCGGACGGGGCTGCCGGTGTATCAGGCCGTGTATTCGGGGAGCATAGGGGATGCGGCAACACTGAAGGCAACATTGGCGGAAGTGGAAGCGGTCAGCGGCGGAAAGCGGCTGGTTTTAGTGGCTGACAAGGGGTTTTACAGCGTAAAAAACGTAAATATGATGCTGGAACGGTATAAAGGAAGCGAGTTTCTGATAGCGGTGCCGTTCGCGAACAAATGGGCTATGGAGTTGATAAGGGAGGAACGGGACGGCATAGACCGGATAGCCAACCTTATACATACGTCAGGTTCTCCAAGCCGTGGGGTAAGGCGGGAAATTGATTTTGCGGGAACGTCCTTGACCGCCCATGTTCTGTATGACCCGGAGCGGGCGCTGGGCGAACGCAATGATCGGTACAGCTATGTGTCCTGGCTGAAAG
>Ga0268262_10003017_pt1 | contig 18724 bp, 15 predicted proteins | sample TergutNc150P3_FD_190354 | JGI IMG/M metagenome (GOLD analysis project Ga0268262, IMG submission 190354) | Nasutitermes corniger P3 segment gut microbial community from laboratory colony in Florida, USA - Nc150 P3 (SPAdes) (version 2) | ecosystem: Host-associated > Arthropoda: Insects >...
TCGGCTCCATTGCGGAACAGCTTCAGAAAAAAGCGCCGCCCACAAGTTTCGAGTTGGGCGTTAATTCGGTTTCTTGGGTGCTTATCCGTTTTATGCTGATCATGGTTCCGATAGTTTTACTGATAAACGGTTTTACAAAAGGAAGCTGGCTTGAAGCGTTCCTCTTTGCCTTGTCGGTGGCTGTCGGTCTCACGCCGGAAATGCTTCCGATGATAGTTTCAGCCAACCTTGCCAAAGGCGCTGTGTCTATGTCTAAAAAGCGCGTTATTGTCAAAGACTTGAATTCGATTCAAAACTTCGGCGCGATGGACGTGCTCTGTACCGATAAAACGGGAACAATCACACAGGACAAAGTTATTCTTGAATACCACCTTGATGTTGACGGCAATGAGTGTCTTGACGTTCTTCGCCGCGGTTTTCTTAACAGTCATTATCAAACAGGCTTAAAAAACCTGATGGATATTTCCATTATTGAACACGCCCGTGAAAAAAACTTGACCGATTTATGGGAAGAGTATAAAAAGTTTGACGAAATACCTTTTGATTTTAACCGCCGCCGAATGAGCGTAGCGGTACAGGACAAGACCGGGCAGATTGAACTTATCACCAAAGGCGCGATTGAAGAAATGCTGACAATTTCAACAAGTACCGAGAACGGCGGGAATACAGCTCCATTAAGCGACGATATGCGGAAAAAAATAATCAACACCTGCTATGAACTTAATGAAAAGGGAATGCGGGTCTTGGGTCTTGCGCGCAAACCTCTCAATAATAACAGCACGGCTCTTTCCGTCGCGGACGAAAACGATATGGTCTTTGTCGGTTATCTCGCCTTCCTTGATCCTCCCAAAGACAGCGCAAGAGCCGCAATTAAAGCCTTAAACGAATTCGGCGTTAGGGTAAAAGTCCTCACGGGCGACAATGACGCGGTAACGGTAACGGTATGCAAGAATGTCGGCTTGGATATAAAAAACATTTTGTTAGGCTCTCAGATTGAAGATATGAACGATGAAGCGTTGGCAAAAGCGGTGGAAGAAACCGATGTTTTCGCAAAACTTTCTCCTAACCAGAAAGCCCGAATTGTAACCACTTTGCGAAACAACAAACATACAGTCGGGTTTATGGGCGACGGAATAAATGACGCGACAGCGATGAAAGCGGCTGATGTCGGCATATCCGTAGATACCGCTGTGGATATTGCGAAAGAATCGGCTAACATCATTCTTTTGGAAAAAGACTTAATGGTGCTTCAGGAAGGCGTAGTAGAAGGAAGAAAAACTTACGCCAACACAATCAAGTATATTAAAATGACGGCAAGCTCCAACTTCGGCAATATGTTCTCTGTTTTGGCGGCTTCGGCTTTCCTGCCGTTCCTGCCTATGCTGCCCATTCAAATACTTGTTCTCAACTTAATATACGATATTTCATGTATTGCCATTCCTTGGGACAACGTTGATATAGAGTTTTTACGCAGACCGCGAAAATGGGACGCGACAAGCATAAGCCGTTTTATGCTATGGATTGGACCGACAAGCTCCGTATTTGACATAACGACATATCTTTTAATGTTCTTCCATATTTGCCCTCTTGTTACAGGGGGCGTTTGGGCGTCATTAAATCCCGAATCGCAAGTTTTATTTATGGCTCTTTTCCATACAGGCTGGTTTGTAGAATCGCTATGGTCGCAGACTTTGGTTATTCACATGATCCGGACGCCGAAAATTCCGTTCCTTCACAGCCGCGCTTCGTGGCAGCTTGGAATGCTTACAACATTGGGAATCGCCGTCGGAACGGTCATTCCGTACACATGGCTTGGAAAACAGTTGAATATGAGTCCTCTGCCGTTCATGTACTTCCCATGGCTGATTGCCATGATCCTTGCATACATGGCGTTGGCTACCATAATGAAGAAAATCTTTGTGCGGCTTTATGGAGAATTATTGTAATCCGGCGTAACCGGATTACTTAGGATTTGACATTTTATATGTGGAACCTCTAAAAACTTAACCGATGTTTTTAGAGGTTCCCTTTATTTTGGATCGTCCCATAACACAATCTGCCCTTTTTCCCGCGTTTTTGTCAAATCAATAATTCTCTGATTTGATGATCCGCGAAACGGCAGTTCTATGGAGCGAAGTTCGTGAATATATTTTCCGTCAATTAATATGTCGCTTGCGGATAACAACGCTTTTACGCCGTCGTCTTTGCTCTCAATTAATTGTTCGTAGGTGAACCCCGTATATGTTACGATGTCCCAGCCTATTTGATGAGCCGCCTGCGCCACTTCCGCTAACTCGACTGCCTGTAAAAACGGTTCGCCGCCGGAAAATGTAACGCCTTGTTTAATTTTTTTTTGTTGTTTTAGCAAGCGGATAACCTGCCTTACGGAAAATTCTTTGCCTGCGTCTTTGTCCCAAGTTTCAGGATTTTGGCAATTAGGGCATTGATGCGGACACCCTTGAGTAAAAATAACATATCGCAATCCGGGACCGTCAACAAAACTTTCCGGCGTAATGCCCGACAAACGCATAAGCTATTATATCAGTTATTGGAAAATCCTCAATCAGTTAAATGTTTGATGTACTTGACGATGTTGAACTTCCGCAAGTTTGCTGTCATTAAACCGGTCAAGCGTAGACAAATATCCTGTTATTCTGCGCACGCGGCTAATGTTACTGCCGCCGCATTTAGGGCAGATGTTTTCCTGAATAACGCCGTTTAATCCGCAATCACAGCAAATATCAACAGGGAAATTTATTGAGGCATAACCCATATCAGCTTCCGCCATTTCTCTTATCAGCGATTCAAACGCTTCAATATTATGTTCGGGGGCGGACTGCAATTCAACGTAAGATATATGGCCGGCGTTGCAATACTTGTGATACGCTCCTTCAATTTTTATTTTGTCCAAAGCCGTAATGTTGTATTCCACCGGCACATGAAAAGAGTTGGTATACCATTTTTTATCCGTTATGCCTTTAATTACTCCATATTTTTCTATGTCAAGCTGGGTAAATTTTCCGCTTAACTGTTCGGCAGGAGTAGCAAGGAGCGTTATGTTTAATTTGTGTTTTTTCGTCATTTCATCACACCTGCGCCTCATGTGGCTGACAATGGCAATGCCAAGAGCCTGAGCGTCGGAGCTTTCCCCGTGATGTTTGCCTGTCAGCGCGATAAGGCATTCCGCCAATCCGATAAATCCTATGCTTAGCGTTCCATGACGGATTGCTTTTTCAATCATATCGTTAGGTGTCAATCCTTCGCTGTCAAGGTACAATTTCTGCCCCATTAAAAACGGAAAATCTTTTACTTTGAGTTTTTTCTGCACGTCATATCTTGTTAATAATTGTTCAACGCAAAGATCAAATATTTCGTCAAGATATTTCCAAAACTGGGATAAATCTTTTTCCGCGCGTATGCCGAGGCGCGGCAGATTAATGGTTGTAAAAGACAGATTCCCCCTTGAATTGGTTACGCTGGGACCGTTGCAGTTTGCGATAACGCGCGTGCGGCAGCCCATGTATGCGACTTCTTCATCGCGGTACGGTTTGTTAAAACTTGAATCCTGAAAAGAAAAAGACGGGAAAAGCCGTTTGCAGGCAACGCGCATGCTTAATTGAAACAAATCGTAATTTGGATCGCCTTCTTCAAAATTAACGTCTTCCTTGATTTTAAAACATACGTTTGGGAATAACGGCGACTCGCCTTTGCCTAAACCTTTTTCGTAGGCAAGTAAAAAACATTCCGTAACCATTCTGCCGGCTTCGGTTGTGTCTGTGCCGAAGTTAATGCTCGAAAAAGGAACCTGCGCTCCCGCTCTTGAATGCATAGTATTCAGATTGTAAATAAACCCTTCCATCGCCTGAAATGTTTCCTCTTTAGTACATTCATAAACAAGCGTTTTTATTTTTTCTTCATCGGCGGATACTCCCAATTCATTTAAATTACTGCGCAGTTGTTTTTCCTGTTTTTCTTTTTCCAATTCAACATAAACCGCCATATCCCTGTCAAAATAAGCGAAAGACTGACCGCCGTGCATATCGTTTTGATTGCTCTGCATGATAATCGCCGCCAGCGCAGACGCTGTTTTTATTCCTTTGGGAGACCGTATAAAACCGTGCCCGTTGTTAAATCCTTCGCGTAACAGACGGTCAAGCGGAATTTGCAGACAGGTCAGCGTTTTGCCGTACCATGATAAATCGTGAATATAAATATCGCCGTTTACGTGCGCCTTTGCCTCTTTTTCGGGAAGGACGCGCTTTAAATAATAATTTTTAGAAGCAAGCTCCGATATTTGCAGTACCTTAGCGGAAGGCGAATTGCCGACATTGGCGTTATCGCGGTTTGTCTCCTGTAAAATTTCCGAAACAGCGTTCATCATCTCGCTTCGCGCGTCCCTTATTCTGGAACGGTTGTCGCGGTATAAAATATACGACTTGGCTTCTTTAGCGCAGCCATGTTCGATTAAAACCGATTCTACTATATCTTGAACATTCTCGACATTAAAATTATCTTCGTTATATTGTTGTTTGATTTTTTTTAACACTTCCAGCGTTAATTCAATCGCCCGCTGGCGGTCTGCTTCTCCAACAGCTTCAAGACACTTAAATATCGCGTCTGTTATTTTACTTTCATGAAACGATTGCGACCTTCCGTCTCTTTTAATAATTGACGAAAACATTATTATCCCCTCCAAAAAATAGCGAAAAAATAAATATGTAAGAAAACCGTCCTCTTCTAAAAAGGCGACGCATATCAAAGTTTCCTGACTTGAGGGCAATTTTCCCGTCGATCTTCCCATGCAACCGCATAAAAATTATACAGCCGCCCAGTGATCGTAAATGACGGAATCTTCCCTGTTACAGTTACACGGGTTAGCGGAGGATTTTCACCCCTCTTCCTTTGAAATATACGTTTACAGTTTATACCTCTTATATAAATTTGTCAATGGACATTGTGAAACAACTTAATTAGTTGTCTCACAATGTATTACATTTTTTCAGACTAAAGTAAATTTTTATATAAAAAAATGCGCTTTTTAGGGGATTAAAACGATTACCAACAAAACAAATTTAAAGCTGTATCTTAAAATTATTATCCGCAGGTTTTTGATCCGCCCAAAGACCGTCAATTACATATTGCTGTTGTCCAAGAACAAAACGCCCCCAAAGACTCAGTTTGGATTTATCCAATGTTTTTTTCAAAGAGGGCTTTTCGTCTCCGTTATAATGCGCGTTAAAAGCGTCCCCTACAGCGTCGGTTATAACCGCAATATCCTTTTCGGACACTTTAAATTTTCTAAGAACGTTTGCCGCTTCCAACATTACAGTTTTCTTTACAAAAGCCGTTGCGTTAGGTGCAAAATCAGTTCCCGGATAAATTCTGTCCACGATTGTTTCGGTGCGGATATTTATTTCGCCGTTTTTTATCTCGACATAGCGTATCGGACACGGAGCCGTTACAAGAGAGCCGGTTTCAATGTCATAAATACTTTTTCCATTATACTCGCCGCGCGTTATATCCTGCGCGTGATAATGACCCGTAAAAATAAATCTTACGTCCCATGAAGCGAGAAAATTTCCAAAATTGACAAAATCCTGTATTAAATAATCCGGGTGGAGTTTTTTCTGCCCATTCCAGTGTTCAACCGCGCCGTGGTGCATCATTGCAATAACAGCCTTGTTACTGTTAGCCGCTTCACGTAACACAGAAGCTGTCCAGTCCGCTGTTTTTTGACTAATTTTACCGGAGACAATTTCATGTTTTCCCGGCACGTTTTCGCGGTAACGGCAGGCGTCCAGCGCGAGGAGCCATAAACCATCAACAGGTTCCGTAACATAACTTAAAGAATCATCATCGCGCGTAATTGCGGCGTTAAATCCAAAATCTTCGTAGAAGCGCGCAAAGTCATTCGCGGTAATTGACGCGACAGGTTCCGTTGTGTCTCCGTTGTACTTTACGGCATCGGGGTTATTAATATCATGGTTTCCCGGGACAACATAAACCGCTATACCTGCGGAAGTCAGTTTCTTTAATTTTTCCGCAACAATTCTATGATTAACCAATTCGCCGTCTTTGGTTAAATCTCCGCAGACTAAAACAAAATTAACCTTTGATGCGATAATTTCATTTATCGCGTAATCAAGCAAATCCTGACTGTCCAGCAATAACTTGCGGTCGGAGTTCATCGTCTTTTCAAACGCCGCGCCGCCTGATCCAAGAGACGCATCATAAAGATGAGTGTCGCTTATAACGGCAAAAGAAGCGGCAGGGTAAACGGGAGGCGTCCCTGTTTTTGCGTTGTATTCATAATTAAGCAGGGACTTTTCTTTAGCGCAGGAAAAAGCAAAAACAATTGCAACTAATAAAAAAGCGGCAGTAATTAACGCTACCTTATTTTGATTTGATAATTTCATATTATCTTAATAATAAGTATTTTTATGTTTAAAGACAAGAAAATTCTGTTAAAGTTTTATTAATCAATTCCTATAATGTGGTATAAAAATCGTTTAATTCAATTCAACGGAACACCCATAAAAGCAAGGATACCTTTAGGCTAGACAGTTAGTAGAATACAAAGAAGAATCAAAGATTTATATTATTTTTTCTTTATTTTTTTTAATTATATGCTATACTTCTAATAGGAGAAAATAATGTCTGAAATACTCAATATCGAAACTAAGAAAAAATTGATTGAAGCAAACTGGCGCATGGAAGATTTAAAAGAAACGCCTTTTGTTATAGAAGTTGGTCCTATGCACATGGGAACTAAAAAATATTACAACAACCCCGACGCGGAAATTGAATGGGCGGAAGACCACGCCAAAAAACGGGAGGGCGTTTATGATTACGGCTTTCCCAACATTAAGCCCAATCAAGGGATCAATATCGTCGCAGGCGCGTTCGGCTGTCAGTGCAAAGTCAACGACGAAGCCGACCCTTGGGTCGATTGCATTATCCGTGAGGAAAATGTCGATGACGTTTTTAAACTGAAAGTTCCCGATCCCGTAAACAATCCCTACTTTGAACAGGCGTGGAAACACGTTGAGGCTCTGCAAAGCAAATCAAAAATCCCGTTGCGAGTCGTCAACGTTCCGTCTCCGCTGGTTACAGCGTCTCTTATTTGGGAATACACCTCGTTCATAGAAGCCACGCTTGTCTACCCTGACGAAGTTCACGCGCTTATGGAAAAAATTACGGAAGCGACTATCGGCTACATTAAAGAAATGTTTAAACGGATAACAAACCTCTACGGGGTGAGCCACGAATTTTGGTATGTGCCAAAAGAAATGGGTATCCGCGTAAGCGACGATACCGCCGCCCTTCTCTCTCCCAATCTGTACCGCGAGTTTGGCGTAAAGTACAACACGATGATAGCGAAAGAATTTAACGGCATTGTAGTACATTCCTGCGGCGACGTGTCCAATGTCGCGGAAGCGATGATGGAAATCCCCGGTCTGCGCGGCCTTGATTTCACTATTCCGCAAGTGCAAAATTGGGAAAAAGTCCGCGACGCGGTATCGGGGAAAACTCCGCTTTGTCTGCGTCATTTTTACTGGGACCATCTTGACGACGGGCTTTCAAGCGTCGCGGATTTAGCCGCTTATTCAAAGAAGCTGATTGATTTTTTCGGACGCAAGGGAGTGTTTATTCAAACGTCAACAAAAACTCCGGAAGAAGCTGTTGCGCTTGGCGAAGAAATGCACAAATTGATGTCGGTGTAACCGTCAATTTAATGGCGGCTGTTTTTCTTCCATCTCAAGAATTTTCAGTCTAACTTCAACGCGGCGCAATCTTTCTTTTGCTTTGTCAATCTCAAATTTTAAATGCGTGTTTTTCAACATTTCTTCAGCCTGCTGTTTGGATTCAAAAATCCGCGCTCTGTCAATTTCTTCCGGCCATTCGGCGTTTTCCGCCATCAATACGTTCTTATGCTCTTTCACTTCCAGTACGCCGCCGGATACAAACGCGATGCGCCAATTTCCGCTTTCGTCTTTAATGCGCAGTATGCCGGTAACGGAACACGCGGTAAAAGGAGAATGATTTGCGTATATGCCGATCTCCCCGTCCGCAAGAGCAATGGTTATCGCCTGAACTTTGCCGGAATAAAAAAGCCGTCTGGGCGTATGAAGCTCGAAGTTAAATGTTGACATTATTTTGCCTTCTCAAAAACATCATCAATACTGCCAGCCATGTAAAATGACTGCTCGGGAAGCGAGTCGCATTCGCCGTCAAGTATCATCTTAAAACCGCGGACTGTTTCCTTGACCGGCACATAACGGCCGGGTATGCCCGTAAATTTTTCCCCGACAAAAAACGGTTGGCTGAAAAAACGCTGTATCTTTCTTGCTCTGGCGACCGTGAGCTTGTCTTCCTCGGAAAGTTCGTCCATGCCCAAAATGGCGATTATGTCCTGTAACTCTTTATAACGCTGTAAAATCTGCTGGGTTCTGCGCGCCGTGTTGTAGTGCTCTTCTCCTACGGTCGCCGCGTCAAGAATGCGCGAAGTTGAAGCAAGCGGATCGACAGAGGGATAAATTCCCAACTCTACAATTTTACGCGAAAGCGTAGTAGTCGCGTCCAAGTGGGCGAAGGTTGTCGCAGGCGCAGGATCGGTAAGGTCGTCGGCAGGAACATAAACCGCCTGAATACTGGTAATCGATCCTTTTGACGTGCTTGCAATCCGTTCCTGAAGACTGCCCATCTCGTTGGCGAGGGTCGGCTGATAACCGACCGCGCTTGGTATGCGTCCAAGAAGAGCGGAAACTTCCGCGCCTGCCTGAATGAAGCGGAAAATATTATCGACAAATAAAAGCACATCCTGTCTTTCCTGATCGCGAAAATGTTCCGCCATTGTAAGTCCGGCAAGCGCGACTCTCATTCTCGCCCCGGGCGGCTCGTTCATCTGACCGAAAACAAGCGCGGTCTTTTCGATAACGCCGCTCTCAGTCATTTCCTTCCAGAGGTCTGCTCCTTCACGCGAACGTTCGCCGACTCCGGCAAATACCGAGTAGCCGGAATGCTCTGTCGCTATGTTGCGGATAAGTTCCATAATAACGACTGTTTTTCCTACGCCCGCGCCGCCGAACAATCCAATTTTACCGCCCTTCGCGTAGGGCGCGATTAAATCAATTACTTTAATTCCCGTCTCAAGCACTGCGGTCGCCGGACGCTGTTCGTTAAACCCCGGGGCGTTGCGGTGAATCGATTCATATTGCGCCGCGCTGAACGATCCCTTGTCGTCAATGGGTTCGCCTGTTACGCTGAACATACGCCCTAAAACTTCTTTACCAACCGGCACGCTGATAGGTCTGCCCGTGTCCTCAACTTCAAGTCCTCGGGATAATCCTTCGGCGGCGGACATCGCTACACAGCGCACATGGTTATCGCCGATATGTTGAAGGACTTCAAGCGTAACGGAACGGTTAAGCCCTTCTCCGCCGGTCTTCACTTTAAGCGCGTTCAAAATTAAGGGAATCTGTCCCTGATCAAAACGGACGTCAACAACTGGTCCGATAATTTGAGTTATACAACCTTTATTCATCATCTCTCTCCTTTATAGCGGTTTAATGCCGATTATCGTGATTGTATCTCCCGGCAGATACAATCAGGGAACCTCTGAAAACCTAACCGAGGTTTTTAGAGGTTTCCATCATTTATCTGCTAATGCCGTAGAACCGCCCGTTATCTCCGACATCTCCTGAGTAATGCCGGCCTGACGCGCCCGGTTGTAACTTATCCGCAGGGAAGCGAGCATATCTTCCGCGCTTTTGGAAGCTTCATCCATTGCCTTCATGCGCGCGCTCTGTTCGCTTGCGTAAGCTTCCACCATCGCCCCGTAAATTTCACCCTTTATATACTGCGGAACCAGCGTGTCAAAAACCGCTTCCGTGGACGGCAAAAATTCAAACTTTAGGTCCACTCTTTTTTCGCCGCCAATTTCAAAAATTTCTTTTTGTATTTTTTCTTTTACAAGGGGAATTATCTGATGTTCAGTCGGCACAAGTTTTACCATGTTGAACATATGGGTATACACAATATATATCGAGTCAAAAGTTTCCCAAAGGTACTGTGAAACCACATAATCGGTAACTTCTTCGGCGTGTTCCACAGTGGGTATTTGCGAATGAAAAGAAAAATTTTCATGAATTACATACGAAGAATGACCAAAATAGCGATAGCCGACAGCTCCGCCGATAAGTATCAGCATCGGGTTTTTCACTCTTGCGCAAAGACCGTCTACATGGCGGTGAATATTCGCGTTATAGCCGCCGGCAAGCCCTTTGTCGCTTGTTATCACAATTATCGCGGTACGTCTGCTCTCCGTCGTATTACCTTTTCTGAAAAACACGCTGTCAATATTTTTTTCGCTGGAAAGAATGTCGAACATTGATTTTTTTATTCTGCTGAAATACGGCACGGTATCCGCAAGCATTTTCCGCCCCTTGCGCAATTTCGCGGTAGAGATAAGATTCATCGCCTTGGTTACCTGCAATGTTTGTTCAATTGCCCTCATACGCAGGCGCACATCACGTAGATTCGACATTTATTTCTGCTCCTTATTTTCAGAATTTCCTGACAACATAAAATTATCAAGAAAACTTTTCTTTAAAAGATTTTACTGTTTCGCGCAGTTCTTCTTCCTGTTGCGCCGAAACAACTCCCGTCCCTGCAATACTCTTCATCAATTCCACTTTCTGGCTTTTAAGGTGCAGTAGAAAATCTTTTACAAACGTAGAAACCTTTTCCATTTTTACGTCAAGAAGATAGCCTTCCACCGCAAGAAAAAGAATCGCTATCTGATCTTCCAGATGATAGGGCGAATACTGCGGCTGTTTTAAAACTTCCATAAGCCTCTCGCCCTGCGCCAGTTTGTCCTGAGTAGCCTTGTCCAAATCACTGCCGAATTGCGCAAACGCCGCCATTTCGCGGTACTGCGCAAGGTCCAGCCTTATGCGCCCGGAAATTTTGCGCATCGCCTTTGTCTGCGCCGAACCTCCAACGCGGCTTACCGAAAGACCAACGTCTATCGCCGGACGGAAACCTGAATTAAACAATTCGGAATCAAGGAAAATCTGTCCGTCCGTTATCGAAATTACATTGGTGGGAATGTAGGACGAAATGTCGCCGGCTTGCGTCTCAACAATGGGCATAGCGGTAATTGAACCGCCGCCTTTTGTTTGTGAAAGTTTTACGGCGCGTTCCAAAAGCCGCGAATGAAGGTAAAAAACGTCGCCGGGAAACGCTTCACGCCCCGGAGGCCGGCGCAAAAGGAGGCTGATAGCGCGGTAAGCGACCGCGTGTTTGGAAAGATCGTCGTAAACCACAAGCACGTCTTTTCCCTGACGCAGAAAATATTCCGCCATAGCGACCGCCGAATAAGGCGCGATATATTGAAGAGCCGCCGAATCGGAAGCCGATGCAAGCACTACAAACGTATAGTCCATCGCGCCGTGTTTCTCGAGGTTGTCAACTATCGCCACTACAGAAGACGACTTCTGCCCGATAGCGCAGTATATACAAATAACATTTTTTCCTTTTTGGTTAATTATCGTGTCAATGGCGATTGCGGTCTTTCCGGTTTGGCGGTCGCCGATTATCAGTTCGCGCTGACCGCGCCCAATGGGAATCATCGCGTCTATGGAGACGCATCCCGTTTGAAGCGGAGTATCCACGCTTCCGCGGTCGATTACAGGCGCGGAGGGAGCTTCCATAGGCATAAAAACTTCGGCTGTTACCGGTCCCTTGCCGTCAAGAGCTTCGCCTAGCGGGTTCACCACCCTGCCGAAAAATGCGTTGCCGGAAGGAACGGACACTACCCTGCCGGTTCTTTTTACTTCCTCGCCGTCTTTAACAAGAGACTCGCCTGTCAAAATTACACAGCCCGCGTTTTCTTCTTCAAGGTTGAAAACTATTCCCTGCGCGCCGGAGGCAAATTCAACCAGTTCTCCGTAAACCGCGTCAGTAAGACCGTAGACGATGGCGACAGAATCGCCCACCTGAACTACAAATCCAGAACTGCCGGATAAAGCCACGCTTTTCCAGTTTTCAATCTGCTCTTTTAAAACTTTTGTTAAGTCATCGTAATTAGACATTGCGTCCTCCTGCAAAAGCTTGCTGTTGCGCCAAATGATCCGCCATATTTTCCAACTGTCCTTTTAAACTTGCGTCAATATAATGACTGCCAATGCGCAAAAGGTAACCGCCCAACAATTCCGGTCTGACGCGCGTTTTTATTTTTACGTCCGACGCGCCTGTTCTTTCTTTTATCATTCGGGAAAGTTCTTTTTCAAAATCGCTGTCCACGGGGTCCGGCGCTTCAACGGTAATCTGCAGAACTCCGTTTTGCTCATCTAGGCTTTGTTCGATTTTTTGTAAAACCATACCGATGTTTCCAAAGCGTTTTTTTTCAATTAATAAGCAAAGGAAACGTATCGCGTATTCTGCGGCAAGAGTTATTTCGCCGCCGGAGGCCGCGCTTTCTCTCAGTATTTTTTCAAGTTTTACCGAAGCGTTGCGCCCCATAAAAACGCCGTGTACTGTTTTAACTTGCGCGGAAAGTTCCTTAAGGCATAAGAACGCCTCATTTGCGTCTTTATCCGAAACGGATAGAAACGCGCTTGCCCAACGCTGCGCATGAAACATCAGCCGTTTCCTTTTTGCGCGGAAAGTTCATCCAGCATCATACTAATATAACGGCGGCTGTCGTCGCCTGAAAAATCTTTAGCCGCAAGTTTCGCGCTCACGGCTATTACCAAAGCGGCGGCTTCAAGTTTGAATTTCGATAGAGCGATTTGACGTTCCGCCTCAATCTGTTTCAGCGCGGAATTCATCTCGTCTTGGGCTTCTTGTTTTCCCTCGGCAATTATCAACTGCGACTGACGTTCGGCTTCTTCGCGCGCGGTTTTTAAAATTTCCCGCGCCTCGTCATCGGCTTTTTTCAGCTTGCCTTCGTATTCGGCAAGAAGAGCTTTTGCCGCCTCCTTGTCCTGTTGCGCCTGATCAATCGAATCCTGAACGCGCTTTGCCCTCTCCGCCATAAATTTTGTTACAGGCTTAAACAATATCTTTCTTAAGACAAAAAACAAAACTGTGATATTGATAATAGTAATTACAAACGTAACAGAAAAATCAAGCATGGCTTTAACCTATTACCCTTGTGCGGTTGAATAACCGCACTGTCAAATCGAACATGAAACTTCGTTTCATGATAATTTTATCAGCCTAATCTTGTGATAAGAAGAATTGAGATAACCAATCCGTAGATAGCCGTTGATTCCGCCAACGCCACGCCGACAAAGAACATGGGCGTCATTTTACCGGTCGCCTCCGGCTGGCGCGAAATAGCCTGTAAAAAACCCGATGTCGCAATGCCAATGCCAATACCGGCTCCAAGCCCCGTAACTACCGCGATACCTGCGCCTACCGCAATCAATACATTCAAATCCATATAATAACCTCCATTTTAACCGCGTGAGCGGTTGATTTATATCGAAGTCTCCGCATTGCGGAGACATAACCTCCATTTTAACCGCGTGAGCGGTTAATTTATATCGAAGTCTCCGCATTGCGGAGACATAACCTCCATTTAAACCGCGTAAGCGGTTAATTTATATCGAAGTCTCCACAGGAGACACTTGCCCCTATGCTTACGCTTCCTCATTAACTTTAACCGCCTCGCTAATATAAAGGCTGGTAAGAAACACGAAAATTGCCGCCTGAATCAATCCGTCAAAAAAATCAAAATAGAGGGAAAAAACGATGGGTAACGCGAGCGGAAACAATCCCTCGATCATGCTCATCAGCACATAACCGCCTAAAATATTTCCGAATAACCGCAGAGCAAGAGAGATAAGCCGCGTTCCGTATTCCATAATATTAAAAGGAAGCATAAACGGAACGGGATAAAAAAGTCTTTTTAACCAGCCTTTTACTCCGCGCGCCGCAAAACCGCATACAAGAACCAATAAGATCGAAATTATCGCAAGCGCCGCCGTTACATTGATGTCCCTTGTGGGCGGATGAATCTCAAACAGCGGAGAAAATTTATGTCCAAACGCTTTAAACGCAAGAGGCGACAAAACAGGGATGATATTTGAAAGGAGCAGGAACAAAAAAAGCGAACCCATGTAAGGGCCAAGATATTTAGCGAAGGAGCCAAATTGATTTTTGGCGAAATTGTTCAAAAACTCAACTCCGGCTTCCAGAAACGCCTGCGCTCCTGCCGGTATCTCTTTAAGTTTGCGCGTAATAACAAGCGATGCAATTATAAGAATAAGCATTACCGCCCACGAAATTATAACCGTCTCAGTAACGGGTATTTTAACATTGAACAACGTGAGAGTAAAAATAGTCTTTATATCAAGCGCTTCCATGTACCCCAGCCTTGAATCTTATTAGTTGAAGTATATACTAGTAAAAAAATATATACAAGTGAGGATTTTTTAAAAATTGATTTTTAGAAACCCCTCAAGTAAGAAATATGTTAAAAATAAAAGCTGTAAACGGCGTTTTTTTGGGCATTTTAAAACAAAAGGAACCTCTAAAAACTTAAGTTTTCAGAGGTTCCCAAATAATTTACGCTGTCGCGCCCGTTACTCTACCTTAAAGCGCGAAACTTCCTTTATCAGTTCGTCAATAGCTTCACGGTTCTTTTGAGTCATATCATTGACATTGTGTACCGCTACGTTTATCTGATCCGCGCCGGTTGCCATCTCGTTCATGCCGCTGGTTATTTCCTGCGTTACTTTTTCAAGATTACGGCTTTCCTTCATTACTTCCTGACTGCCCTCAAGCATTTCTTCGGAACCGGCTTTTACCTGCTGGGTAATTCCATTCAAATTGGTAGTTCCCTGAAGGAGTTGATTGCTCCCTTCAGCCTGCTCTTCCATCGCATGATTGATTACCTCTTCCTGTTCCGCTACCGTCTTTATGCCTGAATCAATCGCCTCGAATCTGGCAAGCACGTTGTCGGTGGAAACTGTAATTTTTTTGATTGATTCCGCTATTTTTTTCAGTACCGTACCAATCGTTTTGGACTGTTCGCTGGAACTTTCCGCCAGTTTGCGAATTTCATCGGCGACTACGGCGAAACCTTTGCCGGCTTCACCGGCGTGCGCCGCTTCTATGGCGGCGTTCATCGAAAGCAAGTTTGTCTGACTGGCTATGTTTTCCATTACAGCGTTGATTTCCAGCAAGCCTTCAGACTCGCGGGATATTTCCTGAATGTCCGTCGCTACTTCCTGCAAGCCGCCGCGCCCAACCTCTGAGGCTTCCTTGAGGGTTTGCACATTTTCCATATTTTTTTGCAAAGTCTGATTTACTGAACCGATGTTATTTACCATTGCCTGAATAAAGGCTGACCGTTTTGATATTGTGTCAGCCTGATTTTCTACATGACCGTTAAGTTTATTGATGTTGGTAATAACCTGTTCCATTGTGGCGTTAGTTTCGGTTACGCTTGCGCTCTGGTTTATTACTCTGCCTTTTACGCTCTGAATGTTGGCGGTGATTTCATTTACCGCCGCGGCAGTTTCGGTCATATTGCTGGAAAGGTCATTGCCTATATCATTCAATGTAATTGACTTATTTTTAATGAGAAGCACAAGATTTTTGATTTTTTCAAGCGTTTTATTGAAGTACCGGGCAAGATCGCCTACTTCGTCTTTGGAACTGATGTTTATAGTCTGCGTAAGGTCGCCTTCCCCTTCGGAAATGTCTTTGAGCGAATTTGATATTTTGACGATTGGGGCGGTAGTAACGTTTATGACAAAATAGATAATCACCACCGCAATTATAATGGATACTAACCCCAAAATAAGGACAAATTTTTCCATTTCCACGATATCTTTTAAGATGTAATCTTGCCTTGTACCGATCATTATCGACCATGTTGTCGGGGAAGAGCCTATGGGAATATTGGCAATTGCCATTACCATGTTTGTTTTCAGTTCGGGGTCAAACTCCGACCCTTCCCATTCCTGCGCGCTTTTAATCGCCGCTTTTACATCGTTTAATTGATGCCCGTATTGCGTTTCATCGCTAATATTTTTTCCTACAAACTCAGGCAGGTAGTTTGCCAAAATAAACCCGTTGTCGGAATAAATAGCCGCGCTTGTAACTTCATCGAATCTTTTAATGACCCCTTCCAATACCGGCTGTATCATGGCAATATCCAGCCTGCCTATTATAGCTCCGACTGTTTCATTAAGACGTTTATTGATAATGGGAACGGTGATTGTGATAGCGTAAGTGTCTTTTCCCATATTCCTAAACGGCGTGGGGTCGCTCATGGAAACTACTTTAGCGTTGGGACCGTTTATTATATCCATTGTCTGCTGAACGACGCTTGAAGCGGTAATTTGTATCGTTCCTGTTTCCCTTGACATAACAAAAGCGAATTGGCCTGTAGGGGTTGATCCCGGACGGCCTATATTACGGGCGTCCTGCCCGTCAATGGCGTTCGGTTTCCAGATAGTGCCCATGCGGACAAAATCGGGCATATCCTCAAAAATACCTTTTATATTATCTTCAAACTGCTGCCGCCGATCTCCAACAGGTATGTTTTCATAAAAGTTAAAAATATTTGATAAGGCTTGTAACGCGCCTATATAGCCGTTCAGACGGCCATCCCAGTACATGGCGCGCTGGCGGGCAAGATACATAGTTTTGTCATCGGCAAGGTTTATAGCTACTTCGCTTGCCTTCACCAGTTCAATTATGGCAATGCCGCCCGCTATGATTACCACAATGATAATCATAATAAGACTAAGTTTTATTTTTATTTTCATTTCCTTTCCTTCCTTATTTAATTGTAAATTTAATATTTAGAATACACTACAAATTATAAGAAAAAATATCAAGTAAAGCAATTGTTAAGGTGCGCCTGTTTTCTATGTCGCCGCTTAAAATTGCTGAAAGTGTTTTTTAAGTTTGCAATTTATGAACTTTGTTTAAAATTGCAAAGGAGATTTAAGCCAAAAAGAGCAAAATTTTAAATAAAATGATGATAAAATTCTTTTTATTGGGAAATTTTGGCTGTTTTTGGGGTTAAAAGCTGTTTTACAAAGCTATAAGTTGCCTAAAAAACAATAAAGTTGTTCGGAGACTTCAGTTTCTGAACAATTTCTTTTTAAAATCGCAGTTCTGTAGGGCTTTAGCCCAAAAAACTGCAAGACTTGCGAGGGAAGAACCAATGGAGTTTCCGAACAAGTTTATTTATTCAACAAAGAGTAAATTTCTACTGCCGTTTTTTTAGATGATTTTCTATCGGCTTTTATAACGATTCCGGCAATTTGAAGATAAGCCGCAGCCCTTCTTTCATGCAAAGCGCGGTGCGTCTCCCGGGGATTTTCCGTTTTAAGGAAGGGCGGCAATTCTTTTTTTGCGGCGATTCTGCGCCACGCGGTTTCGGCGGAAATATCAAGGTACACTATTATCGCGCCTGATTTTTTTAATACTGATAAGGCTTCTTCATTGTCAATTAATCCGCCGCCTGCGGCAATTACACGATATTTTGCTCCGGTTTTATTCTCGCCGCTTGCGCCTATTGCAGTCTCAGCGTTATCCGCGCCGCCGTCTGAACCAATAACGGCCGCCAACGCTTCGGCTTCGGCTTTTTGAAAAACAGCCTGCCCTTCGTTAAAAAGCTGACGGGGACTTTTTCCCGTTCTTTGCAAAATAAGTTCGTCAATGTCGATAAAACCGCATGAGTATAATGACGCAAACGCCCTGCCCGCGCTTGTTTTACCGGAATGTTTTGGACCTGTAAGAATTATATCTTTCATGGGTTTTACCCTGCAAGAAAATTTGATAAAATGTGATATATGTTCAATTCATGGGTTTTAATAGTTTTAATTTTAATTTACTCGCTCCCTGTGGTTATTGTATATATTTGGTTCCGTTTTGCAAAGTATCAAATTTCCCTCGTTCAATTTTTGTTCGCGTTTCTTGCCGGAGCGGCTGCGTTTTTCCCCGCCCTTATTTTGCAGAAAATGTTATCGTTTTCATTTTATTCTTATAACAAAACCGCGCTGTTTTATAATTTTTTCATACGAATTGCCCTTACCGAAGAATCAAGCCGTTTTCTTATGCTGTTAATTTTCTTTTTTATCAGCGCACGTTTAAAACCGGATGCCGATTTAAACCAGCCGCTTACATTCAACGTTATCAAACGGGGAACCGCCATCGGTCTTATTGCCGGACTTGGATTTGCGTTTCTTGAAAGCGTAAGATACGCCGTTTCGGACATGAGCATCAGCATTGCGCTGTTACGCATTTTTACCGCCGCGTTACATGGAGCGTGCGGTTCCAGAGTAGGCAGTGCGGCCGTAACGCTTCAAAAAAATCCGGTGCAAGCTTTCCTGCGTTTTTTTACCGCCGTTGCCATTCACGGCGTTTTTAATTTGATGGTAAACATACCGGGCTTACCGTCAATTGCGGCGATCTTAATAACACTCTCCGCCCTGACAACAACAATACTATTCATACGCGGCGGCTGGGAATCCGTCAGCCTAAGTATTGACAAAACAGACAAAAACCAGTAAGTTATACAAATACGACGCAAGGTAGAGCAGTTGGCAGCTCGTCGGGCTCATAACCCGGAGGTCGCAGGTTCGAGTCCTGTCCTTGCTAAAACTTCCTTCACTTTCAAAGAATTTTTTTAAACCTGATTAACACTATCACTTTTGATAAATGCAGGACTCGAAACTTTTTTGCGCGCCAA
>Ga0268262_10003018_pt1 | contig 18721 bp, 18 predicted proteins | sample TergutNc150P3_FD_190354 | JGI IMG/M metagenome (GOLD analysis project Ga0268262, IMG submission 190354) | Nasutitermes corniger P3 segment gut microbial community from laboratory colony in Florida, USA - Nc150 P3 (SPAdes) (version 2) | ecosystem: Host-associated > Arthropoda: Insects >...
ATTCTTGAAGCGGTACAGATTGCGAAAGGAACATTTTATTATTATTTCAAATCAAAAGAAGATGTTTTAGACGGAATTGTCAAACGCCAGATTGACGCAGGGTTGGAAAAGGCGCAAGCCATTGCCGCCGATCCAAAGTTGGGCATTGAGGAAAAATTGTTATCGGTAATTATGGCGCAAAAACCGAAAAAAACAGTAAAGAAAAAAGTTTTGCCTATTATCCATAAACCTGTCAACGCATTGCTTCACCAGAAAATTCTTTCCGAATATGTCCTTAGACTTAGTCCCATTTTAACCGGGATTATTCAAGAGGGGATCGCTAAAAAAGTTTTTAATACTCCCTATCCCAAAGAAATTACCGAGATACTTTTGTCTGCCGGTTTGGTTATATTCGATACCGCCTACTTCCACTGGACACAGGAAGAACAGGCACAGCATATTACTGCTTTTATTTATACTATTGAACGCCTGACCGGGACAAAACAGGGAAGTATGGCGCAATTATCCGGTATGTTTACAATGAACCGTTAGTGAATTAAAATATTTTAAATAATAATGAATATTATTTTTTGTAATAAAAAAGCAAAACCAACGGCGCATAACGTCGGTAAGTGTACGCCGCCTAACGGCGTTATGTTAGGCGTAATAGTCCATTGAATTGGTTGACAGAATTCTATGAAAAAGTGATAATATAAAAATGATAAAAAATATTTTTTTAGATGCAGGTGGAGTAATTCTTGACGAAACAGAATTTGAAAATATTTCGTCAAAAATTATCACAAACTTAATAAAATATTATAATGTAAATTATTCAATAGATAATTATTGGAATAATGTTGACGAGGCTGTTCATAGATTTGTTCCAAAAGTATATGATTTTATTCTGTATAAAAACATAAATAATCTAAATGATTTCAATAGATTAAAGACCCAATATAAAAATGAACTAAAGCAATCAAACATAAAATTTAAACTTATGGACGGAATAGACGATTTCTTAAAAATATCTTCAAAACAATATAAAATAGGAATATTAGGACAATATGGAAAAGACTTTAGACAATACCTTGAAGAAATAAATTTAAATAAATATTTTACATTTGCAGAAGTGCAAGATGATTACAAAATAACTAAACCAGACCCAAGATATTTTGAAGCAGTACTGAAAAAATGTAAATGCAAACCAGAAGAAAGCATAATGGTTGGGGATAGAATTGACAAAGACATAATACCAGCAAAAATGGTAGGCATGAAAACCATAAGAATAAAAATAGGGATACATAAAAACCAAGAACCAAGAATACCTGAAGAAATACCTGATTTAACTGTAAATAAAATTGAAGAAATAACGATGGAAAAAATAAAAACAATGGACTACTTCGCCTAAAAGTAGTCCAAGGCGCAAGTTTTTTGAATTGGTTGGGTAAAAGTGTATAAAAATGATACAATAATGAATTATAAAATATTTTGAAAAATGATTAAAAATGTTATGTATTTAGTTGTTGAATATAGTATCTTTTAAGTACATTTGAGGTGATAATTTGGAAAATATAACGAATCTATATGACAGCAATTTAATAACGGATATTTTGAATAAGGCATTTATGACAGTTGCTTTACAATTCAATTTTACAAAAGAAACTGTGGAGAGATTTCCCGCATTTATGAAACCGGATATAATTGAAAATCAATTAAAAAATGGCTTAAAAATGTATGGGTATAAAGAAGATAATAAAATAGTCGGTTGTGTAGGTTATTCATTTTATAAAGATAAAATCTATATGATAGAACGGTTGGGAACATTGCCCGAATACAGACATAAAGGAATTGGAAAAAAATTAATGGCTTTTATTGAAAATAAAATAAGAGAAAACGGCGTAGAAATTGCGGAAATACATGTAATTGATATAAATATAATATTAGTTAACTGGTATAAAAATATGAACTATAAACAAATTAGAACAGACAAACTTTATGACGGTGAAAGAAAATTACCATTCAATTCATGTGTAATGAATAAGGAATTAAATTAAAATGTTTGTTGAAAATAATACGAAAATAGGCTTAAATAATTTTACTGTTGAATTACATGATCATCAAACAGAATGGGAACAAAACGCAAAAGAAACAATTGAATGTTTTAAAGATATATTTGGAGATTTAATTGTTGATGTAGAACATATCGGAAGCACGTCAATAAAAAGCATAAAAGCAAAACCAATTATAGATTTAGTTGTAGGTGTTAAAGACTTTAATAATTTAGACAATAAAATAGAAAAAATAAAAGAAGCAAATAATTGGAGAAAAGACCATGAAAAATATTAATTTAGGATTTTTGGTTTCTCATGGCGGTTCTAATATGCAGGCTGTTTTAGAAGCCATATCCAAAGGAAAACTTAACGCTAATCCATGCGTATTAATTTCTAATAATTCAAATTCACAGGCAATAGAAAAAGCAAAATATTTTGGTTTGCCATATTATCATATTAGTCAAAAAATATATCCTGATATAGATGAACTTGACGAAATAATACTTAACACATTAAAAAAACATTCCGTAGAATATTTATTATTACTGGGTTACATGAAAAAACTGGGTAATAAGACATTACAAGAATATGCCGGAAGAATATTAAATATTCACCCCGCATTACTTCCAAAATACGGCGGAGTTGGAATGTATGGTAAAAATGTCCACGAAGCGGTATTAAAAAACAAAGAAAAAATAACAGGTATTACAATCCATTTAGTAGATAATGATTATGATACTGGCAAAATTATTAATCAATGTACAGTTAATGTTTTGGATAATGATACTGTAGATACATTAAGTCAAAGAGTATTAAGTAAAGAACATGATTTTATTGTTGAAACATTAGTAAAAATCACAAATAATGAGATTATATTATAGGATAATTATAAAAGGAGAAAAAATGGAAAATAATGTATTATTACATTCATTAAAGACCCAACTTTTAATTTCGTTTTCAATGCTGGAAAACATAATTGAAACTTGTCCCGATGAATTATGGAATAGAAAAGTTTCCGGTTATGTTTTTTGGCAGCAATTAATTCATGCTTTCGCCGGAACACATGGTTGGTTAAGAGAGGACAAATTGGAAATTATGCCTCCGTTTTCAATTTTTAATGGCAAAAAAATATATTCGGAATTTGAGAATGACCCTGAAATAATGTTAACAAAAACAGATGTTATTCAATTGTATAATGAAACAAAAGAAACAATTGAAAAATGGTTTAAGGGAAAAGACGATGATTGGCTAAAAATGCCTTTTGCGGTATTTAAAATAAACAATTTTGATAATATAGCAGGGCAAATAAGGCATATTATGTATCATGTCGGACATTGTGAAGCAATATTCAGAGAAAATGGTATAAAGCCAAATGAATATTTAGATTATTTTGGATAGATTACAAAGGAAAGGAATTTATATGGAAATAAAAGCGATTTTCCAAACTGATAAATTATGGAAAAAATTAATTGATTATGGGAAAAATTGTTCTTGGAAAGCAGGACCATATTTTGCGAAACAAATGGAAGAAAATATATTTACCGAATGGGAAAGAGTTTTTGCCGCTATTGATGGTAATAATATAGCGGGATATTGTACTTTTGTCAAAAATGACTGTATTCCCGATGTTAAATATACTCCATACATTAGTTGTATTTTCGTAGGAGAACAATATCGCGGACAAAGATTAAGCGAAAAAATGATATTGTCCGTGATAGAATACGCAAAAAAATTAAAATTTAATGAAGTATATATTGTGAGTAATCATATAAATTTATATGAAAAATACGGCTTTACAAAAATTGATGAAAGAAAGGATTACTGGAATAATGATGAAAAAATATATAGGAGAACAATAACATAAAATATATTTGGAAATATATTAAGCACCCAAAAACCAATGTATTTATAAAAAAATGATTAAAAATGTTCATTTTTTATTTTTAATTGTGATATAATATAAAGTATCTATAACAGGACTTATTATGGAGAAAAAATGGTTACTTTAAAGGAAATTGATGGAAATAATTTTAATGAAATTATATCTTTAAGAGTAGAAAAATATTGCGCTTCAAATTTATACTCATTGGCACAGGCCAAAGTTTTCCCCGATGCTATTCCACTCGCGATATATAATGATGATATACCTGTTGGTTTTATTATGTATGGGATTGAACCTCGTGATAATAATGAATATTGGATAGACAGGATTATGATAGATGAAAAACATCAAAAAAATGGTTTTGGAAAAAAAGCTCTTGAATTGATAATTGACAAAATAAAACAGGATAAAACGCATAATAAAATAAAAATAAGCACTAATCCTGAAAATAGTATCGCAATAGAACTATATAAAAAATTAGGTTTTAATGAAACAGTAAAATTACATGGCGATGAGGCTTTATTGATATTAGAATATTAAGTTATAAACAAAATTACGGAGAAAAAGTGACTTTTACCAATTTTCTATTGACAAAAAATAAAATTAACGGTTAATTAATTGCATTGGGATTTCTTAGGAATTCCATAAAGTATATTTGAAAGGAATGCGCTTATCATGAAATTATTTTACATTATTATTTGGCTTTTCCCTATTATTTTTATGATTCATGATTTTGAGGAAATTGTGTTCATAAAATTATATCAAAGAAAAAATGAGGAATATATCAATTCTTTGAGAGGTAAAACATATATACCTTTTGATTTTGGAGGTTCATTGGAGGTATTTTCTATTGGCGTTGCAATAGAATTTATATCATTTTCGCTTATTTCAACTTTTTCTTTTATTTTTGACTATTATGTTGTATGGTATTTATTCTTTACCGGTTTTACAATTCATTTATTAGGTCATATTTTTCTTAGAATTAAATTTAAAAAATATGTTCCCGCGACAATCACTTCAATTATATTTTTACCGCTTTGCTGCTATTTTGTTTATAAAATAACTATCCTTCTTGACTATAGTATGCTAAAGACTCTTATTCTGCTTATACTATCTCCCATAGCAACTTTGCTTTGGGTGTATTTTCTGCATAAAACGTTTAAATTTTTTGGCTTATTGCTTAATAAATATGAGACATTTATTAAGAAAAACAACGTATAAAAACGGAATCCAAATATGGAACATACAATATAAATAAAAGGGAATTAAGTGATTAAAATAAAAGAATGTACGGAAAATGACATCGAATTATTGGCAAAAATGAATTTTCAATTAATAGAAGATGAAAAAGCAAATAATTTAATGGATATTACTCAATTAAAAAACAGAATGAATGATTTTTTGAAAAATGGATATAAGGCTTTTTTCTTCATTATTAATGAAGAAATAATCGGATATGCTTTATGTGATATGACAAAAGAACCAAAATATTTAAGGCAATTTTTTATAAAAAGGGAAGAAAGAAGAAAACATTATGGAAAAATTGCATTTAATAAATTATTGGAAAAACTAGATACAAAAGAAATTGAAATTGATGTATTAAAATGGAATAAAGCCGGAATAAAATTCTGGGAAAATATAGGTTTCAAAGAACAATGGAAAAGAATGAAATATTATGAAGAAGAAAATCAGGAAAAAACAGAAGAGGACTGATAATGACAGATTTTATGTCATGCCAGCGCTGAACATGCCGTTTAAACCAAAGCATATTTTGTATTAGAGAACAATAAATAAGGAACATTCTCTCTAATTTATCGTAATTTTTCAGCAATTGCTTCTTCTATAAGAGTATTAATACTTTTACCATAAAGTTTTGCCTGTTTTGCAAGCTGGTAATGACGTTCTTTGCTTGTTCGATATGTTATGTTTCCCTTAAAATCCCTGATTTTAAGAGGTTCAGGAATATCCATGTTATGTGCAAGACTTGTTGTAACGTAAGAAGCAACCGCTTCTTTTAAATTTGACAATACCTCCTCACGAGTTTGACCGCAAGTCATATTGCGTTCAAGTTCGGCAATACTTCCTAAAAAACACTCATCAACATCAGACCACTCAATAATATATGTGTAAGGAAGATTCAAATAATAATCCAAATTTTTCTTATTCATTTTGATACCCCTCATTGATCAACGCTTCTCGTAATTTTTCCAATATATAAGGCTTTACCGGATTCTGAGTAAGAACTATGGTAATAGACGGACAATTAGGTTTCCTGAAAGTTAGATGTGAACCGCCTGTCGAAGCTGCCTTAAAATCAAGTATTCCAAGAATTTTAATTACCTCATCAGGTGTTATGTCCGAATTGCCTCTAAAGATTTTATTTATAAGCTTATTATGCTTACTCACACTTAATGATAGCATATTTGCTATCATTAATCAACAAGCAAACCAAAGTCTTTGTAAAATAAACCAAAGTTTCCAAACAACCCCTAATTATTAAACTTGAAAAACATTACGTCTCCGTCCTGTACAACGTAATCTTTTCCTTCCAGACGGTACTTTCCGGCTTCTTTGATTTTCGCTTCTGTTCCGTATTGAAAAATATCGTTGCAGGTGTAAACGTCAGCTTTGATAAAACCTTTCTCAAAATCCGTGTGAATGACGCCTGCGGCTTTAGGCGCGGTATCTCCCGCTTTGATTGTCCATGCGCGGCATTCGTCTTCCCCTGTGGTAAAAAATGTGCGCAATCCCAAAAGATCGTAGGCGGCGTGGATAAGGGAAGAAAGAGCCGGCTCTTTCAGGCCAAGCTCCTCAAGGAAGGCAAGTTTTTCCGCCGGATCGTCAATGCCGCCGAGTTCCGCCTCGAATTTGCCGCAGATAACCACTACGGGAGAACTTTCCGCCGTAGCGATTTTCCGCACAGCCTGCACATAGGGGATTTCGTCTCCGTTTACAACAGCTTTCATTCCTTTTTCGTCAACATTGCAGACATAAATCTGCGGTTTGGCGGTAATAAAATGGCAGTCGTAAAGGAGAGCTTTTTCATCGGCGGTCAAATTGATCGACCTGATAGGCTTTCCGTCTTCCAAAGCCGGATTAATTCTGTCAAGAATACCCAGCACGGTTTCCGCCGTTTTCTGTTCGATTTTATTCTGAACTTTTAAAGACTTCTCCGCCCGTTCCCTGCGTTTCGCAAGAGTTGCCATATCCGCGAGGGCAAGTTCAATATTGATGATTTCAATATCCGATTCGGGATCAATACGGTCGCTTACATGAACAATGTCCGGATCGTCAAAACAGCGGACAATATGCGCAATAACGCCGACTTCCCGAATGTGGGACAGAAATTGATTCCCCAGTCCTTCGCCCTGCGACGATCCTTTTTTTAATCCTGATATGTCAACAAATTCAACGGTCGCCGCAATTGTCCGTTTAGGCTTAAAAATTTCACTGAGCTTTGTCAATCTTGAGTCAGGCAAATCGACAATGCCGATATTGGGGACAATAGTGCTAAAAGGATAATTGGCCGCTTCAGCCGGTGTTGAACTTAAAGCGGAAAAAATTGTGGACTTCCCTACATTGGGCAGTCCGACTATACCGCAGTTTAATGCCATATCGCATTGTATCAAATTAAAGATGTATGTACAATTGAAAAAAGGAGACGGTTATGGCTTTCAACGCAAAAGAAAATCGTTATGAGATGATGAAGTATCGAAGGTGCGCAAAAAGCGGCCTTAAACTGCCGGAAATTTCCCTTGGACTTTGGCATAATTTCGGCGGCGGCGATAATTACAAAACGGGATGTGAAACCGTTTTAAGCGCGTTTGACGCGGGAATATGCCATTTTGATCTTGCCAATAATTACGGGCCGCCTCCGGGTTCCGCGGAAATTACCTTCGGCAGAATTTTAAAAGAAAATTTGATTCCGTATCGTGATGAAATAATTGTCTCCACAAAGGCAGGCTACGGAATGTGGCCGGGACCTTACGGTGAATGGGGCGGCAGGAAGTACCTTATCGCAAGCCTTAACGCAAGTTTAAAAAGGATGGGACTTGATTATGTCGATATTTTTTACAGCCACAGGCCTGATCCGGATACCCCGATAGAGGAGACAATGACCGCCCTTGCCGATACCGTACATCAGGGCAAGGCGCTGTATGTCGGCATTTCCAATTACAATGTCGAACAAAGCGTAAAGGCGATTTCCGTACTGCGTTCTCTCGGCGTACCGTGCCTGATCCATCAGGCAAGCTATTCAATGCTAAACCGCTGGATCGAGGACGGACTTCTTGACCTTTTGGAAAAAGAGGGAACAGGCTGTATCTGTTTTTCGCCGTTGGCGCAGGGGCTTCTTACCGGACGTTACCTTGACGGCGCTATTCCGGCAGGCTCGCGCGCCTCAAAAGACGGTTTTCTTAAAGCCTCGTCAATAACTCCGCAGCTTCTCAAAAAACTGAACGCCCTGAATGATATCGCAAAAGAGGGAAGCAGAACCCTCTCCGAACTCGCAATTATGTGGATTCTGCGGGATAAACGCAATACATCGGTGCTGCTCGGCGCAAGTTCCTCTGCCCAGCTAAAGGAAAACATTGCCGCCCTTTCACAGCCGCCCCTTTGCGCGGAAGAGCTTGAAAAGATAGAAAATATCCTGCGAATGCCGTAAAAACCGGCATTTAAAAAACTACGCTTGACACTTTTTCATTTTTTTGATAAGGTATAAAAACTTACGGTTTTACCGTGCGTTTTTACGCGGGAATAGCTCAGTGGTAGAGCGCGACCTTGCCAAGGTCGATGTCGCGGGTCCGACTCCCGTTTCCCGCTAAACATATTAAAATAGCAGGTAGAATTTTCAGTTTTCATAAAAATTTTAAACAGCGAGTAAATGCGGGAGGCGGACCATAAAATCCATTCCTTACGACAAGCGGTCCGAAGGAACGCATGGCGCGAGTCCGACTCCCGTTTCCCGCTCAAAGTAATAAGTAACTGATGAATTCATTAATTTACAATTTTTCAGAAAATTGGCGAGTAAATGCGGGAGGCTGACCATAAAATCCATTCCTTACGACAAGCGACCCGAAGGGGCGCATGGCGCGGGTCCGACTCCCGTTTCCCGCTCAAAGTTTAAATACTGCGGCAAAACACTATTTAACCAATGATAATCAGCGCAAGCAGAAGAACAGATATTCCCGCGCATTACTCGGACTGGCTTTTGGACAGAATAAAAGAACGGTATGTTGATGTAAAAAACCCGATTAATAAAAATCAGATAAGTAAAATAAGCCTTGAACCTGACGCTGTTGACTGTATTGTTTTTTGGAGCAAGAATCCGAAACCGCTGCTGGGCAAACTGCGATTTTTGGACGAGTACGCTTTTTATTTTCAGTTTACGATTAATCCTTATGACAGCGATATAGAAACGGGACTGCCTCCCAAAAAAGAGATAATCGAAACTTTTAAAATGCTGTCGGATAAAGTCGGGCGGCAAAGGGTTATTTGGAGATACGATCCCGTACTGCTTAACAGCCGGTATACCACAGCATATCACATTGACAAGTTCAATGAATTTGCCTGCCAATTGAAAAATTACACGGAAAAAGTTATATTCAGTTTTATTGACTTTTACAGGAAGATCAGCGCAAATGTCAAAGTTCACGGCATCACGGAAATTACTACCGATGAAAAAAATACGCTTGCGGGAAATTTTTCCGGTATCGCGAAAGAAAACTCTTTTTTAATTGATACCTGCGCCGAAGATATTGACCTTTCTAAATTTGACATCGGACGCGGAAAATGCATTGACGGCGCATTAATCGCAAAAATAACAGGACGTGATTTTTCGGTTAAAAAGGATAAAAATCAGCGTACTGAATGCGGCTGCGCCGCAAGCGTTGATATAGGCGAATATAATTCGTGTACAAACGGCTGTATTTATTGTTACGCAAACTGCGGCAAAAATATCAGGCTTGTCTGTTAACAAAACGCGCACAGCCGGCAGGCTTCCCTGCCCTGCGGAACTTCAATATGTATTGCCATAAATATTATTAAAAGTTAAAATATTAAAACAATCATAAATACTGTCTTAATGCAAAAAGGAGATAATTGCATGGATGTCAAGCCTCAGGCTTACAATGACAGCCGCGCTTCTTTCCATTTTAACCGTCCGCGTCTAAACCAGCTGTTTACAGAAGCGGTAAAGTATCCGCTGACAGTGGTATGCGCCGGAGCCGGTTACGGCAAAACAAGCGCGGTTCATGATTTTGCGCAGGAGTATCAGGCAACCACGTTTTGGCTTCAGCTTTCGGAACGCGATAACACAGGCGCGCGTTTTTGGGAAAGTTATATCCATGCGTTAACAATGGTAAATTCTCCCCTTACCAAAGCGTTGAGCAAACTGGGCTTCCCGGACACAAAAGATAAACTAAGCCATTATCAGACTTTACTAAATGAACTTGTAGAGAAAAAAAGGCGAATCATTGTCATGGATGATTTTCATTGCATTGAAGAGCCTTCCGTGATCAAGTTTATTGAGGAATGTATTCTTTTTAAAATGCCGCCGGGGACTTCGGTGTTTCTTATATCCCGCACTGTTCCGAACATTAAATCAATTAACAATGGTTATAATAAAAAAATATTCAATATAAGCGAAGACGATCTGCGTTTTACGGAAAGCGAGCTTTCTCAATTTTTTAAAAGTCAGAATATTAATCCGGCGTATGAAAATTTGCGTGAAATAATGCAGGATACGGACGGCTGGGCGTTTGCTATTAACTTTATCGCGCAGTCTTTTCAAAAAGCTCCGGGATACGGCGGCTATGTGCGAAATGCGCTCAGGACAAATATATTCGGAATAATCGAAACAGAACTCTGGAATGATATTTCCGTCCGCCTTCAAAATTTTTTACTGCGCCTTTCCCTTATCGATCATCTGTCCGTCGATTTAATTAATCAACTGGCGGGAAATGAGGAAGAGCTTGTCGCGGAACTGGAAAAACAAAGCGCCTATGTGCGCAGGGACAATTTTATCAACGCGTACCTCATTCATCCTTTGTTTTTGGAATTCCTGAGTACAAAACAAAATACCATTGCGGAAGAACAGAAAAGAGAAACCTACGCCGTTTCAGGCAATTGGTGCGTTCAGAACGGTTTTAAGATTGACGCTATGTCGTACTTTGAAAAGACCGGGGATTATAAATCGATACTTTTAATCTTGGCAGGATTAACAACTCAAATACCGCAGGATACCGCGAAATACGCGGCGCAGATTTTAGACAGGGCTCCTGCGGACGCTTTTGACAAAGTGGAATTTCTCGCCGATATGCATCTGCGTACATATATATGCCAGGGGTTACTGCAAAAATCACTTGAGCTTCTTAAATACTACGAATCAAAATTCCTTAAACTGCCTGATAACGATTCGATTAAAAACCGCACGCTTACAAGACTCTATATTTGCTGGACATACATCCGCTGTTTAATGAGCGTAACGGACGACATCTTCGATTTTGACACTTATATAGAAAAAGCCTGTAAATGCGTTCATGAAGCGGACTCCGGAAAACTTGACATTTATTATCCGGGAGCGTGGATCAACTTTGCCGGTTCTTCAAGGAAGGGCGGGCCGCAGGAATTTATTGCCGTTATAGCGCGTAATCAGGCGCATATACAGAACAGCTATATGAAGGGGTTCATGGCGGGAGAACTGGAACTGGCGCGCGGAGAGTTGGATTTCTACCGGGGCGATACTTCTTCCGCTGAGACCCACATCGCCCTTGCGGTGAAACAGGCGAGAGCGGAAAAACAGTTCGGGATTATGCACAGGGCATTGTTATACACTTTGCGTATCGCAGCCGCGCAGGGAAATTTTTTACTTATGGAACAGACTCTAAAAGAAACAAAAGCGCAGTTGGACGAAGCTGAATATGTGAATCGTTTTACAGATTATGATATTTCCCTTGCGTGGTATTACTGTTTCCTCGGCATGCCGGAAAAAGCGGTCGATTGGCTGAAAGAGGATTTTTTAACTTACAGCCACGCGGCATCCATTGACAATTTCGCGAATCAGATAATGGCGCGTCTTTATTACGCGGCAAGAAATTTTTCCCCTTTGCTGTCGTATATCGAGGAAATGAAACGGCGGGAATCGTTTTTATTCGGACGAATTGAAATGCTGGCAATAGAAGCGTGCATACATTACAAACTGAAAAACAAGGAAAAAGCTTTTGCCGCGTTTGAGGAAGCGTACAAAAACGCCGAACCTAACGGCATATTAATGCCCTTTTTTGAAATGGGTAAGGATATGCGCACTTTAGCGTCCGCCATGTTAAAAGAATCAAAAAAAATCATTCCAAAATCATGGCTGGAAGACATTAACCATAAATCCGCCACTTACGCAAAACGCCGTTCTCACATTATCGCAAAATATACCGAAAGCAGCGGCGCCGCCGGAGGCGTGGTTTTATCCGCTAGGGAAGCCGAAATTTTAAGTGACATTTCCCACGGTCTTTCACGCGCTGAAATTGCCGCGACCCGCAAACTTTCGATTAATACAGTAAAAATGGTTATCAACAAAATTCGTTTTAAACTCGGCGCGGAAAACATGGCGGATATTATCCGTATCGCGGTAGAGCGTAAATTGATTTAGCCTATCTGTTTATTTTGTGTTCCGTCCGTTTATGGCTGCTTTTTTTGGGTAATATGCTTCGCAATTTTTTCGCGCAGAATTTCCGCTTTAAACGGCTTCACTATAAAATCACTCGCTCCAAGCGTGGCGGCGGTTAAAATATTGTCGTTTGTTCCCATCGAAGTTAAAAATATTATGGGAGTGTCTTTATGTTCTTCGATGCTTCTTATTATCGGAACAAGATCAAACCCGTTCAGTTCCGGCATTTTATAGTCAAGCAGAATTAAATCGGGTTTCATCTGCCGCAGATATTTCTCTACCAGCAATGGGTCGGAGAGGGTAAAAACATCGTAATCGCTCAGCGTGGAAGATATGGTTCTCAACATAACCGGAGTATCGTCAACCGCGAGAATCAACGGCTTACGGGTTTCTTCAGCATCAGCCTGCGTTTCATCTAAAGGATTTGTATCGCTCATAGTCATACTCCTTTCAACAATTTTTGAATTGTTTCTATAGCGTCATTATAATCGGTTAGCGTTACGGCTTCAATGGTCTTTTCTATTTCATTTTTCAGAGCGCCGTCCGCCTTGAATGATTTGAGTTTTTTAACGCCTCCGTTAATTGCCATAAAATCGGTTTGCGCAAGGGCCGCCGCAAGTTTTTCCAAAACCGGCGGCAGTTCGGGCGGCATTTCAATAATGCCGTTTATAACCGGCTTGGCTGCAAAAGCCTCCTTAAGATTTAAAGCCAATTTGCGAAGATCGTTCAAAAATGACGAAAGGTTCGAGGCGCAGAAGGCGGCGTCCTTTTTATCGGCGGCGGTCTCAAGTTCAAACGCGCGGGCGGAAAGTTTCACAGCTCCTATATTGGCAAGCGAACTTTTCATACCGTGAACCTCTATGGAAAAATTATGCATATCGTTGGAAGCTAAAAATTCATTCAGGTTTTTATCGCATTTTTCAATCTCTTTTATCGTCAATTCAAGCGATTTTTCGTAAATATCGCGTCTGCCGGAAACCAATTCAAGCGCCGTTTCCACGGAGAGTTCCGGTATCTGTTCAATTTTCAGCCAGAAAGCGGATTGCGCGGCGTCTGTGTCTTCAGCGGCGGATTCCTCTTTCTGTTCTTTTGTAACTTTCTCGGCGGGAAGCCAGTCCTCCAGCATTTTTATAAACAACGCTTTGTTTATCGGTTTTAGCAAAACATCGTTCATGCCGCAGGCCAGAAATTCTTCCCTTGAATTTGCCGTAGCGTTGGCGGTAAGGGCGATAATCGGGACGTTAATTTCCAACGCGCGGATTTTTTTCGCCGCTTCCACTCCGTCCATTCCCGGCATCATGTGATCCATAAAAATAATGTCGTATTGTTTTTTCAGCGCCATATCTATCGCGTCCTGACCGGATGTCGCCGTGTCGGCGGTAATTTTGCAGAGCTGTAAAAGTCCGGAGGCGACATTCAGGTTAATCGTATTGTCATCAACAACGAGGATTTTCGCGTCAGGCGCGTATAACGCTGTTTCATTCCTGTCTTTTCCGGAAATTTTAGTTTCATCGCCGATAACTTTTGGGATGCAAACGCGGAATTGCGTTCCTTTCCCGTACACGCTCTCCACAGTAATACTGCCGCCCATCATGTCTATCAAAGATTTTGTAATGGACAGGCCGAGTCCGGTTCCTTCCTTTTTGCGGTTTTGCCGCATATCCGCCTGAGTGAAAGCGTCAAAAAGAGTCGGAATATCTTTTTTCTTTATGCCGATGCCGGTGTCGTTAATTTCAAAATTGACGTTTGCATCATCCGCGCTTACGGCAAGGCGCACGCTTCCTTCCGCCGTAAACTTTACCGCGTTGCTCAGTATATTCAAAAGCGCCTGCCTGAGCCTGACATCATCGCCGTAGAGGCATCGGGGTATTTCACCGTTCATAACCAGATCAAAAGCTATGTTCTTTTTCTCGGCGAGAAAACGTATTATCGCTTCTATGTTCGCGACAAGAGCGTGAAAATCGTAATGTTCGGGCACAATTTCCATTTTTCCCGACTGAATTTTTGAATGATCCAAAATGTCATTGATAATATCAAGAAGCGAAACGGCGCTTGTGTGAATATCCCTGACGCGCTGAAGCTGGCCGTCCGTTATATTTTCAGATAACAAAAGTTCGGACATTCCGATAATCCCGTTCATGGGAGTGCGGATTTCGTGGGACATATTCGCGAGAAAAAGGGATTTTGTCTCGGACGCTTCTTCCGCCCGTTCCTTTTCATAAAGAAGCTGTTTGTTCAAAGCTATGATATTGTTTTCGTTGTTTTCAAGTTCTTCATTTTTGGAAAGCAGCTGCCTGTTTAATTCGGTAATGCTGGATAAATGCGTAAATGAGCGAACCTTGTTGTTATAAAGCACAAATTTGGTAATGGTAACAATAATAAACATATTGGAAATAAACAGGCGGTCTATCAGATAATGATCGTTCATTTCTCTGTAATATGTCAGAAGGAACGCAAGGGCGATGTACAAAAACACAAGAAACGATATAAAAATTTTTGGCTGAAAATCAGGCAAAAGCACGGCAAAACACAGAAGCGGCACTATTATTCCCGGCGGGCTGTTATACGCTTCGGTAATTATCATGCCAAGCAATGTAATAATACAGTAATAAAACACAGCCAGATAGCATATAAGCCATAACTGTTTGTAATTTTTCTTTTTATGCGTATAAAAATAGACAGACAAATTGTACAGAATAAAAGTTGCGAACATGGTGTAATCCAGCATACCGAACGTAAATATGCTTCCGAACAGCGTATTTGTCCTGAAAGATATAACATTGATCAATAATTTCGCGAAGATAAACATTATCCCAAGGCTTCTGATTCTGGATATGCTGTTTTTTAGCTGTAATTGGTTAAACTGTTCTTTTAATTCCGGCGGAACAGGGGCTATCGGTTTAAAAGACATAATTTTTTTAAGAAGATTGATAACAAGCTGAACGCTTTTAAATTGCATTTTCATCTGACAGGATAAATGACATTTAATAATTAACCTGACCGCTTACTCAAGCGGTCAGGTTGTTTTTTTACTCTACTTTAAAGCGCGATACTTCTTTTATAAGAGCGTCAATGGCTTCACGGTTCTTCTGCGTCATATCATTTACATTGTTTACCGCCGCGTTTATCTGATCCGCTCCGCTCGCCATTTCGTTCATGCCGCCGGTTATTTCCTGCGTTACCGTTTCAAGGTTATGGCTCTCGTGTTGAACTTCCTTGCTGCCCTCAAGCATTTCCTCGGAGCCGGATTTTACTTTCTGGGTTATTTCCTGCAAAGTGCCCGCGCTCTGAAGCACCTGCTTGCTCCCCTGTTCCTGCTCTTCCATCGCGTTGCGGATGTTCTCTTCCTGCTGTGAAACCGTCTTTACTCCAGTGTCAATCGCCTCAAACCTTGCCAAAACGTTGTCGGTTGAGACTGTGATCTTTTTAATCGATTCCGCTATCTTCTTGAGTACCGTGCCAATCGTCTTCGACTGCTCGCTGGAACTCTCCGCAAGTTTGCGGATTTCATCGGCGACTACGGCGAAACCCTTGCCCGCGTCTCCGGCGTGCGCGGCTTCTATCGCGGCGTTCATCGAAAGCAGGTTCGTCTGGCTCGCTATGTTTTCCATGACCGCGTTAATTTCCAGCAATCCCTCCGACTCGCGGGATATTTCCTGAATGTCGGACGCCACTTCCTGCAAGCCGCTGCGGCCTATTTCGGAAGCGTCTTTCAGCGTGTTTACATTTGTAGCGTTGTTGATCAGCGTGTTGGTTACTGAGTTGATATTTGCCACCATTTCCTCAATCGCCGATGACGCCTGTGATATGTTCTGGCTCTGGCTTTCTACATGGCCGTTGAGCTTGTTTATGTTTCCCACAACCTGCTCCATTGTAGCGTTGGTTTGCGTAACGCTGGCGCTCTGGTTTATGACGCGCCCTTTTATGCTCTGAATGTTAGAAGTTATTTCGTTTATCGCGGCGGCAGTTTCCGTCATATTGCTGGCCAGGGCGTTGCCTATGTCTTTTAACACTCCCGCCTGTTTTTTTATTAGAAGCACAAGGTCTTTGATTTTCCCAATCGTTTTATTAAAGTAAACGGCAAGGTCGCCCACTTCGTCATTGGAATGAACCGCAATCGTCTGCGTCAGATCGCCTTCGCCTTCGGAGATGTCTTTGAGGGTGTTGGCTACCTTGACGATTGGAGCGGTAGTGCTTCCAAGAACAAAGTAGATGATTACTACCGCAACCAAGAGAGCTATTGACGCCAGAATAATAACAAAGTTTCTAAGAGCATCGACATCCCGCAATATGTAAGTTTCGGTTGTGCCTATCATTAATGACCATGTTGTCGGGGAAGAACCAATGGGAATATTGGCTATCGCCATTACCATGTTTGTTTTAAGTTCGGGGTCAAACTCTACGCCTTCCCATTCTTTTGCGTTCTTAATCGCCGCTTTAACATCGTTTAGCTGTTTGCCGTACTGCGTTTCCTCGTCAATTTGTTTTCCGATAAATTCCGGCAGGTAATTCGATAAAATAAACCCGTTGTCGGAGTAAACTACCGCGCTGGTTATTTCATCATAATCTTTGATAATCTGCTCTATTCTTGGCTGTATCAGGCCAATATCCAACTGGGCGATTATCGCTCCGACCGATTCATTGAGACGCTTATTGATAACGGGACATATAATTCTGACCGCATAGGTGTCTTTTCCCTGATTCTTCATCGGGGCGGGGTCCATCATACCGACTACTTTAGAGTTAGGTCCTGTAATCCAGTCCATTGTGCTCTGAGTGTTGCTGCCCGCCGAAGCTACTATTGTCCCGGTTTCCCTTGACAGGGTATAAGCGAACTGCCCGGTAGGGGTTGAACCTACTCTTCCTATATTACGGGCGTCCTGCCCGTCAATGGCGTCAGGCTTCCATGTGGTAGCCAATCGTACAAAATCGGGCATATCCTCAAAGACGCCGTTTAAATTATCCTCAAACTGCTGGCGGCGATCCGCTACCGGTATCTCTTCATAAAAGTTAAAAATATTCGACAGGGTTTGCAGCACGTTTATATAACCGTTCAGGCGGCCGTCCCAGTACTGGGCGTACTGGCGCGCCAGATACAAGGTTTTCTGTTTGGATAAACTCAAGGTTATGTCGGACGCCCGCACAAGCTGAATTATCGCAAGACCGCCCGCCACGAACGCCACAATGGCGATCATCATTACGCTGAGCTTGATTTTGATTTTCATTTCGTTACTCCCTTACCTTACAGTCAGACTATTTGCGTTTTCTCTATTCTACTTTAAAGCGCGATACTTCTTTTATAAGAGCGTCAATGGCTTCACGGTTCTTTACGGTCATATCATTGACATTGTTTACCGCCGCGTTTATCTGATCCGCTCCGCTCGCCATCTCGTTCATGCCGCCCGTTATTTCCTGCGTTACCTTTTCAAGATTCTGGCTCTCGTGCTGAACTTCCTTGCTGCCCTCAAGCATTTCCTCGGAGCCGGATTTTACTTTCTGGGTTATTTCCTGCAAAGTCCCCGCGCTCTGAAGCACCTGCTTGCTCCCCTGTTCCTGCTCTTCCATCGCGTTGCGGATGTTCTCTTCCTGCTGTGAAACCGTCTTTACTCCAGTGTCAATCGCCTCAAACCTTGCCAAAACGTTGTCGGTTGAGACTGTGATCTTTTTAATCGATTCCGCTATCTTCTTGAGTACCGTGCCAATCGTCTTCGACTGCTCGCTGGAACTCTCCGCAAGTTTGCGGATTTCATCGGCGACTACGGCGAAACCCTTGCCCGCGTCTCCGGCGTGCGCGGCTTCTATCGCGGCGTTCATCGAAAGCAGGTTCGTCTGGCTCGCTATGTTTTCCATGACCGCGTTAATTTCCAGCAATCCCTCCGACTCGCGGGATATTTCCTGAATGTCGGACGCCACTTCCTGCAAGCCGCTGCGGCCTATTTCGGAAGCGTCTTTCAGCGTGTTTACATTTGTAGCGTTGTTGATCAGCGTGTTGGTTACTGAGTTGATATTTGCCACCATTTCCTCAATCGCCGATGACGCCTGTGATATGTTCTGGCTCTGGCTTTCTACATGGCCGTTGAGCTTGTTTATGTTTCCCACAACCTGCTCCATTGTAGCGTTGGTTTGCGTAACGCTGGCGCTCTGGTTTAT
>Ga0268262_10003019_pt1 | contig 18715 bp, 21 predicted proteins | sample TergutNc150P3_FD_190354 | JGI IMG/M metagenome (GOLD analysis project Ga0268262, IMG submission 190354) | Nasutitermes corniger P3 segment gut microbial community from laboratory colony in Florida, USA - Nc150 P3 (SPAdes) (version 2) | ecosystem: Host-associated > Arthropoda: Insects >...
TGCCAGCAGCACCTTCTTCTTTAGGGTCTGCCTTGCCATAGTCGCAATAAAAATTGCCTGCAACAGCATTGGTATCTGTTTTAATCGCATCGGCAACGCACTTACTGCCTTTCAGTGTTGTTTTGGGCGGGCAATAGATTGTTGTTGTGCTGTCATCGTTTTTAACTACATTCGCCGCTGGGGCAACGCATACCCCCTTTTCCAAGGTCATGCCATCAAGGCATTTTACGCATTTTTTTATATTTGGGTCCCAATCACCCTGATTTTTGGCGCATTGGGCGTGCTCAACAACATTTTGGGCTTCCTCTATTGCATCATCGGCTTTTGAGCAAGATAGAAAGGAAACAATACCTAGAGCCATTGCTAACGGAATAGCAAACCTGATTCTACTCATTTTTTTCTCCTTGGCAAACACCTTTTGCCAATTTATGGTTACTTTAACTGTAAATATAATAATTTTTTTCCCGAGTTGTAATTTTTTTTGAAAAATTTCTTATGTTAAGCGTATATTTGGCATGTAATTTCCCAAAAGTACATTTACTATATTACACTTAAGCTTTGTCTTGAGGGAAGTGCTTAAATGAGTTTTTTGGAAGATTATTTTGGAATAGCTAAAAGTGGTTCTACATTATATAAAGAATTGGTGGCTGGTATCACCACGTTTTTTGCTATGTCTTATATTCTATTTGTCAACCCAATGATTTTGGCCGGAGCTGGCATAGATAAGTCTGCTCAGTTTACCGCAACTGCGTTGGCTGCCATTTTTGGCACTCTTCTTATGGGTGTGTATGCTCGGCTGCCTTTTGCTCTTGCACCCGGCATGGGGCTGAATACGTTTTTTGCATATACTATATGCTTGTCTCTGGGGCATAGCTGGAATTTCGCTTTGGGAGTTGTTTTTGTGGAAGGCGTTGTTTTCTTTTTGCTTTCCCTCTTTGATTTGAGGCGTGTTGTTGTTAATTTAATTCCAAGAAGTTTGCAGCTCGCTTTTTGCCCTGGCATTGGGCTTTTTATAGCTTCTGTGGGGTTGCAGCAAGCCAAGATTATTGAGATGCACGAAAACAGCATAAAATTCGGAAATATTACAGACCCCAATGTGTTGCTCGCCTGCCTTGGTGTTTTGGTAATTGGAGTGTTTTACGTAAAAAAGATTTATGCTGGAATGGTCGTTGGAATTATACTGCTCACGATTATCAGTTTGTCTTTTGGATTAACCCAAATAGATACTTTCTTTTCTTTGCCGCCTTCTGTTTCTGACATTGCGCTTGCATTTGATTTTTCAGATATATTGTCTTACGATTTTATCTGCTTGGTTCTTTTGTTGCTGAGTGTTGATATTTTTGACACAATGGGAACTTTGCTCGGTGTTTCAAATGCCACTGAAAACTTGGCTAGTGAAGACGGTTCACCGAAAAATATCAGAAAAGCCTTTGTGGCAGATAGCCTCGCTACCGTGTTTGGGGCAATGGTTGGAACAAATACAACCACAACCTATATAGAGAGCTCCACCGGAGTTTCCGTTGGGGGCAGAACCGGCATCACAAGCATAGTTACGGCCCTTTGCTTTGTTGTAGCTTTATTCAGTTTCCCAATGCTCCTCGCCGTTCCAACTGCCGCTGTGTCTGCAATGCTTATATTTGCCGGCTACAATATGTTTATGAGCCCAGCATTTAAAAATATGGATTTTAAAGACTATTCCGAATCTGTACCTGCATTTATCACAATGATTGTAATGCCATTTTCGCATTCCATTGTAGATGGAATATCCTTTGGTGTTTTGAGCTATGTTTTAATAAACAGCCTTTCTAGAAATTTGAAAAAAATAAGCACAGGGACTTATTTAATTGCTATATTCTTTGCAGCGCGTTATGTTATTTTGCCAAACTGAGGATATATGATTTTTTTGTTGATTTTGATTTCACTGGCAGGCTTTTTATTGAGTGGCTGGTATTTTTTTAGAAACTTGAAAGCGATAGAATTCAAGAACAGGACAGAGAGATCAGCATTTAAAAGGTTTTTAAATTACCCATTTACCATCGTGTGGTATAGTTATCTGTTCATATTTTTTGTTTGCCTAACAATAAACAATTTTTGATAATTATGTTCAGGCAATTTTTTTCTTTTCTGCTTCTTTTTGTTTTTATTTCTTTTGCCATGCAAAATGCTGGGAAGGTAGCTAATCCCTTTGTCTTTGAACCAGTGGATTTGGGAACTCTGCAACAGGGCATAAAAAAGAGTGTTGAAATAAATGGCAAAAATATTTCTTCGCAGTTAATAGAACTTGAAAGCGTTTTTGACCAGATGACAGGTGGTGCGGATTTTATTTATCCACAAAAAATAAACCCCGGGCAAAATTTTAAAATCAATTTCACATTGAACACGGCATATATGGAAGGCGATTTTGTGCACAATATAATATTGGTTGATACAAGCGGCACCCCTTATATAGCAAACGTTAAGGGCAAAGTTGAAAATCCCATTGTGTTTAGCGAAAGATATTTAGATCTCGGTTTTTACAAGAAGGGCAAACAAAAAAACTGGACATTTTATGTGTGGAACACAGACAAAAAACCTTTAAAATTAAAACTCAAACCAGAACTGCAAAAGGAATTCAAAGCGGAATTCAAAGATGTGAAATTAGATGTTAGTGATTTTGAAAACCTAAAGGAAGGCGGCAATACTCCGGCTGTGAAGGTGAGTTTATCTGTTGTGGAGTTGGAGAAGCCCAAAAACTCTGTTCGCAGCATTCGCAAAATAGTCACTTTTATTTGCGAAAATTTCCCAAATGCAACGCCAGAGCTTCAGGTTACGGGTTATTGGGAAGAGTGAGATTTAGGCTCATAAGAGCGGCAAAGGCATGTTGTGGGCTAATTTTTTGTTTTGCCATATCGTTTAAAATAGATTCTATTTTGCCTATTTCTTCTCCGTTGTCTAGCACTCTGGCTGCTTTAATGGCTAATCCCTTTTGAAAGGTTCTGTAATCTGGGTTCAAGTAGTCGTTCATAATTTGAGTTAAGGCTAGGTCTATAGGCATGGATTTAAGCTCAAATGTTCTAGCTATTCTGCGAATATGCTCCGGTGCGGTTGTATCGTTTTCAAATGGTTTCATTATTTTTGCCGCATAAGCGTAATTTTTGTCGGGTCCGTTTGCAAATCTAAGTGCAGAACTAACAGCCAGCCGCCAATCGTCCGGAAAAGCCTCCACACCTCGCCGCAGGAGTACGTAATCTGTGGTGTCTGGTTCGTTGTTTGCCGTTATTGCATTCACAAATGTGTATGGGGTTTTGAAAAGGCTATCCAACCTTGTGGAGGCATCTGCCAAGTGAGAGAGCCACTTGAAGGTTTTGCCGTCAAACATTGTTTCGCTATAAGCTATTATGCCGCCTATCCAAAACAAGCTGGCGGCGGCGGAGTTATAGCCGAGCGACATCCATTTGGCTGTCTCTGTGCGGGGCACAAAAGCGCTTGCCTCTTTAATTTCTGGCAAATCTGGCGATTTTGCAAACCCCAGTATAGACAAAGCCAAAGCGATTAGTGCCGCAAAAAACACAACCTTCATAATACCCACAGCAAGATTTGAACTTGCGACCCACTGCTTAGAAGGCAGTTGCTCTATCCGGGCTGAGCTATGCGGGCAGCCTGTCTAAAAGTAGAAAAATATTTTTTTTCTGCGAGGTGGGGTAGAGCTTGTGGGCTAGGCTCATTTTTTACTATATTTACTTAAATTTATGCTTGAAAGTAGAGATCTGAAGATATTACCTTTTGAGCATTTTTCTTTCAAGCAAAACCCTTAAATAGGAGAGATTGCTATGAATGAAGTAGTCGCCTTCGGTAAAAGCAAAGCCGAATTAGGATCTATACTAGATTCTATTTCATCGCATACAGACAAAAACCACCCTGCCAGCAATGAGAAGAATAATACTTTCGAATTCCTTGAAGAAGGAATGGAAAAACTAAGCCAATGCAGCGAAGCCAAAGAAACTTTTAGGATAACGTTATAATGCCTGAACGTAATGCAGATGCTCGCTATGAGCAAATGAGTGTTGATGAATTGATTTTGCAAACTGCTTCATTTGAAAGAATGCTTAAAACATTCTTGGCAATATCAAGCTATCCAATTGATATAAAATACAACGTAGATGTTAGGGCAGTAGTGGAGATAATAACCAGAGTTGACAAACGTATTGCGTATTATTCATTTTTCCATAAAGGAAACAAAATACACGAAATAAAGCGAATGGGAATTTTTGTGTACTGGTTACTAAAATTCAAACCAATTACGATTACGGACAATAGGGTCGTAAACGGCAACCTTGACGCCCAGCAAAAAGCTTTTGAATTTAATGAAGAATTCGCATTAAGCCTTGTTTATTCTGGTTTAATGAATTTTGGAAAAATGAAAACTGTTCCTAAAAAAGAAAATGCAATTCACAAAAACCTTTTGTATGCGTTTAAATACAGAGAATTGTCTCAAGATTCCATTATGACACTCGTTTATTCGCTTTGCAACATCTAGTTTCTTACTTTCCACTATACAACTTGGCACGGATTTTGCATATATATTTAATATGAGAGTATCTGATAATTCAATGGACCGCACCGCTTTGCTTTTAATGGACGATTTGTGGCAAAAAACCAACAAATATAACAATAAAAGCAACATAATGGACGACTTTGTCGCTCCGAATAATCCAGCTCTTACCAAAGCCATAGCCGCTAAACCGGATTGGGATTATAGCATTCCGAGCAAGGACTCTGCTATGTCGGAGGAGGAGTTTGAGAAGGCTATCAAAGATTTGGCTTTGAAGGTTGCTGAAAAAGGAGCAGCTCTTGGGAATGCTGGAGAAGGAAGATTGTCTTATAGACACGAAGAAGCTAAATTGATGACAAAATACCTATCTGTAGTCTCTCCAGACCGCAAAGCGGCTTATGAGAATAATTCCTACCAAGATATGATGGTATATGCCAACGGAACGTGGTCAACAAAATTTACACCAGAAGAATTGTCTCGGTCAAGTAAATTTTACGATATTTTCAATAATACCATAAAAGAATATGAAGCCGAAAACGGGCAAATTCCCGCAGGCTCAAAAACTCCCAATCCATATAAGGATTTACTCGCGGAATACAGAGGATATAATTTCTTGAATGCTTGGGCCTAAAAATGTAAATTTAAATTTTCTACATTTACATTCCTATGCATTTTTTACCCATTGTTATGCTGATCGCTTGCGCGGCTTTTGCCGCAGATGTTTCTTTTGAAGGAACTTTAGACGTTGACTACGCAAATTATTTAGAAAATAACCTTACGGCAAATAATGCCGCAAATCAGGATTTGCGAATAAAAATGAACATAGATTTAGACGAGAACGTGCGTGCTGTTGTTGGTGCTGCATCCAAAAGCCAATATATAAGGAGTTCGGATAGTTCTTACCAGTATTCAAGAATTCGCCATAGGGAAGAAGCCACTCCCATAGGCTCGGATCTTCGCTTTAGCCCCTTTTTATTTGACGGATTTTCTTTGGAATGGACGGTGCGCAGGGATTTAACATTCATTTTTGGAGATATGTTCTATTCCTTTGGAAATTTCAACTATTATTACTGGCGCAACCCCGATTACTCCGCTGCCGTGCTTACAACACAGGGTATAAGGGGTTTGGGTGTTAGATTTGGCAAAGAAGGATACGTTTATATTGGCGCAGGAGATTCAAACGATAAATCCAGCAGAATTGCCGCAAGCTATGCTTTTTCTGTTCCGGGCATAAATCAGGTGAACAATAAATTCACAATAGCCCCTATGTTTGACCTTATAAAAGGCGGCGGCCGTCCCCACAGATACACTATTGGTGCAGATGCCAATTACTCCCGTAGCTACACAGATTTGAATTATGCCCTTCGCGGTATTTGGGGTTTGCACCCGAGTAGCGGGAGCTATGTAAACACATTCACCCTTGAACCCAGCTTCAACTACAAGAGTTTTAACTTAGCGAGCACGTGCTACTGGGCTCTGCTTTCCGATTCCACAGAAAGCACAGTGCCACTTACAGTTGACCAAACTTACGCCTCAGACGAAAGGCTAATTTATATAGAACCCTCATATTCTTTCACTAAGAAATTCAGCATGGGACTGGGTTTTGAATGGCACAAACCAGATTCTGAAAGTTGGTATTTAATTGCACCCACTGCTTACCTTTACCCAACCGCAGGCGTAGACGTGTCGTTTTGGATAGGTTATTCAATAGTGCCAGGGCCTAATTATCCTGGGTATGGGATAAGCTCTTCGGTGAATTTTTAGCCTGTGCTAATCTCTTTGATAGCCGCTGTTTCAGGTAATGGCGTTATAGGAAAAGACAATAAACTGCCTTGGCATTTGCCTAACGATTTGCAGTTTTTCAAAAAAACAACTATTAACCACCCTATAATAATGGGGCGTAAAAATTTTGAAAGCATTGGCAGAGCCTTGCCTGGGCGAACCAATATAATTCTAACCCGAAATCAAAATTTCAAAATTCCAGAAGGCTGCATAAAAGTTCACTCTCTAAAAGCGGCTTTTGATGTTGCGGAAAAAACCGCTACAGACGAATGTTTTGTTATTGGAGGCTCAGAGATTTACAAAGAAGCTCTGCCTTTTTGCCAAAAATTGTATATAACAAGGGTACACGGAATTTTTGAAGGCGATGCTTTTATGCCCGAATTTGAAAAGGAATTTCGCAGAGTTAGCTGCGAAACCCATTTTAAAGATGAAAAAAATAAATGGGATTACGATTTTGAAATTTTAGAACGGTTTGTTTCATAATTTTCTATATTATTACCAAGTTCATCTAAATTTAAGGGTTAATTTGCAATATGGCAGACATGACACAAGAGCAAATCAATAAGATGCTGGAATACATCGCTCAGGGCATGAGTCCAGACGAAGCGGCAAAAAAAGCGGAAGAAGGTTAATTTTCTATATTCTGCCTATGAGTACTAAACTTTTTGGCCCATTTTTAGACGACAAAGCCGTTTTGGCTACAGTGCATCAATATACTACAGCTGTTGTGTCTTTGGCTGCGCTTGATTGCAACTGGACAGACGATGGCGGTGAAGACGGCGAAAAGGATTATTTTAACCTTTGGGCTGCGGTTAGCTTTTACGAAAAAACAGACAGAGTTTTTTTGCAAGGCGGCAGATTCAGCAACTGGAACGTTGAATATGAGCTTAAATTGGTGAGTACCGAAAAAAATATAGGTTTATATCGCATATCTTTGAATAGCGCAAGCGAATTTCCCAATGAATTTGTGATTCGCTTGGAAAGAGAAAACGGCGAGTGCATTTACGATAACAACAATTTACGCAACTACTACATAGAACGCGGCAGAGGGCATTTTGCAACAGCAATTTCGCAAGATGGCAATGTATTTTCCTTTGAATCCATAGTCCCCATAAAGGTTCTAAACTATTAGTCATATATATGTTTGATGCTTTAACGGAGTCGCTGGAATCAACACTAAAAAGCCTGCGTGGGCAGGGCAGGCTAACCGAGGAAAATGTTTCTACCTCCCTAAGGGAAGTGCGCAGGGCATTCCTTGCAGCCGATGTTAATTTCAATGTTACAAGGGATTTTGTTCAAGCCGTAAAAGAAAAGGCTCTTGGGCAAAATGTTTTGACCGCCGTTAGCCCTGGGCAAATGATTGTGAAAATAATTCACGATGAACTTGTGGAAATTATGGGGGGCAAAGCCAAAGAGGTTTTGCTTGCGGGAAAGCCACCTGTTGGCATAATGATGGCCGGATTGCAGGGTTCTGGAAAAACAACCTTCGCGGGCAAGCTCGCCCTTTATTTTCGCTCAAAAAAGAAAAGAAAGCCTTTGCTCGTGGCTGCCGATGTGTACAGACCCGCTGCTATTAAACAGCTCCAAGTGCTTGGAAAATCCATCGGCGTTCCGGTTTACGAAGAAGGGCAAGGAAATCCCGTTGAAATAATAAAAAACGGCTGCAAATATGCCGAGCAAAACGGCTTTGACCTCGTTATTTACGATACCGCAGGCCGCTTGCAAATAGACGACGCATTGATGCAAGAATTGGAACAGGCACGAAATGCCGTTCGCCCCGAAGAAATATTTTTTGTCGCAGATGCGATGATCGGGCAAGAAGCGGTGAATGTTGCCGAGGAATTTTTTAAGCGGCTGAATTTCACCGGTGTGTGCCTTTCCAAAATGGATGGCGATACCCGTGGGGGCGCGGCTCTTTCCATTCGCAAAATAACAGGGGTTCCGGTTTGTTTTGTTGGTGTTGGCGAAAAAGTTTCAGATATAGATATCTTTCACCCCGACAGAATGGCAGGGCGAATTCTCGGCATGGGAGACGTGGTTTCACTGGTGGAAAAAGCCCAAGCCGCCATAGACGAAAAAGAAGCAAACGATTTCCGCAAAAAAATACTCAACAACTCTTTTGACCTCAACGATTTTTTAAACCAACTCCGAACAATAAAAAAAATAGGCAAATTCAAAGATATAATATCACTCATCCCAGGGCTCAACAAATTGCCGCTAGACCAAGTGAACGAAAAGGAATTGGTTTATGTGGAAGCGGTTTTAAGCTCAATGACCGCAAAAGAGCGCAAGCTACCGTCCATAATAAACGGAAGCCGCAGAATTCGCATAGCAAAAGGTTCTGGCACAACTGTTCAAAAAGTAAACCAAGTTTTAAAACACTACGATGATATGAAAGTGATGTTCAAAAATATGGGAAATATGTCTAAACGAATGGGCATGAACCCCACCGGCTCCAATTACACACCGCCCAAAGACAAAAACAAAAAGAAAAAACATCGCTAAAGAATTTCTATATTCATTTTAATAGAAATTTGCTAAGAGGCGTTCATGAATCAAAGTACAATGCAGTTAATAACCGCCAAAATAGAGAGAGCTTTGGAGCAGATTCGTGTTTTAAAGTCCGAAAAGACGGATTTAGAGGCTTTGGTTGCCAGTTTGCACGAAAGTTTGAACGAAAAAGACAAAACAATAAACATCTTGAAAGAAACCGAAGGGCAGCTGCACTCCGAAATTCGCTCCCTGCAAGAAGCCTTGAACGAAAGAGATTCAAAATTGCAAGTGGCAGAAGATGGCCTTTTGCAAAGCATAGAAGCCTTGAACAAAACGCTTGGCATAGAAGCAGAAAGTAGCCCTCCGGGGTTATTTGACATGAGGGAGGGCAATGCTTGAGTGGCAAAATTCGCAAACAGGTGATAATTGCGCACACGCCTGTACACATTAGCACTCCTCTTTCCGAAGACGTTTTGCAGTCTGTTGTCGCATACGTAGAAGAAAAATTCAACCGGCACGAAAAAGCAATAGGCTATAAATCAGATGACGAAAAAAAAGTAGATGCCCTGGTGATAACCCTGCTGGATATCGCTGCAGAATTGATATCTGCCAAGCAAGAAATAAAAAAACTAAAGCAATCCGACACAGAAGTTCTCGCCTCTGTTGATATTTTAAATAAATATCTAGACGATTCTGAAAATGAAGCTTAAAAATGAAATTCAAATTTTCTTTAGCATCTGTTTTAAACCATCGCGAGGTTTTGGAGAGAAACGCAGAAATAGCCCTTGGCAAGGAAATTCAAAAATTGGTGAAATTGCAGCAGGAGCGGGATAATTTACTTGAAGAATACAAAAACTTGGTAGCTGCAAGAGGTGGCATAAATACAAATAGTGCCGAGAATTTCATGGGTTTTATAAACTATGCCCAAAGGCTAAAAGATCTAACTGTCGAAAAAAACATGGAAATAAAAAGCCAAGAAACCCAAGTTGAAAAAGCACGAGCCGAACTCATTAAAAAAACTCAAGAGAAAAAAGCCTTGGAAGTTCTGCAAGACTCTCAAAAAGCAGCATTCAAATTGGCAGAAAAACGAACTGAGGCAAAACAAACAGACGAAGCTGCCGGACAAAGATTTTTAAGAGACAGGATGCTGTAACAACAAAGGCACTGTCATATTTATGCCGTTTTGCTCAAATATATCCCTTATGTTTTTGTTTAACTCAGAGAAAATGCTGGGTTGTTTTTCTGGTTCGTTTGTATAGATGTTGAGTTCTAAGTCGCAGGCATAGTTCCCCAAATTTTTCACCAAAACAAAAGGAGCGGGATTGTCTAAAACATAGTTTGATTTGCGGGCAGCCTCTACTATAAGCTCTGCGGCTTTGCGCCACGGAACATCGTAGCACACGGTAACGGTCATATAAAGTATAATCCCATTTTTTTCATCGCCAGAGGTGCTGTAATTCACCACATTAGAAGACAAAAGCGTTCCGTTGGGAACTGTTACCACTTCTTTTTTAGAAGTTTTTATGCGAACCGCAAAAGGAGTTTTTTCAACCACATCGCCAAGCACTTCGCCAACCTTAACCCTATCTCCCAGCTTGAAAGAACGCATATAGGTTAAAACAAGCCCTGCCACAACGTTAGATATAACCGTGGTTGAACCAAGCGAGAACAAAACTCCCAAAAATACAGAAACTCCTCTGAACACCGCCGTTTCGGAATCTGGCAAAAGCGGGAATATGAGGATAACCATAAAGGCATAAGACAAAAATCTCAAAAGATTAAAAGTAGCGTGTGCCCAGTCTGGATAAAAACCCGATATAACCAGCCTCTCTGCGGCTATCTCTTTTGATACAAATCTCATCATTTTTACAAAGTAGTGCGTAACCGCTACTATCACAGCTATTTGCAGCAAGTTTGGAATATAAGCCACGAAACTGTGCAGAATAGACAAAAACGGGTCTATCAATCCATGCAGCAAAGCCCAAGCCCAACCTCTTGTGCCCGGGTAAATAAATGCCAAAAGAGCAAGTGAAATGTAAAATGAAATTATGTAACTCGCATACATTACGCAACGCGAAACAAAAAATCCCATACGTAGCAAACGTGCCGAGTTGAGCAATGTGTAGTTGAGAATTTTAATATCTTTAAGATAGTGCCCGCTTTTATTCTCTATAAATGGGTTTATTATTTTTTTGAAAAGTTTTTGAACCATCAAATAAAACACTATTTGCCCAGCCACAACAACAAGCGTTAATCCTATCCTGCTGGCAATATAAAGCCAGTCAATTTCTTTTAGGTAATCTGAAACTTCTGTGAACATGGGATTAATTTAGAAAATCAATCAAAGACTATCTCTCCAAAATAATCAACGCCCTTTTTTGAACGCTGTTTGGTATAACATAAAAATGCGACTCAACTATTTTGTACTCCGTTGAGTTCCAGTTATCCAATTCCTCTTTAACCGCCGGACCCTTCATAAAATAAGCACGCCCGCCTTTTTTCAAACTATTGCCAAGGCGAGGCAGGGTTTCTGCAATGCTGCCAAATGCGCGGCAAATAACGCCATCAACGGGTTCTTTCATAGATGCACTTGTAACTTTGTGACCAAAAACGCTTATGCCTTGCAAACCGAGTTTTTTTATAGCCATTTCCAAAAAATTAATCCTGTTGGGGCGAGGCTCGCATAAAATTAAATTTATATGCGGATTCACAAGTTTTAGCGGTATGCCGGGGAAACCCGCACCCGAACCTATATCAAGCATTTTTTCCGGCCATTTTTTCACAAAAGAATTTATTATAATGCAGTCTGCATAATGTTTTTCCACTATGGTTTCAAAGGCGTTCAAGCGAGTTAAGTCTTGGTCCTTGTTGTTCTCCCTCAGCAAACCGTGAAATAGCCAAAGTTTGTCCAAAGTATCTGGCTTTAGTTCAATGCCATATCTGCGGAGCAAAATATCCAAACTCTGCCGACAAGGTTTCAATCGTTTGTTATTTAAAATCAAGCTCATAAATCATCTTCTGCGCTGCCATCCACCTAAAAGCAAATACGGAATACACCTGAACAAAATCTATGCCTTCACCTAGCAAATCCCTTACTTTAAAGCCGTGGTCTATTCCACCGCAGGCAACAAGGGAAAATTTAGGAAAATGTTTTTTTGCAAGCACAGCTTTTTTGAATGTGTTTTCGTAAATAACCCGACCGGAAATTCCGCCGCTTGTGCCTTTTTCATTCAAAGCTGGCAATGAATAAGAAAGTTTTTCGCTTGGGTAAGTGTTTCCCAAAATAATGCCATTCACGCCAAATTGAGCGAGCAAATCCAAAAGCGAAAGCAACTGCTTATCTGTTAAGTCTGGGCTTAGCTTTGCATAAACCGCTTTGCGGCATTGGGCATTTTTTCTAAAATTTTCAATCTCAAAAAAAATCTCTTTCATAAAACATGTATCTAAATCCAAACGCTCTTCACCTGTGTTTGGGCAGCTCACATTTACTTCCAAATAATCCGCCGCTTTATACGCTATTGAAAAAGTTTCCAGCAAATCTTGCCGCCTATTTTCTTCTGCTATCCCAGGTGTTTCTGCAACGGAAATTCCAACTGCGAATTTATTTTTGCTCGCCTTGCCAATTTGTTTTTCCACCCTTGCGGATATTTTCTCTACTCCATCGTTGTTCAAACCCATGGAATTGTGAATAAGGCGGTTGAATTCGTCTAAGCCAACTCTTGGCTTGTGAGTATTTCCAATTCTGAAATTTCTCGTTGCTGTGCCAACTGTTATCCCGCCAAGCCCAAGGTTTGCGTAGCTGTTTATGCCTTTGCCATTTTTGTTTGCACCTGCGGCTAAAACTATGGGGGAACATAAATTTATCGGCTTGCTTCCATCAGAGAAATTCACAACCATTTCTTTGCTGGCTAATCTTCCACCCCACAAAGGCGAGAATTTCGCATAAAGCCCAAGGCAAGAATGTCTAAATTCGGCATTATTTTTAAAAACAAATCTGATAAAGGCTAATAATTTATCGCCAAAATCAAGGGCATAATCGTGGTTTTTAGGAACGGTATTCAATTATGGAAATATAGAAAATTAAATCCCCGATGCTCTGTAAATTTGTTTTTTGCAAGAAGCGGCAAGTACAGCCTCGTTGCCGAAAATAAAACATTCTTTTTTTGCACGGGTTATTGCCGTATATAAAAGTTCTTTGGTTAAAATTGTCTGCTCCAGCTCTTCCCTGTCTCTTTCGGGATACACAACCGCAACTTTCTCGTACTCGGAACCTTGGGATTTGTGGATTGTTATTGCAAAGGCATCTTCGTATTTGGGGAGTGTAAGCAAGTGGAAGGTTCTTATTTCTTCTCCGTTTAAAAAATACGCTCTTTCCTTGTCTCTAACACCTGTGTCGCCGTTGAAAAGATTTTGCTGATAATTGTTTTCTGTGATTATTATCGGAGTGAATTTTGAATGTTTTGCCATTGACAACAATTTTTTGTTGATATTCTCCACCCCATTTCTACCTTTTTTAATTGCGCATAAAATTTGAAATGATTTCAAAAATCTAATGGCTTCTTTTTCATTTTCGGCTTTGAGTAAAGATTTGTATTCTTCAAATAAATTTTCAACGGAAAGTTCTCCTGAGTAATGAACATTCTCGTTATCAAAATTTTTCACAGAATTATTTAAAATCTCCTCACTCAATTTCACAATTCCCGGTGCTTCTTTTGCTCGCCAATTTTTTGTAAGTTCTGTATATATATCTGGATTTTTCTCAAACTTTGCACAAATATCTGCAAAAACGGAACCTGCCTCAACAGAGGCTAATTGGTGTTTATCGCCTAGCAGATATAAATCGCAGTCGCTCGGAGCTGCATCCAACAATTTAGACATCAGCGGCAAATCCACCATTGAACATTCGTCTATGGCTATGACATTTGCTTCTAAGGGTTTGTGGATTAACAAACGGTGAATGGTTTTTGCTTCCAACTCTATGCCCTGATTTGCCAAACTCTCCCTCATTCTAAACGCCGCTTTTCCGGTTGGCGCAGCCAATAAAATTTTCTCGTTTAATCTGTTTTTTAGGATTTTTGCGAGGCTCGTTGTTTTGCCTGTTCCGGGGCCTCCTGTTATTATGTGGAGTTTTTTGTTTTTTTGCAATTCGTTTATTCGCTCCAATATTCTGCTCTGATAAACAAAATATCTCTGTATATATAAATTTTTCCCGTCAAAAATCAAGGGGCGAATTTCATTGCTGCTTCCCACAGCTTTTGATTTTTTCAATTCTGCTTTTTCAGATTCTATGTCTATTTTCAAACAAATACTGCCCTTTTCAAGCTGCTCCAAAACTCTCTCCGCTAAATCCCTTACGGTTTTTGAAACCTTGTATTTGGTTTCTAAATATTCAAGCAAAGTTTCTTTCAGTTTTTCCATTTTATTTTTCCTCCCTGAATTCAATAACTTTCGTAGCTGAATTTCTAAATGTGTCATCGTGGGTCACTACAAATAGCTGAGTTAAGTTTTCCACCATTTTCGGCAAATTTTCTGCGAGTAATTGGCGTTTGCTTTGGTCTAGGTTATTTGTTGGTTCGTCTAAAATTATAAGCCCTGTGTTTCCGAACTCTTGGGACAATGCTAGACGTATCGATATTGCCACAGAAATTTGCTCGCCGCCAGATAAATTCACAAAGCTGCACCTATTTTGCCCGTTATCCAAATAAAGGCTATATTTTTCGCTTTCGTTGCAAATCCATAAAATGGATTCAGGTCTGTTTGTGATTTTGTTGAAATAATCGGTTGCAATTAGAGCAATACGCTGAACTCTCTCCTCTGCCACAATTCTGCCTAAATCTTTTATTTGAGTTCTGAAAATTTTTGTCAATTCCAATTTTTGCCGAATAATAGCAAGTTCAGAATTTAACTCCAATATTTTCTTTTCCGTTTCTGCGTGTTCTCCTATTTCCTTGTTCTTCTGCTCAATATCCTTTTGCAAACTTGCTACCATCCTAACATTTTCCTCATACCTTGCCCTGAGTTTCAAAACCTCTTCTTCCGAAACGCTTACATTGAGTTCCTTCAACTTATCCTCTAATTTTTTCTTATGCTCACTTTCTTCCAAAATATTTTTTTCGCTTTCTTCCAAACGTTTTTTTCGCATTTCAAATTCACCTGCGGCTTTTTTATTTTGCAGGCATTTATTGTAGATTTCTTGCAATGGGTTTAATGTTTCCATTCTCAGTTTGTTAATTTCGTTTTGCAATTCTTCGGCTTGTTTTTTGTCTTGCTCTGCTTTTGCGATTTTTGCCTTTAGTTCTGGAGGCAGGGTATTGCTTTTGCCTTTTTCTGCTATTCTCGGGCAAGATTCTTTTAATATGGGGCAAAATCCGAGCTGTTTTTGCAAGTCATCAAAATTTTTTACCGCATATCTAACTGCTTGGAAATTCCTCTCCAAAACATCGCTCTGTTTTTTTGCAGATTCATATTTTGCACATTCGTTTTTGTACTTTTCCAAAAAAAGTTTTGCTTGCTCTGAATCTTTAAAAGCAATTTTGTCGTTATCTCTTGCACTTACAAAACGCTTTATATTATATTCCGATTTTTCCAAATCTTTTTTCGCTGCTAAAATCTGTTCTTTTACCCCCAAATCTTTTTTCAAAATTTCCAAGTTTTTATTTTCGGCTTGGAATTTCTCTTTTCCAGCTTGCAAACTTTTTTTCAATTCCTCTATGTTTTTTTGCCCCGCCACAAGTGTTTTTCTTCTCTCCTCTTTTCTTATTTTATCCTCTTCGTATTTTTTTTCGTTTTGCTCTCCCAATTTTTTCCACAAATCGTTGTAAATAACCGTATCAAATAATTCATTGAAATGCTTTGCTCGCGGCTCATCGGTTTTTGTGAAAATATCTATGAATTGATTTTGTTTTGCACAAATTACGGATTCAAAAAAAACGCCATTTATGCTGTCTATTTCTAAAATTTTGCTCACTTGTTTGTAAACTTCTATGTTGCCCGCCCATTTTTGCAAAGAATCCAAACTTGTGAGTTTCACGCCTGCGCCTGTGCCGAATTTGCGTTCAATTTCATATTCCTTTCCATCACTACCGATAAAAAATACCTTTGCGCTACCGCTTTTTTCTCCCTTAGAGACAATGTCTTCGTTTGCGCTACGCACATTGGAGTTGAACAGGGCAAAGCCCATAGCTTCCAAAACCGAAGATTTGCCGGAACCGTTATTTCCGAGCAATAAATTTATGCCATTTTCAAAAGTCTGCTCATACTCTTTATGAATACGGTAATTTTTCAATTCAACTTTATTTATCTTCATTTTTGCCACCTATAACCGAATTCAAAGCGGAATCAAAAATTGAACTGATGTCTGTTTGCCCGTCTTTTACGGCTCTCCGCATTTCGGCAAGTGCCTTTGCCGCTGTTTCTGCCGCTTTCCCCCAATACTGCCATTTTTTTATCTGTGCGAGTTCTATTTCCTCTTGCGAACTTATTTTTGCAGAAGAAGCGGAATGTAAATTTTCCCTTTTGCATTTCACTTCGGCAAATAATGCACCTTTTTCCAAAATTCTTTTTTCTGCCCATTTTGAATCTGGAATAAAGCCCGCGGCAGTGGATTTAATTTCCACAACAACAATATCTTCGCCGCCAAAAGTTATTGAAGATAAAAATTTATCAAATTCTTCCCTGAACTGTTCGGGGTTTGCAGAATTTAAAGTTATAGTTTTTTTTATGCAGTTCCTAGGATTTTGTTTTAAAATTTTATGCTCTTTTGAATCTGTGTCAAAAACTATTGCGGTTTTGAGTTCAGCATCTTCTCCCAAATCGTAGTGTTCGGGGGAACCCGGCACAAAAAATATAGGTTCGGTTTTGGGTTCTTTTTGCAATTTATGCCCATGCCCGCCTGCTATATAAATCGCATAGTTTTTCATTTTATTCAGTACTTCCCCATCTTTCAAAAAACCGCCTATGAATTCGTTATTCCCAAGAGCTGTGTGAACAAGCACAACGCAATTCTGTTTTTTGTTCTTTTCGCAATAAGCGGCGAATTTCAATAATTCATCATCAACAGAAGCACCTGGATAGCCAAGCCCAAAAATTTCTGTTTTGCCTATGAAAATAGAATGGTATTCCCTTTCATTATTTTCCAAAAACTCAATAAAAGGTCTTTTCAGCAATTTTTTGTTTTCCAAATAAACAAGCCAACTTTCAGATTCCCTGCCTCTATATATCAAATCGTGGTTACCTTCAATGACTACAACTTCAATTTTATTTTCTTTGCATTTTTGCAAGAGATTTTCCGCATTGCTCAAAATATTTGGGTGAGTTTCTTTTTTGTCAAAAAAATCTCCAGCGATTAAAATAGCCTCTGCCTTATTTTCTTTTGCCTGCTCTATTATGCGTTCAAATGCACTGAAATAATCTTCAAAGCGTTTATTTTTGAATTCTTCCGAACCAAAATAAGGCTTTTTTCCCAAATGCAAATCACTGCAATGCAAAAATTTCATTTGTATAAATTAGTAAACGATATCTATTAAACAAAACAACCACACCTAAGCCACATTTACCTTATACTTCGCCAACAAATCCTGAATAGACATGCTTTGCACAGACGATTTCGCTTTGCCTATAAAATTCGCAAACCAATCATGAACAGACTCACCTTTTTTTATAAGAGAGTTAGTTGCATCCAGGTGTAAAAGTTCGTACGGATTAAGTTTTGTCTGACCATGAGCTTCTAGAGTTGCTACGCTAGGAGTAGATTGAACCTGTAATTGAGGATGTAATTGAGCACTAATAGCTGCCATTTTTTTCATATTCTCTGCCCAAAAATTCAATGTATTCTCATCACGCATTTCATTCTCGTATGCATCTTTATTTATATCATCCATAAATGCTTTTGCTTTATCAGGGTCATTAAAGTAGTTTTGTGCTATATATTCCGCCAGTTTTTTGCCCGCTTCTCTGCTATTAGCAGTCGATTCTAAGTCTTTAAAGATAGTGCTAACATTAAGGAGACGCTCGGAAGGGCTAGCTTGAACCATCCCTATTGCCTGCTTTATCAAGCTAGTCGCATCATCATTTTCTTTTAAATCATTGGCAGACACTATAGTATTGCCAAAACGAAATAAAACTTGAGGCTGCGATGCCCTATATTCATCATCTATTATACAAAGTGCACGAGACATATCAAGAGTCGTGCCGATTTTAAAAGGTGCTTCTCTCATATTTTCCCGCGAAATGCGCGTATTCTCATCAGAAAGTTTTTTCCCTTCTTCGCTTATTTCAACGGAATCTTTCTTGACTTGCTCGCTTGCATCGGGCTTGTCTAGTGCATTGGAGGAGTGGTGGCGACCGAATGCAATTTCGGAAGAGTGCCTATGCTCTACTGCGTTTGAAATATTCATTATAAATCCTTATATTTAAATGGTTACATAATGCCTATCGGCATAAATAGAGAAAAACTTTAGGATTTTTACTATATTTCCCTTATGACTTCCGAATACTGGATTCTTTTGGTCTTTCTCTTTTTAGGTGCATTTATAGCCGGTGCTGCTATAATAGTCGGCAAAGTTTTGGGCTTCTCTTCAAAAGATGGCAAAGCTAAGTACAGAGCCTATGAATGCGGCATGGAAGCTTTTGGAAATGCGAGGGTACAGTTCAAGGTTGGATATGTGGTTTTTGCCCTTATATTTTTGGTGTTTGATGTTGAGGCTCTTTTTCTTTTTCCAATAGCTGTGCATTGGCGAGGCGTTGTTGATGGAACGCTTGGTATTCCGGTTTGGCTGGCTTTTGTGGATTTGGGAATATTCTTTGCCGTTTTGGCAGCAGCTCTTGCTTATTCTTGGAAAAAGGGCTGGCTCAGGTGGGAATGAGTGCGCATAAACCAATATATAGCGCAATGCGCAGTGACTAGCAGGC
>Ga0268262_10003020_pt1 | contig 18714 bp, 11 predicted proteins | sample TergutNc150P3_FD_190354 | JGI IMG/M metagenome (GOLD analysis project Ga0268262, IMG submission 190354) | Nasutitermes corniger P3 segment gut microbial community from laboratory colony in Florida, USA - Nc150 P3 (SPAdes) (version 2) | ecosystem: Host-associated > Arthropoda: Insects >...
AGGGATGTTTTATTACACTCAGATTTGATTATCCGCGAATCATGCGGTTGTTCCGGAATTTGTATACTTTTGGGCAAGGAGGAACGTCTAAACAGGCAGATTAATACCGAAAACGGCGTTGAAGAAACGCTGATAAGGATAGTTGAAAACCGTCTCAATCCCGGTTCAACTGATATGAGCGCATTGGTACGTCCGTTGATTAACGCCCTGTTTCATAAAGGGCAGGAACAATTTTTTTCACTGTTTGAAAAAAACCTGATGCATTTCTTTAATTCAGGACGCGAGCCTGAGCTTTTATTAATGTTGATAGACGAGGTGAAAGCCCTGGAGTTACCCCAAAATATACAAAATCTGCTTTCTTCCCTATACAGGAGCGTTATTAGAATTTATGAGCGTTTTACCGTTCATGCCCGCTATGAAAAGGAATGCTGGAACACCGTTTTAAATTCCCTTAAATGTGATCTTCTTGGCACCCGCGACCGTTCTTCACTTGTGCAGAATTTGGCGCGTTATCTGCCAAAGATTGGCATACAAAGGGCTGCGATTGTTCTGTACGGCGACGAAAAAACTTCGATTTTCATCGGCGGTTTTTCAGATGAGGGAATATGCCCGATAAAAGAACAGCGTTTCCCTTCAAGACTCCTTGTTCCCGCTTTAATAAAATCCCAGTACGCGGACGGGATTTTTATGGTTCAGCCGCTGTTTATTGAAAACCAGTCCCTCGGATATTTTGTGCATAACGTTCCAATCAACGACGGGGTAATTTTTGAGGAACTCAGATCAACTGTAAGTTATGCCTTAAAGGGCATATTCCTTCTGGAAGAGACGGTTAAGGCAAAACAGGTCGCGCAGCAGGCTGAACGCGCAAAAACGGAATTTTTACAAACTCTGGAAAACGGACTGTACGATCCGCTTCAGGGAGTAATGGAAAAACTTGAGACGCTGGAGAAACAGGCGTTTTTGTCTTCACATCAAAAGCCTTCAACGGAGGGCCTTTTAAACGGTTTACAGGAATTAAAATCATTTATAACGCTGCGGGAAACAGAGGCGGGCAGTTTTTTGGATTTTACTCTGGCGAAGATAGACGAGCTTTCACTGCGAAAAACCATTTTTGACCCCAAAGACCTGCTGCCTAAAATAGGGAACTTTCCGCTGTTGTTAGGTGACACTGCAAGGCTTGCCCAGTGTTTCTCTCTTATACGGGAACAGTACGGCGGCACGGATTTGTCTGATTCTGCAAAGGCTGATTATTCGGCCAAATTGACATATACAGGTTTTTCAGTTACTTTTCACGGCCACGCAAAGGATAAAAAAACAGGCAAAGAGGGAAAGGCGCGGCAATTCGGGCTTTTACTCGCGGAACGGATCATTTTAATGCACGGCGGAGAATTTTTGCAGGAGAGGGATCGCTGCACAGTAACGCTTCCCTGGCCAACCTTGACAGGACAGGAACCTTCCAGAAATCCCGTAAGCTCGCGCGATCACGTGCTGGTTCTTTCAGATCCGGCATTTCTGCCTACGAACTTTTTTTCTCTGCCCCAGATACGGGACACCGATAAAAAACAGTCAGGCGGCGCGGCGGCGTTTATCGCGTGGAATGCGGCCGGCGCAAGTTCAAGCGATTTGGTAAAAGCGGTCAGACTCAGGCGGAGGAGCGAATTGTTAAACGTTCCTTTTCTCTGTTATGGAATGCCTTCGGGAACCGGCGCCCCGCTTGATTCCGCCGCCTCTTTGATTGACGCTATTGAATACGCGTTAAAGTCGCCTAAGAAGGGGACGATTCTTTTTATCGGCTATCAAAACCATGACAGTGATTTTGAATTATTATTGTCTCATGCCGCCCCTTCCGCCAAAAAGCAAAATTCAACCGGTAGTGGCGCCGTTTTTGAAAAAGTTTATATTGATTCCATGAATTCATTTAATGAAACGGTGGGGGAAGTAAAGCCGCTGTTGGTTGTTTTCAATTCCCTTGACGTTGAAGGGGCGGCGACTGTGCGCCGTCACCCGCTTACAATGATGGTTCCCATAATAATGGTCAGCAGCCAGATGAACAATGCCATTGACGTGCATTCGTTAAGTCAATTTTCCCGCCTGATAATCTGCCACCGCGCGATTGTCTCCTCTCCCGAATTCAGAACCCGCGTAATGGCTATCTTAAGCGGCGCTGAAATTCTGCCGCCTCATACCGGCGAACTGGTAAAGAAAACAATTCTCAACTTTGACAAACACGCCAAGAGCCACATATCCCGCTGGAAACTGGCCGACTCGGCAAATGTCAGCGAAGATTATCTTACCCGTATCTTTCACAAGGAAATGGGGCTTTCCCTGTGGGACTATTTGAATCGTTACCGGATTTTTCATGCGGTGGAATTGCTTCAGCAAACGGACGCCACAATACAGGAAGTCGCCAATAAGTGCGGTTTTCAGGATCAGGCGTATTTTTGCCGTGTTTTTAAAAAAATTCACGGAGTTACCCCGGGACAGATACGGAAAAAAATTATATAAATGGCATTAGAGACGGAAAATTCCAATATTTTACCAGAATTTTCCCAATATTTTCAGTTACTCTGATCAGATATGAATAATACCGTCAATAAAGGAAGAAGCAAGATTAGGGAAATTAAACGGTACCGCTCGGTATACGTTCTCCTTGTCATTCCGCTTGTCTATTATATCATTTTTAAATACATCCCTATATGGAACGGGCAAATCGCCTTTAAAGATTTCATGCCTATGGACGGGGTAATGGGCAGTAAATGGATCGGGCTTGGACATTTTAAAACCTTTATCAAGTCTTTTTATTTTAGTGAATTACTGAGGAACACCCTTTTTTACAGTTTTGGAAAACTTCTGGTTAGCGTTCCCGCGGCGATAATTCTTGCGGTAACATTGTATGAGAGCCTTCATCGAAAACTGGCAAAGGTTGTGCAGACATTGGCGTATCTTCCGCACTTTCTTTCATGGGTTATCATGTACGGGATCCTCCTAGTTCTTCTTGCCCCCGGCGACGGCATTGTCAACGATATTATTAAATTATTCGGCGGCAGGCCAATCGCTTTTCTGACAGACACCCACACCTTTCCCTGGATTGTGATCATCTCCGACGCGTGGAAGGAGATGGGCTGGAGCGCCATTATCTTCATCGCCGCGCTCCTCGGTATTGATCCTACGTTATTCGAAGCGGCGATGGTGGAAGGAGTCAACGCCCCGCAGAGGGTCTGGTATATCACTTTGCCATCCATAAGGCCGGTGATTGTTATGGTAGTGCTGCTGCGATTGGGAACGATTCTTGACGCGGGTTTTAATCAGATGTTCATGCTCTATTCCATACCGGTATACAGCGTGGCGGATATTATCGATACATGGGTCTACCGCCAGGGATTGCTGGAATTCCAATTTGGTCTGGCGACGGCGGTTGGTATTTTTAAAGGTGTCATAGGGCTGATGCTTGTCATCGTATCCAACTGGATGGTAAAAAAAGCCGCCGATTCGGCGCTGTTTTAAGAAGGTCGCTTATGCAGATAAAGAAATTAAAAAAAACAAAAGTACGGTACAGCAAGTTAGATGCGGCGTTTTACATATCTATTGACGTGTTTTTGATATTTATCTTTATTATAGTGGCTATTCCCATGTGGAGCACCATTACCCTGTCTTTCCGTCCCAATACTTTTATCGGGAGTAATCTTGAGGGGATGTTCCTGTTACCGCATAAATGGTCAATTGCCGCATACCGCGCCCTTCTGGGCAATAACGGTTTTGTGAACGCGTTTGGAAACAGCCTGAAAATTTTTGTGATGGGCGTCGCTACGGCTCTGTTTCTCACTATTCCCCTTGCCTATGTGCTTTCCGTAAAAACGCTGCCGGGACGGAAAACGTTAACAGTAATTATTTTAATTCCCTATCTTTTTAACGTGGGACTGATCCCTACATACCTCGTGGTAAACCGGCTGGGGCTTTCCAATCATCTTGCCGCAATATTTTTACCCGCCGCAATCAGTACCTACAACTGCCTTATAATGCGCGGTTTTTTTGAAGGGATTCCCGAAGAGTTGAAAGAGTCCGCCCGAATAGACGGCGCGCCGGAAATAACAGTGCTGTTACGGATCATTCTGCCGCTTTCAAAGCCAATCATTATGACAATCGGCCTGTACTACGGGGTGCATTTCTGGAATGATTTTTTTAACGCCATGCTGTACATTAACAATAACGCGCTCCAGCCCCTGCCGATTCTGTTGCGTAATATTTTAATGGCAAGCGGGATGAATGAATTTGTGGAAGTCAGCGCGTTTGGGGAAGCTCCCGTTCAGGCGATAAAAGCCGCCAGCGTTTTTTTGGCGGCAGTCCCGATGATCATCGCATATCCGTTTATTCAAAAATATTTTACAAGAGGGACTTTGCTGGGAAGCGTGAAAGGATAGTGAACGGAGAACAGGGAACAGAGAACAGGGAACAGGGAACAGAGAGGAGTGAGAAGTGAAAAGAGAAAAGAGAAAAGTGAAAAGTGAATAGAGAGAAGAGAGAAGTAGGTAGGGAGTAGTGATTGTTGTTCGTAATCTAAGATTGGTAACATTACGCAATTTTAACGAACAACAACACTGTTACCTGTTACCTTTTATCTGTTATCTGTTCTCTGTTACCTTTTCACTAAAATATGGGGGTTGTTATGAAAAAAAGATTCGTATTTTTATTGAGCGTAGTGTTTATATTGCTGTTTATTACTCTTTCGGCTTGCAGTAAAAAGGACGGTTCGGCGGGGGGGTCGGTGACCATTGATCTGTGGTACGGAGCGGCTGTTACCGAGGCGGGGCCGCCTCCCGCGGATTGGAAAGCTTTAAGCCTTATTCGGGATGAACTTAACATTAACCTTTTATTAAGCGCCTTGCCTTCCAATGAGTCTGATCAGGATGTTAAGATAAACGCGGCGGCGGCGGGTAACACTCTGCCTGATTTGTTTATGGTGCGGCGGGATCCTTTTATGAATATTGTGCGCGTTGGATCAGTTGCGCCTGTTGACGATTTGTACGCCCTTATGCCTATTCGCACCTCTTTGCATTACGATGAAGACAGCAGGAATTTTACCACAGTGAACGGAAAATCCTACGGGCTTGCGTCTCCCGGCACTATTATTAAAAACGAAGGCATATTAATCCGCAAAGACTGGCTGGATAAATTGGGGTTAAAGGTTCCCGTTACCCTTGATGAGTACCTTGAAGTGATGAGGGCTTTTACATTTCGCGATCCCAACGGTTCAGGACGCGCCGATACCTACGGTTACGGCGCTTTTATTGAAATTAACAACTTTGAGGAAGGCATAGGACGGCGTTTTGATCCGTTCTTCGGCGCGTTCGGCGTTGCCGGAACATGGAGTCTCGATAAAAATGATCCCGGCCTTAATGTGCGCAAACCCGCCTATTTTGACGCCCTTAACTTTATTAAAAGGATGATAAATGAAAAAGTGCTCGATCCTAACTGGACAAGTTACGGCAAGGATGATTTTAGGGCTGCGTGGAAACAGGGACGTTTTGGAATTATGCGGGAACAGAACGCCGCTTTTGCCGCAGAGAATAACTATGCCCCCTTTGACAAGAATTTCCCCAACGGCGAATGGATTGTAATAGATCCGCCTGTGGGGCCGGACGGAAAACAATCCGTGGGAGTGTACACTCAGGCGTACAGAATCTACGCCATTTCAACTAAGGCAATGAAGGCGGGAAAGGGACCTGCCATTGCAAGCCTTCTTGAGTGGATGTCAAGCGATAAGGGCTACTACCTTTTGGGGTGGGGTGAAGAAGGGGTAAATTTTGTATTTGACAATAACGGCGTTCCTACCGTTAACGGAATTCCCGATCCGTCAAAAGGTTTTACGCTGCCTGAAATGCAGTCCTACACCCAGTTACGCAACATGGTCTTTTACAACAGCGAAACCGAGCTTATAGCGCGTTATCCGACATATACGGCTCCCACATCGGGAAAGAAAATGAGCGCCCTTGCCACCTTAAGGGATATGCAGAGCAGGCCGTGGACGGCGAATGTCGGAGCGGACGCGCTACCCGCGCCCAACGCCGATCTTAAGCGTTTTTACGAGCAGGGGGTTGTTGAATTCCTGACAGGAAAACGGCAGTTGACCCGCGCAAACTGGGACGCATGGGTCGCCGAGTTTGACCGATTAGGCGGCGCGGCATGGGAACAAAGCGGTATCGCCGCGGCTAAAGCGGGCGGGTATATAAGATAGAATATGACGTTAGCTGAAATAAATCCGTCCTTATCAGTCTCGCGGCGGATGGCAGAGTCGGTAATGAGCCGTTTCGGGCCGCGGCAGGTAAAATGGCATTATGAACACGGGCTTGTGCTGCAAAGTATTTTTCTTTTGGGGCAGGCCGTCAAACAGGAAAATTACTGCCGTTATGTGAAAGAAATGTACGATTCCATGATAAATGCCGACGGGGAAATCCGTTCCTATCGCGAGGGCGAGTACAATCTGGATCAGATAAATCCCGGTAAAAATTTGTTTTTGCTTTATAAACAATATGGGGAGGAAAAATACCGCAAAGCCATCGAGAAACTGCGGGGACAATTACTAAGCCATCCCCGCACTAAATCCGGAGGCTTCTGGCACAAGCAGATCTATCCCTGGCAAATGTGGCTGGACGGACTGTATATGCAGGGGCCGTTTTATGCCCAATACGCGAAAGAATTCGGAAGCATGGAAGATTTTGAAGACGTTACGCGTCAATTTACACTTGTAGAAGCGAAGACCCGTGACGCGCTTACCGGCCTTTTGTACCACGCCTGGGATGAATCCCTCAGGCAGAAATGGGCAAACCCCGATACCGGCTGTTCCCCGCATTTTTGGGGACGTGCGCTGGGCTGGTACTGCATGGCTCTGGCCGATACTCTTGATTTTATTCCCCCCGAACATGCCGAAACGCTCAAGGCAATTTGTCGGCGCCTGTTTTTGCCGCTGTTAAAATACCGGGATGGGGATACAGGCCTCTGGTTTCAGGTGCTTGACCGCAGGAACGCGCCGGGAAATTACACGGAAAGTTCGGCGTCGTCCATGTTTGTCTATTTCCTGCTTAAAATGATACGCCTTAAAGTTTCATCTGACACTGACGCCGCGCAGTTAAAAACTGCCGCCGAGAAAGCGTATCAGGGGCTTTTAAAACATAAAATACTGGAAGACCCGTCCGGGGAATTACACCTGAGCGGCATTTGCAAGGTTGCAGGCCTTGGCGGAGAGCCGTACAGGGACGGCTCTTATGAATATTATATCGGCGAACCGCAGGCCGTCGATGATTTTAAGGGAGCGGGCCCCTTTATTCTGGCTTCTATGGAATACGAGGGTATATCACGTTAAACTTGCTTTACACCTAACAGATCCAGATGCTTGCCGATGTGGCGCAGTAGCGCCTGATTATACAAATCTTCATGTTTCTGCCATAAATTGTACAGCCTGTCCTTGAATGTAAAATCGGTTTCGTTGGTGCTGTTTTTTTTGTTAAGAATAAAACCGTAGGTAATATGGATGAGCTGGCGCGAGTCGTTATTCTCAAATAGTTTCGGCAGTTCCTCATTTGCCAATGAATCAACGTCAGGAATGTTGGCAAGTTTGGTTGTAACATGGTAATATTTGCGCGCCTCGTTAAATACGGACAGGGCGTACTTGTGGACTTCCTTGTACAGGGCGGGATCAACCTGGGTGACAACGCGCATCGCTTCAAGCCAGTTAGTCCCCGCTGTTTTTACATGGAATACGTTATGGGTTTCCGTTCCGATACTTGGAAAGACGCTGAACTTGTCCGAACCAGAGTGTATGCTCAATTTATATTTAAAATGCCTTGCAATAATCGCGTGAACTTTAATTTCTTTGCCAAATTGATCAAGGCTGCCTGAATAATCAACGCCTTTTTGAAACTCCCCGCAGAACCTCGGCGCTATTGTGGCAAAAGAAACTCCGCTGTCAATTAATTCCCTTGCGACAAAATAATGCTGAAGCGGGGTGGTGGGAGTGGAAGTTTCATCTATTGAAATTTCAAAATCAGCGTTGTATTTGCCATGCTTAAAAAAGCGCCGGTACATATCAATTGCAAAAGAAATGGCTTTACCGTAAATACCATAAATTGTTTTAAGTTCTTCTTCGGTAAAAGTTAATATTATACCCTCGCCGATGTCAAACTGTTTCCCTAAATATTTCTGTATAATTTTCCGGGGCGGTAAAGGAGCGTTTGCCGCGTTTATATCGTTTTTGATATGATCGGAGCAGTCCAGGGTGATCATGGTAAAACCCAGGGAAAGGGCGTACTTTACGTCATTTACGGTTTTCAGATGATCCCCGTCCGCGCCCCACTCTTTTTTAAATCCTTCCCTGAATACCGCAAAGGTTGCGGCGTCCAACACGTCTTCGTAACTGCGGTTGGTCAGATTAAGCTCGCGGATAGACTGCTGCGCAAATACCGGATAGGCGTCATATTTTTCAAAGAGTTTGATATGGCCGGGTGTGGCAATTCCCAGCCTGTCTCCCAGCCCAAAACTCCGCTCTTTGCCCAGAACTCGCGAGGGGGCGGTAAAAGGGAATAATTTACGCAGGACTTCGGCGTTTTTATGGGAAAGCGGCGCTTTTATCATGTCATCCGTAATATTTTCCCCGATAAAACCGGGATTTTTCCCGTTTTTTAAATTGATAACAAGAAAATCACTCGGCTTTTCCAGCAATTTTTTTTTCGCTATAAAAACCTCAACCGGTTTATCACAGCCGCTTTTGTTAATTGATTTCTCGTAAACCTCAAACCCTAAATACTGCATAATAATCTCCCTGAGTAACGCCGCTCCTTCGTTATCTGACATTTAACGCAAGCTTTTAATAGAGAATTTTACCACGAACTACATGAACAACGATAAGATGCGTGCTAAAAGTTCGTGCTGATTCGTGCGGTTTGTGGTGAAAAATTCTTTTTGGACAACTTGTCTTTATAATGTCATAAAACGGCGAAAAAATCAAGGGGTCAGGCCTGTCAATGCGTAATTGAAATTTATTTAAAAATACGGCAAAATAAAAACAAGAGGGATTTATGAAAATGGAAATTCGTTACGCGGAACATCCTGATAACGCAAAACATTACGACACAAAAACAATGAGGGAACGTTTTCTATTTGAAAATGTTTTTATTAAAGATGAAATCAGCCTGTGCTATACCCACGTTGACAGGATGGTGTTTGGCGGGGCCTTTCCCGTGGAAAAAGCGCTGCGTCTTGAGGGAGGCAAGGACTTTGGGAGCGAAGTTTTTCTTGATCGCAGGGAAATGGGAATTATCTGCATTGCGGGCAGCGGGAAAATATCCGTTGACGGGACAGAATACTCCATGAAAAAAGGAGACGGCCTGTATGTTGGCAAGGGGATAAAAGACCTTGTTTTTTCAGCCGCGCAGAAAAATGATCCGCCAAAATTCTACCTTGCAAGCGCGCCTGCCCATACTTCCTATCCTGTTGTTTTTATCCCGATAGAAAAAGCCAATCCCCGCAAACTTGGCGAGGCCGCGACGGTGAACGTGCGCACAATCTATCAATACGTTCATCCGGCAGTCTGTCAGAGCTGCCAGTTGGTAATGGGTATGACTGTGCTTGAGGAAGGATCGGTCTGGAATACCATGCCCTGCCACACCCATGAAAGGCGCATGGAAGTTTACCTGTATTTTGATATAAAGCCTGGCGCGGTAGTTTTCCATATACACGGCCGGCCGCAGGAGACCCGCCATATCGTCATGAATAACGAACAGGCGGTCGTTTCGCCCTCATGGTCGATCCATTCAGGCGCGGGCACGGCGGCTTATACATTTATTTGGGCGATGGCCGGTGAGAACCAGACCTTTGACGATATGGATAATGTTTCAACGACAGACTTAAAATAAAATTTTTTAACGGGGAGATAACAACCATGGAATTTAATGACATTTTTTCATTGAAAGGAAAAGTCGCCTGGGTTACAGGGGGCACCTACGGCATTGGTTTTGCCATTGCCAGGGCATTGCATAAAGCGGGAGCCGCAATTGTTTTTAACGCCAGGAATATTGACAAGGGGCTTGAGGCATACAAGGCGGAGGGGATTCCCGCGCGCGGATATATTTGCGACGTTACCGACGAGAAGGCTGTGAACGAGACGGCGTCAAGAATAGAAAAAGAAGTTGGAGTAGTGGATATTCTTGTCAATAACGCGGGAATCATCAAACGCATACCGATGACGGAGATGAGCGCAGAGGATTTCAGGCAGGTAATAGACATAGACCTTAACGGCCCCTTTATTGTCGCAAAAGCGGTTATCCCGTCCATGATAAAAAAAGGCGGCGGTAAAATTATCAATATTTGCAGCATGATGAGCGAACTTGGCCGCGAGACTGTAGGCGCTTATGCCGCGGCAAAAGGCGGGCTTAAGATGCTTACTAAAAATATAGCCAGCGAATACGGACGGTTTAACATACAATGCAACGGACTTGGTCCTGGTTACATTGAAACGCCGCAGACAGCGCCGTTACGTGAACGCCAAAGCGACGGAAGCCGCCACCCATTTGACCAGTTCATCATAGCCAAAACCCCCGCGGCCCGCTGGGGTAAGCCGGAAGACCTTGAAGGCCCGGCTGTTTTTCTGGCATCCGGCGCTTCGGATTTTATTAACGGCCATATACTATACGTGGACGGCGGAATACTCGCCTATATCGGAAAACAGCCGTAGGAACAAAACATTTTTATTTTACAGTCCATCTTTCCTGCCTGCCGTCATAACTGATATCAGATTTAATTTCCGTAATTGGCGTCCATGTTACAAGGAAGCTGATATCGGAGATAATATTAATCGTCGGTACTCCTCCCGATGTGTCAGTCCTCTGGTAGGGATACATGCTGATTCTAAACGTCGCCTTCCAATCGCCCAAATGATGATTTAAATCAAGGCTGAATCTCTGCATTTTAAACCCTGACCTGCGCCGTTTTGATTCGTCAAAAAAATTAAACGAGTCAAGTAAATCCACAAACAGATTATTTTGTTCCCCGTCGATATACATGGATGTTAAATCTTCCATTCCGGGAACGCCTTTGAAATACCTGAAAATTACGGCGTTTTGAGAGGTTGCCGATATAGTCAGATCCAGAAAATTTGTAAGATTTAAACTAAAGCCCATTGAAAATTGAAAGTTGGAATTGGTGTGCTGCTGTAAATCAAAAGTTAATGACGTATTTATATTAAAATACAGTTCTAAAAGATTTTTAAATATTTTTGTTCTGGGGAATGAATAGAAATATGAAAATCTTAATTCTTTGGGAAACAAATCAGGCTCTCCCTTATTTGACCATGTGCCGCCCCCTGACGGATCAGGTATAAAAACAGATTTTGTCGTCCATGTCATTAAATAATCTGTTGTAAAATTCCCCAACTTTAACGTTGATTTAAGATAGGTTAATTCTATATCATTAATATTATCCTCTTGCGGGGTAAATTTCATGCTATGAGAGAATGATCCTATATTATTGAATGTCAGGATTTCATTTATGTCAAAAGGTTTATATTTCCATTCTTCCGCCGTTTCCGGTTTTTCCATACGAAAATTAAAAGTTGTTTGTGATATCAGGAATCTGAACGTGGCATTTGCGGTAATAAGCCCGTCAATAGGCGGAAGTTCCGCGCTGAATGAAATACTCTGATCCTTGTCAAATAACCTTACCGCCAGATTTGCGGTAAGCCTGTGGCTGTTAAGTCCCAGTATGTCTTCTCCGTCTTTTCTTTGTTCCTTTACCCATGATCCCCATTCCGGCGTAAGTTCAGGTCCGTTTCCGTCCGCATATCTTCTTGATTTTACCAGCGTGCCTCTGAAAGTATATTGAAAATTTGTCTGGGAGAAAAAAGGATCTGAAAAAAACGGCCTTAAAGTTCCGGTATAAGAATAAGAAGACGTGTAGTTTGTCACAGCGTATTGCTGTTTGCGGAGCTTTAATATTTCTGTCGTATTTACAACGCCTGTATTTTGATCCGTATACGGTTCTTCATTTATATATGAATAATCACGCCATATCCCGCTGCCTGATAAATTAACAGTGTTGCTGAACAAACCCGTTGAATGCTCCATGCGAAAATTTAAATTTGTATTTCCGCTGACGCTTGTCAGTATTGATTGAGATTCGTTCCAGTTCACATCTTCGTACGTATTCCAGTTTTTTGACATAAATTGAAGTTCTGAGGAGCTTGTAGGTGATATTGAATAATCAAAACTGAATTTTATGTTTCCTGCCGACGGCAGACTAAAAGTTTGAGAAAGAACAGGGGGAACTAAAATTTCCAACGATGTTGTTTTTCCCTGGTTATCGTTATTCTCCGCCCATGGTGATATGGGAACGCCGATGCCGTTAAACGGATCTTCAGGCGTTTGCGTATCAGGCGTCTTAACCGTACGGCTTGACTGTGAGCCGCCCAGGGAAACCGGGGTTCCTGAAAGTGAACCTGAAATATTGTAAATTATAAACTTGTCAGGCGCGTAAAAAAAACGGTTGGGAGAATAAGGATTACTTTGGTAAATTAAATTATCTGTCAATATTTTAAAAGATAATGTCGTAGAAATGCTGGAAATGGAAAAGTTGGAAATGAAAGGGGAAAGGATTTTTAATGACGGGGTTAAATTTCCCGTCATATGCCAGTTATAAGTGCCGAGTTCGCTGTCCGTTGAATCTTGTTTAAAATCCGCTCCTTTCTGCATCATATTCATCCAATCCATGCTTTCCGCGCGGTTGATAGTAAAATCTCTTTCTATATACCTGTCTGAATAATACGGGATATCCCATGAAAGACTGCCGTATTTCATGGAAATGCCGCTTGTAAATTTCATCCTGTAGCGGAAAGGAACTGACCATGATAAAAAGTTGGATTTATTCCAGTCAAACGTACCGTCATAATTCGGCGCGTACGGAGAATAGCCAAAGCCTGTATCAACTATCGTTCTTGTAAATCCCACTCCTAAAGACAAACCGGTTTGATTTAAAATTCCCAGCTTTGGAGTTGTAAGCTCAAGGCCTATATACGCCCCCAAATTAACATAGTAATCAAGCAAAGCTTTAAGAGTGGTTGAATTTGTATTTGTTATAGGCCTGCTTGTAGTGCGAAGAAACATGCCCTGAAGTTCTTTTTCCTTGTCGTTTGAATTGCCGATTATTTTGCTAAGAGAACTTTTTTCGGTAGATTCCGACTTGGGCTGGCCTATAAGGTAAGTTGTCGTTTGAATAAATCCGCCTTCCCTGCTGCGGTATCCGATAACGGGATGAAAGACGACGTCATCCGCAGGAAAATAAAAAAACGGTATATATAATACCGGGATTTCCCCTACGTTTAAAACCGCGTTAAAAATCGCAAAGTCGGAACCCGGCAGAAGCCATAGTTTTGAAGCCCTGATAGACCAATACGCGTTCTCATCGGTTCCGTTTGTAATCATGGCTTTTCTTAAGACCGTCACTTCCTGATCGCTTCTGGAAATTACCGACCCTGAAAAAAGATACGAAGACCCTTCGTTTTCCATTGTCGAACTGCCGTCAAGAAAAACACTTGACCAGTTGTCAATGTTAACCGTTATGCTTTTTCCCCGGAATGTTTCCGTTTTACCCGATTCTGTTTTCTCATACATTACATGTCCGCTTGCAGTAATTATATTTCTTGTACGGTTAAACAGTATTTCATCCGCGCTTATTACATGGGTTTTATCTCCGTCCTTTAAACTTATTCTAACGTCGCCTTTTAATCTCGCGTAATCCTCGTCAATTACGTCAATTGTAAAATACTCCGAGGCCTGGGAGGATTCTATTGTTATTATTTTTTGATTGCCGCTGTTATTGGGTCTTGGTTCGGACAGGTTAAAATATTCTCTCAGACGTTTGGACAGATCTTCTCTTGTACCGCCTTCAGAAAGCCCAAGAGTGCGGCACCATGCCGCAAGTTCGCTTAATGTCGATGTTTTTATTTCCATTTCTATGCGGCGGTTTAAATGGGTATCGACAATTCTTTCTTCCTGATCTTCTTCTGTGACAGGCTTATCCGATGGCGGCGGTTCTTCCTGCGCGTATAGTACCGTAAAAAGAGACATTAAAATACATAACAGGAAAAACCGTCTTTTTATCATTGTCTCCTATTCTTGCGCGCTGCGTTGCGATTCAGCATTTCTGCCAAAAACGCGCCCGTGTAAGAAGCGCCGCATTTGGCTATTTGCTCAGGAGCGCCCGTCGCAATTACCTGCCCCCCTTTTTCTCCGCCCTCAGGCCCCAGATCAATAATATGATCGGCTTGCAAAAGAACGTCAAGATTGTGTTCTATCATTATAACCGTATTTCCCTGATCTACCAACCGTTGAATTACGTCCATTAACTGCTTTACGTCGGCAAAATGAAGGCCCGTAGTCGGCTCGTCAAGCATATACAGGGTTCTGCCTGTGGAGCGTTTTGAAAGCTCCAGGGCGAGTTTTACCCTCTGCGCCTCCCCGCCCGAGAGCGTAAGAGCGGATTGCCCCAGTTTCACATAACCAAGCCCTACCGACAGGAGCGTCTGCATTTTTCTTGCAATCTGCGGAATTGGAGCGAAAAACGCGGCGGCTTCCTCTATGGTCATATCCAATACTTCGGCGATATTTTTTCCTTTATAACGGATTTCCAGCGTCTCTTTGTTAAATCTCTTTCCCTGGCATACGTCGCATGTTATATAAACGTCCGGCAAGAAATTCATCTCTATTTTAATCGTGCCGTCCCCTTCGCAATTTTCGCACCTGCCGCCGCGCACATTAAAAGAAAAGCGCCCGGGTTTATACCCCCTCATTTTTGATTCCGGCAGGTTGGCGAATAAGTCGCGAATGGCGGTAAAACCTTCGACATAGGTAATCGGGTTTGATCTCGGCGTTCTGCCAATGGGGCTTTGATCGATATCGATTACTTTGTCTATGTATTCCGCGCCGTCCATTTTTTTATAAACGCCTTCCGTGTGATTAGAACCGTAGATTTTATTCGAGAGAGCGGGGTACAGGACGTCGGAGAGCAAGGTGGATTTTCCCGAACCGGAAACGCCGGTGATGCAGGTAAAAATTCCAAGGGGAATTTCCACGTTGATATTTTTAAGGTTGTGTTCGCTTACTCCCCTTAATTTAATAAAGGCGCCGTTTCCTTCGCGGCGTTCTTTGGGAATGTCGATCTTTAACGCGCCCGCCAAATATTGGCCTGTAAGGCTTTCCTTTACTTTCATCACTTCTTCGGGTCTTCCCTGCGCGACGACATATCCCCCGTGAACGCCCGCGCCCGGCCCCAAATCGACAATGTGGTCAGCTGTGCGTAAAGTTTGTTCGTCATGTTCGACGACAATCAGCGTGTTGCCAAGGTCGCGCAGGTACATCAAAGTGTCAATCAGGCGCTGGTTGTCTCTTTGGTGAAGCCCGATAGACGGTTCGTCTAAAATGTACAATACGCCCACAAGACTGGAGCCTATTTGCGTCGCAAGCCTAATCCTTTGGGCTTCACCGCCAGAGAGAGTGGACGCTTTGCGCTCAAGGCTTAAGTAATCAAGACCGACATTCTGCATAAAGCCAAGGCGCGCGTTTATTTCTTTTAATATCTGATACGCGATTTTATTTTCATTCTTGTTAAATTTTACCGTCTTAAAAAAATGCAGGGAATCCGTTACCGATAACTTTGATAATTCCCAGATATTTTTTCCTGCGACGGTTACGGCCAATACTTCAGGTTTTAAGCGTTTGCCTCCGCAGTCTTCGCATGGTTTCTGACTCATAAATTTTTCAAGCCAGTCCTTGATGCCCTGCGACTGGGTTTCAAGATAACGCCGTTTTAACTCTTCCAGAATGCCCGGAAATTTTGACTGGTATTCAAAATGTCCGGTTCCCTCGCGGTTCACATAACGGACTTTAATATCGTCGTCGCTGCCGTAAAGAATCGCGTTTACCACTTTTTTTGACAATTTGTTAAATGGCGTATCAAGACTGAATCCGTAGTGTTTGGCAAGGCTTTGAAAACGGCTGCTGTTCCACGCGCTGTCAGGATTGTATGGGATAACGCCGCCCTCGTTAAAGGAGAGCGAACGGTCGGGAATTACAAGATCGGGATCAAATTCCAGTTTTGCTCCAAGCCCGGAACATCCGGGACACGCGCCAAAAGGGTTGTTAAACGAAAAAAGCCTCGGTTGTAATTCGGGAATTGACACGCCGCAGTCGGGACAGGAATTTTTCTGCGAGAAAATCTGTTCTGAATTTTTTCCGTCCTCATTAACAAGTACTATTAATAAACCTTCCGCAGTTTGCAGGGCGGTTTCCACCGACTCCGCTAACCTTGGACGGATGTCCTTTCCAATCACAAGCCTGTCAACGATAATTTCGATAGAGTGTTTTTTTTGTTTGTCCAATTTGATGCTTTCGTCCAGATTTACGGGAACTCCGTCTATTCTTGCGCGGACAAATCCCGCCTTGCGCGCGTCTTCTATTATTTTTTGATGTTCTCCCTTTTTTCCGCGAATAACGGGAGAGAGCAGTTGAATCTTCGTGCCTTCTTTGAATTGCAAAATCGTTTCTATTATTGAATCCACCGGCTGTTCGCGGATTTCCTTGCCGCAAACGGGGCAGTGCGGAACTCCGATTCTTGCGTAAAGAAGACGGTAATAATCATAAATTTCGGTAACGGTGCCGACGGTTGAACGCGGGTTACGGTGGGTGGTTTTTTGTTCAATTGAAATTGCGGGGGAAAGCCCTTCAATGTAGTCCAAATCGGGCTTGTCCATACGCCCCAAAAACTGACGCGCGTAGGCGGACAAACTTTCCACATAGCGGCGCTGTCCTTCGGCGAAAATTGTATCAAACGCAAGCGAACTTTTGCCTGAACCGGATAGCCCTGAAATAACGATTAATTTGTCGCGAGGTAATTCCAGATCAATATTTTTTAAATTATGTTCACGCGCCCCCTTGATGATTAATTTATCCATAACATGAGTATAGCGGTTTATAAAAAAGTGGGGAATAGGGCGCATTGCCTTGTATTTTTGACAAAAACAGTTACTTTTAGCCTTGTATTTCTGACAAAAACAGTCATTTTTCGCCTTGTATTATTTGCAAAAACGAAGGGTCGCTGAGCTTGTCGAAGTGACCTGTTATGAGAACGCTATTTAATGAACATTTACTATTTAATAATTTAATTCCGTGAGCGTGTGCGGAAAGCCACAGCATGCCCAAGCATGCACCGCAAAGCGGTGTAGATGAATAAATTAACACGGCATGGCGCACAATAACAGTATTAAGATGAATAATGTGCGAGGGCTTTAGCCCGAGTTGCGCGCCCGACGGGTGTGGCGAGGGTTGGATGGACGCACGTTTTTGTTTGGCATTTATGGAATGTTTTGTTGGACGCATCGACGTGGCATTATTGGACGCACGCCAATGTCGCCGTTGCGGCTTTCAGCCCACGCTAGCGCATTTTATTCATTAATTAAGGAATTATTTAACAGTGAGGCATTGGGTATTTATTTACTGGCAAAACTTCCAAGTTAAAAAAGCCGCAGGCTTTCTTAGTCACTTGCCACTTTCCCCACAAAATGCTAAAATACCCCCAATGAAACAAAAAGTAGCCAACTTTAAACCATTTCCCAACATGAATTCAAATTCTCTCTCTCCTTTATATAAGTGAGTCGTCAATATTACAACAAAACGCATTTTCATGGGATAGGTCTGTCCAAATGAAAATATTATTTTTTCATTTATCGGAAGAATGCAGTATTTACACATATGTGGAAACATCTGCTTTTTCATAATTTACTTTAGTAAAATCTAAAGAAATTGGATGTTAATATGTTTTGCATAAGCGCAACGGTGTCATAATTTTAACCACGCGCTAAGTAAACGCTTGGCGATGCCGTGTAGATAATGCCGCATAGCGGCACCAATAAATGCCGCTATTTGTCCTTAAAACAAGGGTACCTTTAGGTGACCAGGTGCCGTACCTCTTTTTTTCATTGCAGCATCTATTCCTTTGATTATTGTTTCTACAGGCATCATCATTTTATCATATACCATTATTTCAGAATAATTTCCCAAATCATCAAATATAAAATTTACTCTGTCTCCATTTATAATTGGACTAGTTAAAAAATAATAATGGCCAGGTAATAAATCTGCTTTAATATCTGTAGTTGCATGTGAAATAGTATAAGTTTCACCAAAACTAGTAGAAGAACGGCTTGTTATTTTTCGCCATTGTAAAGAAAAACTATGCTTTCTTGCGGGTAAAATTGTTATATGTGCTTGTGGTAGAAAGTTGTAACTCCAATCTGCAGCCTTGCCTCCATCAATATCCATGAGCAAAGTATCGTTTCTAGAAAGATTAATTATATAGGCATGTTCCTCAATAGGTTGTGAACGATCCAATAGATGTATACTTACACCAAGAATATATTTTCCTTGCTCAAAATCCTTCGTAGTCATTTTATTAATCGATGTACAACCAGAAAATGTTGAAATGATGATGATACCTACGAACAACAATAAATTAGCTTTTTTCATTTTTTCCTCCTAACGAAAAAATATTTTACGTTTTATGCCCATCGGCATTTATAAAAAAGTCGGTATTCCTCCATACGGAGCAACCCAACGTTTTTCCAAGAATAATGAGAAAATTGTATAAAAAAGTGATGTTTCTTTATAACTGCTATTACAT
>Ga0268262_10003021_pt1 | contig 18711 bp, 25 predicted proteins | sample TergutNc150P3_FD_190354 | JGI IMG/M metagenome (GOLD analysis project Ga0268262, IMG submission 190354) | Nasutitermes corniger P3 segment gut microbial community from laboratory colony in Florida, USA - Nc150 P3 (SPAdes) (version 2) | ecosystem: Host-associated > Arthropoda: Insects >...
TCTTTTAATATCTGTATAGCGACATACGGCCGTTCAATAACCGCTTTTGACTGCGCCATCTGTTTTAACGCGCCCATGATGTTTTTGTCGGTAATGGTGTCGAGGTTAAGATGTTCACATTTATCGGAAATAGATACCGCCGGATCACCTTTTGACATAATCAAGCAATTATCCTGGGACTTTATTTTTGCGAAACTGTCCGCGACAACAAGGCAATTATCAGCGGCTTCAACGGTACAATTTTCGCTGGCGTAAACAATACAGTTATCTTTTGCGGTAATGGAACAATTCTCATTACCGATGAGGGTGGATTCACCTTTACCTGAGAGAGTGGTTACGCCATTACCTTTGGCTGTCGCTTTTTGGTAGGTGTATATTTTGCAGCTCCCGGACCCGGATACGCGCGCTTCATCATGGGCGTGAACAGTGCAATTTTCATTAACGGCTGCCGTAGATGTTCCTTTCAACGTTATATGGCAATGTCCGAAGCAAATACCGGAAGCGTGGTCATGCAAGGTTATTTTGCTGTTATCATTCGCGTAAATCATCGCTTGATCATGCCCTATAACCGTTGTTTTTCCGCCGGCGGTTATTTTACCGTTCTCTATAGCGGTAATGGTGACATTTGACTTGTCATCGGTTTCACATATTCCATTCTTGCCGACCGTTACATTGGTATGGACTGATATTGAATCAGACGTGTTTTGCAACACAATTTCATTACCAACGTGGAGGCGGCTTTTTACCGCTTTGTCATACTCTTCCTGTGTGCTGATTACAATTTGCATACTTATCTCCTTATTTATCGTTTGATACTTTGGGTTTGTTCCTGTTTCTGTTCAGTCTTCGACGCAAATATGCCTTGTTCCAGGGTTTTGAATGTTTCCGGATTGGCATATTTTCTCGCAAGGTCTTTGGTAACGTGCATTTCAGTCAACAGTTTTTTGCCCAGGGCGTGATCATCGCCGATGGCCGCCACACACTCGCAAACACCCTGGACATAACCGGCTTTCCGGGCGGTTTCGATTTCTCTTGACTTTTCTTTTAATTGGTGCGATACTTTAAGAATAGAAACTACCGCTCCCACTTGATTTCGGAAGCCGGAGAATTCAGGTGAGCGGCCATATTGAGCGATAACCGTTTGTATGGCTCCGGTAGCTTCTTCTTTTTTTTCATTACTTCCAAACCCGGTTAATAACCATTTTTCATCATCTCCCTGGTATCGCTGACGGCTTAATATGGCAATAATACCGTCTTTTTCAAGTTCAACTCGTCCTTTATGATTGGGATTATCTTTGAATGGTATTTCTCTATTTATATTCCCTTCCTTTGCGGCTTGTGCAATGAGGTGAATAATCGCGGTAATTTCATCATTGTTTTTACCTTCTTCTATCCTGTCTTCAATGATATGTAAAAGCCCATAACCCTTTTTTCCCATAAGTCCTTTATCAATATAAATATCACCAAGTTCTTCATTTTTAATAATTCGGGATTTTCCGGTTTCAAGAATATTTGACAGGCGATCAAAGTTATATAAATCTCCCTGTTGTTTTCTTTTGATAATATAATCGGGATACCAGGGTTCATCTTCAATTTGATGATTTGAATCACGTCCGTAGTCAAAGTCATCATAATGTTCAATACCAAATTCATCTTCAAAAACAGGCATAGTTCATTATTCCTTAAGTATTTTGTCTTTTTATTTTTTCAAATTGATTACGGTCAATTTTTGTTGTGGATAGAATCTGTTTTGCCAGGTCTCTCCGGTTTGACTCAATCATGATTGAAGCGCAGCGCACAATGGCGCCATTGCGGCTTTTGAGAAATTCATCTTTGATTTGTTTGTTGTGTTCGTTCTGTTCGTTCATAACTTGTTATAGTTGGGAGATTTTATTATTACGTGTACCATACGTTCAACTTTCTTAAAATTTTCAGATGGGTTATACCGTTCTCCTTTTGCATATGCCATTTGATATTGGGCAAATTCGGCTTGTAAAGAAGCTATAGTTATTGATATATCCTTAATGAGATCAAATTTGATTATTTCAAACGGCATTATTTCAAACAAATGTTGAAATGCGGTAATCGGTTCAAATGGCAAATGATGCTTCCATTTTTTAGAAAACCAAAATATCTCATCGTAAATAATTTTTGTATGCTGAATATCCATAATTATATTTCCCAATTTCAACGCAAATCCGCCAGGTTTTTACTCCCGGCGGATTTGTTGGTCTGTATTACATACCGCGTCCGCCGATAGACTGCGTTTGTTCCTGCTTTTGTTCCGGCTGCTCCTGTTTCTGTGCCGCAATCCGGAGATCCCGTATAAATTCTTTACATTCTTTATTCGCGGCTCTGGATATTTTTTCAAGGCTGAAACAATCGGTGATAGGTTCACCTGTTTTTTTGTTCATGGGCGGCTTTTTTATTTCTCCTGTTTGTTCGTTTCTTCGCGGTTCCATCGGCACATATAAGGCCTTTACCATTTTTTCGGAAAATTCCGCGGATTGTTCCGGGCTTACTTTGAATTTGCTGCCCATAGAGACGGCGGCAAGATATTGGCCGAGATATTTTTCCGGCTCCGTAGAGCTGCACACAATTTCGGAACCCGGTTCTTTCGGCTTTGCTTCCGGCGGTTTATAACCTGAACCGTATTGCCTTTGCTTATATTCAAGGTCTTTCTTTGCTTGTTCAGCAATCTGCTTTTCAGCCCAATCCTTGATCAGTTTTGGACTGTTCAGTTGGGCAACATTGAAAAGCCTGATTTTTTTTGTTTCCCAGTCGTCTGTCTCTTCTTTTTTCTCGCTAATAAGAAGAGATACGCCTTTTTGTCCCTGGCAGACGTATACATCAACGCCGGATTCACGGCATTTGTCGATTTGGTGATAAGTGACGTACTCTGCCGTCGGGAACCCATTTTGCTCTTGCTTCTGGAAAGCTTTAAGAAACAACTGAGCTTCGGCGTGGTAAGGCTTTTGAGGAGTCATGATGTTTACCGCCGGCGTGGTATCGGCATAACCATCGGCCCCCGGCAAACAGGCAAGAGTACCGTTTTTGATTGCGTCGGCGATAACCTTGCGCTGAAAGGTTGCGTTAATAACCGCTTCCCTAAACGCCTCTTCTTTGGGTGAGAGTTTGCTTTCCTCCTGTTGGCCCGATGCCAATGGAACCGTTGTTTTCAGCTCAGCGAGATAATCGTCTGCTGAATCATAACTTCTTTCGTCTGACATAATATTCTCCTTGCTATTATTATTCCGCCTCTCAAGAGGCGGTGTTTCTCCGTTTTTTATCATTTCTTCTTTAATTTGAAGAAGTCCGGCTTGAATACCTCCGTTTTTATGTTTCATTGGTATGTGTGGTAAATGTAGGTGGTATGTTTTAGCCTGTGGATTTTCAAAAGAAGTATTTTTTAAATATTTAGCATTATTTTCTTTCTCATTTATAACAAATAACTCGTAGGCTTTTTTATCTTCATAATTATGAAACTGATGATCTTTTAAAGTGTAGAGCCTGTGTTCAAGATATTTTATCTGCATTAAGCCATCTGCGTCTGGTTTTTCAAATTTACTTAAAAAATCAACTTTTTTATCTATAGCGGAAAATCCTTCATCGCCGAATGTCGATTTATATAATTCAACACAACTTAGAGATGTCTTAAAGTCAAGCTGATGTTCTTTTCCTAGATGAGAAGTTAATTTTTCAATAGTTTCTGCGATAGATACCATTTTTTCTGTTTCCAGTAATTCTGAAAGTGACATAGCCATAGTTTTCTCCTTATTTTTTTTATGTATTAGCCGGTTTGGTTTTTATTACGACTTCCTTTACTTGCATTCCCTATTTCAACAGCAAGGCCGCCTGTATAGTTATTCTTTTGTATTTCCTTCCGTACTTGCCATTCTTCCCGTTTGAAGAAAAACGGCGTCAGCCTGCCCTTCTGGTTTGCCAACGGTTTAATTGTTATCAGTTCACCCTCATTCAATTTTGTTTTTGCTTTGCCTTCATACATTTCCGGTTTTTTGAATAACGGGACAAAATATGCTTTCCCATCCAAAGCCTCGATGATAACGGCGTGGTTGTCGCTGGCATCGTCATCGGTGCGGAATATCTTCGTTACTTTTCCGGTGATCATGCCCAGATCACCTGAATACAATTTCAAATTCGCCTGATCGGTATATTGAAGCATACCGCGGGCCTGCAAGAAGGCGTTATACCGCCCGTTGGCCCGGAGGTCATCTTCCCAGGTGGGAGAAAGTTTATAACCACCGTCTTTGTATATGCAAAGATTCATCTTACGCAAATTTTCAAGCCGGGCCAGTATCCGTTCACGATCTAATAAATATCTGTCAAGGTTTACCTTACCGTTATCGCCGCATAAATCTTTAATCTGGTCATCAAGCCGGGTATACCGCTGCGCCTCCAGTTCCTTTTCTTTATCCAGAGCTATTTCCGCGCTCGTTCTGTTGCCGATCTGCGCCGTGCAAATATCCCGCGCGTATTCGCGCATAAACGTCTTGACCACATCACGGGGAAGCTCAACTTCCTTTCCGTTTTTATCCTTGCCGTTTATCAGAATATGCGCGTGATGATGGGCCGTGTTGTAATGATTCGCCGCTTGCCAATAGAACCGGTATCCGGTCGCTGCTTCCAGTTTTAACATGAATTTTTCCGTCATCGCCGTTAAGTCAACATTGTTGGATTGAGGGCAAAGGAAGATACGGAAATTCCGGCCGGTCATGTTTTCCCGGTATTCGTCGATGTCCGTTCCATAGAGTTTTGCCCGGTCGCCGTCGATGTCCGTACCTTCGCGTACCAGGTACTCATCGAGCTGGGTACGGTGCGCCTCAACGCTGTTTGAATACTGCATCTTCACCACACACTTCTGGCGGGCATCAACATGGGGGGTTCCGCCTCCCCCTCCGTTTGAAGCTCCGCTTTTCCTCTTGGCAGAACCAAACCGCCGCAACACCCTGGCCAGCGCCCGCGCCGAGTCCTGCTCGTTTCGGCGGCGTCTGAAATGAGGGTTAATCCGGTATTCTTTGTCTTCAAATAAAAAATGGCGCATTAGTTTTTAGTCGTTGTATTGTATATATGAGAAAAAAGGAAAATTAACAAATATATTATAAACATACTTATTGGTAAGAAGATAAAAAGATAATCACCCATCTGGTCAGTTTTTAATAAAAGTACTTTTTTACAAATAGATCCCACAACAAAAAAACCCATAGCGACGCCTATCATTCCTGAAAGCCATCCGTAAAGAAATGGCATTGGATTACTTCCAATTTCATAAAAGATATTTTTGATTTTGTTCATTGTTTTCCCCATAAAGATAAAGAGCCTTCTTTTTCAGCTTTCTTCAAAATTAAATCTAATTTTGTAAACAATTCTCCGTATTTCTTTTTACTGGTTATTGTTTTTCTCTTTCCTGTTTTATCAATGTAAGTAATTGCAGAAATTCCTATTATCTTTGTTCCTTTAGGTAGCATTACATTTTATCTCCTTTCGCACCCTCCGTCTTTTTGGGAGGTTTCGTTTACGGTTGGCAGCCGCTATTTTAATGTCCGCAACTATTTTCCCGGCATCGGTTAAGTCGGCGTTTGCGGAACGGAGCCCAAATTTATTCATGACCGCATTCTCTTTCCTGGAGATCAGGCGCAGGTTATCCAATGAAAGATTTAATTTGTTCCCGTCGGCAAATGTAATCATATGCCCCTTGGGTACTTTGCCGTTTGCCTTTTCCCAAAGAATAACATGTTTGAATTTCCACCGCTTCCAGGGTTTGTCTTTTCTGTTGGAGACTTTTACCTGTACATACCCAAGAACAATACGCTCGCTTCCGACTGGCATATAATTCCACGGTTTGTGGCCGGGTATGAACGATGATTTTGTCGGATACCAGAGTTTTCTGCCTTTGGTATAGGGCACTTGCCCCGGCTTAAAACGGGTGTCCCGGCCCCTTTTCAAATGGTGGTACTTAATAAAACCGGTCATCTGACTTGGCGTAATCGGAGGCCCGAAACGCTGCTTATTAAAAAGATTTGTCAGTTCGATATAACTCCGTCCCGCGACGTGCTTTTTAATGAAATTGGCTTCTCTCGGTGTGTAATGGTGTCTGTCCATACGCTAACTCGCAATAAGCTTCAGTTTTGATTTTGCCTCAGGAGTCATGACGCCCGCGTCTAATGCGGCAACGATGGTTCTCAACGTCAGATTATTGTTGGCTATAATTTGTTGGGCAATTTTTGTGACCGCATGGGCTCTGTTTAATTGTTCTTTCAGTTCTTCCCCTTTGACGTCTTCATCTGTTAAGCGTTCAAGAACTTCATATGAAAGTTTAGCCATTGTTTTTCTCCTCGCAGAGCAATTTATTCATTGTTTCTTTTTTTTATTAAGCTGCTTATAACGTAAAATAAGTGATTCCATTTCTTCATTGTTTTTACCTATCTCAATTCTGATAATCTTCTCTCTTGAAATAAATTCTTTTAACTCTTCATTTTTAACAAGTATTTTTTCAAGAATTATTCTTTCTTCTTCCGGAACAGATTTTTTCAGTAAATCCTTTAAATAAGAAGTGTTAGCATCTAAATCTTTTTCCACCTTGTCATAATACTTTGCGTTGACCAATCCTGAGAGCCATCCATAAGTAAATGATTTTTGCATTTCTTGTCTCCTTAACCCTTATCTTTGTTCCAGGCTGAAAATGCTCTACTCGCAGAGATTTTTTTAAGTGCCGCCGATCTTATTCCACACGGATTTTTTAAGCTTTTGGCTGGGCCGGAACACAATCCGGCCGTGGGCCGGGATATTGGCAAAGGTCGCTTTTCTTGCCGCGACTTTTCTGACATCAAATGTTCCAAACCCCCGCAATTCAATACGTTCCCCTCTGGAAATGGCGTCGTTAATAGCCTCAACAACGCTGTCTATACAAGCTGCCGTGTCGCGTAAGGAAAGCCCGGTCGTTCTGCTGGCCGAGCGCATTAATGACGATTTATTTATCATTTATTATCACCTCCAAAATCAAGTGTTTTCTGTGCCGCTGCGGTTTCTATCCGTTTACAAGCAACATCAAAATACTTCTGGTTAATCTCTATCCCGATAAATCTGCGGCCCAATTCTACGCAGGCCACTCCGGTAGTGCCGCTTCCCATGAATGGGTCAAGCACAATATCATCCGGGTCGGTGAATTGGTTTACATTGGTTTACCAACCATTTGACATGTTGTAACTTCATCGGACAAGGATGATCGCTTTCTTTCCCAAAATTACTGGTTGACACGCATTTGCCAGAAACCAGTTTTTTACCGGGCAGTGGTGCAGGGGGGGGGCCATACAAATAGCCTACATTTCCGGTATTCAGTAGTCGGCCTTTATATCCAGGCAAGGTGTATTCCAGCCATACCACACGGAAAAAGGGAATCGCTATCGGGTAGAGTATACTGGGATCTGAATCGCAGCCCAGCTGTATAGCAACTCGTTTTGTATCAATAAGATTCCATGCGTCATCAAAAAGTTTGTAAGTATCAATATGGTCGAATTCGGACAGGGAATTATTCGGCCATACCGGATCGGTAACCACGGTGTCAACGCTGCCGATCTCCGGAAGTATCTCAAGACAGTCGCCGAGGTATAATTCGCAATTCCCGATTGTCATAATTTCCTTAAAAATAGTAAAAGATTGAAATGCTCTACCGGTAGAAAAACGCTCTACCGGTTTCGTTTTAATCGCTCTACCGGCATAGCAAAGGGCCTTTAATCGCTCTACCGGCATAGCAATCTCCATTTTTTGGCTATTTAATCGCTCTACCGGCATAGCAAAGGTCTTTTAATTGCTCTACCGGCATAGCGTTTTTCCGTATCAGCGTGCTGTAAGTATTCGATACATCGAAGATATATACGCTTAAATACTCGATACATCGGTAACTTACGCAACAGAGGTATATATGTCAAACACATGATATATACACTTAAGTATCCGATATATCGGGTACTTAGACGCTGACATATATACCTCCTTTATCTTGCCACTGCGGGCTATTTGCTCGACTGGTTGAGCAATGGCAGTCTGGGCAACTGCTTGACGATTTTAGCCGGTAAAAGCTTGTAAAACCCGGATTTTTCGTTCTTTCTCAGGAAGTGGTTAATAAGCAATTCGGCAGCTCTGGAGTGAGTTATATGCATGTTATTACTCCCCGCCTCAACAAGCAGCGTTACCGCGCTCTTGAGAAAAGCAACGTTTTCCGGAAGCCGCTGGGCGTCATTAACAATGAATTCCTTTTCAGGCTGCTGTCGTTTCTTGGTCTCATTATAGACCTTTTTGATCGACTTTTTACCTTTCTTGACTGCCTTTACGTCTTCCGGAGAGGCTTCCTTCAAAATCGCCATAGCCTGGTACACTGTCGAGGGGCTGACACCCAAATCTCCTGCCAATATCTCTGCGGCCCGCCCGGTTCCATCGTGTTCTTTTCTGCCTTTAATCGTCTGCACAGCGGTCAGAATTTCAGCGCCGGTAAGGTTACGACGTGTTAATTGGCGTTTAATGGTATAGAGGATCGCCTCCTCTTTGGAGGCAAATTCTTTTTCAAAAACAGGAATTTTCTCAAGATGCACATTTTTCGAGGCGGTATACCGCGTTCTGCCATCCACCAGAATATTCTTGCCTTTCCAAATAACAACCGGCTCTTCCTCATTGAACCCAAATTCTTCAATTTGTTCCTGTACTTTTTTCAGGACTTTATCGGAGATTGCAAAAATGCCGGCAATCTCCGGATCAATTATGATGTTTTCAATCGGGAAAAGTTTTACGTCTTTTTTGCCGGCGTTGAATCCCGCCGTGGTTGGTGTTTGAAGTTTAGCCATTATGAGCCTCCTTCAAAGAAGCGGATTCATTTGTCATATATTTATCTGTCATCTGTTCAATTTTGTCTGACTGACAAGCCTTGCAAAGAAAACACTCTCCACCTTCCTTCCTAAGATGTATATGACCACAGTTTCTGCATAAATATCTGTGGAATAAAATCTTGTTTGATTTAGCCATCAGAACACCTCCGGAAACCGCAGCTCTTCATCGAAGAAGCAGCCGGCAAGTTCTGTAACTGCTTTGTACAGGTCGGGATTGTACACAGCTCCGGAGTTCCCTTTTGAACAGGTAAGGCTCTTGTGGTAATCAACCAGCAGGTGAATTTGCGACGTCCAGGGAAACCATGTTTCAACCGGGGTAAGCGGAAATTCCCTTTTCCGGTATAATTCCAAAAAATCATTCTGCCGGCCGGTTTTGGCTTCTTCAAACCTCTTGTCATAACCGTTTATCAGCACAAACCAGTTTCTGAAGTTTTCAACGTCCCGCGGCAACACTCCCGCAAGAAATTCAACCGCATTATAGCTGAACAAATCTTTCAAAACCGGAGTGATCGTGTAGTCAGACGCATTGACCGCATTCAGTACGATATTGTCATATGTCGGCGGGCAGTCGATGATGAGAAAATCAAATTTACCATACAACGTAGGAATCATCCTTTTTAACCGTTTTTCACTTAATGTCCGCAAATCCGCCAGATAGGGTGTTGACGCGATTATGTCAATGCCCGGCGTTATGGTCGGGACCATATAATCGCATAAATTATTTGTTTCATTACTCAACGCTGCCGCTATGTTCAGTTCTCTTGTCTGTTCCATTTCATCATCGTGGATAAAATGGAAACTAAGGCTGTTATTAAGGTCACTGTCGATAAGCAGTACCCGTTTTTTCGCAGCTGCAAGGGCTTTAGCCAGGCAAATGGCTATATTCGTCTTGCCAGTACCACCCTTAATTGAAACAAACGACACCACTGTCGTTTTACAACTACTGCACAAATCTTCCTCAACCCAATAACAGGGCTTGCCTGTTTTCTCCACACACTGCCGGCAATCGCCTTCAGTGCAGCCGCATACACGGCATTTTCGTTTTGTTTCTTCTTTCATGGCTTTTTCTCCTCTTAATATATTTATCCCTAACAGGGATATGTGCCCTTTGATAAAAATAAAATCTGTTATTAGGTAATAATTGATTACAGACGCTGTACTGAAGTCAGCGGAACGGCGAGAAGAGGGAAGCCATTTCCCTCTGATTGCTTTAATAGCGCAAGATGGGCGTATTTAGAGCGAATCAAACCTTTCCGCTGACATCACTATAGCGTCCGGTGTCCGAAAATAGGATCACAAGAGATATGCGTCCCGATGCCAAATGCGCGGCCGCAACACGCTGCATTAGGTTTGATGGTGTTGATTTAGTTGATTTGTTAACCCAGAATAGTGACCCAAGTTTTTAGTAAATGTCGTAATTCCTTACTGTATAAGGAATTATCTAACATGTTAAAAACCCGAATCCGTTACCAGCATTGGGAATAGCACTTTTTCCGGTGCAATCACGGTCAACGTTGATGCCGCTAACACCGTATATAGTTCACGTGACCGCATATTGTACAGTAAAACCGCCATCGTCTTCATTCCATCCAACTTAACCGGAGCGGTAACCATACAGGACGGCGTTACCAGCATTGGTGGGGATTGGAGGGATTGGTCTTTTTCCAATAACGGCCTTACCAGCGTAACTATACCCAACAGCGTGACCAGTATTGGGGCAGGGGCTTTTAGCAGTTGTACCAGCCTTACCAGCATAACCTTTGAAGCCACCAGCAAAGTTACCAGCATTGGGGCTCAGGCTTTTGACAATTGCTCCAGTCTTACCGGCATAACCATACCGGACAGCGTTACCAGTATTGGGGAGAGGGCTTTTTACCGTTGCGACAGCCTTACCAGCATATCCATACCGTTTGTGGGACGGGCAAAGGACGGAACTACTAATACCGATTTCGAGTATATATTCTACATTGTACCGTCATCGCTCAAAACCGTCGTTATAACGGGCGGCAGCAGTATCGCAGCTAGTGCTTTTATAAATCGCTCCGACCTTACCAGCATAACCATACCCAACACCGTTACCAGCATTGGCGCTTCCGCTTTTCAAGGTTGCTCCAAACTTACCAGCATAAACATACCGAACACCGTTACCAGCATCGGCGCTTCCGCTTTTCAAGGTTGCTCCAGCCTTACTACCGACATAATCATACCGAACACCGTTACCAGCATCGGCGCTTCCACTTTTCAAGGTTGCTCCAGCCTTACCAGCGTAACATTTGAAGCCACCAGTAAAGTTGCCAGCATTGGGCAAAACGCTTTTCAAAGTTGTTCCAAACTTGCCAGCATAACCATACCCGACAGCGTAACGAGTATCGGCAATGACGCGTTCACCGGTTGCACCGGGCTTACCAGCGTAGATACCGGGAATGGCGTTACCTCACTGAACGGTTTTAGTTTTGGTTTCAACCTTACCAGTGTAATCATAGGGAACAAGGTTACCAGCATTGGAAACCAGGCTTTTCAAGGTTGCACCGGCCTTACCGGCATAACCATACCAAACAGTGTTACCAGTATTGGAAACCAGGCTTTTCAAAGTTGCACCGGCCTTACCGGCATAACCATACCAAACAGTGTTACCAGTATTGGAAACCAGGCTTTTCAAAGTTGCACCGGCCTTACCAGTGTAACGTTTGAAGCTACCAGCAAAGTTACCAGCATTGGGACGAGCGCTTTTAACGGTTGTACCAAACTTGCCAGCGTAACCATACCCGACAGTGTTACCAGTATTGGAAACCAGGCTTTTCAAAATTGCTCCAGCCTTACCGGCATAACCATACCGAATACTGTGACCAGCATTGGGCAGAGCGCTTTTAACGGTTGCACCGGCCTTACCAGCATAACCGTACCGTTTGTGGGCAATACGCCGACCGGAACCACTAATACCCATTTCGGTTATATATTCTCAGGAGGGACTGCTTATGATTCTCCAACCCAACAAGCTATTCCGGCATCGCTCAAAACCGTCACTATAACAGGCGGCAAGATCGCCGATTACGCTTTTAGAGGCTTAACCAACATTACCAGCGTAACCATACCGAATACTGTGACCAGCATTGGGAAATACGCTTTTTACGGTTGCACGGGCCTTCCCAGCATAACCATACCCAACAGCGTAACCAGCATTGGGGATGACGCTTTTGACAGTTGTACCGGCCTTACCAGCATAACCATACCCAACACCGTGACGAGTATCGGCAGTAGCGCGTTCTACGGTTGTACCGGCCTTACCAGCGTAACATTTGAAGCCACCAGCAAAGTTGCCAGCATTGAGTTTGGCGCCTTTCGAAATTGCGCTAAGCTTCCCAGCATAACCATACCCAACAGCGTAACCAGCATTGGGGGGTCCGCTTTTTACGGCTGTACCAGCCTTGCCAGCGTAACATTTGACGCCACCAGCAAAGTTACCAGCATTGGGCGATTCGCTTTTTCCGATTGCACCGGCCTTACCAGTATAACCATACCCGCCAGCGTTACCAGCATTGAGGATACTGCTTTTTACACCTGCACCAACCTTCTCAGCGTAAAGTTTGAAGGAGCAGCTACCACGATTAGCACTGACAATTCGTTCCCCGCCGGAGCAAGTTTACGAACAGCGTATACTGCTGGAGGCATAGGGACATACACAAGGCCGAGCAACAATTCAGCGTGGTCGAAATCATCGTAGGAAATAAGAAAAGCAATGAGCGAAAAACAATGAGATGTGAATAGTGAACATAAAAGCCGTCCGCCCGACCACTTAATCTTCGATTAGGTGGTCGGGTGTGGGCGGCTTTTTATTCCTTGCCAGCCACTCCCCGTTATGCTATAATCAAAATCACCCTTACGAGCGGGAGGCAGATATGGAAAGCACAATAGGCACAATTATCGGCGTTTTGGGATTTGCTCTGGCTGTGTTTATTGCCTTCAGGCAAGTACAAGCAGAGAAAAGAAACGCACAAGAAAGGACAGAAGAAAAGGAACTGCACGCAAAAGAACTGGCAGAAGAAAGGGAACTGCACGCAAAAGAACTGGAAATGCAAAAAAAGGAAACGGAAAGAACCAACAGGCTTATATTCCTTGCTGACCGGATATTTGACCCGACCATTCCCAGAGAACTTAGACTGCCCTTTTATGAAGAATACCTCTCCATGGGAGGCAACGGCACTGCCGTCAAGTTCTGGCTGATAGAAGGCGAAAGAGAAAAAAAACAAATAGCAAAGAACAGATAATAAAGAACAGTCGAAAGCCGCCTAAAAAAAAGTAACAGTCACCCATAAGGGAAATTCCCGATAAAGCAAAAGCGATTTTTTTCACACAAAGACACAAAAGGGAAAGGGACTCCGCCGCGCACACGCACGGCTAAAGCCGTGCTACCGTTAATATACACTGTGGCTTTTTCTGTGCGCGGTAACATTTCATATTTATTCGGTCAACGCCCCTTATCGGGGCGCAGTTATTCGGTTACCACTCATACTGAGCAGAGTTTTCAATTTCTGATTTAATCATTTAAAACTCCTTGCATTATATAGGGTGAGAAGTTGCAAAAAGCATTAGTCAAAACAGAAAAAAATTAATTCGCGGCGTAGGTAAATTTTTCTTTTTAACGGGGCGCGTTACTGGTTCCCCGTTATACGTCTGAAAACGGTATGATGTTGAACACGTCGGTATGCTCCATTACCAGTTGCTTGTTGTAGGCGAAGAACACGGTTCCGTCCGTCGGCGACTCTATCCAGTCTATGGTGTTCCCCTCCAAAGGGTGGATTATCTCGCAGAGCAGGTCGCCCTCGGCAACCTCGTCGCCTACCGCGACATGTTTTTTCAGTATTCCGGCGTGGCTTGTCTGGACGTTTCTTATCGATTCCTCGTTGAGTATGCGGGTGTGCATGCCGCCGTGTAATGCCCATTTGAGTATCCCTTTGGCGATAAGGAAGCGCAGGACCGCGTTCACGGCGATTTGCGTGGACTGTTTTCCGATGTGTTCGGTGTAGGTTGAGAACAGCGAGTAGGCGTGGCAGCCCCACACCTGCCAGTTATAGTTGAGCGTCGCGGTGTCGTAGGGGTGCGGTATTCTAATCAGGCCGTAGGGCAGGCCAAAATCCGCGAGCGAATCGTACGTTTCGCGCTTTCTGCAATCGGTGTCCATCACTTTGACATGCGGCAGGAACACGCCCTCGCGGTAAAAACTCGCCATCTGTACGCCGTAAACGTAGTCCTTGATCGACTTGAACAGCCCGTCCGCGATGCGCTGTGTCGTCTCGCCCTGATCGTATCCGGGGAACATGCGATTGATGTCGGTGTTGTCCATTGTCCAGAAACGCTTGCCGATATTCATGGAGTAGTGGTTCGCGCACGGTATGATCATTATGCTCTTGCCGGAGATGACACAGCCGTTTTCATCCAGGCGCTTGAGTGTGTCGACTAACTGGGCGCAAATCGCCATCTGCTGAATTTCGTTGCCGCGCAGGGCGCCCACCACGCAGCAGGAGCGCTCGCCTGAACCGAAGGTGTACCCGATGATGTCCATGCTCTGACGATAGGGCGACTTGATCGAATATATAACGTCTTTAACCATTTTTGGAGTCCTCCATAATTCGTCCCAAAAGCGAGCCGCCGAAAACAACGGGGTATTCCCGCAGCGTAAACAGCAAGCCGTCGCAGGGCGCAAACGTTTCCTCGATGACGGCGCCGGTAAGCGGGTCTATAACGCTGCCGATACAGTCGCCCGAGACTACGTGGCTGCCGTGCGCGGCGCGCGGGATAAATATTCCCCCCGCGTCTGAGTTCAGGAATCCGACGCCGAGATCCTTTGAGATAAGCGGCGATCGCGTCCGCCCGGCCGTCCCGTTCCACATTCCGAGTTCGTGCAGCAGATTCAGTATGCCGTCCACGAGCTGCGCGCAGTAGCTCTCCGTAATACGCATTCCGACGCCCATCTCGACAACCAGTGTCTTTACGTCGCGCATGTTGAGCGAGTGCGCCAGCGTTGATTCCAGTACCGTCGCCGACGCGTGTATCCACACGAGGTCGACGTTAAGCATCACCGCGTAGGGCAGCAGCGCGGCCTCGTTCTGCTCACTCACGCGCACCTGCGGTATTTCGCGCAGGAAGATGTTGCTGGAGTGTATGTCTATGCACATATCCGCGCCCTCAATGTCGCGGATAACGTCGTAGGCCGCAACCTCGGCGAGCGACCCGGACGGCGAGCCGGGGAATATGCGGTTCATGTCCAAATCAAACATCGGAAACCCCCGCGTAACGGAATCAATCCCCAGCGGGTTTACCGCGGGATAGATGTCCACGATGCCCGACAATTTTTGTTTCTCGTCGTTCAGAATCTTCGCCAGCCGCGCGCAGACATACTGCCCTTCCAGTTCATCGCCGTGAGTCCCCGTAACAACGCAGACGCGTTTGCACGCCAGCCCCGCGTTATTCTCGATACGGTTCTTCTGTATAATGAAGTTCTCCGCGACGGGCAACGCCGCCTCAGACACAGGTTTTATCATCAAAGCCTCCGTTTTGCAATATTTGGCACGCTAATTAACCTAATTTACTTCATTACACTGAAAAATTAAAGCCTTTTATGTTGATTTTTGGAATGAAGTATATTATTATGAGTAGACGAGCAACGGCGCTCAAACCTAAAACCTTAAAGGGGGAGCCGTTGCTTTTTTTGTATAAATAGGGGGTGATTGGGATGGAGATGTCGATGACGACCGCGTATGAGATTAACAAGCTCATGGCGCGGTACGGCGTAAAATTCGGTATCTACAAGAACGGGGAGTTCATTGAACAGCTCTTTCCCTACGATGCCATACCGCGCATCATTTCACATGATGAATTTGCGCTGCTGGAGAAGGGACTTATCCAGCGGGTAGACGCGTTGAACTGCTTTTTGCAGGACATTTACTCCGGCGCCAAAATTGTCACCGACAAGATCGTGCCGGAAGAGTTTGTCTATATCTCCAAAGGATACCTGCCGGAGTGTTCAGGCATTATTCCGCCCGAGGGCGTGTACAGCCACATTTCCGGAATCGACCTCGTTCAGGCGAAAGACGGCGCGTGGTACATACTGGAGGACAACCTGCGTATACCGTCGGGCGCGTCCTATCCGCTGATTGCCCGGGAACTGAGCCGGATTGCCGACCCCGATGCCTATGCAAACAACGATGTCAGGGAAAACCGCAACTACTCAAGTATGCTGCGCGAGACGATGGACTTTGTAAGCCGCGGCGGGCTGAATGTGATTCTCACGCCCGGCAGGTACAACGCCGCGTATTTCGAACACTCGTACCTCGCCGAGCGCACCGGCGCGCTGCTGGTCAAGGCGTCGGAATTAACCGTTGAGGACGCGGTTTTGTACATGAATGACTACCTTGGCGTCAAGGCGCGGGTCGGCGCGGTGTACCGCCGCATCTCTGACGAATACCTTGACCCCATGACCTTTCTGGCGGAATCCCTCATCGGCGTGCCCCATATCATGGACGCCTACCGCGCGGGGAATGTCGCTATAATCAACGCGCCGGGCAACGGCGTCGCGGACGACAAGGGTATTTATTACTTCGTGCCCAAGATGATAAAATACTATCTGAACGAAGAGCCAATTCTGCAAAACGCGCCGACATACCTGCCTTACTATGAAAATGACCTCAAGTTCACGCTTGAGAACATCAAACGCCTTGTCATAAAGGACGTGTCGGAAGCGGGCGGCTACGGCGTGGTGTTCGGCAGAGAATTGCCGAAAAACAAATTAGCCGAACTCAAGGATCTTATTATAAAAGAGCCCAGGCGGTTTATATCGCAGGAGATCATTGATTTTATCGACCTTGACATAATGGATGAAAAAGGCGGTACAATCCGCCGGAAAGCGGATTTGAGGGCATTCGTGCTGACGGGTAAAACCACGCGTGTGTGGGCAAGCGGGCTTACGCGCTTCTCACGCGTCAAAGGGTCGTTTATTGTTAATTCTTCGCAAGGAGGAGGGTTTAAAGACACATGGGTACTATTTCGGTAGAGTACAGCTCAAATCTGTACTGGCTTGGAAGATACGCTGAGCGCGCCTATACCACGCTCAATACATTCTTCAATTATCACGACAAATCGCTCGACAAGGAGAAAAACTCCTACCGGGAGTTTCTTGACAATCTGGACATTAAGGACAAGTACGGCGATCACCGCCGTTTCATACAGGGGTATCTGTACGATGACGCGGATTGCTTCACCATCAGTTCGACGCTTCGCTTCGCCTACGACAACGCGCTGGTATGCCGGAATGTGATCGGCAGTGAAGCGCTCGCCTATATCCAGCTTGCGGTTGACGCGTTCCACTCCAGCCGCAACGCAAAAAATCTTCGCCTGTCGCTGATGCCGGTCATTGATTACCTGCTCGCGTTTTGGGGCAGTGTAGACGACAAAATTGCCAGCGGCGAAGCGCGCACAATTGTCAAATGCGGCAAACTTGTCGAGCGTCTCGACCTGTATTTTAGATTTGCATACGACTATAAACTCATCAACAGCGAGTACGAAAAACTGTGTCATGTGCTTGCGCGCGTACGCAAAGGTTTCTGTAACGCGCAGCATTTGGCGGTACTGGTTGAAGTCCTGGCGATAGAGGAAAGCTACAAGGGGCGTTTTGACGAAGTGCTCGACAGCTTAAACAAACTGTTTGAGGAGCAGGCCGCTTGAAAACCGTCCGTTTTCAATATCAAACGGAATTGGCGTTTTCATCGCCCGCGTCAGACCACTGGTTTCTGCTCAGAATACTGCCGCACAGCGATAGCAGGCAGCAGATAAAAAACCTGTTGTGGCGCGTGGACCCGTCGCCCGCCGATACGCTCTGGCAGACCACCGACGGCTTCGGCAACAACGCGCTCGCGGGACACATCAGCGCGCCGCACAGCCATTTTCGCTTCGGGATAGAGGGGGCCGCGGAAGTATCGGGTGAACCGTACACAGAGTCCGGCGAACCGCCGCGTATATTGCTCTATCCTACGGAGTTGACGCGCGCGCATCGCGGGCTTGCCGATTTTTATGATGACATTAATCGTTCCGCCCCGGCTGACGTATTGGACCGTATTCAACACTTCTCACACGCCGTCCACACCCGCCTGCGCTACGAGCGCGGCGCAACCAATAATTCAACTTCGGCGGCGCAGGCGTTTGACATCGGCGCGGGCGTCTGCCAGGACTACGCGCAGATATTGCTCGCCATTCTGCGCCTTGACAAAATCCCCTGCCGCTATGTCGCCGGCCTCGCCTCTGACTACGGCGAAACCCACGCCTGGGTTGAGGCATGGACAGGAAACCGATACTGCGCCGCGGACCCCACACGCGACAAACTCATAAACGAAGGCTACATCGCCCTCTCAAGGGGCCGCGACTTCGCCGACAGCTCCATTGAACGCGGAGTATTCAAGAGCGCGTGCCGCGGAACGCAAACGGTGAGTCTGAGCATGGAGATTTTGTGAGGACTATTATGAAAACAGTGCGGGCGGCGATGATTGGCGATGTGGTTGGCGAGCCTGGACTCAAGGCGTTAGAAGATAATCTGCCCCAAATAATCAAGGATAACGCCGTGGATTTTACCGTGGTTAACGGCGAAAATTCCGCGGATGGTTTTGGCATGACAGAAGTTACCCTGAAACGGATACTGGCCTGCGGCGTTGATGTGGTGACATCGGGGAACCATGTTTGGGAAAAGCGGGAATTCTGGCCAACCATTGACCCTGTTAATAAAATACTGCGTCCGGCAAATTATTCCGGCAACGCGCCGGGCCGGGGC
>Ga0268262_10003022_pt1 | contig 18703 bp, 19 predicted proteins | sample TergutNc150P3_FD_190354 | JGI IMG/M metagenome (GOLD analysis project Ga0268262, IMG submission 190354) | Nasutitermes corniger P3 segment gut microbial community from laboratory colony in Florida, USA - Nc150 P3 (SPAdes) (version 2) | ecosystem: Host-associated > Arthropoda: Insects >...
TAACGGCTACATAGAAATTGCCGTTGATAGCTATCATTCCTTATCTACAGGAAAATTGCCTTTAATACATAAAGACCCTTTTGACAGAATTCTAGTTGCCCAAGCACTAGCGGAAAAGGCAACTTTGCTAACTTGCGATAAAATTTTAACAGATTATACTTGTTCTGTTATTTACATAAAACCGCTCAAAGGAACGTATAGGTAGCTTTATGATTAACTGCACTTTCCTTCCAAGAAAATGCAGTCCAATTTTTGCGGTTATGTATGGCAAATTGGAGAATATCTTATCATTGTGGGTTTTCGCTAGTGGGCGCAGCAGCTGGTGCAGCGGCGACTGATGAACTGCCGGTGAATTTCACGGCTGTTCCAACTATTGAGTAGCAATCCCTGCTATGAAAAGGTGATGAGGAATAATTCGTTGCTATTATTTCATAGTCAATAATAGCGTCTCCACCCAAGCTTTTTGCCTTGTTCTGAGCGTTGGCATAAGAATTGTCGTAGCGAGCTTCTTTGGCTTTTCCAAAAATGGATGACTCACTGCATTCCTCTATTTTTACTTCCCCAACCGTTTGGTAAGCTGGAAGCTTAGTAGATTTGGTGGACGAAAAGTCGTGTGGTATGGTGTAGCTACAAGAGACTGTAGCGAGAAAAAGCGCTGAAATTAATAGAGTGTATTTCATTGTTTACCCCTTTAGTTTGAATGGTGTGCCGGTGACTGTTGTGCAGTGATTATTGTAAAAAAATGGAATACGAAACCACGAAGTTTTGAATTTTGTATCCAACAAGGCATCTGCGTTATATTTTTCCAAGGCTTTGACAAGTATAGCCTCTTCATCGCTTCGTACACCCCAAGCGATAAATCCTTCGAAAATTGTAGAATGACAGTTTTCGAACTCTATGGAATTTCCTGCTGGTTCATAGAACTCCTTCATTTTATCGTTTTGATTAGAGACCAAAGCGAAAGAGGGAGAACCTTTGGGCGTAGGCGATGCGCAAGCACCCAGAAGCGTGCACAATGCCAAGGTGGCAAATATGCTTTTGAAACGTTTTTTGTTCATAATGACTCCAATTCCCCTTTTTGTTTACCCATCCAAACCCCTGGGGAACACAGAGCTTGGCGGGTGGTTTATATTATTGAAAAATTAGTCTTCTACGCAACGGACGGAGTATTGTTTCTTTTTACCATACCAACCACCTTCTCCAATGTCATTGTTGCCAACAGTCATATATTTCGAATAGGCACTCTGCCCATTGTGCCCACCGTTTTCAGTAGAAGTCCACCAAATGGCATCCTGATTGAGATTCTGGAATTCACCGTCTAAGAAACCTCCTGGAAGTGCCCCAAAACCATAAATATTCGTGCCGTAGCTGTCACCCCATTCACTGCTTCTGGTTTTTAATTTTTTGCTATCATCGGAGGCACCAACATAATCTATCAATGAATTCCATTCGGATTTAGTAGGCAAATGCCAACCATCGGGGCAAAGACCTTTATACTGTCCTGGAGGAGCTTTAAATTCTTCGGCATTATACTTATCATCAACATTCATAGCACTTGCCCAATCATAAAGTCTCCCATATTTTTCGCAGTTGGTATCTTTGTTATTGTAGCATACACCTCTTCCAGCATAATTCAGATTTTGTGCCATCCAATTTTGTAATCCGATTTTCACCGTGACATATTTTTGATTGTCTCTCTTATCGGTAACAGATCCAGAATTAATAGACGAAGAAGAAGAAGTACCCTCTATGCAACGAACGGAGTATTGTTTCTTTTTACCATACCAACCACCTTCTTGAACTTCGTTGGTAGCAGTCATATATTTCGAATAGGCACTCTGCCAATTGTGCCCAACGTTTTCAGTAGAAGTCCACCAATTGCCCTCTGTATTGAGCTTCTGGAATTCGTCATCTAAGAAACCTCCCGGAAGTGCCTTAAAGCCATAGTCATCTGTACCAGCACCTTCTCTCCAATCACTACGCGCTTTCAGTTTCTTGCCAGCATCTTTGCCGCCAGCAAAACTTATCAAAGTTTCCCATTCGGCTTTGGTAGGCAAATGCCAACCATCGGGGCAAACACGTATAGCATCGTCCCATTCATACAACCTTCCATATTTTTCGCAGTTAGCATCTTTGCTATCGTAGCATTTATTGCCTCTTGTTGGACCTACCCACGGTTCAAAGTAATTCAAATTCTGAGCCATCCAAGTTTGAGTGCCAATTTTAACCCAATTATATGTTTGGTCGTCTCGGCTATCCTTGAATGTGCCTTTCTCTACAGCAAGATTTGTTCCAGAAGAGCTGGAATTTTTAGAGGGGGAAGAGCCTTCTCCGCCTTTGACAGAAGAACTGGAATTTTCAGAGGGGGAAGAGTCTCCTCCGCCTTTGACAGAAGAGCTAGAATCATCGCTGCCAGAGTTGATTAACTCGTCGAAATAGTGCTCGCCGCAAGAAATGGTGAATGTTAAAGCAAACATAATGCTTGCCGAGAGTGCGAGTTTGGTGAGAGTTTTTACCATAATAGCCTCAATATCTATAGAATTAAAGGCAAATATAGAAAAAAATTACCGGTTTGTCAAGTAACTAACAAAGATTAGTCTTTTAGGCAACGGACGCTAACTAAAGCATTCTTGCCAACAGAGCTTTCAATTTTAGCTATACCGCTGTAGTAGACTAGAATCAAATGGTATGCTTTGGATTTACTGTCTTCATTGGAACTATGCCAGATGCCGGTGATGCCAAAAGGAGTAACGCATTCAAGTTTGCTACCACTGGCACCACACATTCCCCCAGGTAATGCCGAAAATTTGTAATCATCAGTGTCTATATAGACCCCAATCCAATCGCTAGCTGCCTTTAGTTTTGTTCCTGCTGTTGATTCACCGCCTGCTGAATTCACAAGTTCCTGCCAATCTGCATTGCTAGGGATATGCCAACCAGGTGGGCAAATGCCTTGGTGAGGAGTGTTTACCTGATCTTCGCAAGTGGTATTGTTGCAACTTGAATCAAGAGCCATTGCCGTTGCCCAGTCATATAACCTGCCATATTTATTGCAGTAGGCAACACTGTCTTTGTAACATCTGCTACCAGGTATATCGTAATTCAAGTTCTCAGCCATCCACGTTTGGTCGCCGATTTTAACGGTTTTGTAATTTTTGATGTTGTCACCTCCACCACCGCCGCTCCCTCCTCCGTCATCCGATGAGCAGGAAAATGTGAATGCTAAGGCAAGCCCAAGGGCTACCGCTAGTGCGAGGTTTTCTCATAGCGTATTCTCATCAGTTATCATTTTTGATGCAACGAACACTATGCTTGTTTTGGGGAGACCCGCATCCTTCTAATATAGCCGTTGTTTTGGTTAATCCCATAATAAAATGGTCTTCAAATCTATCGCTTTCTTCTCCGCTGCTTGACCACCATATACCTGTTTCAGGTTCTCCAAAATGCCCATCTGAAAATTGTAAACCTCCCAATAGAGCAGTAAAACCAAAATCGTCTGTACCATCGTTGTTCGGGTCAATCTCTTTTTTTGCTTTAAGTTTCGTTCCAGCAATGTTTCTGCCGCCTGCGAATGTTATTAGCGTGTCCCAGTCGGCATTTTTTGGCAAACGCCACCCCGGCGGACATACTTTTGTTGCCTCTTCAAACGAGTACAACCTTCCGTATTTGTTGCAATTTATCGTATCATTATTATAGCATGTACTGCTTTTTGAGGCGTAGTTGAGGTTCTCAGCCATCCAAACTTGCCTACCTATTTTAACGGTTTTGTATCCATCAAATTCATCATCATCATCGGGGTTTGTCGTGCAAGACATTAAAACTCCAGTTAAGATAGCTACGACTGCTACCCGCGTTACATTCCTTGAGACTTTTTTCATAGTTTTTTCCTATCTATTCGGTGGTTCAACTTAAACGGCTCGTGAATAGAAAAACAAGTCGTTCAGTTTTGTGCCGCAACTGGCACGTGGTCTAGTCTTGCAGGCAACGAATGCTATACAAGCTGGATTTGCTGCTACCGTCATAGGTAGCGGTATTGCCTTTGGAGTCCATTTTACGGTAGTGGGCGTAGTAATTACGGTCTTCCGAAGTGCTCCACCAGGAGCCTTGGTCGCCAGCAAAGTAGTATTTGCCATCTGAGCCGCCGTAGCCGCCCGGTAAAGCTGTAAATTCAAAATCGTCTGTGCCATTGTTTTGGTTCCAACCGTTATCGGCCTTCAACAGCTTGCCTGCCGTTTGGCTATCGTAAGGGCTGCTAGAGCCGTTTGTGCCATCAACTTTGCGCATAAGCTTGTCCCAATCTGCATTGCTTGGGATATGCCACCCGGAGGGGCAAATACCTCTGTGCTTTGCAGATACATTTGACTTACAAGATTTGGAGTTGCATTTAGACGAAAAATCCATTGCAGCAGCCCAGTCATATAGCTTGCCGTATTTTGTGCAGTTAGCAGGGCTATCGCCGTAGCATTTGCTGCCACTTGCATCATAGTTGAGATTTTCTGCCATCCAAGTCTGTTCTCCAATTTTAACAGTCTTGTAAGTTTTACCCCCGCAAGTCACGGTATTGTCACCAGTTTTAGTATCGGGACAAGCCGCACCACCACTTACATCACCATCATCTGAAGAGCAAGAAAGGGTGAATGTTAAGACAAACATAATGCTTGCCGAGAGTGCGAATTTGCCGAGAGATTTTACCATAATAGCCTCAATATCTATAGAATTAAAGGTAAATATAGAAAAAAATTGCCGGTTTGTCAAGTAACTAACAACGACTCATCCCAGCTTTCGTGCTTTTCAAAGCCCAAAAGGTTGGCAGTTGTAGCTGCAATATTTGAAAGACCCGCATTTTGAATGTTTTTTAGCTTTAGTTTGCCGCCAGTTACATTATCGTAGAGGATAAATGGAACCGGATTTAAGGTATGAGCCGTTTTTGCCTTAAAGGAGCCGTCTTTGTTTTTCGCGGGCTCTTTGGTTTTTTTGTCTATCTCGTACATTTCGTCTGCGTTGCCGTGGTCTGCGGTGATTAAAGCAACTCCGCCCATAGCGTCAAGAACGGGCAAAATGCGGGCAATGGCTAAATCCACCGCCTCAACAGCCATAGTTGCAGCGCGGAAAGAACCGGTGTGCCCAACCATATCGCCGTTTGCAAAGTTGCAACGCAAGGTGCTGAATAGTCCGCTTTTGAGTGCCTCTATCATTTCATCTGCTATTTCCGCAGATTTCATCCAAGGGCGTTGCTCAAATGGAATAACATCGCTTGGAACTTCAAGGTATGTTTCGCCGTCAAATTTGCCAGAGCGGTTGCCATTCCAGAAATATGTGACGTGCCCGAATTTCTGCGTTTCGGAGCAGGCGAATTGCGTTAATTTGCTCTTTGCAAACCACTCGCCGCTTGTGTTTTTAATCGCCGGAGGAGGAACCAAAAAGCGGTTGGGGAGCTTTAAATCGCCATCGTATTGAAGCATTCCGGCGTAAGTAACTTTTGGAACTCGTTTGCGGTCAAAGTGGGTGAAGGAGCTTTCTTCAAAGGCTCTTGTTATTTCAATAGCTCTGTCTCCGCGGAAGTTGAAGAATACCACCGAATCGCCATCGTTGATTGTGCCAATAGGCTCATTATTTTTTGCGATTACAAAGGGCGGCAAATCTTGGTCTATTGTGCCTTTGTATTTTTCGCGCAAAGCTCTTATCGCAACCGATGCGCTTTCAAATTTATCGCCTTCTCCTAGCACGTGAATTTGCCAGCCAAGTTCAACCATTTTCCAGTTGGCTTCGTATCTATCCATTGTAATTTTCATTCTGCCCCCGCCGCTGGCTATGCAAACATCAAAGGCGGAATCGCTGAGTTCAGCGCAGAATTTTTCAAAAGGCTCAACATAGTCCAAAGCGCTGGTTTCTGGAACATCGCGCCCATCTAGGAGAATATGAGCTCTAACACGTTTTAAACCCTCTTTCTTAGCCTCTGCAATCATGGCTTTAAGGTGGTCTATGTGGCTATGCACATTTCCGTCTGAGAACAAACCTATAAAGTGGAGCGTTCCGTTTGCCGCGCCTTTTACAATTTCTTTCCAAGCATCTCTTTTCCAAATTTCGCCTGCTTTTATGGAGTCTGCAACCAAGGCTGCTCCCTGATTGTAAACCTGCCCTGCACCTATGGCATTATGCCCAACCTCAGAGTTGCCCATATCTTCATCGCTTGGCATTCCAACGGCTGTGCCGTGCGCTCTGAGCGTTATATTTGGATATTTGGCAAAGAGGTTATCGAGTGTGGGTTTGCGAGCAAAAGCCACAGCGTTGCCCACTTCGTTTTTGGAAATCCCAACACCGTCCATTATTATGGTTAGAAGGGGGCCTTTTATACCTGCGAAAGAGGAGAGTTTATTTAGCATATTGGAAAAATAGTAATATAAAAGTAGGGGAGCGATTAATCGCGCCCCTACTTTTATTTAAAATTTCATCTTTCCTTTAACCTCTTCTGCTAGCTCCAAGTTTTCAAGCGCAGAGAGCAAACAAAAGCCAAATTCTGTTGCAGTTCCTGCACCTCTAGATGTTATTATCTCTCCGCTAACAACAACAGGAACATCCAAGTATTTTTTGCAAAAAGGTTCAACTTCTGCCCTTGTCGCTGGAAAGCTTGTGGCTTCGTGGTCGCGGAGAATTCCAGCACTTGCCAAAACTTTTGGAGCAGCGCATATAGCGGCAATTTTATTGCCCTCTTCATAGCTTTTTATCAGTAATTTTTTTACCAAGTCGCTTTTCAATAGGTTTTCGGTGCCTGGCCCGCCACCTGGCAAAACAAGCAGGTCAAAAAGCACAGCCTCAATCTGCGATAAAAGCGAATCTGCCACAACTGTTATGTTATGCGAGCCTGTAACTTCTTTTTTATTGCTAATGGAGGCAGTTTGAACCTTAATCCCGCCTCGGTGGAGAATATCGTAAGGGGCAATGAATTCGAGTTCTTCAAAACCGTTTGCTAAGAGAAAGAGGGCTGTTTTCATAATTGGAGAATTTAGAAAAGTTCATAACCCGTGCTTTTGCCACCCTGCGGGTCTTGCCTTAAAATTCCCTTTTCTAGCAAGCATTTTGCGATTTTTGCCCATTTTGAGGTTTTTAGTTTTCTGGTAAAGCCGTCCATTAGTTTATTCAGCGTTAAACGCTGCCGACTATTTTTTTAACCATGCGGTGAATATAGAAATTATTCTCTGCAAATTTGCGGAGAATATCAGTTAATTCTGCACACAGCGAATACTGAACAAACAACTCTTATTAAATGCATTGGTGGCAAGATCGGCTGAGTTGACGCCAGTTAAAAATGAAGGAACTTGGGCGGCGTAACCATCACCATGCCGTTCACTAGCAATATGCCATGAGCCTTGCTCACCAATTTGGGCATAGATTCCGCAGCTGTAGCCGCCAGGCAAAGCTTTAAAGCCGAACTCGTCTGTGCCGTTGCCAGAGTATCCTGGTGATGATTCGTTCCAACCGCTAGTAGCTTTTAGCTTTTTTGAGCCCCAGCTCCCGCCATTTACGAATCTCATCAAATCTTCCCAGTCAGCCTTGCTTGAGATATGCCAGCCAGAAGGACACAAGCCTTGATGTTTTGCATCGCTTCCGCCCCATGCTTCTTCATTGTATTTTGCATCTATGTCCATAGCCGTTGCCCAGTCGTAAAGGCGACCGTACTTTGTGCAATTAGCTTGTATTTCGGCTGGAGATAATGTACTCAAGTTCCCAATCCCAACCATTACTCGACCGTCTTCGCCGTAACACTTGCTACCTTTCGCCTCATAATTCAAATTCTCTGCCATCCAAGTTTGTTCACCGATTTTAACGGTATTGTAGGTTTTGCCTTCATAGGTAAGCGAACCATATTTAATGTTGGGATTGCCTCCACCACCTCCACCTCCACCGCCGCCAGAACCGCCCGAATTAGAGCCTTCATCTCCATCATCACTACCAGAGCAGGAAAGTGTGAATGCCAAAGCAAGCGCAATGCTTGCTGAGAGATTTTTTCATAGTGTGTTCTCCTTGTTGAAAGGGTTGAAATTGCATAGTGAGCCTTTAGTCCTTGATGCAGCGGACAGTATGAAAGCTATCCTTTCCGCTCCTCTTAGAATCAAGCAGCCCGCTTTGGCTCCTCATCTGCCAGTGGAAGGCATAATGGGCAGACTCCTCGGTAGTTGTCCACCAAAAGCCTATTTCGTCAATAGGGAAGCCAGTAACAAGCCCGCCCGGCAGAGCCGCAAAACCATACGTGTCTTGACTTTTGTCTCCTTTTGCCCAGCCGCTTGTTGCTTTCAGATCGTTGGCTGCACCTGAAAAACTGCCAATAAAATTCCCTAATGCTCTCCATTCATCATCACTTGGGATATGCCAATCAGGAGGGCATATCCCTTTATGATTTACGTCGCTTCCAAATGCTTCTTCATTGTATTTTTTATCTATGTCCATAACTGTTGCCCAATCATATAACCTGCCGTAAATCGCGCAGTAGTTGTCTGGCTTATCATAACAAAGGCTACCATCCACAGCGTAATTCAAATTCCTAGCCATCCAGGTTTGTTCACCGATTACAACCGTCTTGTAAGTCTCGCCCTCATAAGTTACAGGAGCGCCGTAAACGGCTTTGGATTGCCCAGAAGAATTGGAATTACCTCCACCACCGCCGCCGCTCCCTCCTCCATCATCGCCGCCAGAGCAGCCAAATGTGAACGCCAAAGCAAGCATAATGCTTGCCGAGAGTGCGAGTTTGGTGAGAGATTTTACCATAATATGCCTCAATATCTATAGAATTAAAGGCAAATATAGAAAAAAATTTTTTCAAGAAAAGGGAAGAAAAATCCCCACCGCCTCTTTCCACCCAATCTCCTCTGGAATATCCTTATCCGGCAACATAAGGCGGCAAATTTCGCTCAAAACCTTTCTGGGCGAAACGCCGCTTTCTCTTTCCCTGCAAATTCCGTCTGAGCCGTCTCTTTTGCTCAGTTTTTTCCCGCTTGAGTCGTAAATAAGGCTGTGGTGAATAAATAGCGGCATCTCTGTTCTGCCTATTATTTTTGCTAGGGTTATTTGCTTATCAACCGAATCTTTCAAATCTTCGCCGCGCACAATCAAATCTATGCCCTCTTCAAAATCGTCAATAACAACGGCAAACTGATATGTCCATTGTTCAAGCGCATCCTTAATGGCAAAATCTTCGCCTTCTGGATTTTTCAGCATGATTTTTGGTTTATCGGTTTTGTAAAATTCATATAGCAATTTTTTTTTCTGCAAAATTTCAAAATATTTTTCGTAAATTTCATATCGCTCGCTCTGAATACTCTCGCTTTGCCATTCAAAACCAAGCCACTCCAAATCCTTTTTTATAATATCCGAAAAATGCTTTGAACAGCGCAATTTATCGTGGTCTTCAATTCTCAAATGAATAGAGGCGTTTTTTGATTTTGCAATAGCGGTAACGCAAAGTGCACTCCAAATATGCCCTTTGTGCAAATATCCTGTTGGGCTTGGCGCAAAACGTGTTTTCATCTTTGAGTGCGGCGCGGAACGGTTCCAGAATCCGCTTTGGGAGAGAGGTTTTTAGCAGAAGCAAGCGCAAGCATAAGGAGCAAATCGCCCTGTCCTACTATGGTACTTTCTTGAATCATAAAATCATCGGCATTGTCGTAAAACACGCCGGCTTCGGTGTTGAATTTTTCAAAGGAGTTGTTTTTTGGAATTACAAAATATTTTCGCATTTCCAAATGAGTTGCTTTGTCTCCTGGGCCTTCTGATAAAGCACCTGTGGGGAAAACTTTGGTTAAGCGGTAAATTCCATTGTAAACATAGCGAATACTATAGGGCAAATCGGCGGAGGCGAGCATAGCTATGCCCCAGTTGTTGCGACCAAATACATAGTCCAAAACTCCCAAAAAAGGCAGGGACAATTCTTTTCCCTGCAAACGCTGTGCTCTTAAATGAACATTTGCCATGCCAATCCAGCGATGCAAACTGCTCCATATATAATCACCTGGAAGGTTCCATATATTTTCACCTTCATAGCGGCTCGCTTCCAAAAGTAGGCGGCTTTTTGCAGTTTCGTCTCCTTGCGTTGCCAAGCGATAATTCGCAAAAGCGTTCCACTCGCCCCAGCTCACTTCGCTTGCGGCAGGTGGTGCATAAGCCTTTCCCTCGCCTAGTTCTGCGGCTGCGAGTGCCATGTTGTCTTCGTCTGTTTGGTCAAAGTAAAAATCGTTGACTTTATTGCGTTCAAAGGCGGAGGTTTGAGTGTCGCTTTGGCTGGCACGGGCATAAATCGCTTTTGCTTTTTCTCTGTATTTGGCGGCTGAGTTTGCGTCTATGTTTTTGAACACGTTTGCGCCCAAAGCGAGTGCGGCGGCGGTGCTTCCCATGTGTGCGCGAGACAAAGCGCACAATGCTGGTCTCTTGCCGTTCAAAGCATCCATTTCTGGAAGTCGCCACCCCTGTTCGTGGTCTTTGCCATCACCCACTTGTATCACAAAAGTATTTTCGTCTGGGAATGTTTTGAGCAAATAATCAAGGCTGTGCTTGGCTTCGTCAAGAATATCTGGCAAGTTAGAGGTACTTTGAACTTTAACAAAAAGGGAAGGGTTTTCTAAATAAGCGCTCAGTAAATGCCAAGCGAGGTAGGCTTCGTTCAATGTGAATTTTATATAGTCACCAGCATCATAGTGCCCGCCTTGCATATTTATGGTTCTGCGAGGGACTTCCTCTTGCCAAGCACCTTGTTTCCAATCGCCTTTAACTTTATGTACAATGGCGGTGCTATCTCCCGAATGTTTGCTACGCATGGCGCGCAGGTGCATAAGTGATTGAGTGGCAAATAGTGAATATGGGTCATCTTTGACAAGTACTTGCTGAGTTTGGGCACCAGCCACTTCCAAAACATAATCTCCTTTTTCTTTTAAGGCGCTGAAATCAATTGCATAAGTAAATGCCTGCGCTGCATAAATATTATCGCCTGGCTTGCTTGAGGGAATTTTGCCGCTCAAAACAATGGCATCGTTTTTTTTCAAATTCCAAATTGTTCCGGCAATATCGGTATCGGAAAGAACAATGGCCGTTTTATTGCGTTCTGGTGTATAACCAGCTTGATTTATTCTAACCCAAACACCAGCTTGAGCAGAGAGAAAAAAACCTGTGATGGTTATTGTGAACAGAAGAGAGGAAGTATTCATAAATCTTGCAAACAACGAATGCTAAATAAGCTTAATTTATTGTCACTACTCCAATGCGCTCCATCGAAGTCGTAGTCCATTCCCCAACTATAAGCGCAGAGAGTACTGCTCTCCGATGCACTCCACCAGCGTGCGGAATAACCAGTTTCATCGAAATAGCCTTCGGAATCGCCTAGACCGCCAGGCAAAGCAGCAAAATCAAAAACATCTAAGCCGTTTCCAAAATCATCCCAGCCGTGTTTTGTTTTGAGATTCTTTCCGGCAATGCTGCTACCGCCTGCAAAATTCACAAGATCCAACCACTCCTTATTGGTTGGCAAATGCCAACCAATAGGGCAGGCATTTTTTGCAGTTGCCCAGCTGTAAAGCCTTCCATATTTTTTTTCGTAGCATTTACTGCCTTCGGCAGCATAAGCCAAATTTTTTGCTATCCAAATTTGTGTACCTATTTTTACTGTTTTATACACATTGCCGTCTCTAGTGTCGGTAAAAATATCGCTAGAACTTGAAATTTTTGTTCCACAATATGGACAAAAGTTCATATAGTCTTCCAGTTTTTCTTTGCAATTAGAGCATAGCATAAATTTTTCTCCTCACTTTAACTTGCTATACACTGCACATCCACCATAAAATAAAACCATAATCAAAAGCGTTGCAAGAGGTTTGTCAAAAGGATTGTATTTCCAATGAGTAACCTTGTCCATATATAGATTCAAAAAATCTATCACAACACAGTGCAAAAGATATGCGTAAAAAGATACTTTGCCCAAATTTCTGAGCAAAGATACAGAGAGAATTTTAACTATAATTCCTTTATCGTTTGCCAAAAAAAGCAATAAAGCAGAATATAAAATTGGTGCTATAATATTATAAGATAACCTCAAATTTATTTGCCTTAAATAGAAAACATTCATACATAGCAAAATTGCAACTAAGAGTAAAAATAAATCGTTTAGCAAAGCTTTTTTTGGCAACGAAATTGCTTTATTGAAGAATAATTTTCCAAGCAACATTCCCGAAAAAAAAATGATGCCTCTAAAAATATTTGGCATTTCTTTGAAATTAAAAGAAAAAACAGCTAAAAGCAAAATAGCCCAAGAACCCAAAAGCAACAACCAAAGAAATTTATTGCCTATCTTGTTCAAAAACCTTGAAAAGCTCGGTGTTAAGAAATAGCACAGAAAAAATATAGATAATGCCCAGGAAGGCCTGTTAAGGTGATAACCGAGTTCTGGGACAAAAGCCCATAACAGAGATATATGCAAGGCAAGGGTTTTAATTGCATAAGCTATATTGTCAAAAATATGCGATCTACAAATTGTTATTGCAAAAATAATCAAAGTGCAAATTATATGCAAGGGATAAAGCCGAGAGAAACGTTCCTTCATAAAAGCTTTTAGCTTAGGTACTCGTTCTTGTCTGCTGAACAAAATGGAATAAATAAAACCACTCAGCAAAAAAAACACATCCGTGCTAAAAAGGGGTCCATTTATTATGGCTCCCCAAAAAGTTCCTTTTGCATAGGTGAGCAAATAAGACGAAGAAAAATGCAACAGAACAATGTTTAAAGATGCCAAAAAACGAAGTGCATCTAGAGCGGGAAAGTAGCGCATATTAGAGAACAATGCCCCCTAAACTCCACAGCATTTCTTATACTTCTTCCCCGAACCGCAAGGGCAGGGGTCGTTTCTGCCTACGGTTTGTTCTTTACGCACGGGTTCTGGTTTAACCATGCGACCTTCGGTGAGCAGCCATTCGTTGTTTTTTCGTACAAATTCGGAAATTTCGTGATGTTCCCTCACAACTCCATCTTGCTTGAATTTTGCAGAAAACTCAACTACGCCTGTGTTATGTTCTTCATCTGTTTTTGAGTTGATAATTTCAAGACCAATCCACTGAGAATGCTCACTCCACTGCTTAGCACCTTTCTCGTCAAAATCCTTTCGCTGCTTTTCTTCAAGGCTATCTCTAAGCCAGAGAATTTCTTTTTTTGCATAAGCACTGTAGCGCGAGCGCATAAGCATTTCTGGGCTGCTGGCTAGTGCTGTTTTTTTGATTATCGGTTCGCAACACTGGGCGTAGCTTTTTCCTGAACCGCACGGGCAAATTTCATCACTCATATTATTTTCCTCAAAAGCCAAATTTCCTCTTTGCCTACTCTGCTTTCAATACTTTTTCTAGGCACAATTCTCTCCACAATCTCCATTATCCCATTAAATCTCGCTTCAAGTTCCTTGCTGGATATGCTGTAAGGAGGATCATAGCCATATTTTTCCTCGCACAGTGGGCAAAAGAATCCTATCAAAAATCCGTCATCTTTTAACATTTTTAACCACATTTCTACATACTCATCTCGCCTGCCAGGTTGAATGGAATTAAAACCAAAATAATCGTAAATTATATCAAACTTTTTTCCACCTCTTTTTTCTTCGCAAGGGCTTAGCAAAAACATATCCATATTTAAAGTTTGTAAGTTGCTATTGTTATTAGTTAATAACTCCATTGAATCCAATGCCGAGGGGCAAAAATCAACAGCCAAAACATTATACCCACGTTTTGCAAACGCTTCTGCATCCCAGCCTTTGCCTGCGGCAGGAACAAGAACATCTCCGTATTTTGGGCAAGATGGATGCTCAAAAAATTCCAGCAGTGCTGGCGTTGCTTCGCCTAAATCCCATTCGTCTAAACCTTGTTCATACAACATTTCCCAATATTGCGAAATATTTGGCGTTAAGGCTATTTCATTCATACCGCCACCTTGCTTAAAGAGTTGTTTGAGAGTTGCCCGCAAGCAGCTAGAATATCGCGCCCTCTAGGGTTTCTGATATTTATTTGCACGGACTGCGCTCTTACAAGCTCTAGAAATTCATTCACTTCTTGTTCGGAAGGAGCTTGCAGTTCAGGATTTTCATTATCGTTTAAAACAATTGCATTAACTTTGCATCGCCTGGGCTTAACTATGCGGATTAAATTTTTTGCCGCAGTTTTTGTGCAAGTTTTATTTTTTATCAAAATATATTCAAGGGTTACCCACTCGCCGCTTTTTTCCATATAATTATCTATAGCTTTTAAAAGCTCTGTTAAATCCCACGTTTTGTTCACGGGCATAAGGCTTCCTCTTGTTTCATTATCTGCCGCAACAAGGCTAACAGCTAGTTGGCAAGGTGTGCCTCTATCCAAAAGTTCCTCTATTTTTGGAACAATGCCGCTGGTGCTAATTGTCAAGCGCCCCTTGCCCATTGAAAAAGTTTTTTGGTCGTGTAAGCAAACGCAAGCTCTGTGAACTGCGTCCAAATTCATAAGTGGTTCGCCCATGCCCATAAAAATCACATTTGTAACGTTTTTTTCTCTCATTGTATTTATTATCTGTTCCAAAATTTCACCTGCTTCAAGTGAGCGATTCAGTTTCATGCTTCCGGTGCGGCAAAAGGCGCAACCCATAGCACAACCCGACTGCGTTGATACGCAAACAGAGGCCCTTGTTTCTGTTGGAATCATAACCGTTTCAACGGGTAAATCATCTGCTGTTTTGTAAAGCCATTTTATTGTACCGTCTGCAGACTGCATTTTTAATTCTTCTCTGAGCGATTTTATGCGAAAACTGCTATCCAGCAATTTGCAAAGCTCTGCCGGAACATTCAAACCTTCGTAAGTTTGCATTTTTTGTTTAAAAACCCAAGTACGAATCTGCTCTGCTCTATAAGGTTTGTGCCCATTATCCAAAAGGAACTGGCGCAATTCTTCTTGCGAAAGAGATTTTATATCTTGAAATTTCATTATTGAGAAATGTAGAAAATTATATATAATTTCATCATAGGCATTTCCCAGTTATGCGAACAAAATATGAACCTGAGTAAGTGGTATCGTAAGTCATTAGAGGTGAATTGCATTTTGCATGTAATTTCCATTTAACTGGAATAATTTTGCCTTTTTTATAGTATTTGCTATATTTATTTAAATCAACTGAGGCTGTGTCTCTAGCATAAATCGGAACTATATAATAAAAATACCAATCAGCATTCCAAAAGTGAGTATTAACTTTGAAACTTGGTTCACCGCAATCAACACAGAACGTGAAACCAGAACTCGTTTGAGGGAAAACTCCAAATACTGCTCTTTCTTGATCCGCTTTCAAATCATTGTGGATTAAAAATTCATGTGTCCAGTCAAAATCAAACTCGCGGTTATCTATATCTGATTTGCAACTTGCTATAATTGGTTGTTTTTTCAAAATCTTTTCCAATCGCAAATAAACATTGATAGAATCGCAATCTTCTATAAGACCTCCTTTGCTAAATACTGTTTTTTCATCGCAATAACCAACGCAATATTCAGCTATGGGAGCGGAACCTGAAGAATTAGCACTGGAAACACAAAGCAAGAGGGTAAGCCACGTTAAATATCTCATTAACATATAAAAATAGTAACATTTTCACTAGCAAATTGAGTTAATTTTCTATATTCCTCAACTAGAGAAATGCAGAGAACAGTTGCAAAAAGAAAAAAATCCAAAGCAAAAGCTAGAACCATAGCCACTCCCGTTGAACCTCAAATTCAGAGTAGCGGTAGAGGGAGACTTGTGGCTCTATTTGTTTTTTTGTCGCTATTTCTTGCAATTTCAGTTCTTTTTTTAATTGGAGACATATTTGCGGAATCTGGTACAAACAGAAATCTCTTTGGCCCTTATGCCGCAAAATTTGCAGACACTCAGCTATGTTTATTTGGTCCTCTTCCCCTAACTTTTTTGCTTTTGTCTTGCTTTTTCCTCACTATTTGGCTTTTTTTGAAAAAAATTTCCAAACCGCCAAAAGAGATCACTATTTCTTGCGGACATTATGCCTTTGGCTTTATACTTCTTTATGTCTTTTTTAGCATAATTTTGGCTATAATAATGCCAGATATTTTAAAAAATGTTCCGCTGAATATTAAAACGGTTTCACGGGAATATGCTGGTCTCATAGGTTTGTTTTTGGCAAAAAGGGCATTTCCACCTATTTTTGGGCAAGATACTGGCGGGCTTTTGCTCTGTTCATATCTTGGCATTATTATGACTGCTTTTTGCTTTGGATTAAAACCTAGGCATTTGCCGGAAATAGCAAAAAAAATAAGGTTTGGTATTCAAACTATGCTTTATAATTTTGACTTTGCAAGAGAAAAGCCAAAAGTTACCATATACGTGAGGCAACCCGATACAGGTGATTTTACTTCTGTTAGGCTTGGAGAGGTTAGACCTGCAAAAGGTTCGCCTTTTGGAAAACAAGAAAAAGCGGATTTGTCCATAAACAAAGACCATTCTAGTTCAGGTATAGAAACTCAAATTCTCTCAGTAGAGGAAACCACCGCAAATGCAATAGAAAAAATAAATCGTGAACTTGAACGTGCCACAGACCCGCGCCAAGTTCGTAGATTGCGCGATGAACTTGCCGAATACAAACGCATAGAAGAGATGAACAAATGGGAAGACGTAAAAGGTGGAGAGCTTAAGATAGAGGGTTTGCTGGGAAAGCATGAAACAACAGATAATGAACAATTAATAGTAGTAGATAACGAAGAAATAACAACCGAAACTCCAATTGAACGTAGCACTGTGCTCTCAGATATAAACGCTCAACTTACCACAAGCATAAACGCCCTTGCCATTACCCAATACGATGAATATCGCATTCCCTTAATCCACGAAATTCTTGGCTCCGTTCCAGACCAAACTATAGATTACACCGAAGAAGAGTTGCAAAAAATAGGCAAAGACATAGAATCGCAGTTGGATAATTTCAAGGTAAAAGGCAAAGTGACTGGCATAATGACCGGACCTGTAATTACCCGCTTTGAAATAGAACCAGGCCCTGGAGTAAAAGTATCTAGGTTTGAAAATTTGGCAGACGATCTAGCTTTAACGCTTAGAACTGCTTCGGTTAGAGTTATAGCTTCAATACCTGGCAAAAGTGCGGTTGGCATAGAAATACCAAATCGCAAGCCTCAAATTGTTTTTGGACGAGAAATTTTGGAGTCTCCGAAATTCACCAAAGATCCAAAGAAAATTCAGGTGGTACTTGGCAAAGACATTATGGGCGATTCTTACGTTACAGATTTAACCCGAACCCCGCATTTGTTAATTGCCGGACAAACCGGAGCCGGAAAATCCGTTTGCATAAATGTTCTCTTGGCAAGCATTTTGTTCAGCAAAACACCAGATGAAGTTCGCCTTATTTTAGTTGACCCAAAGGTTGTGGAACTTGCTATGTACAAAGACATTCCGCATCTTTTGCACCCCGTTATAACTTCGCCAGAGGTAGCAATGCAGGCTTTAAAATGGCTTTGCGTTGAAATGGACAGGAGATACGAGGTTTTGGCAATGGCCAAGGTGAGGAATATAGAGGGTTTCAACGATAAATTTAAGGCATCGGAGCTGGGCGAAGAAGTTCCTGAAACAGAGCGCAAACACATGCCCTTTATTGTTGTGATAATAGACGAGCTTGCAGACCTAATGATGACGGCTGGCAAGGAAATAGAAACGAGCATTGCCCGAATAGCGCAAAAAGCAAGAGCCGTGGGAATTCATTTGGTTTTGGCAACACAAAGACCATCCGTAAATGTGATAACGGGCGTTATAAAGGCAAATTTGCCCTCTAGAATAAGTTTCAAGGTAGCCTCTTATGTGGACTCTAAAACCATTTTAGACGGCGTAGGGGCAGAAAAATTGCTTGGAAAAGGCGATATGCTGTTCCGTTCCAACGATAACCCCGAACCTGTGCGCATTCACGGGGCATTTTTAAAGGACTCTGAGGTAGAAACCCTTGCAAATGCCTGTTCAAGCCAAAATGTGAACTTTGAGCGCATAGAATCTTTTGATTTGGGGGAGGCTGAAGGCGAAGATGTAACCCAAATAACCCCTGTTAAGAGCAAAGATCCGCTGTTTTGGGAAGCTGCGCGCATAGGCTTGGAAGCGGGGGAGCTTTCAATAAGTACCTTGCAAAGGCGGCTCAGCATAGGCTTTTCCCGTGCGGGCAAAATAATGGACCAGCTGACGGCAGAGGGTATTTGCGGCAAACCAAACGGCAGTAAGCCTAGAAAAATGCTTATGGACGAAGAAATGCTTAATAATTTGGAAAAAAGATAGCCTAAAATTTGCTATATAACAAAAAAAAATGTATTTTTAAAGAACTATGGTTAAGCAAATCTCCATTTTACTTGTTTTTCTATTGCTTTGCGCAGATATTGTTTGGGCACAGAGATCTGTTGTGTTAGATGACCGTGCCGCACGCAAGCAGTGGGAAGAAAACCAACGCGCAGACGAATACGCAAACTCTTTGCGCCGCCGCGATTGGCTTAAAGACCGCCTTATTTTGGAAATGGGAATTGGAAGCAAATTCCCCACTATGGGTCAGAATTGGTTTGGCTTTGGGGCTGGTGTAGAATATATAACCAAATGGCACGCTTCGGGTTTCTTAACCGCAGGTTTTATACTATCTCACGACGACCCTGTTTGGCCTCCGTCAGACGATAATAATAAT
>Ga0268262_10003023_pt1 | contig 18699 bp, 16 predicted proteins | sample TergutNc150P3_FD_190354 | JGI IMG/M metagenome (GOLD analysis project Ga0268262, IMG submission 190354) | Nasutitermes corniger P3 segment gut microbial community from laboratory colony in Florida, USA - Nc150 P3 (SPAdes) (version 2) | ecosystem: Host-associated > Arthropoda: Insects >...
ATCAGGCGGCGGAATTGATAAGCCGTTCGCCTCCGTTAATAGCTTCTTATTTAATGTACGGCGCTACATTTGTAATGAATTTTTTTATAGGAGCAGCAAGCGCAAAGGCTTTCCTAATGATGCCGCTGTTAACCCCTCTTGCGGATTTATCCGGCATCACAAGGCAGACAGCAGTCCTTGCGTTTAACTTCGGAGACGGGTTTTCCAATGTGTTATTCCCTACCAACGCGCTGCTCCTTATCGCATTGTCATTCACTGCGGTAAGTTATACGAAATGGATACGCTGGACATGGAAACTTCAGGCAGTAATTTTAGTTATCACTCTTGCTTTTCTTGCCTTTGCGGTAAAAACAGGTTTTGGTCCGTTTTAATCCCGGTGTTTTGCGGTTTTCATTGGACTTGTTCGACAACTCGGTTAGTTGTCTCACAAGTCCTGCATTTTTTATCGGAAGTTGTTCAGAAACTGAAGTTTCCGAACAACTCTATTTCATTACCCCTTACTCTTTTGGGTATAAAATTTGTTTTATGTTTCTTCTTTGGATCACATAATTAAGCCTGTTTAACTTCTCATAAAGGTTGTTAAGATTGTCGAATACCTTGAGCAGAAGGCTCATGTTGTCCTCTGTTTCAAGTTTATTTTTGGTTAAATCCTTGCTTGCTTCGCATAATAAAGTCCATGAACGAGGCTGTATTGTTTGGGTTATAAAAGGCTTTTCTTTTCTCATAATATATTAATTATACTATATTGTCACCTAACCATATATGTTCATATTATGAAAAACATGTTTAGGTTTTCGTTATTTTTGACGATACCGGGAAGCGGTATGGTATCTTCAATAAACAGGCATACTCTTATCTACATCTCTTGCCCATGCGTTAAGCCCGTCCTGAAGATTCAGCAGTTTGCCTTTGTAGCCAGCATCCTGCAAAGAGCGTATTCCCAAAATACTGCGCTGACCTATTTTGCAGAGAAATACCGCGTCTACGGACGGGTCTAATTCTTCCATGCGTCTTTCAAGCTGACCAAGCGGAATAACCTTTGCATCAGGGAATTTCACAATGGCGCGTTCATGCGGCTCGCGTATATCTATAAATTGAATTTTATCTCCGTTATCAAGTCGTTTTTTTAATTCGAGAGCGGTTATAGTATCTATCGGTTTACTGTCGGTATTCTTTTTCAAACCGCAAAATTGTTCATAATCAATTAATTCATGAATGGTAGGAGCTTTCCCGCATACAGGACAGTCGGGATTTTTATCTAACTTTAACTCGCGGAACGACATACGCCATGCGTCAAATAAAAGCAGGCGTCCAATAAGCGGTTTTGCTCCGCCTACGATAAGTTTAATCGTTTCCGCCGCCTGAATGATTCCTATAATGCCGGGCAGAACGCCCATAACCCCGCCTTCCGCGCAGGAAGGAACAAGTCCGGGCGGAGGAGGAGACGGATAAAGACAGCGGTAGCAGGGACCGTCCTTTGCGCCGAAAACAGTCGCCTGCCCGTCAAACTGAAACACAGAGCCGTAAACATTCAGTTTGCCCAAAAATACACAGGCGTCATTTACAAGATAGCGCGTCTGAAAATTGTCGGTTCCGTCAGCGATAATATCGTAATCGGCGAAAAGCTCCAGAGCATTTTGGCTTGTAAGCATTGCGTTATGCGTTACTACATTTACCAGCGGGTTTATCCCCTTGATTCTGTCTTTTGCGGAGGCGGTTTTTGGTCTTCCCACATCGCGCGTACTGTGAATAATCTGCCGCTGAAGATTTGACTCATCTACCACATCAAAGTCCACCAGCCCGATTGTCCCTACGCCCGCAGCCGCAAGATACAGGGCAAGGGGAGCGCCAAGCCCGCCCGTGCCGACAATGAGAACCTTCGCAGCCTTTAATTTCTTTTGCCCCTCAACTCCTATTTCCGGCAAAAGCAGATGGCGGCTGTAACGGGCGATTTCTTCGTTGGTAAGCTCTGAACCGACATTATCGCCTGAGCCGCCGGCAATGGCGGGGACTATCATCAATTCGCCGTTATCTGCAACGGGCGTGTTCAGTCCCTGCAGGCTGTTGATGTTTGAGCCGCCGACAAACAAGTTGATAAAATCACGAAGCTGCCCGTCTTCTGTGAAGAGGTGGGTTTTAAGAGCGGGGTATGCGTCCGCAAGAGCGTTAATCGCCTCTCCCGCCGTGCCGCCGTTTACTTCCACCTCCGCGTTGCGCTCGGTAAACGCCCTGAGTGCGTAAGGAATAAGAACTTTTATCAATGAGTACCTCCTCCTGAATTTATATTCTCCTGCACAAATTCAATTCTATCATCTGTAAGCTCCCAACTGGTAAGAACCTGCGCCTTACCTTTATCCACCGATACAATCACATACGAGTAAAAGGGAAGCGCATGATCTTTATCATAACCGGACGGGGCTGACGGATGGTCGGGGTGCGAATGGTAAAAACCGATAACGTCAAGCTTCATCGCTCTTGCGGCTTGCTCAGCGCGAAGCATATCTTCCGGCGTTATAAGAAAGCGGTGGTATTGCTCGCCGTCTTCCCTCGCATTGTTAATGGTTAAAGTACGCTTGACTGTCTTGACTCCGTCATTACCGACTTCGCCGATTAAAACACCGCAGCATTCGTTAGGGTAAGCGGCTTCACCGTCCGCTTTTATATTCATTTCCAGTTCAGAAGAAAGCCGCAGCATTATACACCTTTAATAATTTAACCGGAATTCCGTGATATTCGCAAGATTGTCAGACAAGTTTGTCAGACAAGGAACTTGTCAGATGTCTTTCCATAACGGCTGCGACAAATAGCGGTATCCGTTATCGCAGAGTATTGTGGCGACTCGCGAGCCTGAAGGTAATGTTTTTGCCAATTCCATTGCGGCGTATACGTTTGCCCCGGAGCTTATCCCGACAAACACTCCTTCTTCCAGAGCAAGCCTCCTCGCAGTTTTGTAAGCGTCTTCTGTTTTAACCGTAACATGCAAATCGGCAATGCTCCTGTCAAATATTTTCGGCGTTATGGTTGATTCCATGTGTTTCATTCCCTCAAGCCCGTGAAACGGTGAATCAGGCTGCATGAGGGCGATTTGTATTGACGAATCAGTCTCTTTAAGCCGTCTGGAAACGCCCATAAATGTTCCCGAAGTGCCGGTTCCCGCTACAAAATGCGTTGGTTTGCATTGCGCATACAGTTCAACCCCTGTTGTCTCATAATGTATGCGCGGATTCTCAAAATTGTCGTACTGGTTGGGGAAGAAATACAAGTCCGGCTCTTTTTCAGCTAACTCCATTACTATGCGGTACGCTCCGTCAGAGCCTTCCAGCGGGTCTGTTTCAATTATCTCCGCGCCGTAGGCGCGTATAAGTTTTTTTCTTTCCCCGCTGGCATTTGCGGGCATGAACAGTTTTACCCGGTAACCAAGCGCAGCGCCGAACATCGAATACGCAATGCCGGTATTGCCGCTTGTAGAGTCTAAAAGGATTTTATCTTTGGTAAGCTGCCCGCTGTTAATACCGTGCAGCATCATGGCTTTTGCGGCGCGGTCCTTAACGGAACCGCTTGGGTTAAAATATTCCGCTTTGGCAAACAGGGAAACTCCGTTTGCCGTATTGAATATACTTTTCAGTTCAATGATCGGAGTATTGCCGACAAGTTCTAAGACATTCATATATCCTATTTATACCATAGGCTTACTATGCTATTCAAGTCTTTTTAAGCGTTTAACAGGGTTTGTGTGTTAATTACTCTATCTTGAACCGCGAAACTTCCTGCATCAAATCATTTATAGCTTCGCGGTTTTTGCTGCTTATCCCATTGACGTGGTTTACCGCTATGTTTATATGATCCGCGCCGGTAGCCATCTCGTTCATGCCGCCGGTTATTTCCTGGGTCGCTTTTTCAAGATTACTACTTTCCTGTATTACTTCCTTCGCGCCATCAAGCATTTGATTGGACGCGCTTTTGACCTGCCGCGTTATTTCGTTCACTTCACTGACGCCCTCAAGCACCTGCTTGCTCCCCGTTGTCTGCTCCTCCATTGAGATGCGGATACTTTCCTCCTGATCCGCAACGGTTTTGACGCTTGAATCAATCGCTTCGAATTTACCCAGCACGTTTTCCGTAGAATGCATTATTTTGTCGATTGAACCCTTTATCTTTTTTAATACAGAGCTGATTGTTTTGGACTGCTGGCTGGAACTTTCAGCCAGTTTGCGTATCTCGGCGGCTACAACGGCAAAGCCTTTGCCGGATTCTCCGGCGTGAGCGGCTTCTATAGCCGCGTTCATTGAAAGCAAGTTGGTCTGGCTGGCGATGTTTTCCATAACCGAATTAATCTCCATTAGCCCTTCTGATTCGTGGGCTATATCCTGGATATTTCCCGCCATTTCCTGCAAGCCGGCGCGTCCCACTTCGGAAGCTTCCCTCAATATCTTCACATTGCCCGCGTTATTAACCAGCGTGTTGGTAACCGAACCGATATTTGCCATCATCTGTTCAATGGCGGACGAAGCCTGCGACATATGTATACTCTGGCTTTCAACATGGTCATTAAGTTTATGAATGTTTACGGTAAGCTGTTCCATAGTCGCGTGGGTTTCGCTGACGCTGGCGCTTTGGTTTATAATCCTTCCCTTGATGCTCTGAATATTGGCGTTAATTTCATTCACTGCGGCGGCGGTTTCATTCATGTTAGCTGCAAGGTCGGCACCTATATCAGATAATTCGTGTCCTTCTTTTTTGACATTTAAGACAAGGTTTTTGATTTTATCCAGAGTTTCGTTGAAGTATATGGCAAGGTCGCCGACTTCGTCATTGGAATGTATAGGGATGGCGTGAGTTAAATCCCCTTCGCCTTCGGCAATATCTTTGAGTTGGTCTGCCACCATTACAATGGGGTGGATTACCCCGTTCAGAACAGAGAACACGATTATTGCCGCCGCTATAATGGCTATTGCCGCCAGAATGATGGTAAATTTGGTAATTGCGTTGACTTCCTGTAAAATATGTTTTTCGGTAGCTACAATCATTATTGACCATATCTGCTCCGAGTCGCTTATTTGGAAGGGGATAGTTTTTAGCCTTGTATATGAGTCAAGAGCATGAGAAAATGTCCTGCACTCAAATTCCCTGCCTTCACGCACCGCTTTATCCGCTTCCTGTATGTATTCGCCGAAACTCGTATCCACGTCGATAAGCATCTTTCCAACCCGATCCGGAATTAAATGCCCCATTATCATTCCGTTACCCGCATAAATAACCATTGCGGATATTTCATCGTAATTCTTAATAACATCCTCTACCGTTGCTTGTATGACATCAATAGCCAAAACACAGCCCAATCCCCCTACAACCTCGTTGGTTCGGGAATTGATTATTGGAACCATCATTTTAAACGCGAAGGTGTCTTTCCCGTTTACTTTCCATGGTTCGGGGTTATCCACACGGTCATTTTTCGCGTGAGGACCGTTTAAATATTCCATAGTATGTTCAATATCAACGCTGGCGCGAGACACTACTTGCCCTGTTTCCTTGCTGAAGGTCATAGCGTATTGCCCTGTGGGACTTGAACCTGTCCGGCCTATAAAACTGCTGTCCATGCCGTCAAGGGCATTAGGTTTCCAGATCGTATATATTGTAATTATGTTGGGTTCTGATCTAAGAACTGAATGCAGCATATCGTCATACCTGTCCCGGCGTTGGTTCGCCGGAATTAATTCATAATCATCCATTACATTTGCCAGCGTATTTAACGCGCGTATGTAGGCGTCTTCCCGGCCTTTCCAGTGTTCGGCTTGCTCTCTGGCTATATACTTAAGACCTCGGAGGTTGGCTTCCAAGCTCATCTTGGAAGCTTCCCACAACAGTATTACGGCAATGCTGCCAGCTACGACAACTACAATGGAGATCACTATAAGGCTCAGTTTTATTTTGATTTTCATTACTCTTCTCCTTAAATACACACTATGTATATAATTTATAGTTAGTTTATATGAAAGCTATGTTATTATTTATAAGACCCCTTGAACAAAGCTACATTGATTTGGTATTACCAATACCATATTGCCTTAACCGATATTCTTTAGTGATAATATCTACTATATATTGGTAATATCAACATTAGTTAGATAAAAACAATTTGTCAAGTATAGTACAAACCCCATAACCTTTATGTTATGGAAAAGATAACGGCGGAAACTGATAATTTGCGAAAGATACTTTCCACAAATATAAAAAAATACCGTAGCATAGAAGGAATATCGCAGGAAAAACTAGCGGAAAGAACCGGTCTTTCAGAACAACTTATCAAAGATATAGAAGGATGCCGTTCATGGGTAAGTGATAAAACAGCAGTCAAGCTGGCCATTACGCTTAATGTGGAAGTATACCAACTTTTATACCCCCAAGCCGAAGCTAATCGGTTATTTCCTATGCGGCTTCCCTCTGAATTATTGCGAAAATTAAGGAATGAGATTAAAGAAAACATAGACCGTCAGTTTGAAGCGGTGGTTACCGATGAGCCCATGTAGCGGCTGACAGGCGATACCTTTCTAGGCTAGCCAGCGATACCTTCCTAGCCTTGTCCGGTGAGACCGGATAAGCCTTGCATGGTAAGTCTATGCCGCGCTACATGGTAAGTCTATGCCTCGCTGCATAATGAGTCCATGCCGCGCTGCATGGTGAGTCCATGCAGCGCCTGCATGGTGAGACCTGTTTCGTTAAAAAATCGCCACAACGCCGCCGCCGTATTTCCTGTCGATATAATCCTTTACCTTTTGGCTGATAAGGGCGTTTCTAAGGGCAATGATGGCGGGAGAATTTTGCTTGCCTTTCTGCACTACCACGATGTTAACATAGGGGGAATCCGCCCCTTCAATAAGAAGGGAATCTTTTACCGGATTAAGTCCGGCTTCAAGCGCATAGTTGCCGTTTATCGTAGCAGCGTCAACGTCCTGCAAAGAACGGGGAAGCTGGGCGGCTTCAAGTTCCCTGAAACGGAAATTCTTCGGGTTATCCGTAATGTCGCGCGGAGTGGCTGTAAGCCCTACTCCCGATTTAAGGGTGATAAGCCCCCTTGACTGGAGCAGAAGCAGAGCGCGCCCTCCGTTGGACGGGTCATTAGGTATGGCAATTGTAGCGCCATTGGGCAAGTCTCTGATATTTTTGTACTTTGACGAGTATAACCCGAATGGCTCCACATGTACGCCGAAAGCGGAAACCAGCTTTGACGACCATTCCGCATTGGACTCCAGATAAGGAATATGCTGGAAAAAGTTGGCATCCAGGCTTCCGGCAATTAACGCCGTATTAGGCTGTACATAATCGTTAAATTCCACCACTTTCAGGGTAATTCCCTGCGCCGCCAGATCTTCCTTGATCAGGTTAAGCAGTTCCGCATGAGGAACCGGTGTAGCTCCCACCGTAATAACGGAAACTGATTTTTCCGTGTTACCTTTGGCCTCAACAGTGTGGTTAAAGACCAAAACCAGCGCGCCTGCAATCAGTAGGCTTAATAATGATTTCTTCATTGTGTCCTCCAAAAGACATACTGTAAACATACGTGTTTACTATGCAATAGATTACCGTCTTACTCGTGCTTTGTCAATAGGGAATTAGAAAAAGGCTGCGCTTGGCGCTTATCGTTTTGACAAAAGACTGCGGCTGATTGCAGTCCCTATAACCTGCACTAGCTCCACCAGTATCAATATAACAATAACAGCGCCGATAGTTACATCGGTTCTGAAGCGGTAATAGCCGTAGTTTATGGCAAGGCTGCCCAAGCCCCCGCCGCCTATTGCGCCTGCCATTGCCGAATAGCCGATTAAATTGATAATCGTCAGAGCCAGACCGGAAACCAGGGCGGGCATAGCTTCGGGGATTAGCACCTTTCGGATGATCTGAAAATTGGTCGAGCCCATTGCGCGCGCCGCCGTAAGCACCCCTTGTTCAACTTCATACAGAGCGGATTCCGCTATACGCGCCACAAAGGGCGCGGCAGCCAGTGAAAGGGGAATAATTACCGCCGTGGGACCTATGCTGGTTCTTACGATCAACCGTGTCAGCGGTATCAACAGAATCATCAGGATGATAAAGGGAAGGGAGCGGAATATATTAACGATTCGGGAAAGCACGTTATATAGTACGCGGCGGGGGGCAAGTCCGGCGGGAGAAGTAACATAAAGGTATACGCCCAAGGGGAAACCCAAAAGGCAGGCAAAAAAGGTTGAAACAATTGTCATGTATACCGTTTCCAGCGTCGCCATTGGCAGCAAGGACAATACATCAAAAATCTTTTCTCTAAGCATGGAGCATCTCCCGCGCCGCAGCAGTCTGCGGCGACTCAAATACCGAGGTTACGCTTCCTGTTTCCATAATAAGACCTGCGTCCATTACGGCTACTTCATGGCATATTTCGCGGATAACTTCCATCTGGTGCGTTATCAGCACCACAGTTATTTTCAGCCGCTGCTGCAAGTCGCGGATTAACGCCAATATTGAGCGTGTGGTTTGAGGATCAAGGGAACTGGTCGCTTCATCACAGAACAGCACTTCGGGGTTTGCCGCCAGCGCCCGCGCGATAGCCACCCGCTGCTTCTGCCCGCCGGAAAGCTCGCGCAGGCGCGCTTTACGCTTATCGGCAATATCAACCAGTTCCAGCAGTTCATCAACCCGTCTGTCTATCTGTTTTCGGGAAAAGCCTGCAATTTCCAAAGGGTAGGCGATATTTCCCGATACGTTACGCGAAGAAAGCAAATTAAAGTTTTGAAATATCATTCCCATTTTTCTGCGCCGTTCAAGCAATGCCGTACCGCGCAAAGTATCCACCCGCTCGCCGTTGTAATACACCTCGCCGATGTCAGGCGTTTCCAGTAGGCTCATTACCCTAAGCAGGCTTGATTTCCCGGCGCCGCTCCTGCCGATGATTCCGTAAATACAACCGGAAGGAACGGCAAGATCGGCCTTTTTTACTGCGGTAACTTCTCCGTAACTTTTGGAAATATCTTTAACAACGATCATTTATTCCTCCTTGCTGTCAAGTTTTCACATTTCTCAACCGTTCCAGCGCATTCTGCAGTACGGAACGGGGGCAAGCGGCATTCATGCGCTCGAAGCCTCTTCCGCCTTTCCCAAACGATGAGCCGGAGCTAAGCCATAATTTACCATTTTGCGTAACCGCCTCGTCCAGTTTCTGGCCGGGTATTCCAAGTTCGCTGCAGTCCAGCCACGCAAGATAAGTTCCTTCCGGCTCAATAAGTTTTATTTCGGGAATGTGCCGGGAAAGATATGTTTTTAAAAGCAGCATGTTTCCGGCGAGATAGTCAAGGAGTTGCTCCAGCCATTGAGCGCCGTCTTCATACGCCGCTTTACATGCAATAAGTCCCATTATGCCCGGCTGGCTTAAACCGCACCGCGCATACTCCTCTTTGAATTTATCACGCAGTTCTTTGCAGGAAATAAAAATATTGGCATGAAGCAGTCCCGCAAGATTAAAAGTTTTTGACGGTGATGTGCAGGTTACGGTTATGTTTGCAAAATCCTGACTAAGAGCGGCGAATACAATGTGCCGGTATCCGGTAAATATAAAATCCTCGTGAATTTCATCTGCGATAACAGTTACGCCGTGGCGCAGGCATAGTTCGCCCATGCGAATAAGCTCATCGCGGCTCCAAACGCGCCCGACCGGATTGTGCGGATTGCACATAATGAATAATTTAGATTGTTTGACTTTTTCTTCAAAATCCTGAAAATCTATGCTGTACCGTCCTTCGCTGTATACAAGTTCGTTGATCAGAAGCTTCCGCCCTGTCTTCTTTACACATGATTCAAAGGGATAATATACAGGCTGTTGTATAACAATGCCGTCTCCCGGTTCTGTTAAAGCGCGGACAGCGATGTACAGCGCATTTACCACTCCCGGAGTAATCGTAAGCCAGTCATTTTCTGTTGTCCAATTAAAGCGTTTTTCAAACCATTTGCGCACAACATCAAAATACGCCGCATCCGGTTCGGAGTACCCAAAAATTCCGTGTTTGACCCGGCTGATAAGCGCCTCTTGCACACACGGCGGCGCGGCAAAATCCATATCGGCAACCCATAAGGGCAGCACGTCCGCAGGCTTTCCGCGCCATGAAGGTTCGTATTTGATACTGCAGGAATTGCTTCTGTCTATCAGATGATCAAAATCGTATTTCATATACATGGATATATTATAACTCAAGTTATGCAAGAAAATGACCCTGTTTTTCTAATCAAAATATAAATGAATCTTGTCATTATCCCTTTGGTCTATTATATTAAAAAATAGCTAATTGTATGGAGACCGCATCAACGGCGCACAACGAAAGCCGCGCTTTATTTTATTTTGATCGTCCACGGCTGAACCAACTGTTCAAGGAAGCGGTAAGATACCCGCTGGTTGTGATATGCGCCGGGGCGGGTTACGGCAAGACCAGCGCGGTTCATGATTTTGTTGAAGAATATCAGGCGACTACGGCATGGATACAACTCTCCGAACGCGATAATGTCGGAGCGCGCTTTTGGGAAAGCTATACCCATTCTTTAACGCACGTTAATTTACAGCTCGCCACGGCAATGACCAAGCTTGGCTTTCCTGACACAAAAGAGAAACTTATTCATTATCAGGATTTGCTGCATAATCTTGTCGAGATGAAAAGGCGTATCATCGTTCTGGATGATTTTCACTGCATAGAAGAGCCGACCGTGATTCGCTTTATTGAAGAATGTATTCTCCAGAATATGCCGCCTGAAACTTCGGTATTCCTGATCTCGCGTTCTACTCCGCGCATCAATATTGCGGGTCTTGTTTACCGCGACCAAATATTCAATATAAGCGAAAACGATCTGCGCTTCACCGAAAGCGAACTTGTCCAGTATTTCCACCGCATGGAGATTTCCCCTAATCAGGAAAGTCTGCGCGAAATTATGAAAGACACCGAAGGATGGGCATTTGCGATTAACCTTATCGCACGGTCATACCAGAAAGCGCCGGGTTACGGCGGCTATGTGCGCAATGCAATGAAAACAAACATCTTCCGTCTTATGGAAACGGAAATCTGGGACGGAATTACCGGACGCTTGCAGAATTTTTTGACACGCCTTTCCCTGATTGATCATCTGTCCGTTGATTTTATCGCCAAGTTGGCTGAAAACGAAGAAGGGCTGCTCGCCGATATGGAGAAGCAAAGCGCATACGTGCGTCAGGACAGTTATATTAACGCATATCTCATTCACCCCCTGTTTCTGGAATTTCTGCGCCAAAAGCAGGAAACCCTTTCGGAAGAACAAAAGCGTGAAACTTACGCAATTGCCGGGGACTGGTGCAACAAGAACGGTTTTAAAATGGACGCTATTTTCTACTATGAAAAGACGGGGGACTATCAATCAATACTTTCAATTTTAACCGGATTAACCACCCAGATACCGCAGGATATTGCGAAATACGCGGCTGCTATCCTGGACCGGGCGCCTGAGGAGGCGTTCGACAAGGTAGCTTTTCTTGCGGATATGCACTTACGTACCTATATATGCCAGGGGCTTCTTCAAAAATCATTTGAGCTGGTGAAACATTATGAAACAAAATTCCTTAAACTGCCGGATGATGACCTTATAAAGAAACGCACCCTGACAAGGCTCTATATTTGCTGGACATACATACGCTGCTTAATGAGCGTAACGGATGATATATTCGATTATGACATTTACATTGAAAAAGCCTGCAAGTGCGTGCATGAGGCGGATTCCGGCAAACTCGACATTTATTACCCGGGAGCGTGGATCAACTTCGCCGGCTCTTCAAGGAAGGGCAGCCCGGAAGAATATATTGCCGCCATAACCCGTAATCAGGCGCATATACAAAACAGTTATATGAAAGGGTTCATGGCAGGAGAACTGGAACTAGCCAGAGGCGAACTTGAATTCTACCGAGGCGATACTTCCTCAGCGGCGACTCATATTGCCCTTGCGGTGAAGCAGGCGCGCACCGAAAAACAGTTCGGACTTATGCACAGGGCATTGTTATACACCCTGCGTATTGCCGCTGCGCAGGGTAATTTTACTCTGGCGGAACAGACGCTGAAAGAAACAAAAGCCCAAACGGACGAAGTTGAATACCTTAACCGCTTTATGGATTACGATGTTTCTCTTTCATGGTATTACTGTTTTCTCGGTCTGCCGGAAAAAGCAGTTGATTGGCTAAAAGAAGATTTTTTACCTTACAGCCACGCCGCTTGTCTTGAGAATTTCGGGAATCAAATAAAAGCCCGGTTTCACTATGCCGCAAGGATTTTTCCTCCTTTGCTTTTGTACATCGAAGAAATGAAGCGGCGTGAATCGTTTCTGTTCGGGCGAATTGAAATGCTGGCAATAGAGGCCTGCGTTCATTACAAGTTGAAGAATAAAGAAAAAGCTTTTGCAACGCTGCTGAACGCTTATGAAACGGCATTGCCGAACAGCATTGTAATGCCCTTTATAGAGATGGGAAAAGATATGCGTACCTTGACTGCCGCTTTACTGAAAGAATCAAACAAAGTCATTCCCGCAGCCTGGCTTGAAGACATAAGCCGCAAAGCCGCCACATATGCCAAACGCCGTTCCCATATCATTACGAAATATATGCAGACAACCGGCGCTACCGGCAATATCGTTATGTCTCCAAGGGAAACCGATATTCTCACCGATATTTCTCACGGTCTTTCGCGCAACGAAATCGCCGCGGCGCGGGGGCTTTCAATCAATACGGTGAAAATGGTTATTAACAATATCCATTACAAACTGGGAGCCGAAAATCTGGCTGACCTTATCCGCATTGCAGTAGAACGTAAGCTGATCACCTGACTTCCCTTCGTTTTTCTTCCGGCCTCTTGCTTTTAGGTTCTCTTTTGTCTAAAATAAACTAATGAAGAAATATAGTATATCTATGCTAAAATCAGCAGTTTTCCTGTTTTCCCTATTAATACTGAATATTAACACGGTTTTGGGGCAGGAAATAGTAACTGCGAAAAGATACATGGAAATGGTATCCGAAACATACGCTTTAGTCAGGGATTATGAGGCAAATCTTACAATTCGTTCCGGCAACTCAGAAATGATTGGGAGGGTTAGCCACCTTAGTCCGTCTTTTTTACGGATTGACTTTTCCCGCCCTGCCGATCAGGTTATTGTTTTTAACGGCGAATTGCTCACTATCTATTTGCCGGAATTCAAGGCAGTGTTAAATCAAACAGTCAATCAAAGCAGAAGAACAGGCGCGGCCGGAGCTTCAATGGCAAGCGCACAGGGGTTAACCTTGCTGAGCCGTAATTATGCTCCTTCTTTTGTTACAGGTCCCAATCCTGAACCGCTGGACGGCAGTTCAAGAGAACAGGTTGTGAAGCTGCGTCTTGCAAGGCAGTCCGCTTCTGAAGGATTCAGGGAAATAATATTAAGCATAAACCCTGACACAAAATTAATCCGCAGGATCGAAGGACGAACTTTAGCGGAAGGCGAAGTGCGTTTTGACTTTACCAATGTAAAAATAAATCAAGGTATCCCTGAACAGCGTTTTATTTACGACTCTCCGGCATCGGCAAATATGTACAACAACTTTTTATTCAGGGAATCTGATTAAGGTACGGGAGGGGCTTGATGGAATCTCCTGGAGAGAAATTAAGAACTGCACGTAACGAAAAAAAGCTTAGTATTGATCAGGTAAGCCATGATACAAATATTACAGTCCGTTATATTGAAGCGCTGGAAGAAGAAAATTACGGAGTTTTCCCTGGCGAACCGTATGTAATCGGGTTCTTGAAAAACTACAGCGCCTACCTTGAACTGGATGTTCAGAAAATTCTCTCCCTATACAAAGCGTTTCGCATTCAGGAACAGCCTGTTCCGGTGGAACAACTCCTTAAACATCAGCCCAAATTCCCCAAATTCATCATCCCTGTCATTATCATTCTTGGCCTTCTCGGCGCAGGCGGCTGGGGCGTTTATCAGTTTATTTTGAACTGGCAGAACAGACCCGATAATCCTAAGACTGCCGTCCGCATTCCTGTTGATTACATTATGGAAGGACATTCGTTGGAGCGGCGCTTTTACAAGAACGATTCGATATTAATCCAGATAGGCGCTGAAATGTATAAACTGGAGCTTTTTAATCTAAGCGAAGCTGTAACAATCCGCACTCCGGCAGGCTCGGTAATTCTGGATTTAAGTCAGGAAGCTCATGTTGATCTTAACAACGATGAAATCCCTGATTTACGCATAACGGTAGCGGATTTTGCAAAGAACAACGCAGACATGGGAGCGTTAATATATTTCAACCTGATAGACGCAGATTCAATATATAACGCCGGCGCTGCAAACCCCGTAACAGCGTCTGTAAGCACAACAGTTATACCGGCATCTTCCAGCGCATATCCCTTTACCCTACAATCGGTTTTTCAGGGGTATTGCATGTTCCGCTGGGAAATACTCAATGAACAGGATCGCAAGGACAAAAACGAGAAATATTTCCAGCGTTCAGACGAATTAAATATACAGGCGCAAAACGGCATCCGTATCTGGACATCCAACGCACAGGCGGCAAGGTTTCAGATTATCGGCGGCGGACGGGTAATTCCTTTGGAAATCGGCACACCGGGCGAAGTTGTTGTAGCCGACATTCGCTGGGTAAGGAATGACAACCAGTACCGCCTTATGTTTATCAGGCTTGAAACAGGCAGTTGATGCTTGCGCTATTACATTGATCCTTTCGGCTGTGTAAAAAATCAGGTAGACGCTGAGAACATGATGGCCTGTCTTGATAAAGCAGGCTGGGAAACAACTGATGCCGAAACTGCGGATTTAATCATTGTTAATTCATGCGGGTTTATAGAAAGCGCAAAACAGGAGTCAATAAACGCCGTCATCAGATGGCGCAGCCTTTACCCGGAGAAAAAAATACTCCTTGCAGGCTGCCTTGCGCAGCGTTACGCGAAGGAACTCACTGAAAGCCTTACGGAAGCGGACGGCTTCTTCGGTATCGAAAACATCGCCGCCATTACACAAGCGGCGGCAAAGACCTGCCTTGCCTCCGTAAAGAACACACCGTCCGCAGGTAATCCGCCGCGCGGCGAACGCCCGCTCCTTTCGCTGCCGGGTTCAGCCTATGTAAAAATCAGCGAAGGCTGCAACAACCGCTGTTCCTTTTGCGCAATTCCTCTAATACGCGGCAGTCTGACAAGCCGCACAATCCCCGATATAACGAAAGAATGCCGTTCCCTTCTGAAGCGCGGCATAAAAGAACTGTGCATCATCGGGCAGGACACCGGCTCTTTCGGAACAGATACCGTATCCGGCGCAAACCTGCCTCAGTTACTTAACTCCATTTCTAAAATCGAGGGACACTTCTGGGTGCGCCTGCTGTACATTCACCCCGATCATTTCCCCGTTCAGCTCCTTGACGTTATGGAAAAGGACAAACGGTTTCTGCCCTACTTTGACATTCCGTTTCAACACGCATCAGCTAAAATACTTGCGGCAATGAACAGGAACGGCACGCCGGAAAAATACCTTGAGCTAATCAAAACAATCCGCAAAAGACTTCCGCACGCCGTTATCCGCTCAACCTTTATGCTCGGCTTCCCGGGAGAAACTGAAAAAGACTTTGAAGCCCTGCTGGAGTTTCAGAAGGAAGCGGAATTGGACTGGCTCGGATGTTTTGCGTATTCGAGAGAAGAAGGCACGCCGTCTTTTGCCATGAAGGGACAAGTGCCGAAAAAGACAGCGGCAATGCGCAAACAGATAATTGAAGAACGGCAAACGCCGATTACGGAAAAAAGCATGGAGCGTTTCACGGGCAGGACTCTCGAAGTGTTGATTGAAGAACACATTGATTCCAATGCCGCCGAAGAAACCTTCTGGCTGGGCAGGCTTTACTGTCAGGCTCCTGACATTGACGGCGCAACGGTGCTCGCGGGAGCGGCGGAAATAAAACCTCAGTTAGGGGACATTGTTCCGTGCAAAGTAACCGCCCGGCACTGGTTCGATCTGGAAGCGCATCTGATAATTGATAAATAAAACAGCCTGTGGAATAATGGAAACACAGGAGAACGGCATGAAAAAGCTTATCTTTGTTTTTATTTTCGTAACCGCTACAGGCGCTTGCATATACGGTCAGACAAAAAACGACGACATACTAAAATTACTCAGGGTTTCCGGCTCGGAGAAATTGTCGGAGCAACTGATGCCCGTGCTGATACAGCAATTTAAACAGATAGTACCCGATATACCAAACATATTCTGGGTGAAGGTCATGGAGAAAATGAACTTTGATGATTTGCATGATGCCTATATTCCTTTATACGACAAATATTATTCCCATGATGAAATAAAACAGTTAATCACGTTTTATGAATCGCCCCTCGGCAGGAGGGTTGTCGAAGTAACTCCTCTTTTAACTCAGGAAACAATGTCCATCGGTCAGGCGTGGGGAGAAAAACTGGGGCAGGAAATACTCCTTGAGTTAATAAAGGAAGGATATTTAAAATATTAAGCATGGTGAGCCGCAGCATCGTGCAACGCCGTTACGGTAACTTGACAAAAGCGGCGGGCATTACTATATTCAAACCATGACAACTGCCGCAATATTATTGAAAGAGATTGAAACCATGCCGGAAGAAGCCGCCGCACAGGTACTTGATTTTGCCATGTTTATAAAGGGCAGACATACTCCCGCAAAACCGCACAATGGAACAGCGATAAAAGACGCTTACGGTATTTTCAAAGAACTAAAAGGAATGGACACTACAATTGAACGGGATGAAGAAGACAGGGTATGAAGCTGGATCGCGTCCATTATTTCTCAAAATAATCTGATATATAACCCCGCACCCGTCAGCATGGTTCCCAAGCTAGGAACCGCATGGTTCCTCCCAAGCTGGGAACCGCATGGTTCCCAAGCTAGGAACCGCACGGTTTCAAGGCTGGGAACCGTATGGTTTCAAGGCTAGACAGGCATCGCGGGCTAGCCTAGACAGGCATCGCAGGCTAGCCTAGACAGGCATCGCAGGCTAGCCTAGACAGGTATCGCAGGCTAGTCTAGACAGGACTCACCTGTCTAGGCTTAACAGGACTCACCTGTCTAGGCTAGGAAGGTGTCCCCATGCAGGGCTGGATAGGTGATCCATGCAGGACTAGACTGGCGATCCATGTAGGACTAGCATACGACCCCTATCTAGCGCAGAAAGGTGAGTCCATGCAGGGGCTGAATGGTGAGCCTATGCAGGGACGGTTACGGGCGTGTTTGGGGAGTAGGGAGTGGGGAATGACCCTGCTCCCTGTTCCCTATATGCTCTTATTAATTGCCCGCCCAAATTTTGCGTAAGTCGCCGCATACGACAAACTTTCCGTCTCCAAAGGCGATTGCTCTGATGGTGATTGTTGCGAATGTGCTGCTGTTCGCTGCGGCTGTCCATGCTGAGCCGTTCGTTGAAGATATACATTTGCCAACACTGTTTCCGCCGCCAAGGCTTTGGCTGTCGCTGCTGCTTCCGCTGCCGCCGCCTGCGTAAAACTTGCCGCCTCCATAGGCGATTGCATAGATATCTGCTTGTTGGGTTGCTCCACTGGTGTGCTTGTAGTCTAATAATGTGCCAATATTTATGGCTGTCCATGTTGTGCCGTCAGGTGAAGTCGCCATTTTGCCTCTATCGCCGCCTGCGACAAACTTGTCGCCGCCATAGGCGATTGCATTGATGGTGCTGTCGATTGCGCTAGGCGTTACTTTTGTCCATTCTGTGCCGTTAGTTGAAGTCGCCATTCCGTTGCCCACTGCGACAAACTTGCCGCCTCCATAGGCGATTGCATTGATGGTGCTGGGGATGTTGGGGGAGGCAGTTACTGCTGTCCATGTTACGCCGTCAGACGAAGTCGCCATTGTTCCGTATTTACTTCCTGCGACAAACTTGTCGCCGCCAAAGGCAATTGCATTGATGGCGTTGCTGCCGAAGGTGCTAGTCGTTACTTCTGTCCATGTTATGCCGTCAGACGAAGTCGCCATTTTACCGGTAACGCCCACTGCGACAAACTTACTGTTGCCATAAGCGATGGCTGTGACGTTGGTTGTAGAGTTAGATCCGAATATGTCGCTGCAATTGCCGTATGTCCAACTTGTTCCGTTCGTTGAATAAGCCATTTTAACAGTGTCTCTATAGTCGGCTTCGCCGGCTTGGGCGCTGCCTCCTGCGACAAACTTGCCGCCACCAAAGGCGATTGCCCTGATGGTGAAAAGACCGTTTCCGCCGGTGCTGCCGGGGTTGATTCCGTCGTCTCCGCCGGGACCGGGACCGGGTCTACCGCACGAGGTCATTCCGAATACCAGCGCTATTGCAAGTATTGCCAATAAGAGCTTCATGTTCTTCATAAAGAACTCCTTCTTACCCATGACTAACCCGCTGTAAGGGGGATTAATCATGATTGATTAATCAACCCCCAACGAGGGTACAAAAGCCGCTCTTTATGCAACGGCGTATTGTCAAGTAAATGAAATAAAAGCCTGTTAAAGCGAAAAGAATTATAAGATTTGAGAGAAAATAAACTGTTAGCTTGCGAGATGCCTCAAATTAAAATGTTACCGAAAAGACCTGTTGCCTCATTTAGAAAATGTTACCGAAGCTATGAATCCTCTTTGGAAATGATCCGGTTCGATTGAGCGAGCCTCTG
>Ga0268262_10003024_pt1 | contig 18682 bp, 13 predicted proteins | sample TergutNc150P3_FD_190354 | JGI IMG/M metagenome (GOLD analysis project Ga0268262, IMG submission 190354) | Nasutitermes corniger P3 segment gut microbial community from laboratory colony in Florida, USA - Nc150 P3 (SPAdes) (version 2) | ecosystem: Host-associated > Arthropoda: Insects >...
ACGTCATCGCGGAATTTATCGTTCCACTCCGCCCAGCGTCCTCCCGGAAACCATCCCACCTGATACGCCCCGCCCGCGTCCCACGCCTCTGCGATAATTTTTGTTGAATTTAAAACCGGGTCTTCCGCTATTTGTTCAAGCGTCGGCGGGTTTTCCATAATCCGTCCCGATTGATCGCGCCCAAGAATTGATCCTAAATCAAAACGGAAACCGTCAACGTGCATTTCCATTACCCAATAACGAAGGCAGTCCATTATGAACGTCCGCACTACGGGGTGATTGCAGTTAACGGTATTACCGCAGCCTGAATAATTTTGGTAATAACGTTTATTTTCGTTTAGTATATAATATACTGAATTATCAAGCCCCCTAAAAGAAAAAGTCGGCCCCTGTTCATTGCCCTCCGCGGTGTGGTTAAAAACGATGTCAAGAATAACCTCGATACCCGCCTTATGCAATTCGCGCACCATCTCTTTAAATTCGTTAACTTGCCCCCCCGGACTTTTATCCGCGGCATAAGAACCTTTTGGGGCGAAAAACGAAACTGTGGAATAACCCCAGTAATTGGTCAATTTTTTTCCCGTGCGCGAATGTCGCCGAATAATTTCATTTTCGTTAAATTCCTGAACGGGCAAAAATTCAACGCTTGTTATTCCCAAATCTTTTAAAAACGGAATTTTTTCGATAACTCCCCGATACGTTCCCGGATGTTCCACCCCCGAATTGGGATTGGCGGTAAGCCCCTTAACATGAGTCTCATAAATTACGCTGAATCGGAGCGGATAATTTAAGGGCATATCGCCCTGCCAATCAAAAGTATCATCGACCACGATACAGCGCGGCTGATGCGCGATGTCATCTTCGTAAGAGTAGGTAAGATCGAGCCCCGGTTTTTCAGTATCGTAACCCGCGCATTTTCCGTAATCCCATTCGCTAATATCCGTTAAAGCCTTAGCGTAAGGATCGAGCAATGTTTTATGGGGATTAAAGCGCAGTCCCCTTTCGGGAACATAATGGCCGTCCGCCCGGTAAAGATAACAAGTTCCCGCCTGCAAACCTCTGATGAAACAATGCCAAATATTTCCGGTTTTATTGGTCTTTCTACTAAGTGGAATTTCCAAACTTGGTGAATTTTTATCCGCAGACTCAAAAATGATAAGCGTAACAGCGTTAGCGTTCCTTGAAAAAACCGCAAAATTAACGCCCTCATGAGCCACCGACGCCCCCAACGGCAGCGCTTTCCCCGTTTCCGCAGTTAAATTAGTAAGAGTCATGGTTAATTATACCATAAAAACAGCCTTAAAAGAATAGCTATTAATATTGCTTTTTTTAATGAAAAATAGATCTTTGTATGTTATTATTATGGTAGCATTACGCTTTTATGGAGGAGAACCATGAAAAAAAATAATATCTTGGCGGTTGTACTTGCATTTTCGCTTTGCCTTTGCGCAATCTTGGCAAACTGCGGTGAATCCAATTCAAAAACGGGTTCAGTAACAAGCATTACGCTTAAATATAATAACGGTGAAATAACCGGCGATACGCTCACGGTATTATTGTCGGCAAGCCCATTAACCTTTACGGCGGACGTTCAGGTGAGCGGTGAAGCGTCCAAAAATTTCACTCTTACAAGTTCCGATTCGGGAATTGCATCGGTATCGGAAAAAACCGTTACATTACTTGCGGAAGGTCAGACAACCATTACGGCGACCGCCTCAGGCGACACCTCTAAAAAACACGCCATTACTTTGAATGTAACTGATACGCCGGCAACCCCCGGACTTCTTCCTCCATATAATATCACGAATAATTATGCCGAGGACGCATCTTCGGGATTTTTTGTTCAATGGCACAATAGTGACACTGTGACTGAACAAAAATTACAGATTGTAAAAGAGACAGGTAGCTTTGGAAGTCCGACGACAATAACGGTGACGGGCGTACCATTTCAATCGACAGGCCTTGTTGGCGTTTTTGCGTCCAGAAATATTTTTAAGGCCCAAGTAACCAACCTTAGCGCAAACACCCGTTACAAATACCGCATAGGCAATAAAGGAGCGTGGTCGGACACATTCTATCATTTAACATCGACTCAAAGCGCTACCGATTTCAGCTTTACCGTAGTTTTTGACCCTCAAAGCGAAGCTCACGTCGATATGACTAATGCGATGCGCGCTGCGGACGCTTTTGACAGTGACAACAGATTCTATCTTATGGGCGGCGATCTTGTAGACGAGATTGCGAAAAGACCGAATGAAATATAAGCTACACGGAAGCGGCGAATGAATTTAACATTAAAAGGCCGATTGCCGCGACGCAAGGCAATCATGACACTTATTACGATGGGAGCCTTAATGGCACTGACAATCAATACCGTTTTGGTGAAGCCACGATATTTAACAGATTTATTACATTCCCCGACAACGGTTGGGACACCCATGCGGACAAGGCAAACAGGAGTCAATCTTATTATTTCTACTATAATAAGGTATTCATTATTGTACTAAACACCATGGCTACAAGTAATAATGCGGGTACGGCTGACCCCAATCATTCAAAACAGGCTGAATGGTTAAAGAAAATTCTGGAAGCTGACCGTACACAAGGATTGAGCCGATATACGATTGTAGTCACGCACATCAGTCCTTTTTCCGGCCGAAGCGTTGATAGGTGGCAGACGCCCGGAGTACGTACCGCATACTGCAAAATTTTCAGCGATTATAACGTAGATATTGTCTTTGCCGGACACGACCATGTATACGGCCGCTCGAATCCCATTAAGATAGGGACAAGCAGTTCGCTTTCCTCGATAGATTTCTCTCCCACTCCCAACGGAACAATTTATTCAATCGGGGGCACGACAGGCCCAAAATTTTACACAATTGAAAATGATACTGCGATATCGCAATATTTCACGGTTAGAAGTGATGGCTTTCAACCCGGAATGTTCATAAACGTCAAAGTAACCGCAAGTAAACTAATTGTCACCGCCAAAAGCGTAAACGGAACCATAGTGGACACCTACGAAGTAAATGCGAAGTAATTTTACCAAGTATTGAAAATTATCATTTTGGTGATAAATTCGCAATAATTTCACACAAAGAGCACAAAGGAAGAGAAGATCACAAAAAGAAGAGGGAAGAAAAGATGAATGAAAATCAAATTCCTTCTTCCTTCTTTGTGTTCTTTGTCTACTCCGTGATCTTTGTGTGAAATTCTTTGGATAAATTTGAATATTTGACAGATCCCGAAAAGAGGGCTAAAATTATTGATATAACCAACAGGGAGGAGGGCATAGCGATGGCGGTAAAAACAATGAAAGGCTTCACTCAGAAAGAATTGGATTACATACGCGAATCTTATCGGATAAAATGCGATCTGGATTATCAAGACGAAGTGGTGACCGCCAAGCGTAAAGCTATTAGAGCAGGTCGTAGAGCAGGTCTTAAAAAAGGCCGCGAGCAAGGTCTTGAGCAAGGTCGCGAAGAAGGCCGCGAGGAAGAAAAACTAATAATCGCTAAAAATTTACTTGAGAAAGGTTCTACCCCTGAATTTGTGCGCGAAATTACAGGACTGTCTCTGGATGAAATTAAACGATTAAAGAACTAATGACTTTGCTTCCATAATTCATACAATATTTACCCCCTAATTATTGTATGAATTTGATATTTTTATAGGTATTTTCCCCTATAGAGAATTTTTCCAAAAGAGTTCTCACAAAGAACACAAAGAAGAGAAAAAAGAAGGTTTTCCCCCCTCTTTTCCCCTTCGTGATCTTCTCTTTCTTCGTGTTCTTTGTGTGAAATTTTTCGAATAAAATTTTCAAAAACAGTCAAGCAAAACCGCTAGTTCGCGCCATATATAGTGAACCGTTTTGTGACGGTTCGCTAAAAAACCATCTTGGAGGTTATTATGGAAAAAATTAACAGAAACCATAAAAACAGCGTATTTTCTTCGCTGTTCAGCGACCCGGACATTTTAAGGGAACTTTACTCGGCGATAGAGGGTATAACAATACCGCCGGACATTTCCATCAAAATTAACACGTTAAAAGACATCCTCTACAAAGACCAAATTAACGATTTGTCCTTTACCATTGATAACCGCCTAGTCGTCCTGATTGAGCACCAATCGACGATAAACGAAAACATCCCCCTGCGTCTGCTAATGTACATCGCCCGCGTATATGAGAAAATAGTCAAAAGGAGAAAACGGTATCAGAATAAACTTGAAAAAATTCCAAAACCGGAGTTTATCGTTCTGTACAACGGCAAAGAGGATTATGACGATTATAAAGAACTCAAACTGTCTGACGCTTTTAAAGATGTTGAGGGGCTAAAATTGTCTGAGCGCGACACGATACCGCTGGAATTAATTGTGCAAGTGTACAACGTAAATTACGGGCATAATTCGGAAATATTGAAAAAAAGCGAGACTTTGGACGGCTACAGCATATTTATAGACAAGATACGCGAATATCAGAAAAAGAGAAATTCACTTGAAAAAGCGGCTAAATCCGCGATAAACTATTGTATAAAGAACAATATACTGAAGGATTATTTGGAAGCTCATGCTTCGGAGGTATTGAATATGCTGTTGGGTGCATGGAATTGGGACACCGCGAAGGAAGTCTGGCAGGAAGAAGCCCGCGAGGAAGGCCGTGAGGAAGGAGTTTTAATTACTGCTCGTAATGCGTTGGGAGAAGGGTTTTCTGACGAAATGGTTCAGAAAATAACCGGTCTCAGTTTAGATGAAATAAAGCGGTTAAAAAAACAATGAGTTTTCTGACAACAAAATGGAATTGGGACACCGCAAAAGAAGTCTGGCAGGAAGAAGCCCGGGCGGAAGGCCGAGAGGAAGGCCGTGAAGAAATACTTAGACTCTTTGAACAGGGATTGTCAGTTGATGAGATAAAAGAGCGAATACGAAGTCAATAAATGTTTTCCATTAATTCATACAATATTTACCCCCTAAATCATTGTATGAATTTGCTATTTTTATAGGTAAATTCCCCTATAAAGGGTTATCCAATAAGTTTGAATTCTACCACGAACCACACGAAAACTCACGAACTTTTAGTACATATCTTGTCGTTATTCGTGTTGGTTCGTGTGGTTTGTGGTAGAAATTCTTCTTTTTGGACATCTCCCTCCAAATTCCCGCCCTTCCCCCAACCACCCCTATATCAGTAAAACCACCTACTAGTACCAATAATTTATACAATAATTTTGCAAAAAATATTGACAAATAATAGAAAGGCGTTATAATAAATACAGAAAATCATTATTTGGGGGTCGTGGCACTGGACGGCTTATTCTGCTTGTGCGGTCTCCGGGTAAAAAGGGAATTGACGGCATCCTTAAAAACCGCCGTTAAAAAAAACTGCGCGCGTTGCGCGTAACTAAAAATCGTACCTGCTAAAGGACAGAATTCCTAAATTATTTTTTGGAGGAAAGAATGAAAAGAGTTATTTTTGGAATTATTGTGGTACTGACAGTATTCGCAATGATAAGCTGCGATAACGGAACTACTACCGCAAAAAAAAGCAACGCGGCGGCTTTAACCAGTCTTAAATTTGGCGATGCTACCATAACAGTACCCACCGCTATTGCTTCTGCAACGTGGGATGGCCTGACCGATTTAAGCACTGCTACTGCAACCGATTACGAAATTATTAAGGCGGCGACTGTCGCACTTACACAGGCAGCCAGCGCAAAAGCCACGGTTGAAGTTGCAACAGGCGCAACCAAAGCAGGTTTAACCTTTGCGGCCGCAGGCGCGACGATTGCCCTTACGCCGGGTAATTATGTCGTATTTAAAGTAACTGCAGAAGATAAAAAAGTCATTAACTATTATGTCATAGCTCTTAAAGCGGCAGGCACCAACACAACATTATCTTCAATAAAGGTAGCTACTGGTGCGGATTCAGCATATACCACCGGCAGCCGCGCTGATACAATAGCGGGTATTACTACATTTGCCGAGGTTGGCTTATCTGATGCGGAAAAAACTAATGCGGAAGTTACGCTTAATTTTGGCGCTCAATTTCATGGAACGGCAAAAGTTATTAAAGTGTTAAGCACTGCCGCGGCTCCTACCGAGGCGGATTTCCAGAATGTTACTAATTATAGTGCAACTGATAAGCCCAAATTTACCTTTGCGGATGAAGACAAAATCTATGTGCAAATGCTCGCCGAAGATGAAGCAACCTTATACTATTACGCATGGAAGGTACTTATCGGATGGGATACGTCACTGTTAGAAGATACAGGCGTTGTTTTTATAAACACCTACATGGTACCACCTAAAGCCCCCGCAACTGAGGAAGTTGAAGTTACTGAGACATTCCCCGCTGACAGGTTTGGAACACCCTTAGCCACAGTAGCCGCGCTTGATGCACTTCCTTTACAAAGCGACGACCTGGGCAAAATCCAGTTTAGCATTACACAACCTGCAACCGGATTTGCGGTAGTCGCGACTCCCAATGATCCTCAGGCAACTGCATCAATCAGTCAGGATGGATCAGACTGGGAAACAATAGGAAACGGGGACAAGATTATCATTCCTGATACTGGAAACCCCGCTCTGTATGTCAAAGTAGTTTCATCTAATGGTAAGGCTACCAAATTTTACAAAATTTTATTAATCCTTAAACAATCGGTAAAAATTCCTTATGGTACTCCTGCATCGGTCGATGCTAATGCTCCGGACGCTGTATGGGCCACCGGCGCTACTGACTGGCTCTATATTAACCGTTATAACGTTACCGAAGGTACCGGCCTTCTTGAAATGGAGCCGGAAGACCGCTCCTATGGCAGGGCAAAACTCATGTGGGACGTTGACGGTATGTGGATATATGCTCAAATTTGGGAACAAAATATTTCCGAAGATCCCGGTGTTGGCTCTAACGCCCACATGGCAAGTTCTGTGGAATTGTTTATTAATGAAGGCACCGCTACAACCGGTAACGTAACTAGCGCAGGTACTAATGGCGGACAGTACAGGCTTGGTGCTAACGGCGAAACGAGCGGCTCACCGACCGATCCCGCAGTTAGCGCGTTTCAAGCGCTTAATAAAAACAGCGCAAAAAAATGGACCAATAACGATTTCCCGTATGCAACGGCTACAGATCCAATTAAGAACGGTTATGTGGTTATTTTCCAAGCACCCTGGCTTTTCCCCAACCTGTATAAGCTTGAGGATCATAAAAAGCTCACCATTGAATTACAGATCAACGCCACAAACTATGATGGAACCCGTGCTGGCGTAATTAACTGGAACAACGTATCCAGCAACAGCTACGGCTCCTTAGCGGACTACGGCGACGCGTCTCTTGAGCTTAACGGCAAAACGATGGCGGCACAGAAGCCCTCCATTACCGCGCAACCCTCAGGCGGCGGTCTTATTTTAGATACTAATACTCCGGTAACACTCACGGTAACCGCCGTTTCCAATGACGAAGGTGCATTGTCTTACGCGTGGTACAAGACTGCCGATCCCTCTGCGGCTGGTACGGCGGTTGCCACTGGCGGCACAAGCGCAACTCTTTCGGTTAGTGACTTTACGGCGACTGCTTACTACTACGTAAACGTTACCAATACCAAGAATGGTGATTCCAAAACAGTCAAGAGCGGTCTTGTTGGCTTAATCGTTTATGCCCCTGAGCCAGATTTACCCGATGATTGGATTGAAAAGGTAACGATGGCGGGGGGTGCCTGCGGACCAGTATACGGCTTCTATATTGGCAATGAAACCTTCGATCAGTATACCAAGATTAAGTTTGACATTAAATGGATAGGATCGGCGGCTGCTAACCGCCGTACTAGGATATGGGGTAATTATAATTACGCCAGTTGGAGCAATGTTAACAGCAGACCTGATATGGGTAACGCGACACCGGGTGGTTTATTGATCGGCAGTTCGGATGGAGGAACCAATGTTCCTATTACGTGGACTTCTTGGGAAAGAGCCTTCAATAACAGGGACGCCGTTAATACTTCTGCGGCAATTAAGGCTTCGAAAGGCATTATTCTGTTGTGTCTTAGCCCGGTAGCAGAACCTGGCGGTAGCTCCGGCGGAAGCTACTATATCAAGAATATAGTACTTGTAAAAACTGATAACACCGAAGTCAAGGTTATGCATCCTAACTCTAAACTGCTCTGGGGCGGTAATGGCGCCGGGGCCTATGTTGGTGGTGCTGCCGTAACCCGCACAATACTGGCAGCAGGTTCAACAGAATCTGATGATTAAGGTTGACGTGAAAGGCGTCTGACACCTTTTAAAGCCGCCTGGCCGTTTTGGTCAGGCGGTTTTTGTGTACACGATATGGCGGTGAAAATCCGCCCCGCATTTGGCAGGTGACAAAAAGTAATATAGTTTTTTACGTTTACCGTTTGTCGCCTGCCATTTTACTTTTTAGGAGATATTATGTTTGCAAAAAGCAAATGGTTTATAACCGCCGGTATCGCCCTTGTTCTTGCCTTCGTCTTTACCACCTGCGAGGATTTAAACAGCAACCAGATAATTACCGGCGACCCCACGGTCCCCACGATAACGGCACAGCCCACGGGCGGGGCCTTTAACCTTGGCGACGCTAACGCGAAACTGACGGTAACCGCCACCGTTACGGATAAAGGCAAACTCGGTTACCAATGGTACACCGTCACCGACGAACAGCAATATACGGACGGGGGCGGCACTCCAATTCCCAACGCGACCGCCGCCCAATATACCGTAAACCTTACGGAAGGCGCGTATCAGGCGTATGTCCTTGTCACCAATAAAATTGGGGACAAAACCGCGTCCGTAAAGAGCAACCTAATCCGCGTTACCGTAAACAATCCCGCTAACGCGCAATACCCGAATATAACCGCCGAACCGGTCAGCGTCACTTATGACTGGTCAGGCTCAACGATAACGGCTGATCCAATTTCAGTCACCGCCTCGGTAACAGACGGCGGAACATTAACGTACCAATGGTACTCTTCAACCACCGCCTCCACTTCGGGCGGAACGCCCATAGACGGCGCGACAGGGGCGTCATACACGCCCACAATTACCGCGCAGGGAACCAATTACTACTATGTCGCCATCACCAACACGCGGACAGAAGCGTCCGGCCGTCCCATTTCGAGCCTCAACAGTTCAATCGCGGCCATCAGGGTGGTTTCCGCCAACGCGACAATCACGGTAAATACAACCAAGGCCCAATACGTCCGGGGCTACGGCGGCATGGCCCCCTTCTGGGGCAACGCCCCCCAGGACGACCCAAGGGACTATGAGACGATGTTCAACCCCGATACCGGCCTTGGCCTTAACATGTTGCGCGTCATGGTTCCGGTATCTTCCTCAACCGACATGAAGGAAACCATGAGAATGGCGTTAAACAACGAATTGTCGGGCGAAAAGGACCGCACCCATTATTTCGAAATCGTAAAAATAGTTAACAAATACAACGGGTACGTGTTAGCCAGTCCCTGGTCCCCACCCGCGCAGTGGAAAACCAACGGGAGCATTAACGGCGCGGGCGCGGGCGGAAAGGCGAACCTGATAAAAAGCTACTGGGGTGATTACGCCGATTACCTTAAAGACTACTGCAAAATAATGTACGACAATGGCGCCCCCATTTACGCGCTCTCCATTCAAAACGAACCCAATTTCGAAGCCGACTATGACGGCTGTGAATGGCTCGGCGCGGAAATGCGCGACTTCTTCATTCAAAACGGGCGTTTTACGGCAGGCATAAAAGGCTTTGGGGGCGGTCAGGAAATTCCCTACGTCCTCCTCATGAATGGCGAATCCGCAAACTCCCCCACAATCAATGATCCCGTTCTGGACGATCCGACGGCAAACCAAATCGTCGATCTTTACGCGCGCCATATCTACGGCAGTCCGCAGGTAACCCGCTCGGCGCAGGCGCAGGCATTGGGCAAAGAAATCTGGATGACCGAATACAACGTCAACAGCGGTAACGAAGCCACCTATCCGAATGACTCCACCTATAACTACATGTGGAAATTTATAAATTGCATTGACCTTGTAATCCGTTTAAACAAAGAGAACGCCTTTATCTGGTGGTACGGCAAACGTTTCTACGCCATGGTCGGAGACGGCACCGCCGGTACCGCGGACGGCGCCATCCTGCCCCGTGGTTACGCCCTGTCACACTACGCCAAATACTCCATCGACACCGATCAAGTCGGATTGACCGTAACCGGAACCACCGCCGCGAATGTCCCGTTAATCACGGGAAGCGCCACGGGCCACATTAACAATACTTCATATAACTTGGACAGCACCCTGGCAAGGGCGACCGCCTTCATGACAAGGGACGGAAACTCAATATCTTTGGTCATGTTTACCCCCACCAACATAAACGGGGGCAACGGCATTGACATGGGTAATGTCAAGATTCAATTTCCCGACGGCTTTACCGCGACAAAGGTAACCGCCATGCGGACAAAAGAGGGCGCCCTGGGTCAAGTTGATAATGACACGGTTCTGTTAAGGGGCGGAACCGCCGCATTGGTATCCCTCCCCGCCGGACAGATACTGTCGGTTAAATTTACCAAATAGGGAGGAGAGAACATGAAAAAGATTTTTGCGTTACTTCTGTTTGTTTCCATGCCGTTGGTTGTTTTTTCCCAGGAAAACGGTTTTACCATTGACGGCGAAGTTAAAACGGGTTTCATTTGGGAAAAAAATGAAACAATCGGAAAGGACGGATATGAAGAACCCGAGACAAAAGTAAAACTTGGCAGTTTGGACGACGCGGGCAACGGACAGGGACGCATCCGCATTAACATAGCCTATGTTAACGGCAACGTGGGCATTAAAGGCCGTCTTCAATGGGATGACTGGCAGAATACGCAAAAGGCTCCGGAATGGCCGTATCTTTTTGGGTATGTCAACAGCTTTGAAGACCAGTTAACCATGTCCTTGGGCAAACTGGGCGCCTCACCGTGGGGAACCGGCGGCCCCGAAAAATGGAAAGAATTGGAATCCAATGGAAGAGTCGGGGGCATACGCTTGGAGTATAAACCCAATTTTGTTCCGGGTCTGAACGCGGGTTTTGTATTGAACTGGTATGACGGCAATTTTGACAGGGGAATCGGCAAAGAAGTAACCCTTCTGGATCTCTTACAGGAATCGGTACTTGGTTTTTCCTACGAAAACGAATATTTTTTGATGCACTTTGAGTACCGCTTGGACAGCGAAGTTGACCAGCGTCCGGGAAGTTTCGCCAGCGGCAGGGAGGGGGACGACCTTGTCTACCGCGTGGAAGAGCACATAATTGAAAAAACCCTCGCCAATTTCAAGATTTGGGCCTTGGGCGTATACGAAGGCGTAGGCGCGGAACACGATGAGTGCATAAGGTTTGTAAACTGGCTGTTCGTGGAATACGCCCCCGAATGGTTTACCGCGCAGATAAGACTTGGTTACGACGTGGTTGAAACAAGGAGCATTCTTCATATCAAGCCCAGTTACTATCATAACTTATTTAACGGTTTGCTTTCCATCGGCGCGTCATTCTACTACGCCAATGATTTTGGCGATATCAGAATCAATCAAGACGCCCCCTACACCGAAATCCAACTTGAGCCAAAAATTCAAATTAACTTTGCAAACGGGTATATCGCTTTTACATACAACTTTAAGCAGATATACAAACAACCCCAGGAAAATATTGCGGATCCAATCGAAAGGTTTCAGACCATGAACCTTAGGTTTGGAATGAAATTCTAAGTTACCAAAGGTAACAGGAGGTTTTTATGGTAAAAAAAGTATTTTTTCTTTCTATTATAGCGGCAGTTTTTGCCTTGGGAATGAACGCCTGTTCCGACGGCGACCCGAATCCAAAACCCAATCCAACCCCGGATGAGGAATTGTCCAGACTGGAGGATCAGCCGTCCTCCGAAACCCTTTCAGCGTTGTTTAACACGGCAAGCGGTTTCCCCGCCAACCTGTCGGATTGCTGGAAAGTCTGGGGGCACCATAACGCCCTCATAACGCAGGGCTTCGGCGCGGACCCCACGGCCTTGCCGTACAAGGACCGCCTGTACATTTTTTCAAGCAACGACACCCTGTTGTACACAAACGGCGTGGTTGACCAGGCGGGCACCTACGGAGGTGGAATTCAAGGATTGCGCGTTTTGTCCTCGGCGGACATGGTAAACTGGACGGATCACGGTTTGATTAACGTGGGCGACGAGCCGCAGTGGACAAACCCCCTCTACCCGATGGGCACCCCGGTAACGCCTTTTAAAACACGTTCTTGGGCGCCATCAGCCGTCATGAAAAGAATTGACGGCAAAGATAAATTCTTCGTTTACTTCGCCAACTCCGGAAACGGCATCGGCGTAATCAGCGCGGACGGCCCCACAGGCCCCTGGACGTCCCCGCTGAACAAACTCCTGATAGACCGCGACACCCCCAACTGCGCTTCGGTAAACAGTCTTTTTGATCCCGGCGTTTTCGTGGACAGGGACAACAAGGCCTACATGTACTTTGGGGGCGGCGATAACGGGGCGGACACCGGAAACGGACGGCGCGTCAGACTGGGCGACGACATGACGAGCCTTATCGGCGATCCCGAAATATGGACGGCCCCGTACTTGTTTGAAGACAATGAATTCACAAGAATCGGGGACTTGTATTATTACTCCTACGTCACCAACGGTGCGGCCAACGGTTCCACCGCGACGATGGGCCTGCAAACTTATCAGATAGCCTACATGACCAGTGAAGCGCCTATGGCCCCCATGAACGAATTCAGCAAACCTAAGGGAATCATGCGCTCACCCCAAGCCCAATTCAACACCCCCGATGAAAACAACCACCACTGCATATTCCAATTTAAAGACCAGTACTACATAACGTACCACGCCTCAAGGGTGGCCCAAACGCTTGGCCTAGGTCTTAAATACCGCAGCACAATGATAGACAAAATAACCGTAAACGGGATCGGGGAAATTTCCACGATAACCATGACCAGGAAAGGCGTCGATCAAATAGCCAAATTTGACCCGTACCTCCAGAACGAGGCTGAAACCATCGGCATACAGGGGGGCTGCTTCACGAGGCCTGAATCGGGCGCGGGCAACGGAATGCTCGTGACGAGCATTGACACCGGGGACTGGATCGCGGTATACGGCGTTGATTTCGGCTCCGAGGGCGCGAAGAAAATCACCGTAAGGGTAAGAACCCCCGACAACGCGGATTATACGGGCGCGATAGAAATCCGCCTTGACCCAACCGGGGACGGGGTGGTGGCGGACAATGGTAATCCGAATATGAACAACCCCGCCCGCATCAAAGGCGGCGAAGTCGTCGGCAGAATCCAAATAAAGGCAAAGGCCGGGGAAGCCGGCAAATACGCCACGGTGACGGCGGACTTGGACAAAACCGTCACCGGCGAACACGATTTGGTTTTCGTGTTCTACAGCAGCCTTGGCGCCAAACCGATAACCAAAGCCAACCTGTTGGAAAGCCACCACAAAAACGGCTTTGAATTTGACCGGTGGAAATTTGAAAAGTGAATTATCCGGCGTTGCCGGGGCGTTAAATAAATTTTTTGGAGAGTAATATGAAAAAACACGGGTTGTTATTTGTAACGGCGTCATTGTTGGCATTGGCGCTGTTTTTCACTTCCTGCGACGTTGGGGAAGGGGAAAAAAAGGTTGACGTTTCAAATGTGCCGGTCAATTGGATCACGGTCCACCCGACCAGCGCCGACTACACTGACGCGGGCGCGGTAGCGGCGTTGAAAGTGCAGGCGAATCCAAGCGATGATGGGGCGCTGACGTATCAGTGGTATGAGAACACGTCATTCTCAAATGTCGGCGGCACCAAGGTGTCCGGCGCGACAAGCGACACATACGCCCCGAACATGGCGGGTAAAACGGAAAAATTTTTCTATGTTGTCATCATCAAAACGACGGGCGGAAAGGAGGAGGCGTACGCCAGCAATCCGGCGCGCATCAGGATTGTCGGCGCCGATGCCGAGGCCCCCGCGGTTACAGTCGCCATTGGCACGGACAACAGGCAGTACGTCCGGGGCTTTGGCGGGATGTCCAACGCTTTTGGAATCACCCCCGCCGACGTGGCGCGGTACATGCGGGTAGAGGACATAGACACCATGTTCAATCCTGACACCGGGTTGGGCTACAACATACTGCGCATCATGATTTGGCCCAAACCCCTGGATGAGGTGGTAAGCGGCCAGGTTGAACCTCAAATGAACAATCAATTGACTTACATTAACGTGGTCAAGAAGGTGAACGAATACGGCGGATACGTCCTGGCGAGCCCGTGGACCCCGCCCCCCGAGTGGAAGGTTAACGAGTCTGAAGCCGGAACCTCCCCCTCATATTTACTGCCCAAATATTACGGGGATTACGCGGAATACCTCGCCGCCTACGCCGCCGGCATGGCGAGCAGGGGCGCCCCGATTTACACCCTGTCCATCCAAAACGAACCGTCATGGCCCGCCTCCTACGCGGGATGCGAATGGTCCACGGCCCAACATCTGGCTTTCTTCAAAAGCCCCGCCGTTAAAGGATTCCTTAAAGACGTGCGCGGGTACGGCGGCGGGAAAAGGCTCGATTCCGTACTGGTCATGAGCGGCGAACCCCATCAGAACGTCACGTGGAACAATTCGGTTAAAAATGACGCGGAAGCAAACGCTGAGGTTGACATTTACGCCTACCATATTTACGGGAGCATGAACGGCCCCTACACCGACGTGCAGGCCGATAAGGACGGCATGAGAAAAGAAGTCTGGATGACCGAGCACAACATCAACTCGGGCAGCGGGCAGGAACTGCAGGACTACAGCTGGGATTACGTGTGGCTGGCGGCGGAAGAAATTGACCACGTCATCAGGGTAAACAGCACCAACGCCTTCGTGTGGTGGTACCTGAAGAGATACTACGCCATGGTCGGCGATAACGCGTGGGGAACCGTCGAGGGCGAAGTCATGCCGCGCGGCTGGGTCATGTCCCACTGGGCGAAATTCGCCACCGACACGGTGCGCGTGCCCGCCGTTGTCACGGGGCATCCCGATATAGGCAACGCGTCCGACGCGGCAAGCACCGGTAAAGGCGGCTCGGCTATGGTAAAAGCCTCGGCGTACCGCAGGAAGGCGGCCCCCGCCGGCTGGCCTGAAACCCAGGTTAAGAAGCAGGAAGATTCCGTCAGCCTCGTAATATTCAACCAGAAACTGAACGGCACCGCGCAGGACGTGAGGGTGACCCTTCCGGCGGATTTTGGCGCGGCGCAATATGTCTACGCCATTATTTCCGACAGCACGAACAGGCAGGCCCCCCATCTTATCACGCTGACCGCCAACGGGACGGCGGCTGATTTCAACCTGCCCGCGAACAGCATAGTGTCGCTTAAATTTACAAAATAAAAAACGGTTAAATAATCTGGCCGCGTAATCTTTGATTATGCGGTCAGATTTCCATAAAACAAACTAGAGGAGAAATAAATGGTAAAAAAATTAATTATGTTGGTGTTTGCCGTTTCCATTTTTAAAATAGGTATTTACGCCCAGACGCTGGAAGTTTCAGGCGAAATGAAGACCGGTTTATTCTGGGAAAAAGTTGAAACTCCGGGGAATGTTTATGAAAAAGCCAAAATTCATAATAACGACGATGCCGGACAAAATGAAGGGCGTTTCAGGATGAACATGCATCTGACGAAGGATATCATCGGCATGAAAGTCCGGTTTGAGCAGACGGCATGGTCAGCGACAGAGCCGAACAAGTGGATGTTCGCCCTTGCTTACGCGAAATTTTTTGACGAACAGCTGAGGGTGGTCGCCGGAAAACTCGGCGAATCCCCCTGGTCGGCCGGGGGCCCCGACATTTGGCAGGAACTGGACAACCAGCTCGGCGTGCGTACCGAAATAACGCCGAAGGCCGTTCCCGGCCTTAATGTCGGCTTCGTGTTGAACAACTGGAACAATTCCAATTACTTTCCGGATAAGAACACGCTTACCGACATTTTAATGGAATCGGTCTTTGGAATATCATATGTCAACGATTATTTCCTCCTACGTTTTTCCTATCGGCTGGACGGGGAATCCGACGTTTATGAAGTGCAGGAAGGCATGGAAATGATGTACAGGCTGGAAGAAAAGATTTTCAGACAAAAGGTTGACGGCCTTTCATTATGGGTTAACGGCTGGTGGAAGGGCATAGGCACGGAAAACGAGGACCCCGATCGCGTGACGAGGATTTACATTAACTGGCTGTACCTCCAATGGGCTCCCCAGGAATTTACCGCCCAACTGCGCGTCGGTTATCAGAAGGGGGTCAAGTTCGATGAATTAAAAACCAGGCTCAGTTTTTACTACAACATACTCGACTGGTTAAGCTTGGGCGCGGCCTTCAATTTCCAGATAAACGTCGGGGACGAGCAGGTTAAGGACGTCCCCTACAAATTGTGGAACGTGGAACCCCAGATAAGGATGACCTTCGCCCCAGGCACCTACGTGGCCCTCGTCTACCTGTTTGAGAACGAGCCCCTTTCTCAAAATACGAACAAACAGACGCAGAAACTCAACCTGCGCACCGTGTTCACTTTTTAACGGGAGGGAGACATGAGAAAAATGGCGTATGCGGCGGTTGCGTTAATAACGCTCGCCGTAATAAGTTGTGACGGCGGGAAAGACCCTGGTCCGGGCCCCCAGCCCGTCAAATATACCGTCACCTTTGACAAGAACAACACCGATCCGGGCGGTACCGACCCGAATCCGAAAACCAAGGAAGTGGAGGCGGACAAGTCCGGCGAGGCCAAGATTGGCGCGTTGCCTACCACCAACCCGTCAAGACCCAAATACGGTTTTAAGAATTATAATTTCGCGAAGGACGGGAGCGGCAATTTAGTCGGGGTAAATTCCGTAATTACCGGCAATACCGTCGTATACGCCCAGTGGGAATTCGCCCCCTTTGTAGATGCCGCTCCCGCAATGGAAGCCGCGTCCGGTAACGCGAGCGGCAGCACGCTTGACTCTGACGGTAACATTAAATTGTTTAAGGGCGACAGCTTTGACTATAAATTCCCCACCGCCGTATATGAGGCCGACGGCGTTACCCCCTCGTACGACTTCTATAAAGTTTTCTACACCCTCGCTGACAGAAATTGGGATAATAGCGGCCAGCAGGGCAGTGAGACCAGCGTGTTTATCAGGCAGTATAGAACCTCCACCCTGTATACGGGATGGTCCAACGCCAGCAATCTGATGCCCTGGCTGAGCAACAACAACAACCCCCTTATCCTTGAAATTAAGGGCGCGGGGACCACGGGAGGCTTCAGGATATACGGCAACTGCAACGGGGATATGACCTTCAGCGTTGATAGCGTTATCTTTTACAAGGCTCCCCGCCACACCGTCACCTTTAATTATAATTACACCGGCAAGACGACAATGGATGATCCGGAGCCAATAACAAACGTATGGGGTCCTTATGAGGGCCATCCCGGCTACAGTCTGGGCAATACAATCCCAACCGCTCCAGACAGAAGCACGGAGACTGATGCCGCAGGCAACCCCGCGCCCCAATACTTCCTCGGCTGGTTTGACGGAACCACGGAGTACACGGACACCACCCCGATAACCCAAAACATAACCCTAAAAGGAAAATGGACGACAACGGTGCCTGACAAGGTTGAAAAAATTACGGTTAACAACAACTCCGCCGTCCCCATTTACCGCTTTACAATAAGCGACGGATGGGGAAACGCGACAAAAGGCGTTTCAAAAATAACCTATAAGATATGGGTTAATGACAACGAAACCGCCAACCGCATGCATATCGTGGCCCCCCTTACGGGCATTGCGACCAACGGTTCCAAGATTCTAAGCAGCTGGGGTGACTACAGGCTGATAAACGTGGCCGGCAGTTCAAACGTCACCGCGATTCTCGCCAAAGGCAAGAACAAATCCGGCAACGCGGGCTCAACGGGCGAGTGGGTAACTTATGAATACGTCATAGGCCCCACGCTGGCCGTAGTGTCCGCCCCCGAATCAACCGCATTTAAAGCCGAGAATTATCCGTCCGCCGACACCACAAAAATCTATATCGGTCTTGGCCTGTCCAGCAACGCCAACACGGTGGTCTACTATATCAGGGATGTCGCGCTGATCCTGTCTGACGGCACAATAGTAGCAAATGACTCACTCGACATAACCGACAACGGTTCAAAACTGGGCGTCTTCTACTTCGCCGCCGCCGGCACGCACCCCGTAGTCACCCGCATAATTTCCAACTCCCCCGGCGAATAACCCGTTGCGAGAGAAAGAAATCAAACCCGCATCTTGGATGCGGGTTTTTTAATCCCTTCTCTTGCTCCATGGTTAAATTTCACCCTTGGCATTTTCACATGAGAATTTAAATTAAAAAAAGTCCTTTTAATTAGCCTGTCTGGTATAGTTACTCAAAAGAATATCCAATTTAGTTTTTATTTCTATAAGCAAATCATGATCAACCTTGTGTTCACTTTCGGTAACCCCAAGGCGTATTTCAAGCGTCCTTTGCTTGGTAACAGAAACTCCCCAAGCAACGGCAACACTTCCCACAAGAGTAACTACAGCTAAAATAACCTGTATATCCATAAATTACCTCTTATTTAAAATCCTATTACTAACCACTAAATTTGTCAAGTGGTTTCCCCT
>Ga0268262_10003025_pt1 | contig 18674 bp, 15 predicted proteins | sample TergutNc150P3_FD_190354 | JGI IMG/M metagenome (GOLD analysis project Ga0268262, IMG submission 190354) | Nasutitermes corniger P3 segment gut microbial community from laboratory colony in Florida, USA - Nc150 P3 (SPAdes) (version 2) | ecosystem: Host-associated > Arthropoda: Insects >...
ACGCAAAACCCAGTCGGGCTTGCGCCCTTTGTGGGTTTTGCTCCGCCACATTTTTTTGCGCCCGTAAAAACGCTGCGCGTTTTTCCTTATCGGACGCAAAAAAACGTCACTTACCGCCGGAACGTTATACGAAATATTGGCTAAATTGGTTGGAAATATATATTTTAAAATATATTATATTGACAACATATTATTAATAATGGATAATGGTTATAATATATTTTAGGAGTTATTTTTGAAAAAACTTTCAAAAAATTCAATTTATATAATTCTAAATTTAATTTATATTATTCCGGGAATATTTTATGTATTTTTGTATTCTAATTCATTTTGGGGTATCATTGAATTTTCAATACCTAATTTGCCGGGAATATTAAGTAATATTCTTGCCATAATAATTATTGGACCTTTTTTCTTATTTTATTTCATGAGTTTAACTTTTACAATATTAATACATCCATTAATTCAAATAATAATATTTTTACTTGTTAGGAAGAATAAAAGTATTTCAAAAAAATATATTATTATTGTATTTATTTTATCATTGATAATTGCTTTTATTCCTTTATACTTAATATGGGTGAAAAGACATATATTAACAGCATAAAAAAAATAATATATGCCGGTACTTCGCATAACGAAGTTAATGAAAAGTTTGTTGGAAATTAAAAAAGTTATTTTGAATATTATTGACATATTAAAAATATTTTGTTGACAAAAGTATTTTTTGTATATATAATAATAGCAAAATTATTTTTGGAGGAAATAAAATGCAATACACGGTAGTAAGGTATAATTTTTATGATGAAAAAGAAATTAAAAATTATTCAGAATTTATAAAAAAAATAAATGAATTATTAAGTAACGGATGGGAACCTATTGGTGGAATAAGCTTTGCTCAAATGCCCACGGGACATACTTATTATGCACAGGCATTAATAAAAAAATAATTATAATAAAATATAAATATAAAATAGGCAAACTTGCACATTATGAAATATCACTAAAATATTGCATTTTTTATATAAATGTTGTATATTAAATTTAGAGGTAATTATGAAATTGGCTATAAATACACTTTTCTTTTTACCATTTCTAATGATACTGTTATCTTGCCCTGTTGAACAAAAAAATGTTGCCAAATTGTACTATAAAAGCGCTTTTCTTGGTGCAGACTCCTTTCAATTGAAAGGCGCAATTTATAATAGAAATGGAAATCCAATCACAGGTAATAAAATTATTGCAAAAATTTATCGATATGAATTAAACGATTGGAATATCGAAGGAACATTAGATGGCGGTCAATTTACTATTAATATAAATAAAACTGATGGAAATGGCAATTCATTGCCAATTAATAAAGATGATAATGATTATCGTTATGATACCGTATGGGAATTCTTCACATCTTACTTTTCTGTTCCTGGTAATTATTCGGAGGAAAAAAGATCTAAAAAAATGTACGGTCTAAACATATTTCTTAATGAAGATAAATATGAAAACAGACTCTATGAATTTATTGATGACAAACCAACAAAATATTTTGATTATTCTATTGATTACGTTTATATTCCGGAACCTGTTGAGATTTCTGGAATATATTGTTTTGAGGACGAATTCTGGGAATATTATTATTCATTTGATTGTGATTTTTCTAAACCTGGTTGGTATAAAATATTTAATGACTTTAAACCAATTGGTAATGATCAATCATATACGTCAAGTGTGAATACTAAGTATTATAAAGATTGATATTATTAAAAAAATGGCCAATTTGTCATATATTGAAGCAATCAATAAGCGGCAGCATTCAATTTCATTGTATCATTGGGTAAAGCAAAATCCCAAAAAGCGTATTTCAGAAATGTATGACAATAAAACGCCTTTTGCCCTGTTAAAACGCGCCGATAGATTTCAAAACTGGTTTGGAAAATATCCGGGAGACGGCGTGTTGTTTTTTCACGATGATTTACTAAGTCCTTTGTCTGAAGTATTCCCCAGATATAATTACAATAATCACCCGGATGAATACAATAAATTTTTTAATTATCTTTATAGTTTTAAATCCTGTTTTACCGTTAAATCACGCGGAGCTCTCGCCGTATTCCTTCTTGAGTGTCCGCATTTAGCGGTGCCTTTGTATAAGTACCGTAAAAATTTCGACCCAACTGCTTTTACAAATTTAATAGAAAGAATCAGCGGCTGCAGATCATTTAATGAATATTTTCGGGATGACGCGGGAAAACATATAACTCAATTTATTTGGGAAGCCATACTTTTACATAAGGTTACTTTGAATGTTTGTGATAATAATATATTTATGCATTTGTATTATGCGTATACTTATACGGCTATTCAGCGTTTTTTCTTTTTATCAAACACAAGAGCCGCATTAAAAGAGCATATCACTAATGCTTATAATAAATATAAAGAAACCAGCTTGTTACTGAATAATTGGCATGAAGACGTTATTAGGCTGTATTCAAACGCCAATCGTATGATTCCGCAGATGTCTTCGATTAAAGCAATGGAACGGTTTCACGACTTAAAATCAGATGAAATTCTTGAACAACAGAGGGCGTTTGAGACTTATCAGCATACATGGGATACTCTTTCCGCCGCAATCAGGGAAGTTTCACCCGAATGGTATTTACCGGAATATACCCTAGACATTCGACTTCGCGGTCAACAGCATCATAATTGTGTTGGAAGTTATGTTGAACGTCATTATAAGCCTGTAGAAAATAATTTTAAAATGCTGTTATTATTTACCGATTTTTGTGAAGCTGAAGTGCATTTATTTTTTGGGGAAGTTATCGTAGACGGCAAGGCATTTTTAGGTTGTATCGATGCAAAGATACAACAGGCAAAAACCGCCTATAATAAGGATATTTCAAAGGAAGATTTTTCGGAATTAAAGGAAATTATCAAAGTTTTTTTTAAGCTGCCTGCGGAGAATTTTAATCCTGTCAGCAGAAATACTGTTATTGCATAATGTTTGTAAATATTTAGTTGTTACAGAGTAGTAGTGTCGTTATGTAAAATATCTACGCTAGATATGGGGTGAGTAACGCAACAGTGCCCACACTTGTAAATATAGCCGGATATCCAAACTATCACAAACAATGACACCGTACCCAATGCCCAGCCGAAACCTCCCGAAGTTCCGGTAAAACTTCGGCGCATTGGGACATTGACTGCGGGCAGCGCGGAGCAAAGGGGCAGCCTTTAATAACTGACTGAGGATTCGGCGTTTCTCCGATAATTGCCGATGCCGTCTTTTCTTTGACAGAGTCCTTAAAAACATCAAGCCTCGGCGCGCTTGCCCTGAGGGAACGGGTATAGGGATGAAGGGCGTTATTTGACAATTCAACTGCGGAGACAAGTTCCATTATTTTGCCAAGATACATAACCGCAACCCTATCGCAGAAGTATTCCACAACGGTCATGTCATGAGAAATAAAAACCATCGCCATTGAACGACTAGCGCGAAGATCGTCAAGCAGATTGAGAAGCTGGGCTTGAACTGACACGTCAAGGGCGGACAGAGGTTCATCGGCGATAAGCAGGGAAGGTTCCCCGATGATAGCCCTTGCGATGGCAAGGCGTTGAAGTTGTCCGCCTGAAAGTTCCCGCGGCCAGCGGTTAAGCATGTCGCCGGATAAGCCAATATCACTTAACAGCCGATCGATTTTTTCGCGGCTTTCGGGAACACTCATGCCATAAAAACGGCATACTTCCATGAGGGCTCCGCCGATACTAATCTTTGCGTTAAAAGAAGAAAAAGGATTCTGAAAAACCATCTGCATCGCTCTGCGTTTGAGGCGTAAAGCGTTCCGGCTAAGACCGGTGATTTCTTCGCCGCCGAAAAACACATGACCCGCATCCGGTTCAATCAGGCGGAGAATAAGCCGTCCCAGCGTAGACTTACCGCAGCCTGATTCTCCTACAATACCCAGGATTTCATTCTCCTGTACCCGCAGGGATACTCCGTCTACAGCCCGAATCCGCCGTCCGTTGCTCAACTCAAAAAATTTCTTTAAGTCTCTGACTTCTAACATGATGCGTCTCCCGGGTGATGGCAGCACACCGATCTTCCCTCGCCGAGATCAGTAACAGCGGGCATTCGGGCGCAGAGGTTGTCTGCTCTTGGGCAGCGCGGGACAAATGGACACCCATTAAGAGGAGCGTAGAGTCTTGGCGGGGAGCCTGAAATTACCGGAAGTTTTTCCCGACGGTTCCCGGCGGTATTTGATCGGGGTATGCAGTTGATCAGCGCGTGTGTGTAAGGATGGGCGGCGGATTTAATAAGGCTTCTTGCCGGGGCTGTCTCGACAATGCGCCCCGCGTACATTACCGACGCCCTGTCGCAGTTTTCCGTAACCAGGGCGAAGTTGTGCGTAATAAGCAGTACCGTAAGGGAAAGTTCCTTTTGCAAACTTTTAAGAAGATCCAAAACCTGCGCCTGAATGGTAAGGTCAAGGGCGGTAGTCGGTTCATCGGCGATAAGCAATTCAGGGTTACAGCTTATTGCCTGGGCGATCATTACACGTTGCTGCATTCCGCCGGAAAGCTCAAAAGGGTACTGTCGGCTTGTATCGGGATGAAGCCCTACTTTTTCCAAAAGAAAAGCGGTGCGGTGGCGCAGTTTTTCCCGATCTAAATCCAAATGATTTGTCATGGCTTCCTCAACCTGACTCCCGACAGTCTCAAGTGGTGAAAGGGAATTAAGTGGGTCTTGGAAAATCATGGAAATACGTTTCCCCCTGATAAAACGCATTTCCCTTTCCGGCAGAGACAAAAGATTTTTTCCGTCAAACTTGATAACCCCCCTCATACGGGTATGTTTTTTATCAATAAGACCAAGAATGGCGCGGGATGTAACACTCTTCCCACAGCCCGACTCTCCGACAAGACCGTGAATTTCTCCGCGCTTTAATTGCAGGTTCACCCCGCTTAAAGCGTAAACGATCCCTTCAATGGTAAGGAAATCGCAGGAAAGGTTTTCTATCGAGAGACAATCAGTTTCCATTGACTTCACTCCCGATTATGCCTTTGCGTTTTTCAATTTTTTCAAAAGAAGGAAGAACCCTCCCCTGTGGATCGAGATACTGTGTTATGCAGTCGCTGAAAATGTTCAGGCTTATTACCGTAACAACAATGGCGGCTCCGGGAGCGAGGGCAAGGAGCGGACTGATGAGCAAAAAATTTCTTCCTTCCTGTAACATGGCTCCCCAGTCAGCCGTGGGGGGGCTTACACCAAGACCGATAAAACTTAACGCGGCAAGATCGAGAATCGCGTAAGCAAGATCGAGGGTAAGTTGTACCAGCATGGTATAAACGCAGTTTGGCAGAATGTGGCGGAACAAAATATACGGTCGGGAAAAGCCAATCGACTCCGCGGCTTCCACATAGGTTTTATTTTTTTCAACCAAGGTTAGCGATCTGATCAGGCGGGTAATCATCGGCACATAAATGATTCCCAGCGCCGCCACCGCGCTTGTTATTCCCCGTCCCATAGCGGTTACAAAAAGAAACGCGAGGAGCAGTGAAGGGAAGGACAACAACACATCACAACAGCGGCACACGACGGAATCGAATTTTCCGCCGTAAAACCCCGAGAATAGCCCCAGCGGCGCGCCTATGATTACTGAAAGAATTACCACACCCAGGGCGGAAATCAAGGTTACCCTGCCGCCGTATAGAAGCCGTGAAAAAAGATCTCTGCCCATCTTATCCGCCCCCAGCAAATGTTCCGCAGACGGCGGCGCGAGGGAAGAGGACAGATCCTGCTCAGACTCGCCGTAGGGAGCTAAAACAGGAGCAAGTACGCAGCACAGGATAATTAGGAAAAGGAGAATACCTGAAACTATGAATGGCGGCGTAAAAAAAGTTCCTTCGGTTTTTTTTGCGCTGTTTGAAAAAAGTTTTTTAGGGAGCAAGGATATATGTTTGTTCATAACCGCTCCTTAAGTTTTACCTGTGTTTCCAGAAGCCCGAATTCTTGGATCAATGATAAAGTAGACCATATCCACTATCAAATTGAGAATGAGAAACAGCGCAACGAGAAACAGCATTATGCTCTGTACAACAGGATAGTCCGACGCTTGAATTCCCTCAATCAACAAAGCGCCTATTCCGCCAAGAGCAAAAACATTTTCCACCAGTACCGCTCCAATAACCATTGCGCCGATTTGCACACCGCCGACTGTGATAACAGGAATCAAAGTATTTTTAAAACAATGGGTCATCACGATACGGCGAAAAGGCGTTCCTTTGGCGGAAAGAGCCAGGGCATAATTGGATTTGAATTCCACAATCATGCGGTCGCGGATTATGCGGCCTATGAGGGCGACCAAATTAAGGCTTAGGGCAAAAGCGGGAAGGCATAAATAATAGAGATTTTCCGTAAAACTGCCTCCGGCTCCAAACGCCGGAAACCACCTGAGCTTAAAAACAAAGATCAACATCAATATAATAGCGTTAAGAAAAACAGGCGAGGAAACGCAAAAGATCATAAATGCCGAAATAACACGGTCAACTGCCGTGTGTCTTTTAACGGCGCTTAAAACGCCCGCCGGAACAGCCAGAAGAATAGCGAACAAGGCGCTCATCAAAACAAGTTGAATTGTAACAGGAAGCCTTGCCGCAAGGAGGGCGCCTACGGGCTGCCGGTGCCTGAAACTGTCCCCCAGGTTTCCCTTTAGCGCATTGCTAATCCAGATAAAGTATTGCTGGGGAAGGCTTTTGTCCAAATGGTACTGGGCAGTCAGGGACGCCCGCGTTTCTTCGCTGATTCTCCGACCGCTCGTAATGGAGCCGATTGGGTCTGAAGGCGTAAGGCGGATAAGAAAAAAGATCACTACCGATACCACAAGAAGTACCGGTATAAGAAAGAGGAGCCGTTTCAGAATATACCGAACCGCGAAATGCACTTTAAACCTATTATGACTATACCTTAAATAGATGAAAATTGTAAGTGTTTTACGCGGTTGCCGGTGTTAAGGGCGGGCCATACGACCCGCCCAGCGTTTGCTACGGTGACGGCGCCGTCGGGGACGCGTTAAACCCGATCTGGTACGTGCCTTTGTCTACGGCAGGCCGTACCTGTATATAGTACACCTGCCCGCTCGTTACATTTATGGAAATGTATGTGTTGCTAGGTAAGATCGCCATGTTTCCTACTTTAACTCCGCTTGAGTCATACACCTGCATATACACACCGTATATAGAACTGATCGTGCCGGCTTTGAAAAGAATGTACTGCGTGTTTACGGTCGCGGTGAAGTTGAACCACTGCTTGCCTTCCAATGCGTTAAAATTACCGTTAGCCCAGGTATTCACTGTAAGCGGTGTCACGTTGCTGGTAGGCAATGTTATGCCGGGAGCCGTCGGGGATTTATTGAACGCAATCTGGTATGTGCCGGTGTTGACGTTAGGCCATACCCTTATATAGTACGTCTGCCCTTGCGTTACACTTAAGGAAATGAAACTGTCATCGCCAGTGCCGTGTAAAAGTGAATCGGTTACAACCGAAGTGCCGCTTGAGTCATATACCTGAACATTCATGCCCGCTGTAGTAAATAGCGTGCCGAAAGCGGCGTGTATATACTGCGTGTCCGCAGTCGCGGTGAACTTGAACCACTGAACGCTGCTAGATGAGGCAAGAGTGCCGTTAGCCCAGGTATTTTCGGTAAGCGTGTTCGCGCTGGAAGGCAGCGTTACCGTTACGGAAGGCACCGTCAAAGATTTGTTAAATGCAATATTGTATGTGCCGGTGAAAGAAGAATCGTAGAGCTGTACCTTTATATAGTATACCTGCCCCAGCGTTACACTTCTTGAGATGTATTTGGTTCTAAAATTTAAAACTGTCTCACTTTCAACCGCAACGATGCTTGAGTCATACACCTGAACTTTCAGACCCATTGTAGGACTCAGTGTGCCGAAACTGGCGTGTATGTACTGTGTATCGGCTGTTGCGGTGAACTTGAACCACTGCTCGCCGATTGATGAGGTAAGGTTGCCGCCTTTCCATATATTCTCAGTAAGCGTGATCGTGGTGGAAGACAACGAAGGAGCCGTCGAGGAGTTGTTGAACGTAATCTGGTATGTGCCGGTGTAAGAAGAAAGGTAGAGTCGTACCTTTATATAATATTCCTGTCCGGACGTTACAGGTCTGGAAATGTATTTGGTAATGCTCCATAAATTTGTCTCGCTTCCAACCGTGGCGCCGCTTGAGTCATACACCTGAACATTCATACCCATCGTAGAATTCAACGTGCCAAAACCGGCGTGTATGTACTGCGGGTCTGCGCTTGCGGTGAACTTGAACCACTGCTCGCCGCTCGATGAGGTAAGATTACCGTCAGTCCATATATTCTCTGTAAGCGGTGTCGCGTCGGAGGGCAGTGTTACCGTTTCAGTAGGCGCCGTCGAGGACTTGTTGAACGCAATCTGGTATGTGCCGTTGCCGTAGGTAGTAGAACTGTAGCGCCGTACCTTTATATAGTACTCCTCCCCTGGCGTTACACTTCTGGAAGCATATCTGTCAGCGCTGGTGGCGGATCCCTTTAAATTTGTCTCGCCTCCAATCGCAGTACCATTTGAGTCATACACCTGAATGTGATAACCAAATGTAGTACTCATCGTACCGAAACCGGCGTGTATGTACTGCGTATCGGCTGTCGCGGTGAACTTGAACCACTGCTCGCCAATTGTTGAGGTAAGATTACCGTCAGACCATTTGCCTTCGATCAGTTCAATTGCGTTTTCGGGTGAAGAACTGCCGGTTTGTAAGGTATACGACGCCGTCATTATGCCGCTGTCGTTCATGCCTTCTTTAACGGCAATAGCCTTAACGGTTACGGGCGGGGTAACCGCGAATGGGATTGTGTATTTAGTACTGCCCTCGCCGTTTTTCGCGGGGGCATTGCCGTTGGTCGTGTACCAGATTTCCGCGCCTTCGGTTGTACTCGTAAGAGTTAAGTTTTCGCCGCTTGGAACCGCTCCTGCCGCAGGGTTTGCCTTCGGCGTTGCCACGGTCTCTTTGCCTGTTTCTGTTTCTGTTCCTGTTCCTCCTCCTCCGCCGTCCGGTGTCGGGCAGCCTGTCAGTGACAGGATGGCGAATCCGATTGTCGCTATTACGGCAAAATAGATGAATTTGCGCGTGTTTTTCATGATAGCTTCTCCTTAGTAAAGAATGAAGAGATAAAAAAAAACAAGAGATACGTGCAAATATTCTTTATGAATATTTACAGTACAAACCCCTTGTTTTGATTGTGCAGGCTATTCGACCCACTTAGGTATATTATTCTGTTTTTGGGTATTTGTCAAGCATAAATAGCGTCTGTCCCACGACAAATGCATGAATGAATTTTTTACCACGAACCAACACTAACCAACACGAACAACGACAAGATTTGGAGTAAAAGTTCGTGTTTTTCGTGGTAGAAATTTTTCTTTTTGGACAGCCCCACCCGTAAACCGCTACAAAAAATATTCAGGCTCTCTGAACCGCGAAAAATAATAGGGCGATTCTTGTAATATTTCAATAAAAATATTTGTAATGTCAGGATCGAATTGTATACCTTTATTCTGTTCAAGTTCGGATAGCGCCGTCCTGAAAGAAAGCGCTTTTTTCCTGTATGGTCTGCTTGATGTCATCGCGTCAAAGGTATCGGCAATGGCTATTATTCTCGCATGCAGGGGAATCGCCGCGCCTTTAATGCCTTCCGGGTATCCTTCGCCGTCAAATCGTTCATGGTGATGATATACCGCCGGCACTAAATTTTTAAAAGACTTTATGTATTTAAGGATGGAGGCGCCTGTTTCGGGATGTGATTTAATTATTGTATATTCCTCATCGGTTAGCTTTGCCTGCTTTTTAAGAACCATGTCAGGTATTCCTATTTTCCCGATGTCATGCAATAACGCCGACCTTTTAAGATCTTCAATATCCTGTTTGTCTAATTTCATGCGCTGCCCGATACTTTTGGAATATTCCATAACCCGGCGCGAATGTCCGGCAGTATACTCGTCCCTGGCCTCCAACGCTTCGGAAAAAGCCATGATCGTTTCAAAATGCGTTTTTTCCAGCAGTTCTGCAATATCAAGCGGCTGTTCATCTCCTGAATGAGATTTTTTATTAGAGTTGTTTCTTTTGTTGTATGTGCGTCCCATGTTTTCTCCCTTAATTCCTATTAAATACGTATGAATACTATGTTATATATTAAAGAATGTCAAGTGCCGATTGAAAAAATTTTCGATGGAACACAGAGGCATAATTATGTTGCTTTTTTCATTTATTTCTATATTGTGCTCTAAATCTTTTCAGCCGTAGCGCGTTGGTCAGTACCGACACAGAACTCAAACTCATGGCGGCGGCTGCGAAAACCGGGTTTAAAAGCGGTCCTCCAAATAGATACAGAATTCCGGCGGCAATGGGGATACCCAGCACATTGTAGCCGAATGCCCAAAACAGGTTTTGTTTGATGTTGCGGATCGTCCGCTTGCTCAGGTTGATAGCCGTTGGAACATCGCTTAGATCGGAACGCATAAGCACAATATCGGCTGACTCAATCGCCACATCCGTCCCGCTTCCTATGGCGATACCGATGTCCGCCTGCGCCAATGCCGGAGCGTCATTAATCCCATCCCCCACAAATGCAACAAAACGCTTCTGGCGTTTTGTTGCTTGGGAGAACAGCTTGCGCTGTTCTCCAGGCTGAGTTTCCAAAATTAAGTCCTGCAATTTCTTCACTTCGGCTGATTTGTCCTGAGGCAGAACCTCCGCAAGTACGCAATCGATCCCCACTTGTTTGGCGATGGCGTTTGCCGTTTTTTTATTGTCCCCGGTAATCATGGCGGTTTCGATTCCCATTTTATGGAGCCGTTCAATCGCCGCTTTGCTGGAAGGTTTCAATACGTCCGCCACGGCAATAATTCCCGCAGCCTTGCCGTCAAGAGCAACATACATCGGCGTTTTTCCCTCGCTTGCAAGACGATCACAGGCGGGCTCAAGTTCGGTAAGGGAAATGTTTTTTTCGTCCATGAGTTTTCGGTTTCCTATGAGGAGGGAAGTGGGTAGTGGGTAGTGGGTAGTATATTGTAGGGAAAGTGTCTCATTAGTGGGTAGGGTGATTTTTGCTTCTATGCCTCTTCCCGGAATGGCTTTGAAATCTGTTACGGGTGGTAACACTAGACCGCGTTTTTCCGCTTCGCGGACAATTGCGGAAGCAAGCGGGTGTTCAGAATTCTTTTCAACTGCGGCGGCAAGTTGAAGAAGAAGATTTATTTTCTTCTCTTGTTCCACGCTATCTACTATCCACTCTCCACTAACCACTATCTCCGTAACTTCCGGCTTGCCTTCGGTAATTGTTCCCGTCTTGTCAAACACAGTTGTTTGAATCTTGTGAGCCGTTTCCAATGCTTCGCCGCCTTTTATCAAAATGCCGTTTTCCGCACCTTTGCCGGTTGCCACCATGATTGCCGTGGGCGTGGCAAGACCGAGGGCGCAGGGGCAGGCGATGACCAGCACGGAAATAAAAATCGTAAGGGCGAATTCTGTTACTGACTTTCCGGCAGGCAGATTGACAATGCCTGCTGAGGCTGCCGCGAACCACGCGATACCTGCGATAAGCGCAATGGCGCAGACGACCGGCACAAAGTAACCGGAGACAATATCCGCCATTTGCGCGATTGGCGCTTTTGAACCTTGAGCGTCTTCAACCAGTTTGATGATCTGCGCCAGCGCTGTCTCGTTCCCAACTTTTTCCGCTCTAAAGCAAAAGCGTCCGTTACTGTTAATAGTCGCCCCATAAACCGGATCGCCCGCTTTTTTGTCAACGGGCATACTCTCCCCGGTGAGCATGGACTCGTCTACAGCGCTTTGCCCTTCTGTTACAGTCCCGTCCACGGGAATTTTCGCGCCGGGTTTTACCACGATAATGTCGCCTAGCACTACTTCGTCAATGGGGATTTCCTTTTCTTCCTTATTAACAATAATAATAGCCGTCTTTGGAGACAGCCCCATGAGTTTTTTTATCGCCTCGCTAGTTCTGCCTTTGGATACCGCTTCAAGGGATTTTCCCAGAAGAATCAGGGCGATAATCACTCCGGCGGTTTCAAAGTAAAGGGATTCCACTGCGTGATGATTTCCCGAGGCAATCTGAGACAAATTGTAAACGCTGTAAACTACCGCCGCCGTGGTTCCAATCGCGATAAGCGAATCCATGTTGGGACTGCGGCGCAGAAGATTTTTAAAACCTACGGTATAAAACCTATTGCCTGCGATTATAATAGGGATGACCAGCGCAAGCTGCACGATGGCGTAAGTAAGAGCGGAGGTCATGGGGGCGAGAGCTTTGGGGAAGGGCAGGGTAACCCACTTAATCATGGGGGCCATGGCGATATAGAGCAGTGGAAGCGCCAACGCGGCGGCAATTATAAATTTTGTCCACAGGAGTTTAATTTCTTTTTCTTTGCGGAGTTTGTCTTCGTCTAACGCATTTTTAGAAGTTTCAATAACTTCATATCCGGCATTGACGATCGCTTCTTTGATTGCCGAAAGGCGCAGGGTTTGCGGGTTAAAAGCAACCGTCGCCTTTTCTGTGGCAAGGTTTACCGAGGCGTTTTCAACGCCTTCAAGTTTTCGCAGCGCCTTTTCAACGCGGGCGGAACAGGCGGCGCAGTGCATACCGCCGACGGATAATGTTTCAGTTAACATATAATTTCCTTATAATTAATAATCTTCATTTTCAAAATACGCCTGCGGATAGACAAGCGTTTCAAATTTCGCCGCCTCCGCTTTTACCGCCTCAACATTTACGCGGGTAATGTCGTTTACCACTTTCACATAACCGAAAAAATTATTATCCATTGTGTAGAATTCAAAATCCTCATCCGGGATAAACCGAATCGTGTTTTCATCCTGCTCCGTCTCAATTATGGCGTAATAAAACGGAAAGACAATGCCGCTGTTGCCCGGATTAAGTGAATCAATGCTGATTGTCCACAGCGTGGGAATTTGTTTTTGCATAACGATAACCGCCGGTTCAAAGCCTTTATTGCCAAGGCGTATTGTGACCGTCTGCATTCTGTTGGCAATTTGCGCGATGGCGACCGTATCTGTGGGTATACGCACTCCCGCCGGTTTTGGAGTTATATCCGGCAGGCGTATATCTGCGGCGCTTTCTCCCTCGGCGAGTACGGTAATGGTGCTTTTTATCATCGCCATCCAGCATGTATAACGGAACTTGCCCGCTTTTGCGGGGGTAAACTCAATCACATTGTCGCCCTGTTTAAAGGTGTGCTGTATGCCGTATTCGCGGATGATCATGCGGTTGTTGCAGCCGTTTATACTGCCCGGAGGAGCGTTGATGATCCAGCGCACTGGAACGCCCTGTTGTACGGTTATCGCGGGATAGCGGCCTGGCAATAGTGTTGAATTGATAATTTGCACGCCGTCTTGAACAGCCGGAGCAGGCGAATTATTTTCGGAATAAGGTCTGAATGAAGCCGTCCGTTCAATCGGAGTGGGAAATCCTGAAAGACTCCAGCCATTGGAGAACATGATAAGTCCCAGCGCGGCGACAAGGATCGCTCCTATTTGCATAACGCGGCGGGAGAATGCGCGTCCCTTTACTCCGCTTAAAGCGGAGCTTGCCGCGCCCAATGCGAACATCAGCGGAATTGTTCCGATGCAGAACAGAAACATTGAAATGCCGCCACGAATGGGGCTTCCTGTAGAAAGAGCGTAAACCTGCATAGCCTGTAAAGGCCCGCATGGCATAAATCCGTTCAGAAAACCGATAACAAACGGCCCGCGTCCTGCTTTTTGTTTGTCAGTTTTTTTTACGAATAACGAATCAAAACTCTTTTGAAGTTTAGCGGGCATTTGCGGAATAAGACGCCTTAGAGCCGGAAACAGCCCCAGCATATTTAACCCCATGATCACCATGAAGACACCTGCAATGATCTGCACCGCCCCCTGAAAATGTCCTGTTAAAGTAATCACCGAGCCTAAAGCGCCAACCAAAACTCCCACCGCCGTATAAGAAACAAGCCGTCCGCCGTTGTAGAGAATACTTGGCAGAAGTAAAGAATAAATTCTATCTTTCTTCGTTCTATCTTCTCTAATTGTTGATTGCTCATTGTTAATTGCTAATTTATTCTCTTTTTCCTCTTTCTTTAAAGTTTGTGAAAGATTTATCCCCCCGCACATTGCAATACAGTGAACGCTGGTAAGAAGACCGATAATAAGCAGCATCCCGTAATTCATTCCTTCCTGCGCAAGCGGGAAAGCGGCGGCAAGTTTGCTGACACCAAACGCGCGTATCAGCATGAACAGCGCGAGGATAATTATAAGAGTCCCAACAATTTGCGGGATTGATTTATTCTTTAGAGCTTGATTTTTACCGCTGTCTTTCAGCGTCTTGTAACCAAGATTTTCAATTACCGCAGAAATTTTATCAAAGCCGATTATCGCCTCATTATAGGTAACAGCCGCGCGTCCGGTACGGTAATTTACCGCCGCTTTTTTAACGCCTGCCGTGTTTTTCAGTTCTTTTTCAATAATGTTTTGGCAATTTACGCAGAACATTCCGTCAATGAGGAATGAGCGTTTTTGCAAATTTTGTTTTTCCGTTGTTTCCATATACTCTACTTATCACCGCCCGGCGGCGGCAGATCATTGCCGTCAAAAGGAGCAAGGGCGATGTCAATGTCTTTGACTATACCGCTGTCTATTTTTCCCGCATCAACCATTTCATAGAGTATTTTCATCGTATCCGCGTGATTGCGTTTGGGGTGGTAGGGTCTTTCTTCGCTTATCGCCTGATATAAGTCCAGACAGGCTAACAGGCGGGAATTAAAGTCCAGTTCGGGAGCTTTTTTCCCAAAGGGGTAACCGCTGTCGTCCAGTTTTTCATGATGATTGGACGCCCATTTGCAAATAGTCTCGAATCCTTCAACTTCGTTAAGTAGTTCCCATGTTAAATGAACATGTTCTCTGATAATTTTAAATTCTTCATCGGTAAGTTTACCCGGTTTTTCCAGAATGTCAGTGGGGATGGCCAATTTACCGAGATCATGCAAAGATGCCGCAAGATACAACTGCGCGTGTTCTTCAGGTTTATATTGGTAGTACTTCCCCATTAACCACGCCCTATTGGCAATCTGAGTTGAATGTTTCTCCGTAAAAGCGGACTTGTAGTCAATGATCCTGGCAATAAAACGGGACAGGCCAAAAATTGTTTCCGTTTGAACATCGACAGTCCAGGGAAACAAAACCTGTAACGCGGTTTGCTTAATGACATCATCTTTAAGGGACAAAAGCGTAGGCATGTCGAGAATTTCCAGCATTAGTTCCGCAGCTTTTTTACTGTAGCGTTTTCCGCTTTCCTGAGTTATTACATTTCGGATAACGGGTAATTTATCGGGTTCCAGTCTCTGAAAATGATAGGTAACGTCAAGAGAATCGGCAATGGCGATAAGTTCCGCTTCAAGGGGACCTTCCCCTTCCCGTATGCCGAACGGCCCGGTACCATTGGCGCGTTCATGGTGATACAGAACAAAATCTTTTACATTTGTTTCAAAACAGAGATCATCCACATTCCGCTGGCCAATTTCGCAGTGCTTTTTCATTGCCATGTCATGGGTTCCGTCTTTTCGCTCGGAAAGAATATATTCGGTAAGGGCGCTGTCATGAAGCAGGGCGCAAATTGCAATGGCGGTGATTTCCTGCGGGGTTTTTCCCAGAACCGCTCCCATTTTGGCGCAAAGAACGGCAATCCGTTTACCGTGATTGGGACTTGCCCCCAAATAGGTTCCTTCCACAATATCCAAAGCGGTGGCTATTGATTTGATTAGCGAATCCATCCGTACCGTAACCATAATTATCCTCCTTATACCATAGGTTTACTATGTTTTCAAGTATCTGCGGATACAATATCCGATTAAAAAGAAACTTAATTTATATAGGCTTTATAAATTCCGAATCTTCAAAATCATTAAATGTATATCTGTTGCGTCCGTTCTTTTTTGATTCATATAACGCTTTATCGGCGCATTTTATATAATCGCTTCCGTTATGAAAATGTTTAACGATGGCGCTCGTAACGCCGATAGAAACCGTGACATAGTTTGCCGCGTCACTCGCTTTATGAGGGATATTACACTCGCGCATTTTTTCCAGTATTTTTTCCGCAACCACTTTAGCGCCGTTCATGCCTGTATTTGGCAGGACAATGACAAACTCTTCTCCGCCGTACCGCGCGATAAAATCGTCTTCTCTTGTTATGCACTGTGAAAGGGCGGACGCGGCTGCTCTAAGGCAGTTGTCGCCGGCGTCGTGTCCGTAAGTATCGTTGTATTTTTTAAAATAATCTATGTCCATCATTAACAGGCTGATATTGGCGGTGTTACGCGAAAGATGTCTGATTATTTTTTTCAGGTGTCCATCCAGATACCGCCTGTTGTAAACGCCTGTAAGCTGATCAATTATGGTCATATTAAGGAATTCGCCCAAAGTTCCGATTTCATCAAATTGTTGATTTTCTTTACAAGGCCTTAATTCCCAGTCGCATAATGTTTGATTTACTGTTTTTACCATATGGTTGAGCGGCTCCAACATTCCAATAATAAATACATTGAATACCACAAAGACGGAAAAAATAACCATCATCATTATGCCGAAAAGAGCCGTCATGCCGGTTTGCAGGGAGTCTCCTACAGAAAATGAATGTACGGCGATTACATACCAATTTAATGCCGGAATTGAACCGATAGCGGCTATTTGCCTTTTATCTTTTATCAAGGAATATTTTATTTCATCGTTTTTTATTTCTTTTGTCATGGCAAGGATCTTCCAGCCGGTTTGGCCAAGAGCTTCAGTTACATTTACTTTTTTTTGAATAAGGTCAATATCATTTGCTCCGGTTATTTCCCCGGCGGCGTTAACCAAATACAATTCAGCGTTTCCCTGGTAGTTTTGATATACGGTATTTATAAATTCAGACAAATTTACGCCGGTTCCCAAAATGCCTATAGGTCTTCGATAATCGTCATAGACCGGCGCATTAATCCAGATATCCATTGAATTAAGGTCCGGGTTATAATTAATATTGATATTGTATTTTTTTGTATTATTAAGAGTCAATAAATACCAGTAGTTATCCGGATCATTCGCGTCAATATTATATTTATAGGCATCATTAACAAAAAGTTTTTTATCTTTATTATTTACCCAATATATCGAGTGGCCTGCAAAAGCCCTGCGGTATCCGGATATTTCTTCAAAGGCAAATTTTTGCAATTCATCGTTCTCAGGGTTAAGAAAATGCCGTTTTATCATTGGCGAATCCGCCATTTTCAGAATAATGGCAATTTCGGCGTTTACGGACGCTTCAAGTTTAAGCCGTTCAATTTCAATTATCTGTATTAATTCATTTCCGGCGCTTTTAATCCGTATCCTTTCTATTAAAGCGATATATGCCGCGCTTCCAATTACGAATAAAAATAGAAATAAAACCGAAGAAAAAACAATAAATCTGCGCCTCATGGAAGTCTGGTGCTTGTGGGAAACCGGTATTGAAAATACGTTATTAAACGACATAATATAAATTTATTAATAACCGGTCAAAGTAATAAGTGGAGAATTAATAATCATGCTATTTTATTATTAATTTAAAAAATATTAAAATGTATAAAATTATCCATAATATACGGCGTTCTGTGACGTCTTGACAGGCGGCGGTAAGAAGTTTATCCTGAAACCAGTGGAGGAAACATGCCCGATAGAATAATTGCAAATGAACCCTGGATAAGTATGTTAAATCATAATATTCTTATTGTCTGGGAACCTTCGTACAATTTGGGAATACCGATTGTTGACGAGCAGCACCGGGGGATTGTTTCCACTATCAATTCCCTGTGCTACGCAATACAGAACAAGCATGGCAATGAGATGCTCCGTCCTGTGATCGGCATGGTCAACGAATATACCCGCATTCATTTCGAGATTGAAGAGGATTTTCTTAAAAAATGCGGCTATCCCAATCTTGAAAATCACCGTATATTGCACAAAGAATTAACAAGCGCGCTGTCCCAGACAAGCAAGGACAGCATTTGGAATAAAGACCCTGAGGAGTTTCTGAACTTTCTTAAGGACTGGTGGATCAACCATATCTGTAAGGAAGATCGGGTGTTCAGCCAGTATGTCAAAAATAAAAAATGAGGTGTACGCCCCGGCGTTACCACAACAGGCGTATTACTAAATTATCGTTTTTTTATTTACAATTTAATTCTTAATAAATCGGCATGCTCTTATCAACGTCTCTTGCCCAGGCGTTAAGTCCGTCCTGAAGATTAAGCAGTTTTCCCTTGTAACCGGCCTCCTGTAACGCCCTTATTCCTAAAATACTGCGCTGGCCGATTTTGCAGAGAAATACCGCGTCTACGGACGAATCGAGTTCTTCCATGCGTCTTTCCAACTGGCCAAGGGGTATTACAATGGCATTGGGGAATTTTACAATGGCGCGTTCATGAGGCTCGCGGATATCTATAAATTGAATTTTATCTCCGTTATCAAGGCGTTTTTTTAAATCAAGGGCGGTTATTGTGTCTATCGGTTTGCTGTCGGCGTTCTTTTTTAAACCGCAGAATTGCTCGTAATCAAT
>Ga0268262_10003027_pt1 | contig 18665 bp, 5 predicted proteins | sample TergutNc150P3_FD_190354 | JGI IMG/M metagenome (GOLD analysis project Ga0268262, IMG submission 190354) | Nasutitermes corniger P3 segment gut microbial community from laboratory colony in Florida, USA - Nc150 P3 (SPAdes) (version 2) | ecosystem: Host-associated > Arthropoda: Insects > Digestive...
CGCATTCATCCAAACTTTGCGTGTGCAGGGTATTGTAGTTTTGGCGGATAGCGTCCGCAACACCGTATTTTGACAGCAACGCAAACGCCGCCGATGCCGGCATATCGTGCCGATCGGCATAGCCCTCTGTGGCGGCCACCACCATCAGGTTCTTATCGTGTTCGGCTATATTAGTTACCATAGCATGACCGTTTTCGGTTGAGGTCCATTTTACGTATATATTAAAATAATATTTTTTACACGCAGTGTCAAATTTTTTTAATCCAGCCCACAGTACAGCGATTGCCGATGCGGTTATTTTTTGTTGCTTTTGACTGTACTGCCGAGGCCTTCGGATGATTCTTCCGATAAGTTATTCGTTCCTTTGGAGCTTGATATGTCGTTCGAATCGAACGTTGCGAAGTATTGAAAGTATTCGCGGAAACTGCGGTCAAGGATAATCGGATCGGCGTTGGGGTCGTCAATATCGACAATATAAACCGGCGTAGGAGAACCCAAGATGCAGATAATTTCAGCCGCCTCGAATTCCATCATTAGCTTGCCCATATCGCAGCAACCGCCCTCGCAATGCCCCCGTCGGTGCCGTTGGGCTTGTTTAGTCTTGTCGGTACTGGAAACAGGCGGTTTGGCTATTGACAGAAAACACATGGCCGCAAACAGAATTACAGCCGTGAAAGCGATTAGACGCAGTTTTAGTAAGTTCATAATGCCCGCGCATCCTCCTTAAACTAAGATTTTTGAGGCAGAAGCATACCTATAATATATATTTATTTATGAAAAAAAGCAAAAATTTTAAAAAAAATCAAACGCTGCCCTCGCTATTCTCTCGTTTTCGAGGACGTATCCTCAAAAATAAACGTATAAGCGGCCTCCGACACGTCGTCGGATTTATCAATAAACGGATTCGTTCCTTGTTCAGACAGTGTTTATCCTAATCAAAACTCAAACTCCGCCACCGTTACCATCCCGCCGTTATGTTTTTGGGCCTTTGACATCTGTAAACATACGACCTTGCGTTGTTCCGTCTTGTCGGCGTATTTTGTGTAGATTTCCGCCATGACGGTAGACGGGCCTGATACGGTGAATTGGTTGTCGCCGTAGTAGTTGACAGAGACTCGGTATTTTCCCTTTACGGCTTTCTTCAATAGGAATTGTTCCGGGCCGTAGCCCTCTCTGACATCGGCGCTTATGCGTCCGCCTATTTTCGTTTCGCGGTGGCTGAAAAAGCACTCTTCGCCGTATGGGTCGAAAACGTGCAGGTCGATGTCCGTGTTGTTCATATTCCAGTTTATGACCACGCGAACGTCCATAGCGATCTTTGTTATCACGCTTGTATCGATCTTTGACTTGTTCAGATTCGCGTTTTTGGCGAGCAGGTGATTTATCTCCGTAATCACCGCTTCGTCTATTCCTCGGCTGCGGTTGCCGATGTTTTCAGAATAGTTTTTCTTGAGCAGACCGTAGAGCGAGTCGAGCGCCGCTTGCGTCTCTCCGTTGTCGGCGAGGGCGAGGGCGTAGTCGCGGTAGCTTTGCGGCTCCATGGGGCGCCACTTGACAACCTTTTGGCAGACAAACTTCTCTATCGCGTACTCGCCGTACTCTTTAAGCCTATAGCCGAGCAATCGGTAGAGGGCCGCGTTTTCGAGGTCTAAGTCGGCTATGGAGGTAAGCACGCGAAGCGCGAGTTTCTTGTCGTTGTGCGTGTAAAACCACTCGGCCATGTCAAAATAAAAGGTCGGCGAACCGATGTAATCCTCTCGCAGTTTCAGGTATATTTTATAATCTTCCGCTGTCTCTCCTGTCAATTTGCTCAAATACTCGCTATCTTTTTTGACAGGTTTAACGATGATGGCGGGCGCGGAGTTCCTTTCTTCCTGTTCCGTACCGCCGTTTCCGCTGGAGCCGTATCCCGCATATCCGACTTCTTTGCGGACACCGCTACGGCTCGAAGCGCCTGAGTTTTTCGTCGATCCGCTTGGCGTGTTGCTTGATCCTCCGCTGCTTTCGCTGAATCCTGATCCGTACGCGGCCGCGTATCCCGTGCCGGCAACGCCTCTGCGGCCTACACTGCCGGAGTTTGCGGACGATGTCCTTAACGGCGTATTTGCCTCGCCGATATTTGGCACTCTGAGTTCAAAGTCGTCCATATCAGGGATGTAAACCGGCGTGGGATTGTCCAAATACCCCATTACTTCAGCCGCCTCGAAATTTCTTGCGGCGGGAGCCGGAGCGAAAGCGCGTCCTGATCCGCGCAGGTCGTCCGGGGTGGGATATTTAGGCTTCTTGGGCGTAAAATCGGTATTCCACCAATTTTTTATCTTTTCTACCGCCGTCTTCGCCTCTTTGAGCATATTGCGCTCCGAGGCATGCCGCTTTTCTTCGCGTTCTTTTTGCTTACGATCATATTCATTACGCAGTTCGATTGGCGGCGTGATATTGTAGCGGATGTAGTCGTCAACCGTTTCGAGCACTATGAGCGAAGTGTTTCGCGTGATAATGCCGAATTGCTGTCCGAGTTCGGTAAGTTCGGCGCGGTTCGCCTCATAGTTTAAATCAAGCTCCGCGATCTTCTTTTGCGCCCAAAGCCTATAGACGTTGCCTTCTTTATCGGCTTTTTTGGCGTCTAATTTTATTTTGAGCCGCTTTTCAACCTTATTGCCGAAGCCGAAAAGCAAGGTAATCTCGGCATCGTCGGTTTCGGATATACCGGCTAAGGAAAAATTACCGGAAACGTGGGTTGCTATGCTCGGATATACCTCGCGTAGATCTTTCCCGCGCTCCGTTCCCAAGAATTGCAGAGTTTCGTTCAACAATTCGTTCTTTAAATTTTCGGAAGAGAGCGCGTTGATATTTATAAATTTACCATTTGTCTTACCCGCAATTAATCTCATCGCGCTGTAATCCGCTTTCGCGGAAGATACTATGCAGTGTATAGGATACTTTACCGCGGTATTTTTTATGAAATCGGCATCGCTCAATGTTGAAATCCCGTCGGAGAAAAACAAAATCTCTTTTCCGGCGATAGCGTTCATGTTGATCTTTGAAAAGTCGGTGCCGCCGTCAAAATTCGCTTTTTTCAAGACGTTTTTTAATCCGTCCCAATTGCCGTTATTGATCTTATACTCGCCGTTTGTTGTGTTCTTATTGACCATTTTAGTCAACGTGTTGTTCAAAAAGTAAAGATAGACGTTCGCGTTTTTCTTTTCGGCGAAAAGTATATCGAGCAATTCCATCTCACGGGTTAAGTCGCGTTGCGAGCCGCTCAATGATACGTCCCAAATAATTGCCAGATCGTTGTCCCATTGCTTTTTGCGGGTTTCTATCTTAGGCGCTATAGACGCGAAGAAATAATAGTTTCCCTGCGCCGACTGTACCATAACCTGCGGAATGTCGATCGGCATCGGCAACGCGAAATTCAAGGCGCGGGTTGGGCGGTAGTTTTTGCGGGTAAACGAGGCGACATAATTTTCGTCCGCTCTGTCAAAATGAAGATCGGCGGCGGAATCGGACACAATAGGCTTAACGCTACTCTTCCAGACGGTCGCCTTAACGGTGAAATTTTCGATAGGGTCGGGATAGGCCATAGGCATCCGATAGCGCAGCAGCTCTTTTTCGAGCGGCAGCTCCTCCTCGTAACCGATTGAGATTGTGCGTATCCCGTTGGCGGGAATGGGGTAGATGCGCGTGCGGAAGTTGTTGCCTTCCACACGCTCAAGCAGTCCTGGGTCTACCCTGCGTTGTTCTATCTCCTCAAAAACCTGCGTCGCTTTGGCTTTTTCCACCGGTACGGCATCGCGCATCTTGCCGTTAATATCCAAGGCGTAATAGGTTACGCTGCGGCCGTCGGGTAGCGGGAAGGTCAGTTCGCCCTCTAAAATACGATTGGTTTTGTTCTTGAAAACCATCGTGTATCGGGTGGACGCGATACTGCCGGTTACCTCTACCTGAATGTCGAGCGATTGCAGGTAGACATCGGAAACTTCCTTCCCGCCTATTTTCAGGACGGGTTGGTTGGTTTGTGAAAAAGCGAATGACGTCAGCAAAAACGCCGACGTTGCGATTAAGCGTAGGGTTAAAGATTTCATAAAACAGGCCCGTCCTTTCGTTAAATATTAAAATTCAACAACCTATCTGTCTGATCATAATCAAAACTCAAATTCCGCCACCTCAACATATTTATTACTTTCACCGGCATATTCGCCGCGCTCGCCGTCAAATGTTTTTGCTTTCGACAACTGTAAGCACACGATTCTACGCCGTTCGTTTTTGTCGGCGTATTTTGTGAAAATTTCCGCCATAATGGTTGACGGGCCTTCTGTTGTGAATTGGCGGTCGCCGTAGTAATTTACGTAGACCCGGTATTTTCCCTTTATCGCTTTTTTCAAGATGAATTGTTCCGGACCGTAACCGTTTGTGATGTCGGGGCTTATGCGGCCTCCGATATTTGTTTGGCGGTGGCCGTAATAGCACTCTTCGTTGTTCGGGTCTTTCACGTGCAGGTCAATGTCGGTGTTGTTCATATTCCAGTTTATAACCACGCGGATATCGACTCCGACATTTGTTATAAGGCTTGTATCGACTTTTGATTTATTTATCTCCTTGTTTTTGACAATTAAACGGTTTATCTCCATAATTACAACTTCCTCTATTTTGCGGCTGCGGTCGCTTGTCAGCAGTCCGCAGAGCGAGTCGAGCGCCGCTTGGTACTCTTTGTTGTCGGCGAGGGCAAGGGCGTAGTCGCGGTAACTCTGCGCGTCCATAGGCCGCCACTGGATCACCATTCGGCAGACAAACTTTTCGAGCGCGTACTCGCCGTATTCTTTAAGCCGATAGCCGAGCAATCTGTAGAGCGAGGCGTCTTCAAGCTCTAACTCGGCGATAGAGGTGAGCACGCGAAGGGCGGTTTCCTTGTTTCCATGTTTATAAAACCAGTCGGCCATATCAAAATAAAAAGTCGGGGAATAGGCGTAATTCTTTCTTATCGTCAAGTATTGTTGATAATCCGCCGCCGTTTTCCCGGTCAATTTTTTCAAATAATTATTATCCTGCCTAATCGGTTTAAGGGTAATGGTGGGCTGATCGGCATCTTCTTCCGAATCATCGTATTCGCTCCTTTTTTCGAACGTAGCGGCTACTTCCTCCGCTTTGACGAGTTTCGCTACGCGTTCTTCCGGAAACTTTTCGTGGAAATAATACTCGGCAATCTCCTGAGGAAGGTATCTATGATGGAATCTGCCGATAAAAGCGTAATGCAATTTGCTGTCGATCCCATTTACCAACCCAAAGAACTTTTCTTCTGCAAACCCAAAGAACTCTTTTGCTAACCCAAATAATGCCTTAAAGATACTCTCTATTGTCCCTAGTGATTGATTGTCGCTGTCGTCGTTGCCGTAGGCTTGTGTATCATCGCTATCAGTCGAAGAAGTATCATTCTCCGGCGCGGTTTCTTTGATTGGAAAATCGGTGTTCCACCAACTGTTTATAGCTTTGGCCGTCAACGCGGCGCTATAGGTATTATGTTCCGCGTTGCGCCGCGGCGTTTCATGCCTTGCCAGCTTGCGTTGGTACGCGGCTTGCAGTTCGGCGGGCGGCTCGATATTATAGAGTATGTAGTCGTCAACGGTTTCAAGCACGATGAGCGACGTGTTTCGCGTTACAATGCCGAACCGCCGCCCGAGTTCCGTGAGTTCGGCGCGGTTTTTATCGTAGTTTAAATCAAGTTCGGCGATCTTCTTTTGCGCCCAAAGTTTATGCACGTTTCCAAGGCTATCGGCGCTCGTTGCGTCCAATTTTACGGTTATCCGCTTTTCAACCGTGCCGCCGAAACCGAAAAGCAGCGTCAATTCAGCCTCTTTGTCATCGGAAATACCGGACAATGAAAAATTGCCGTGAACAGGTGTAGCGATACTCGGATATACCTCGCGTACCGCTTTTCCGTGTTCAGTCCCCAAGAATTGCAAAGTTTCGTTCAGCAGTTCTTTTTTAAGTTTTTCAGGGGAAAGCGCGTTGATATTCACAAATTTGCCCAATGTTTTACCGGATATCAGTTTCATTGCGCTGTAATCGGTTTTTGAGGAAGAGACGATGCAATGTATAGGGCGGTTTGTATGCGCATCCTTTATAAAGTCCGCGTCGCTGAGCGTTGATATACCGTCGGAGAAGAACAAGATTTCGTTTCCGGCGATGTTGTTTAAGTCGATCTGCGAAAAATCGGTGCCGCCGTCAAAAATCGCCGTCTTTAAAACGCTCTTTAACTCATCCCAGTTTCCGTTATTAACGACATATCCGCCGTTGGCCGTATTTTTATTGACGATCTTCTTTAATTTGTTGTTCAAGAAATAGAGATGGACTTTGGCGTTTTTCTTTTCGGTAAAAATGATATTAAGCGCGTCCAGCTCACGCTTTAAATCGCGTTGCATGGCGCTTAAAGAAACGTCCCAAATAACGGCTAAATCGTTATCCCAAAGTTTTTTGCGCGTTTCTATCTTAGGCGCTACCGATACTAAGAAATAGCGGTTTCCCCGCGCCGATTGCGTCATAACTTGTGGAATGTCGGCGGGCGCGGGCAGCGAAAAACACAACGCTTGGGCGGGTTTGTAGTTTTCACGGGTAAACGCGGCTAAATAATTTTCGCCCGCTTTGTCAAAGCTGAATTCGTCAACGGATGTTGTAACAAGCGGTTTAAGGCCGCTCTTCCAAACGGTGGCTGTTAGGGAAAACTTTTCGAGCGCGTTGGGGTAGTCCATAGGTAGCCGGTAGCGCAGCGAATCTTTTTCGAGCGGCAACTCCTCTTCGTAGCCGATTGAGACGATACGCGTTCCATGGGCGAGGAACGGATAGACACGCGTACGGAAGTTGTTTCCCGCCACCCTTTCGAGCAGCCCCGGATCCACCCGCCGTTGCTCTATCTCCTCAAAAACCTCTGTCGCCCGCTCCTTTTCAACAGGCACTCCCTCGCGCATCTTGCCGTTGATATCCAGCGCGTAATGCGTCACGCTGCGGCCGTCCGGTAACGGGAAAGTCAAACTGCCCTCCAAAACGCGGTCGGTTTTGTTTTTGAAAACCATAGTGTAGCGCGTGGAGGCTATGTTTCCGGTTACCTCAACTTGAATATCAAGCGATTGCAAGTAAACGTCCGGATTCCCCTTACCGTCAATCTTCAGAACGGTATGCTTGGCCGGCGGCAAATTCATGTTGGAAGCTAACCGTAAATCATCATCGTCAACGTCACCGCTTTCTTTAAGAGCCTCGGCCATAATTTCGGCGTCTCGCCGTATGTTTTGCGGTTCAAAGTAAGTTAGGTCGTTTACGAATAACAGGCCGACAGCCGCGAACAGGATTACCGACACGGCTATGATGATATACATTTTTAATGATTTCATAATGTATGGCTGTCCTTTCCTTATCTTTAAAATCTTTTAAAATCAAATGTTTTTTAGACGGAAGGCTTCGCCTTCCATAGATAAATCGGGGGCTAAACCCCCGATTTTCAGTCAACGTCAAAAGAAAAAAGCCTTTTCGTGTGACTTTGACTTTGATTTTGACTGAAAATACGGGGCTTGGCCCCGCATTTATCTATGAAGCCGAAGGCTTCGTCTTAAAAAGATTTTGATTTTAAGGCTTTATTGCCTACCCACATTTCAAAACTCAAACTCCGCCACCTGCGCAATCCCGTCCTCTCTTCTCGATACGTTTGACATCTGCAAACATACGACTTTGCGTTTCTCGCTCGCGTCGGCGTATTTGGTGTAGATTTCCGCCATAACTGTCGCCGGGCCGGCATCGGTGACTTTGCGGTCGCCGTAGTAGTTGACGTAGACGCGGTATTTTCCCTTTACCGCTTTCTTCAAGAGGAATTGTTCCGGGCCGTATCCGTTTGTAATATCGGCGCTCATGCGGCCGCCGATCTTTGTTTCGCGATTCCTATAGTTGCACGTAACGCCTGTCGGGTCTACCACGTGCAGGTCGATGTCGGTGCTGTTCATATTCCAGTTTATAACCACGCGGATGTCAACCGGAATGTTTATCAGCAGGCGTTTATGAATCTTCGACTTATTCAGATTCGGGTATTTGGCGATTAAGCGGTTTATCTCTGTGACCGTGACCTCTTCCACTCCCTTGCTGCGGTTTCTGATATTTGCCGAATACTCTTTTGTCAACGACCCGTAGAGCGCGTCGAGCGCCGCCTGCGCCTCTCCGTTGTCGGCGAGGGCGTTGGCGTAGTCGCGATGGCTTTGCGGCTCCATCGGACGCCACTGAACCACTTTTTGACAGACGAACTTTTCGAGCGCGTATTCGCCGAATTCCTTCAGCCTATAGCCGAGCAGTCGGTAGAGCGCGGCGTTTTCGAGTTCCAAATCGGCGATGGATGTTAGTACGCGAATCGCCGTTTCTTTGTCGCCGCATACGTAGAACCAGCTTGCCATGTCGAAATAGAAGGTCGGCGAGTTGGCGTAATCTTTTCTCACGCTCAAATATGTTTGATAGTCGTTCGCCGTTTTTCCCGTCATCTTCATCAAATAATCGGCGCCTTTAAAGAAGCCGGCTTTCGTTGAACCCGTTCCCGAGAAGCGTCCGCTTCCATTGTCGTCGGGCGTTGGGTATTTGGAGGTTTGGGGCGTGAAATCGGTATTCCGCCAAAGCCTTATATGTTCGGCAGCGGTCACCGCTCCGTTGAGCGTATCGCCGTACTTGCCTACGGCTCTGTACACCGCCATTTCCCGTGATTGTTCTGTCCTTTCCCGCGCCAGCTCGGCCCGTTCTATCGCCCGTTCCTCTCTTTCCCGCGCTTGCCGTTCGGCCCGCTCTCTCGCTCCTTCCGCCCTTTCCCGTGTTTGCCGTTCGACCCTTTCCCACGCTAACTCGCGCGCTTCCCGTTCGGCTTTCTCCTTTGCTTGCCGCTCGGCCCGTTCCCTTGCTTGCCGCTCAATCCTGTCCATAGATTGCTCGAAAGTCTCGGCTCCTAATTTTGTTTGCGCGACGTGTTCTATCGTCTCATCGGCCTTGCAAACATCATCGGTAAAGACGAACGGATAAGTAACCTCCGTCACATCGCCCGGTTTGTCAATTTTCCCAAAAGTCCAGTTATTAACCCTGCTCACCACGATTTGTTCAAGCTCGAAATCATGTATGGTGGATTCCGTCATCTGAGCGAATATCGTTTTTCCGAATTCGTCAATGGCGAATTTGACGGTGATTCTGCCGCACATTCCGGGCTTTTCACGCAAACGTTTTCTGTACGCGTAGCGAATCGCGGCTATGTTTTGCGTAACGACGCGATAGATGCTTGCCCTGCTTCTGCCGCCGGTAAGCGTGCCGCCTTTCAGAAAATCGGGAGAGGATACTTTAAGCTCGCCGCCGTCGCCGCCCGACTTGAGGCCGCCCGCGCCGTAAAGAATCGCGTCGATGTCCGTGGCGAAACCGCCTTTGCCGAAAATATCCGCCGACGCGACGCTCTTGCCCTTGACTTGGCCGGAAACGACGCCTAAAACGCCCATCTGCGTAACGCGCGCTCTGGGATCGCCGCCGCCTTTATTGCCGCTTACGCCGCTCGGATGCAAATTGGCCGGCATAGCAACCCTGCTCCCGCGAGGCTCGTTTTCATTCTCCTCATCAATGGATGGTTGATATGCCGGGATCGGTAAAATCCTGCTCCCGCGAGGCTCGTTTTCATTCTCCTCCGTAACGGGGAGGTTGGTCATGTTTCCGCGCGGACTCGCGGCGGCGGCGAATTGTCTGACGTTATCGCGTTTTTCTACCCGCCCGTTTGTTCTGCGCATATACTCCGCGTACAGCGCGGTTTCGGTTACAGGCGGCGTGATGTTGTAACGGATATAGTCGTCAACGCTCTCAAGCACAATGAGAGATGTGTTACGCGTTACAATGCCGAATTGCTCTCCGAGTTCCGTAAGTTCATTGCGGTTCTTCTCGTAGTTCAAGTCAAGCTCCGCGATTTTCTTCTGCGCCCAAATTTTATGCGCGTTTGCCTGAGCGTCGGCGTTTTTCGCGTCCAATTTCACAGTTATCCGCCTATCGACCTTACCGCCGAAGCCGAACAGCATAGTAAGTTCGGCGTCGTTTATATCGGATATGCCCGCTACGGAAAAATTGCCGTGAACAGGCGCAGCGATGCTCGGATATACCTCTCGAACGGATTTCCCGTGCTCCGTTCCCAAAAATTGCAGGGTTTCGCTCAACAGCTCGTTCTGTAGTTTTTCGGATGAGAGAGCGTTGATGTTTATAAACTTGCCCTTTGATTTTCCCGTAATCAGCTTCATAGCGCTATAGTCCGCCTTAGCGGAGGAAACAACGCCGTGTATGGGGCGGTTTGCCTTGGTATTTTTTAAAAAATCGGCGTCGCTCAAAGTTGATATTCCGTCGGAAAAGAATAAAATTTCATCTCCGGCAATATTGTTCATTTTGATTTGCGAAAAGTCGGTGCCGCCGTCGAAAACCGCCGTCTCTAAAACCTTTTTAAGCCTGTCCCACTTCCCGTCAATCACTTTATATTCGCCGTTGCTTGTTCCGGTGTTGACGATTTTTTTAAACTTGTTATTCAAAAAGTAGAGATGGACATTGGCGTCTTTCTTCTCGGCAAAGATGATATCAAGCATCTCCAATTCGCGTTTCAAATCGCGTTGCGAACCGCTCAAAGAGACGTCCCAAATGATCGCCAGATTGCCGGCCCACTGTTTTTTGCGCGTTTCCGATTTCGGCGCGACCGACACGAAGAAATAATAACTCCCCTGCGCCGGTTGCATCACAAGGCTTGGAATGTCTTCTGGCGACGGCAACGCGAAATTCAGCGAGCGGGTTGGGCGGTAATTCTCGCGGGCGAACGAGGCTATATAGTTTTCGCCGATTTTGTCAAAGCGAAGCCCGCCGTCGTATTCGGGGACAAGCGGTCTAAGGCGGCTGTTCCAAACGGTCGCTTTTACCGCGAACTTTTCGAGCGGATCGGGGTAAGCCATAGGCAATCTGTAATGCAGAAGATTCTTTTCAAGCTCCAACTCCTCCTCGTAACCGATGGCGACGGTGCGTGTTCCGTACGCGGGAATAGGGTAGACGCGGGTGCGGAAATTGTTGCCCTCAACCCGTTCAAGCAATCCAGGGTCAACCCGCCGCTGCTCTATCTCCTCAAAGACCTCCGTCCCCTTAGCCTTTTCCACCGGCACGGCCTCGCGCATTCTGCCGTTGATGTCCAACGCGTAATGGGTTACGGTACGTCCGTCGGGCAAGGGAAAGGTCAGTTCGCCCTCCAAAATACGGTTGGTTTTGTTTTTGAAAACCATCGTATAGCGTGTGGAGGCTATGCTTCCGGTCACCTCGACTTGGATGTCAAGGGATTGCAGATAAACGTCGGGATTCTCCTTGCCGGAGATTTTCAGGACAGGCGGTTTCGCTTGCGGCGAACTTGCGTCTGTATCCGCAGCAATAAACTCTTGCCGCGCCGTATCCGGCGAAACCTCGTTTTCGTCGGAATCGGAATCGGAAATAGATAAAACGTGTTCTTGTTGCGCGCTCTGTTTTTTTGCGTTATGCGCTATTATCGGTATTAACAAGCCGATTGTTACGCCGAGAACGATCGCGGCGATTATGGTTAGACGGGATTTCAGTAGTGTATTCATAATATAGGTTATCTTTTTTGTTGTTGATAAGAATCAAAATCGTCTGAACCGTGATTTTCTCAAGATTTTCATGATTACCAAGATTTAAAACCAAAGTCAACATCCACAAGTGTTTTCAATCCTATTAATCTTGTTAATCTTATTAAAATCACGGTTCAGACAGTGTTTTAAAACTCAAACTCCGCTATTTCAACAAAATTGCCGTCTCTCTTCTTAGCGTTCGACATCTGCACGCAAACAACCTGACGGCGTTCCGTCGCGTCGGCGTATTTGGTGTAGATTTCCGCCATGACTGTCGCCGGGCCCGCGTCGGCGACTTGGCGGTCGCCGTAGTAGTTTACGTAGACGCGGTATTTTCCCCTTGCGGCTTTCTTCAAGAGGAATTGTTCCGGGCCGTAGCCGTCTTTAATGTCGGCGCTGAGGCGGCCGCCGGCGCTTGTTTCTCGGCGGTCGCGGGAGCACTCTTCATTGTTCGGGTCTTTTACGTGCAGGTTGATGTCGGCGCTGTTCATATTCCAGTTTATTACCACGCGAATATCCACGGGAATATCGATTATTATGCGTTTGTCGATGTTTGAGGTGTTTAGGGTCGAGTCTTTGGCTATGAGACGATTTATCTCCGTGACGACTACTTCTTCTATCCCGCGGCTGCGGTCTCTGATGTTTGCCGGATATGTTTTCGCGAGCATGGCGTAGAGGCGGTCGAGCGCCGCTTGCGTCTCGCCGTTGTCGGCGAGGGCTAAGGCGTAGTCGCGGTAGCTCTGCGGTTCCATCGGTCGCCAGATCAGCGCTTTTCCGCAGACGAACTTTTCGAGAGCGTACTCGCCGTACTCTTTAAGGCGGTAGCCGAGCAGACGGTAGAGCGAGGCGTTTTCGAGTTCCAAATCGGCTATGGAGGTGAGCACGCGGATCGCGGTCTCCTTGTCGCCGAGGGAGTAAAACCAGTTCGCCATATCGAAATAGAAAGTTGGAGCGTTGGCGTGATTTTTCCTCATTTTCAAATACAGTTTATAATCTTCCGCCGCTTTTCCGGTCAAACTGTCTAAGTAGCCGTTATTTTTGATCACGGCGGATATATTGACCGCGCCCGCGATTTTATTGAATTTGTCGGGCGTGGGATATTTGGATTTCGGCGGGGGCGGGAATTCGCGATTCCGCCAGAGTTTCAAAGCGTTTGCCGCCGGGAACGCGCCGTTGTACTCGTAGGGGTTTACGTAATCTTGCGGCGTCGTCTTGTAGTTCTGGGTCGTCGTCGTTGCGGCTCCGTATCCTAATCCGGCCGCGCCTTTACGCCCGCCCACCTCGGAAAGAATCGCGTCTATGTCCACGCCGGTCCTGCCGAAAACATCGGCGGATAAAACGCCCGTTTGATTAGCGCGCGCTGTCGGATCGCCGCCGCCGCTCCCGCCGAAACCCGATCCGTGTCCCGATCCATACCCTATTCCGGCCACGCCTATGCGCCCCCCGCCGCCCGTTCTGCGCTGATACTCCGCGTACAGATCGTTCTCCGAGGCCGGCGGCGCGACGCCGTAGCGAACATAGTCGTCCACGTTTTCAAGCACGATAAGCGAAGTGTTCCGCGTGACGATGCCGAACCGCTGTCCGAGTTCCGCGAGTTCGGCGCGGTTGTTATAGTAGTCCAATTCAAGCTCCGTGATTTTTTTCTGCGCCCAAATGTTGTGCGCGTCTATCGGATTTGAAGCGTTTTTGGCGTCTAATTGCACCGTCATCCTTGTTTCAACCGTGGTGTCGAATCCGAAGAGCAGTGTGATTTCCGCGCTGTTCGTGTCCGCGATTCCGGAGATTGAGAAATTGCCGTAGACGGGCGCGGCGATACTCGGATATACCTCGCGCACCAATTCCCCATGTTCCGCGCCTAAGAAGAGCGGCGTTTCGTACAAGAGTTCGCTCTTTAATCTTTCGGGAGACAGCGCGTTGATATTCAAGAATTTCCCGTTTGTCCTCTCGGCGATCAGCCTCATCGCGCCGTAATCGGCTTTTGCGGAAGAAACTACGCAGTGTATAGGGCGGGTCTCGGCGCTGTCTATTGAGAAGTAAGCGTCGCTCAATGTAGAAATTCCGTCGGAGAAGAATAAAATTTCGTTTCCGATAATATCGTTCATGTTGATTTGCGAAAAATCGGTGCCGCCGTCAAAGACCGCCGAATCCAAAACGCTCTTTAATTTGTCCCACTTGCCGCCGGTTACTTTATAGTTGCCCACGTGCTTATTCTTATTGTTCAAGAAATAAAGGTTGACGTCGGCGGTTTTCTTTTCCGCGAAGATGATATTCAGCATCTCTATTTCGCGCGTTAAGTTACGTTGCGAGCCGCTGAGCGAAACGTCCCAAATGATTACGATGTCGTTATCCCAACGTCTCTTTCGCGGATCCAATTTCGGCGTGACCGAGGCTAAGAAGTAGTAGCTTCCCTGCGCCGATTGCATCGCGACTTGCGGGATACCGGCGGGCGCGAACAAGGCGAAGCTCAATTCGCGCGGCGGCATATATTTTTTGCGGACAAACGAGGCGATGTAGTTTTCGCCGTTTTTGTTGAAGCTAAGCCCGTTTTTGACATCGGGGACGAACGGTTCGCGGCCGCTGTTCAAAACGGTCGCCATTATAGAGAACGTTTCGATAGGATACGGGTAAGCCGTCGGCAATCTGTATTGCAGCCGCTCGTTTTCAAGCGTCAATTCCTCTTCGTAACCTATGGCGATTGTGCGCGTTCCGTTGGCGGGAATGGGATATATGCGCGTGCGGAAGTTGTTGCCCTCCACCCGTTCGAGCAATCCGGGGTCTACCACCCGGCGGCGCTGTTCTATCTCCTCAAAGATCTGCGTCCCGCTCGCCTTTTCCACCGCCACCGCTTCGCGCATTTTTCCGTTTATGTCAAGCGCATAATAGGTTACGGTGCGCCCCTCCGGCAACGGGAAAGTCAACTCGCCTTCCATTACGCGGTCGGTCTTATTTTTGAAGACCATAGTTTGCCGCGTGGAGGTTATGTTCCCCGACACCTCTACTTGAATATCAAGCGATTGCAGGTAAACGCCGGGATCTTCCTTCCCGTCAATTTTCAAGACGGGGTAGACCGGGTTGTCCGGCGGCGAAGTTTCGGCGGAACGCTGCGGGCCGCAGTTCAAAACGATCGACATCCCTAACGCCGCAATGACAACAAAAGCGGCGACGACGGTTAAACGAGATTTTAGCGTATTCATGATAAAAAGTATCCTTTTTTTAAGTGTGAATTAAAATTAAAACTCAAACTCCGCCACCGGCACGTTCCCTTCCGCGTTTTTCCTCGCGTTTGACATTTGCAGACACACGACCTTGCGCCGTTCGGTCTTGTCGGCGTATTTGGTGTAAATTTCCGCCATGACGGTGGACGGACCCGCGTCGGCGACTTGGCGGTCGCCGTAGTAGTTGACGTAGACCTTGTATTTTCCCTTCACCGCTCTCTTCAAAAGGAATTGTTCCGGGCCGTAACCGTCGGTGACGTCGGGGCTTATGCGTCCGCCGATCGCTGTTTCGCGGTGACGGAAGTAGCACTCTTCGCCTATAGGGTCTACCACGTGCAGGTCTATGTCCGTGCTGTTCATATTCCAATTTATGACCACACGTACATCGACGGGAATGTCGATCAGCAGAGGCTTGTAGATCTTTGACTTGTTCAGATTCGGATATTTGGCGATCAAACGGTTTATCTCCGTGACCGTAACCTCCGCTATCCCGCGGCTTCGGTTTCTGATGTTTGCCGAATAGGTTCTTGTCAGAACCCCGTAGAGCGTGTTGAGCGCCGCCTGCGCCTCTCCGTTGTCGGCTAAGGCTAAGGCGTAGTCGCGATGGCTTTGCGGTTCCATGGGCCGCCACTGAACCACTTTGCGGCAGACGAACTTTTCGAGAGCGTACTCGCCGAATTCCTTCAGCCGATAGCCGAGCAGCCGATAGAGAGCGGCGTTTTCGAGCTCCAAATCGGCGATGGAGGTGAGAACGCGGATCGCGGTCTCTTTGTCGCCGCACGCGTAGAACCAGCTTGCCATGTCAAAATAAAAGGTCGGCGAATTGGCGTGATTCTTTCTTATCTCCAGATACGTTTGATAATCTGCCGCCGTTTTTCCCGTCATTATTCTCAGATAGCCGGTACTTTTAACGAACCCGTCTTTTTGGTAGTTCATCTCCGAGAAAACCTCATCCGGCTTCGGATATTTGGATATTGACGGCGAGAAATCGGTATCCAGCCAACTCCTTATGTATTCGGCCGCCGTCACCGCCCCGTTGAGCGTATCGCGATCCCAGGCCATAGACCGTTCTCTCGCTTCCTGCCTCGTTCGCTCAATCGCTTCCCGTCTCGTTTGCTCAATCCGTTCGGCTCGTTCTCTCGCTTCCCGCGTCCTTTCCGTTGCTTGTCTGACGCTGTCGGCTCTCTCTTGCGCCTGACGCTTTGCTTGCTCGATACCTTCCCGCGCTTGTCGCTCTATGTTTTCGTTTGTTTGCGCGGAACTTACCGATGTATTGGAACAGCCGCCCTGGTCGAAGACTAAGGGATACGTAACATCCGTTACATCCCCCGGCTTGTCAATCTTCTCGAAATTCCAGCTCTTAATCCTATTCAATACAGTTTGTTCAAAAGAGGAATCGTTCATTGTGGATGCCGTAACCATGGCGAATACCACATTTCCGAATTCGTCAACGGCGAATTTGGTCGTGATTTTACCGCACAGCCCAGGTTTTTCACGGAGACGCTTATTGTAGGCATAGCGTAGCGCGGCCATGTTTTGCATTACGATGCGCTGAATGCTTGCCCTGTTTCTGCCGCCGGTAAGGTTGCCGCCTTGCAGGAATTCGGGAGAAGATACTCTAAGCTCGCCTTTCTTCTTCAATTCAAGTCCGCCGCTGTTACCGCCCATCAATCCACCCAACAGATCGTCCACCCCGCCGCCTCCGCCGCCGAAACCTGATCCGTATCCCGACCCGTATCCGATGCCGGCCGTGCCTTTGCGTCCCGTCCCGCCGTCGCCGCCGGACCTGAGGCCGCCCACGCCGGAAAGGATCGCGTCGATGTCCGTAGCGAAGCCGCCTTTGCCGAAAATATCGGAAGATGCCGCCGCTCCGCCGAATCTGGAGCGTTGGACACCGCTACCGTTTTGCCCTTGCAACCCTTTCGTCCTGCGCCGATACTCCGCGTATAATTCTTTTTCCGACGCGGGAGGCGTAATATTGTAACGTATATAGTCGTCAACGGTTTCAAGCACAATGAGCGACGTGTTTCGCGTGACAATGCCGAATTGCCGTCCGAGCGCCGTAAGTTCGTCGCGGTTCTTCTCGTAGTTCAAATCAAGCTCCGCGATCTTCTTCTGCGCCCAAATTTTATGCGCGTTTACCTCGCCGCCCGCGCTTTTCGCGTCCAACGTTACCTTTATCCGCCTTTCGACCTTGCCGCCGAAACCGAAGAGCAGGGTCAATTCGGCGTTGCTTGTATCGGAGATACCGGCTATGGAAAAATTGCCGTGAACCGGAACCGCTATGCTCGGATATACCTCGCGCACGGATTTTCCGCGCTCCGTTCCCAAAAATTGCAACGTTTCGTTCAACAGTTCGCTCTTTAGTTTTTGAGAAGACAGCGCGTTGATATTGATAAACTTGCCCTTCGATTTGCCCGCAATCAACTTCATCGCGCTGTAGTCGGCCTTTGCGGAAGAGACAAGGCAGTGTATAGGGCGGTTTGCGTTGGAGTTTTTCAGGAAATCGGCGTCGCTGAGCGTCGATATGCCGTCGGAGAAAAACAAAATCTCGTTCCCGGCGACTTCGCTCAGATTGATTTTGGAAAAATCGGTGCCGCCGTCGAAAACAGCCGCCTCCAAAGCCTCTTTCAATCCGTCCCACTTCCCGTCTCTGACCTTATATTCGCCGTTGACCGCTTCCTTGCCGACCGCCTTCTTGAATCTGTTGTTCAAAAAGTAAAGATGGACTCCGGCCTCTTTCTTTTCGGCGAAGATTGTATTGAGCAAATCCAATTCGCGTTTCAAATCGCGTTGCGAGCCGCTCAAAGAGACGTCCCAAATGATCGCCAAATCGTCGCTCCACTGTTTTTTGCGGGTTTCCGGCTTAGGCGCGACCGACGCGAAAAAATAATAGCTCCCCTGCGCCGGCTGCATCATAACCTGCGGAATATCGACGGGCGCGGGCAGCGCGAAATTCAACGCGCGGGCGGGGCGGTATTTTTCGCGGACGAACGAGGCGATATAATTCTCTCCGGCTTTGTCGAAGCGAAGCCCGTCGGTGGAATCGGGAACAAGCGGTTTAAGGCCGCTCTTCCAAACGGTCGCCTTCACCGCGAACTTTTCGAGCGGATCGGGGTAAGCCATAGGCAATCTGTAATGCAGCAGATTCTTTTCAAGCTCCAGCTCTTCCTCGTAACCTATCGCGACGGTGCGCGTTCCGTAAGCCGGAATGGGATAGATGCGGGTGCGGAAATTGTTGCCCTCAACCCGTTCAAGCAGTCCAGGATCAATACGCCGCTGTTCTATCTCCTCAAAAACCTCAGTCCCCTTAGCCTTTTCCACCGGCACGGCCTCGCGCATCCTGCCGTTTATGTCCAACGCGTAATACGTTACGGCGCGTCCGTCCGGCAAAGGAAAGGTCAGCTCGCCCTCCAATATGCGGCCGGTTTTGTTCTTAAAAATCATCGTATAACGCGTGGAAGCGATATTCCCGGTCACATCGACCCGCACATCGAGCGATTGCAGATAAACGTCGGGATTTTCCCGCCCGGATATTTTCAAAACGGGCGGATTAGATTGCGGCTGAATCGCGTCCGTGTCCGCGACGGCGGTCTCTTGTTTCGCCGTATCCGGCAAAACCGCCCCCGTGTCGGAATAGGAATCCGAATCGGCCGAAAATTGTTCTTGCCGAGCATCTTGTTTTTTCGCGTTTTGGACGGCAATCGTCGCGGCAATGCCGAACGCCACGCCGCAGCTTACCGCCGCGGCGATGATTAGACGGGATTTTAGTGTATTCATGATATAGAATATCCTTTGTTTT
>Ga0268262_10003028_pt1 | contig 18665 bp, 19 predicted proteins | sample TergutNc150P3_FD_190354 | JGI IMG/M metagenome (GOLD analysis project Ga0268262, IMG submission 190354) | Nasutitermes corniger P3 segment gut microbial community from laboratory colony in Florida, USA - Nc150 P3 (SPAdes) (version 2) | ecosystem: Host-associated > Arthropoda: Insects >...
TCAACAATTTTTTTAAATACTTTAAAATCATCCATTTTCTTTTCAAACGAGGCAGAAAGAACAATTGAAGAATTATGTTTATACTGATGATATAATGATATATCGGTATAAATTCCAGTACAATTTTCGGTTAAATATACAGAGACATTAAATAATCCATCGAATCCAAGTTTAAACTCAGTATCAAATAATAAGTTTTCATTTTCATAAAAAATTCTAGCTGAATATAATTTATTCCATGCAGGAACCCAAAAACTTTTGTAATAATCTCTTCTAAAAGTAAATTCAACCATTTCTCTAGGAGACAATAATCTGTCAGGAATTTTCTTTTTATTTACTACAGCTATTGAATCGGTATCCGTATCCAGAAAATAACCAACAACTGAAACCGATGCGTTATTTTTTTTAATGGCATTATATAAAGTTTCAAACATTTTTGGTTCCATCCAATCGTCTGGGTCGCAAAAACCAACATAGTCACCTGTGAAATTTTTCAAACCTATGTTCTGTGAATTGCACGGCGAACCTGAACCGCCTATTGTTTCTTTGTGAAAAATTCTTATCCTATTATCTTTTTCCGCATACTCATCACAAATTTTTCTGCTGTTATCTGTTGAACCATCATCAATTAAAAGTATTTCAAGATTTTTATATGTTTGATTTACAACGCTACTAAGACATTTTCTCAAATAAGGTTCTGAATTATATACAGGAATTATAACTGATATTTTTTCCATATTATATCTCAAACTCCGATTTTTTAGGCAATATTTTTTCAAAGCTATTTATTATTATTTTCTTTGATTCCTCAAATTCTTCATCATCCATCACATAATCATTGGGATCATTGAGGCAAACAGCCTTTCCTTTTTGTTTTACAATATAATTAACCGCCTCATTAAAAATATTTTTATTGTCAAAAATGAAACACTTTCCAAAATTTACGCTTCTCGGATAAAAGTTGCCAGTTGCCAACTGCCAGCCCTTGAATACCCATTGATTAAAATCCAACATAGATCTAAATTTATTTAAACTTGTTTGATGAAATTTGTCTGCTTCTTTTTCCCACAGCTCAATCATCGTTGATTTGCAAAGAGAAGTGGGCAAATGGTGCTGCCAAATACCTGTAAAACGCGGAAATCCTTGCAAAACCCATGAACGAAAAAGCATTTTGCCATATTTTAAATTAAACCAACCCCAGCGATTTTTCTTAAAAACTTCTTTAGAATTAAAATATTTATTAATTATACCTGTTGCACGGTAATTGCAAAACCAAAAAAAACTGTCTTCCTTATGTGAAATGGCTGTAAGCACGGCAGAATCGCAAGGTTTCCCGTTTACAAAAAAATCCGTTGCTTTTGTATCTTTTATCAAAAACATATCGTCATTGAAATAAATAAAATGCTCTGAAAGTTCTTTTATTCTATGAAAATTTAGTTCTATAGGATTAGCACTAAATGTTGGCAAATATTCTTTTGGTATATAATCCTTATGTTCAATTATTTTTAATTTAGGATGTTCTTTATTGAGCCATTTTGGAAGATGCCCCCAAGTTACAAAGAAAACTTTATTCACCCAAGGGGCAAATTTTTCAATCCCTCTAAATATATATTGCAAATTATCCCAATCCCTATATCTTGATACACGGTCATCAGTATTTGCTCCCGCAGAATATTTTTTCTTCTCCGCAAGCCACTCGGCATCGCTTCCATCAACCCAGGCAATAACAATATCAATATTCTGCATTTTGTTTAAAATATAGAAAAATTCCTGCGACTAATTGGTCTGGCTTTCACCCGAACCGGCCAGGGAACAGTCCAAAATATGTCTGTGACTTCAATGAATCTGGAAGTTGTTCTACAATATGATCGTATGTAACCTTCATTTTGACTGTGCATATAATCGCTGTTTTATCATCAAGTCCTTTAGATGGCTTTACTATCGGCACACCGCAAATTTTGCTGCCATATACTTTGTTGTCCCAGATTTCCAACGGCAAATCAAAACCTATGCTTTTTATCTTCTTAATATAATTTTCGGCATTTTGTTGACCAAAAAGAATGTATTTACCATCATATTGCTGCAATATATTTTGCAACAAATTCTCAGTTATCTCTCTTCTTCCTTTCTGACATAAAGACAAACAATCTATCTGTGTTTCACTATTACCCCACGGAAAAATATCTTGCCGTAAGACTTCAAAATCATTGCGTGTGGCTAAATATGTAAAAATATCTGCTGACAAAAAATTTCTTCCACCCGGTTTTTGGTTATACAATAATTCAGGGGAAAAGGCAGCATTAGAATGATGAAACAGTATTTTTCCTCCATTTACAAGAATCCTATTTGACTCTTTTAAATATTCTAATATATCAACTAATTCAAAATGTACCATTGCATCATAACAAAAAATAGCGGTTTGTGAATTTGAGTCAATACCATTAAAATCATTGCCACTATTCACCAAATATTTTATCTTATTTTCTCTTGAATACCTTTTCTGGCAAAAATCAATATTTTCTCGATTTATGTCAACAAGGGTTATTGTTTTTGCTTTTTCTAAGTATTTCTGAACATGACGTCCGTGCCCTACTGCCAATTCTACAATATTAGTACAATCCAACTCAGAGAAATATTTATGGAAAATTGTTTTTTCATCCCAAAAAAGATTTAAGTATTTTTCGGCCTCATCATAATATGGGTTTGAAATCCAATCGTTGCCTATATCAAGTCTATACGTCATAATGGTACTCCTCTCTTGCTAAAATGAAACTCATACTTAATATAGAAAATCCCAGCGACTAATTGATCAGACTTTTATCTTCCAATACCCAGAGTTCCAAAATTTTTGAACGTTATCCATTGAGCAACCCACGCATCCTCTCAATCTTTTCGGGAAATTCTTTATTTGTTTTTATATAATCATTCAAATGGTCCTTTATTTCGCATTGCAGCATTTCTAAAATAACGCTTGCGTGATAGCAATAAAAACCCCTTGCCCAATAACTTATATCTGAATAGCCGTTTTCATTGAGCAATTTTTCAACTTTTTTGTAGGCAACCAAAATATCAACTTTTATATTAATAAATTCAGAATGTGAAATTGACTCCTTTCTTTGATAATAATGATATAATGGTTTATCAATATAAATACCAATATATTTGCCCGCTATAATTGCTTCTGTATATAATAATACATCTTCGGCGTAATTTATTTTTTCATTAAATCTCAAACATTTGTTTAAAAATATATCTGCAGAAAAAAGTTTATTCCACAAATATCCGCAAAAGCCCATATAATAATCTCTTTTCAATGGATATAGCAACATATTTTTTGTGTTGATAATGCCGTCTGGAATTTGCTCTTTGTTTGACATTGGAACTGATTCAGCATCGGTATCCTTAAAATAACCAGCTACGCTTATTGGAACGTCTCTACTATGTGCCGATTTATGCAAAATTTCATACATATCAGGCTCTATCCAGTCATCCGAATCCACAAAGCCTATATATTTTCCAGTTATATTTTTTAGCCCAAGATTTTTTGCCGAGCTTACTCCGCCATTTTTCTTATGAAAAACTTTAATACGGTTATCTTTTGCGGCATATTCATCGCAGATTTCTCCGCTGTTATCCGTTGAACCATCGTTTACGCAAATAATTTCCAAATTCTGATATGTTTGATTTATAACGCTGTCAAGGCATCTTTTTATATAAGGCTCCACGTTGTAAACGGGGATTATTATAGATATTTTATCCGTGCCTTTCATATCTGCTTCCATTCTTTCTTCAATTCCGTTTTCTTGAAATCATCCTTAATCTGCGTTGTAGAAACCTCTGGTGTCCTTGGGAAATAAACAACCTCGCAATGGTCGCTCATATAGTCAAATTTCCCTTTCCAATCGCTTCCCATCACAAAAATATCAACGTGGTAGAGTTTCACATCTTCTACCTTCTGTTCCCAAGATTTTTCCGGTATCACCAGATCCACATAGCGTATGGATTCCAAAAGACGCTTGCGCTCATAATAGTTAAAATAACATTTCTTATTTTTGCACTTTTCGTTGAAATCATCTTCCGAAAGTGCAACTATCAGATAATCGCCCAAATCTTTTGCCCGTTTTAGCAAATTTATATGCCCGTAGTGCAGCAAATCAAAAGTGCCATAAGTGATAATCCTTTTCATTTAAAATACCCCCAAATTGTTTTGCCCGCGTTTTTGGTTTTCTCTGTGGTTTCTTCATTAGGCTTGGCATAACGCAACCAAGAAATGATCCCTACTTCATTTTCAAAATCTTTGATGGAATTCAGTTCCCTAGTATCCATATTATACTTTGCAATGCCCTTATTTGCTGTGGAAGCGTATATAAAATTTCCATCCACAAAAGGAATCATGTAATTCCATCCCAAATTCTTGTCTCCAATAAATTCCATAAACTCAGGCAATTCGGTAATTTCGTTTGTATCAACATTTATTTTATAGGCATTATTTGCAGCATAAGGAAGCAACCATATATGTTTATTGAAATATTGCATAATAAAACTACCACCTATGTTTGTTTTTCTAGTGAAAGAAGACGGTAATTTAATTTTTAATATTTCATCTGTTTGCCTATTCCATTTAACAACATAGTCTTTATAACACGAAACCATATAATAATTTTGCCCGTCAAAACATATACCATTACATTGCTCAAATTTTTCCCCAAAACGCTTAACTTCATAGCCACTTGTTTCCATATTGAAAAACATAATGGCATTTGTACCGTTTATAACAAGAGCTATTTCCCTATCTATAATGCAAGAGCCGAAGAATCTTTGTTCAAGTCCCTGCAATTTTGAAATTTGCAATTTGGAAACTTCATTTACCCATTCTGAAAAATATTCAATCTCACTCGTATCCGTATTCAATCTCATTATGGCTTGAAATTCAGCTGGAATAAAATAAACAAAATTTTTGAAACTTATAATCTTATTAAATTTATTGGTAGCATTGCTATCATTTCTAAAATCCACTTGCTCAAAAGTATTTTTAGTCATATCAAAAACGGATATTTTGTCGCTTAAAAACGGCGCAAAATATAGTTTTCTGTTATTTTCTGCAATCCAAATATTTGCCCAATCTTTCTGTTCGGGAACTATCCCGATATATTCCGTTTTTTTTCTCTGTTTGTCGTGTTTATAAAGTATGTTATTGCTATCTATAAACCAAAGAAATGTTTCATTTGACCAAAATCCGAGAATAATAGAGGCATATTGCAAATAAAATTGCCATGCAATTGGCTTCCTTGCCACATCAAACAATTTCATAACGCTGCTCCCATCCCCATAATACACATCACTCAGAGCAACCGCACGGTTTAAATCAGCCGTATCATCATAAATCCCGTAACCACCAGCTTTATATTCATTCACAATTTCCGCATACTCTCTCTCAAGCCAAGGCCTCATGCTTTTAATTGTACTCTCCAATAGCGGATGCGGCCTCCACAGCAAAACATAATCTTTCTGGTTTTTGAAAAAGTTAAAAACGCTTTTGACTTTTTTAAAATATTTATCAGAAGGTTTATCATTTTCTATAGTATTCTCCAACAAAGAACCTATGCTTAAATTGTAAAATACAACTTTTTTATTGTTTATCAACTTTTCCCATTCAGGCGGAATTTCGTAATCTTCTTTTTTTGCGGTTATTGCCTTGTCCAATTTTGGACTGCCGAGCGCTAGGAATTTGCTTCCTATTTGCTCATATCTTTCCGGAACGCGATTTTTTTTAGCAAACTCCTTGTATTTGCTAATATAAATTTTGCGCTCTTCTTCTGTTTGCACAATCACCTTATGGGCAAAAATGCAACCAGGCACGGTGCAAAAATGCTCTTGAACACTGGTTCCATTGCCAACAAAATACGGAACATATACCAAGCAATCAGTTAATTTTCTCAACCTTTCGCTGTAAAAATCAGGATGTACGCTTGTAACAAGATTATAGCTATCATAAGGATTATGGATGAATATAATGTCTGGATGCCTCTCCTCTATATTGTATTTTTTGAAGTCAATCAACTGAATGTTTTTGGGATAGTTTATTTCCCAATGCTGTTCTGTAAATTTCCCATCTTTTCTATCGTAATAAGGAATTGGCATAACAAAGGCATTCCAGTTTGAGTCTTCTTTGGCAGCAAGGTAAATGCTCTCCAAGCTGTCCCACATAGAAACTTTGTATGGCAAAAAAAGTGCTTCTCGTTTTGTTTTCACTTCTGAGTCAAATGTTGATTTAAGTTCTTTTGCATATTCAAGAATGTTAAATTTGTTTTCTTTTAAGGCAATTTCTATTGTTTGCAATAATTCCAAAGTTTTGGGAGCATTTTCAGATTCTAAATTTTCCCTAATGCACTGGCAAGCCGCGAGAATGTCTTGGATTTGCACGGAAGAATCTGCCAATTTTGGCAATGAATCCGCTATTTCGCCCATTGTACTGAGCAAGGAAAGCAGTTCTTGTTTATAAGATTTAATCAAATTTAAAACCCATTCAAGATATAATTTGGGCTAACTCCAAGTTCGTAAATATCGTTTCTAAACTCTTCTTCCTTCACATTCCTGCCTAGTACCAAGGCAGAATCTATGCCGGCTATGCTTGCTCCGGCAATGTCCGTTCCCAAAGTATCGCCTATCATAATAACGCTTTCTGTGCTGGGTATTAAACTGCGAAGGGCAATCTGGAAAATTAGGGAAAAAGGTTTTCCGCAAAATAAAAGCTGGCAATTGGTTTTTTCTTTTAGCATATTCGCTATATAACCCGTAACTGGAATTTTCTCTCCGCTTGGGCTAGGGGCATAGACATCTGGATTCAACACCAAAATCCTAGCATCCTTCTCCGATAAAATCTCTATCGCCTTGTCCATTTCTTCTTGAGTTGGGTTTGTGCCGCTTAAAACCACGGTTGGCTCGGACGGGTTTTGCACGGCTTCTATTTTTGCGTCTTCCAAAAACTGCATTCCGCTTGGGCCACCCAAATAGTAAACCTCTTTTAATCCCACTTCCTCATTCAATACCTTTAGCAAACTGCCCGAAGATATAATTTCATGTTTGTCAAAATCTAGCCCCATTAAGTGCAAATCATTCTGAATTTGGTCAATAGACCTAGATGCTGCATTGGTTAAAAGCCTTATGTTCTTATTGGCTTTTCTGAGCTGCGCCATGCCATCCAAAACACCGGGATAAACGAATGTTTCGCTGTAGAGCGTTCCCCATCCGTCCAGCAAAAAAGAGCCATACTTCAGCAGGGTATCGAACTCCACTTTCCAAGGATCGCCTTTTGCCTTTTGCAAGTTTGGCGCAGCAACTTTTAAATAATGCTTATAAATGGCAACTTCTGTGGGTAGCATAGGGGTAATTTAGTAAATGTGAATTTACTCGCTAGGCTAGTAGGGAATGGCTAGTGGCTAGTGGTAAAACCATAAAAACCAGTATTTCTGAGACGACCACTCCCTACTAACTACTAACTACTCCCAAACATTTCGCTAATCAGTATTCCCCTATCAATACTGCACAATAAGCACTTTATTCTTTCCATAAGGCAAGGCTCTATAATATAAAATCCCTGGAGCGGGCTTTTTTTCTGGTTTCCATAATGAATCAACTCTTGCTATCAAAGCTCCGTTTGCAGACCGAATTTCTATTCCCTTTGATTTTTTTTGCAAATTCATAAAATGCAGAGTGTCTCTTGGGTTCCAAGGGTTGGGATAAGCCAAGATTTCTTTAACCGTAGTAAGAGTATCTTTTGGATCCGGAGCAACATATTCTTTTTCAAGCAAGCGAGACAAAACCCAAACTGTATTATCACCATCTTGTATATAAGATTTTCTAGCAACGGATTTAGTGTTCGGCTCATTTGCTGTTCTAATGAAATCAAATGCTCCAGGTTGCAAAACCGAAGGAGCTCTTGTGTTTAATCTCCAATTTGGCCAATTTGGCATATCTTCCCAAAAAAGTTTATATGGTGAAGATTTTGCTCTGCTCCCTGAATAAAAAACTTGCTTTGCATATTCGTGAAATAAATCCTCTGCATTTTTGCTAAAATTTCGCTTTTTTTGAAGTGAATCCACAAGCCTAGCCAATTGTATTCCAAAATTATCTGCGGGATATTTTGAAAAATAATTCCATATCGCGGAATCAAAGCGTGAACCTATTTGGGAATACAAAAATAGATAAAGTGTTGCCCAACCATATTCTTCCATGTCGTCTGAGTATTCCATTGATTTTCCCGGATTATATGAAAGGTAGTTTATATAATCATTCACATCTGGAGCACCAATTTCTTCTACACCTGTTGCGCTTGCCTCCGTCCAAAAAGTGCCGTATCTTGCCCAATTAAAATACGTGGACTGAAAAGCGTGGTAAAGCTCGTGAAAAGTTGTAGCTTTTAAAATCGATTTCCATTCCTCGTAATAATCCACGTTTTGCGATCTAAAATGCAATTTTGAAGGATTTCCCGAACAATCTGCACCATACGCAAAATCGTTCTCTATTATAACTTCTGTTTCCTTGAGTCTACTGTTATCTGGAGGAAATGTTAAGCCAAAGGTGTTAGCATATTCGCCTTCATAATCGCGCAAAAGCCCTGCGTCTATAACCTCAATAGGATAAAGACCTTTTGGAACACTTTGACGATATTGATAGGTTATTCGTGCACTAGATATTTCTTTCATTCCAAGAGTATTTTTGTGCAAATTGTACGCTTGTTCCAAATAAGATGCCAAGGAATCTATGTATTCGTTGAATCTAATTGCATGAAGACCGCTTTTTGTGTAGTAGATTATGAAATTCGTGGTTTTTTTTGTTTCAATAACTTCATAAAAATTCTCTGGAATACATCCTGTTTTTGTTAGCATTCTTTTTTTGGGATTTTTAAGATTTTCTGCAAAACGCGAGGTTCCGCAACGCATATTTTCCAACCCAAAGCTCTGGGAAAGAAACAAAACAAGGATAATAAGAATTATACGAGGCATTTTGAATACTGTGATTATTTTATTAACCCGTGTTCTCTAAGCTGTCCCCTAAGCTCGGCGTTTTCAACACGTAGTTGTTCCACTTTATTTTCAAGTTTTTCTATTTTGGAAATCAATTTAGAATTTTCATCCACTTGGGCTTTATATAATCCCTGCCAAGATTCCATAGTTTTATTCATTGCATCTAACTGAACTTGAATAGTCAGCACCTGATTGCTACGCCTACCAACAGTATAATTAAAAAATACAGCCAGCAAAGCCACTATTCCGGCTAGACCGCCAATTTGATTAAATAATTCCATTTAACCTCCGCATACAATTAAATATAGAAATTTCTATATTCTCTTGCACTATATGAGCAATTTGGCAATACGATGTATTTTTGCGTTTACGGCAATGCCGATTGTAGCTTTTCTTTTATGGTTTGGTGATTATACCCGTTTTGCTTTTGTTTTTATTCTAAACGCCATTGCAGCTTATGAATGGGCCAAGATGATTTCTGCCGTTTATTCTGGGCCTGCTAAATTTGTAAATGCGCTTTCACCTATTTGCGCAGTTGCTTTAACTATGCCTTGGATTGCAAACGATAGCACTTTTTATATACTTCCCATTCTGGCTATTGTAATTTTGCTCTATATAGCTGTTGCTTTTGCATACGTAGATGTGGATAATTTGTTTCCGTGGCTGGTGCTACAGATAGCGGCTCCCCTTTACGTTGGGCTTTGGGGTGGAATGAGCATTAAATTGTTTGAATTTGGGCGTGGCTGGGAGGAATGTTCCAAATTTTTGGTTGTGATGACAACCCTGTGGGCCTGCGACTCAGCCGCTTATTTTGCCGGAAGGTTTTTAGGCAAACACAAATTTTCGCCGCACATTAGCCCAAAAAAAACCTGGGAAGGCGCAGTAGGAGGCTCTCTTTTTGCGATTTTTTGGTTTTGGATTTGGACAAGAAGCGGTTTTGGCTATACGGTATTTGATATTCCCTTTGCCACAACCGTAGGTTTAGCTTTTGTAATAACTGTAGCTGGGCAGTTGGGCGATTTGTTGATATCTGCCTTAAAGCGGTGGTCAAAAATAAAAGATTCTGGGGGGCTTTTCCCAGGGCACGGCGGTGTACTAGATAGGGCAGATAGTTTTTATTTGGCTACACCAATAGCTACAATTTTACTATATTATATGCCAATATAAGCTAAAAGAGGTTTTTATGTCTCATAATTACTTGTTCACTTCAGAAGCTGTGTCCCCGGGTCATCCAGACAAAGTGGCAGACCAGATTTCCGATGCTATTTTAGACGCAATGCTTGCCCAAGACCCAAAAAGCAGGGTGGCTTGTGAAACTCTAGTTAGCACAGGTTTGGTTGTAGTGGCAGGCGAAATAACCTCAAAAGCAAATGTCGATTATCAAAAAGTGATAAGAGACACCATTAAAGAAATAGGCTATACCGAAGCAGGGGTAGGTTTTGACGCAGACAGTTGCGCTGTGATGGTTGCCCTAGACAAGCAAAGCCCAGATATTGCGCAGGGTGTTAATGCAGCCGCTGCCGAAGGCAAAGACACAGCCGAGCAGGGAGCTGGTGACCAAGGCATGATGTTTGGCTACGCCTCTGACGAAACCGATGAACTTATGCCCCTTCCCATATACCTAGCCCACAAGCTAATGCGAAACATTGTGGAATTAAGGGAAAAAGGTGTTATAAAATGGTTGCGCCCAGATGCAAAAAGCCAAGTTACCGTTGAATACAACCAGAACCACGAGCCTGTGAGGGTGGATACCGTTGTTATTTCCACACAGCACAAGCCCGAAGTGCACCACGCTCAAATAAAAAAAGAGATTATTGAAAAATTAATCAAAAAAACCATACCCGCTAAATTGTTAGACAAAAAAACCCGCTATCTTATTAACCCAACCGGAAAATTCGTAGTTGGAGGCCCTCACGGCGATAGCGGCTTAACAGGGCGCAAAATAATAGTGGACACCTACGGCGGAATGGGCAGGCACGGCGGCGGAGCATTCAGCGGCAAAGACCCATCTAAGGTGGATAGGTCTGCGGCTTATGTTGCGCGCTATGTTGCAAAAAACATCGTTGCCGCAAAACTTGCAAAACGCTGCGAGGTCCAGGTTGCCTATGCTATAGGCTTCCCAGAACCGGTTTCTATAAATGTGAATACATTTGGCACAGGCAAAATAAGCGACCACAAATTTGAAGCCTTGATTCGCAAACATTTTGAGCTAAAACCAGCCGGCATAATCAAATCTTTGGATTTGCTAAAGCCAGGCTACAAAACAACTGCAAAACACGGGCACTTTGGACATAAGGGTGGGCGTTTTACCTGGGAAAAAACAGATAAAGCCGAAGCTCTTAAAAAAAGTGCTGCTGCTTTGTAAAAAACTTTCAACTTTCAACTTTCAACAAGGAGATAAAACAATGAAAACAAGAAAGTTCCCCCTCGCGTTGCTGCTTTTGGCAGCAATATCCACATCAATGTTCTTCGGCTGCGGTCAGCATGAAGATCCCTATAATGATGGTATCAATTGGGACGGTTCAAACAGTGGGTCTCTTGAGCTTCAAAACGGCTCAAACAAAGACATGATATTGTTTATAGGGCAAACCCCTGCGCCAAGCAATATGCTAGGCGGAGTTAGGGCTGGTGCCACAATAACACATGATATCAGCGGTCTTGTAAGCGATTTCTCCATTGGTGGCTATGCCGTTTTACGCGGAATGAGCAAAGATGAATACGAAAAACATGCTGACGATCCATCAAAGGGAAAGATAGAATTCACTGCTATGGTAACCTATAGATCTGGCACTAAGTATCGTTATAACATCTCTTTGAATTTTACAGGTGATAATGTATTTAGAGTTGTAAATAGGGGCAAAGTAGGCATGGAACTTCGCAAAGAGAGTCCTGATGGCGAAAAAGTGGCTTATGTGCCAGCCCTCGCGACAAATATTCTGATTTATACTCAAACAACGGATGCGGTAACCTTATTCCCTGTTTATGTATTTTTTAATAAATCAACCGGAGAAGTCTCCACATTACGTGCACAATCCCACATGGAAACTATCACAGCTGCTCCGAGACCAGCAACTCCAAATAACTCAGAAGTTCAAACTTATTATATGCCCAATCAAGGGATATCTTGGGAAGAAATTGTGGGTACTTTGAAACAATCCGCTGCATACATAACAGTTGTAAACAGTGTTCCAAATCAGACAGGATATGTGACAAATGGTATGAGCAAAAGGCTTATTTCTCAAAACGGTTACGATGCAATTGGTAGCGGCGAAAAGTTGACTTATCAATTGGAAAGTACCGATGAAGGTGCTTCGTTTGGCTTGATTATGGTTTTCTACAGTGGAGTTATAACAATTCCTGTTCTTAAAGAAGGCGAAGTCACCCCACCTATTATTAGGAACGGTTACGATTATACGATTTCCGTAAGCTTTTTAGGTGGTAAAGCAGATGATGTGGCTAATTACAGAGCTACAATCACGGAAAGCGAGAAAAAACGCGATGTTTCCGACCAGATAGAGTCACTGTAATAAAAATTTATGTTTGCCGTAAAAAAGTTTGCACCATTGCTTGCTTTGCTTGCTCTTTCTTGCGGCAAACACAATCTTGATAATTCCGATTATTTATCATCGGTTACTTTTTTTAATAGCTCAAGTTACAGCGTTACCATTCATAATGAATCTTTTAGTGGGCCGGTTTTGGTAGATAAACTAGCATCTGGAATGTCATATTCCACAACACTTAACCCAAGTGATAATCATGGTATAGGTTCTGTTTTTAGCGTGGAATATTGGATTTTGGTGGCAAATTATGCTGAATGCTCTTGCGGTGATGTTTGGGTGAGTGGCATAGACCCCAATGTGCAAATCCAGCGAAACATAGAAGCAGGTAATAATGATCCCATTACAATTCCGCAACCAAAAAGCTTGGAATTAAATGAGGTATTTCTCAAAATTCGAAATACCTCCGACAATTCTTTTGAATTAAACCTTTTGGGAGCAACTTTCAGACAGGCTGGCAATGGAGAATTGACTGTGCCAAGCGGAAAAGTTGGAATTTATAAATTTGAATCAAGAAGTGGAGAAACAGACATTAAAGGCTACACCATAACTCAAGTACTTAAGCCTGCCTACCCATTCCCAGAATTCACAGCAAAGAACGGTTATATATATAATTTTAAATTTGATGGAAATTCGATTGAAATAATAGGAGAACAGAAAATAATAAAATAACTTTCTGATTAAAACCATGAAAAAAAAATTACTGATATGTTGTTTTTTATTTTTGCAAATAATTTCTTGTTCCACGGGAACAATAGAGGCAAAACCAGAAGCCACAAAATTTTTAATTGAAAACAAATCCAGAGTGAAGTTGCTGAGTGTTGAATGGAAGAACATTGATTTTGGAGACATAGGACCTGGTAAATTTTCTGAAAAGATTGTTCCGAATGGGGATGACTACGTACGTTTTGAGAGCAAGGGCAAACAATACCGTACATTTAGCCCTTATGTTTGCAAAAAATACGAACTTACTAGACTTATTTTCATAGACAATTTCCTTGTAATAGATGTAGATACAGATAGTACAAGTTTTTTAGGAGATATATAGAATGTGGACTAAACACTTGCTTGCAATTAGCCTTGCGATTTTATTTTCACATCAAACAATTTGCTATGCAAAAGTGAGTAACGATAAAGCTAATAATGATAATAATTGGAAATACGTTCGCAAAGGAGCTTCTTTAGTGTGGCCTATTTTTTTTGGTGGCGGCTCTTTCTTTTTCTCTCCAAACGGAATTGACTCACACTTCCCAGGTTATGCACTCTCTGGTGGTTTAACTGTCCATGTAAATGAAAAAAACCTTATAGATACTACAGATGTATTTTGTTTCTTAGACGCTTTGTATTCTTTTAGGGCTTATGAAGGTTTTCCAGAGGAATTGCATTACCGGATAGAAGAAAACTCCGTAGATCTAGCTTTAGGCGTTGGCTTTGGGAATTTATATGCAGGCGGTTATATTCAATTTCCCATAAATACAATGGTTGAAGTTAGCGAATGGACAAAAGAGGATTTTAAAGGACTTTCAAGAAGTACATCCTTTTCATTTATGGGTGGAATGCGAGCAACAGGAAAGCATTTAGGTATAGATATAAGGGTATTGCTTGGGCAAGGTCCTGGGCAATTCTTAAGAAAAACTCTTGGAGAACATTGGCTAGGGCAAATTTCGCTGGGTTTAATGGGAAGGATTTGATTTTTTTTACTATATTTACCTTAATATCAAGAGGTGTCTATGCAACGAATGTTTTTCTTGTTGATTCTTTGCGCTTTTACGGCAGTTAATGCGCAATTGTTGCCTGGTTCAAAGCCCGTGCAAGCCTATATGACAGACTCTACGGGCAAAGTGCTTTTAATGGACTTTGGCATTAAGCTAACCGGCATAAAAGATGCAAATACGCCTTTTTCGGTATTTAGCTCCAGGCCGCTTTTGATTTATTATTTTAGCCCCTTTTGCCCACATTGCCAAAAAAGCTATGGCGGAGTTCAACAAGTGGCAAAGGAATATGAACGGAAAGGCTTAACTAGCCTTGCTATCTCTATTGGTAACACCCAGAAAAGGGATATTTTAATGTTTATGGAACAACAAAAAGCCTCTATTCCGTTTTTTCAAGATACAGACCAAGATTTTGGCAAAAAATATGGCGATGGCTATGTGCCAAGGCTCTATTTGGTTTCTTCAGATGGCAAAATTGTTCGCTATACATCCTTAGAAAACGAAAGCCACATCAAAGAAATCAAAGCCGACATAGAGAAATTGCTGGGGCTTAGTAAATAAACCCGTGAATTTACCTCAAAATCATTCTTACGCAGAGTTGGCTCGCAATATGGATCCCGCTCTGGTTATTGTTCTTTCTGAGCATTTGGGGTGGGTAGCTAAGCATCCTGAAGCTTTTCCACATAGCGAAAATATTTCGCAAAGCCATACTGCTTGGCTCTCTGCGTTTAGCGGATTTGCGGAAATGGAGCAGAAATTTTCAGCAAAACTGGATGAATGGCGAGAAAAATGGCTACAGAGGTTTGAAATAGAAAAAGTGGCGCAAATAGTGGCTACAGGTGCCGAAGAAATTAAAAAAAATAAAAACGCAAAAGAAAGAGAGCGGCTCGCAAAAATCCTTTACCTAAACACCGTGCATTTAATGATTGGCGATGCACAAAAATACCTAGTGACCATAAATAGCCGCGCAGAACTATTGCAAGAGAACATCCGCAAAATTTGGCACAAAAACTGCCCTAGCGATTCTTATTCAAAAATCTTACCAAGCATTGAAGGTTCTTTTCAAAATTACGAAGAGACATTTTTTAGCAATATAAGAAATTCGCTCTTTGAAGACCAAAAAGATTCCGTGCCTAGCATTGCCAAGCAAGAATTTTTGGAGGCAATAATGGCAAATGATAACTACAATTTGATTTTAAATTTCTACTTTTCAAAAATATTTCGCCAAGTATCTAAAATTTCTGCCAACATACTCAAATTTTATTCTAAAAAATGGGCTTTGTATGCAAGAGGTTTTGGCTGCAGGCAAAACCTTTTACCTTTGGGATAAAACATGCTTGAAATAGTCACTCTCGCTTCTACATTGCTCCTCATTGCAGTGCTTTTATACATACAACATAAAATTTTGAAGGAACTGAAAAATATCCGTATTCCACCTCCGCAAAAAATTGAAGCTCCTCCGGCAAAGGAAGTGGTTTTAGATTTGAATCCGGTTATAGAAGCCATAAAAGGCATACACATACCAGAACCTCAGAAAATAGAGTTTCCGAAAATTGAAATCCCAAAGATTGAAATCCCAAAGATTGAAGTCCCTCCGGCAAAGGAAGTGGTTTTGGATTTGAATCCGGTTATAGAAGCCATAAAAGGCATACGCATACCAGAACCTCAGAAAATAGAGCTTCCGAAAATTGAAATCCCAAAAATTGAGATTCCCAAGATTGAGCTTCCAAATATTGAGTTTCCGAAAATTGAAATGCCGCAGGCAACAGGGATTAATATAAACACAGAAACTTTGCAAGAAATAGTAACTTTAATGCGGGTAAACCAAGCCGAATTCCAAAGCGGTTTAGATGCTTTCCACAAAGCCATAGATAAATTGCTGGTTCAAATTCCATCTGGCGAAAAGGAATTGGATGCGCAAAAGGAATTTATGCAAAAATTTGAAGCAGCCTTTGCAAAGATTCAAGAGCAAGCCACCGAAGCCATGAACGATAACTCTCTTCGCCTTCAAGAAATTTTAGCTGAATTTTTGAATAAAGAGCGCAGCAATGGCTAGTGAATATAATGAACATTTTGTAAAAAATATGCAAAAGAGAATTGCATATTTCAATGATTCTGGGCTTTGTAAAGAGGCAGAATTGTTGCAAGCCAGGTTAAATTTGCTGAAAGAAAAGACCGTTGAAAAGCCTATTGAGGCACCTGGAGAAATCAAGGCAGAAAATTCAATTGCAAAAAAGCTCAGCGAGAGTTTAAGCGCAAAGCTAAAGGCAGAAACTCGCTATATTCCAGATTTGGAAAAGCAATATATTTTGGAAAATCTCGGCAAAGTCAAAACCTTGAGGGAGCTTGAGCTACTTAGAATAACCTATATAGAGAGAATGGTTAAGATAAACCGCGCAAAAAACAGCAAAGAAATTGCATTTGTTCCCGAAAGCGACACCGAAGCAGGCCCGTATAACAACGAGAAAATCTTCTGCGAAGCTCTAAAGTTAATTCACTCTCAAGACCCGCTTTGGATAGAAGACTTAAAAGAACTGTATTTTTCTATTATGCCTTTAAGTTCGGCGGTAGCAGTTTCTAAATCACCGTTGTAAATGATATATTGATATTTGCCCTTTGTGGTTGCAAATTCCATTTCTTTTTTTGCATTTTCCATTCTAATCCTTATTACCTCTTCTGTTTCTGTTTTGCGATCGCGCAGGCGCTTTTCCAATTCTTCCAAACTAGGAGGCAAAATTAAAATACCTATTGCCTGCGGGTAAACCTTGTCAAAATTGACTTTTCCAAAAACATCCAAATCAAAGGCAATATCTCTGTTTTCCGAGAGTTTTTGCTCCACAAAAAATTTAGGCGTTCCGTAATAGTTGTTGTGAACATTGTTCCATTCAACAAGCTCATTTTGCTCAATCATTTTTTTGAATTCTTGTTCTGTTCTGAAAAAATAGTGAACACCGTCAATTTCTCCAGCACGAGGTTTTCTAGTGGTTGCCGAAACGGAATAAACTACATTTGGGAAATTAGGAATAACCTTATTTATGAGCGTAGTTTTGCCCGCCCCGCTAGCTGCGCTAAATACGAATAATGTCCCTGACATATATGAGAAATATAGCAAAACCGACACTAATTTTACTATATTTATCCAACAGTGCAATTAGCCATAGCCATATTCTTGTTATTCTTTGCGAGCCTCTATGCGCAGCAAGATACCATAACTATGGACATAACGGTTTCAACAGACAAGACTATGCCCATAGGAGTTTTAAATTTTGACCTAGACAAAGGCGATTGGAGCAAGCTAGACGAGCTTCCCCATAAAACCCTTGCAAGGGATTTTTTGCTGAGCGGCCGCTTTTCAACGGTTGAACTAGAGCAATACAACCTGCTAACCCTTTCACGTGCCCAGGCAAAACACTATGTAACCGGCTCACTTTCGTTGTTTGGAACCCAGGCAACACTGGAATGTAAGCTATATGCAACGGCTTCTAGAGAATTGGTAAAAGGCTTTGCCTACATAGGCCCTGTGGATCAGGTTCGCACATCGGTTCACAAATGCACAGACAACATAGTATATCAGCTTTGGGGTGTTTCTGGCTTTGCCTCTACCAAAATGGCTTTTGTCAGCAAAATAGACGGCAAAAAGCAAATTGTAATTGCAGATTACGATGGTTTTCGCAAAAGGCAAATAACTAAAGACAACAGCGTGAACTTTTTACCCGCTTGGAGCAGGGATAATTCCAAAATATACTTTACAAGCATGAGAAACGGCAAGCCTCAGATTTTTGAGAGAAATTTGGGAGGCAGCTCAGATAAGCATCTTTTTCCTCAAATAGACCAGGCTTTTGGTCCGTCTGTGAATCCCAAAGACGGAACACTACTTTTTTCAATAATAGGGCAAAACGGCACGGATATTTGGCTGGGCAACCCTCAAACGGGAAACGCTGCCCGCCTTATTTACACCAAAGACATAGAGGTTAGCCCTTCTTGGAGCCCTTATGGAACGGCATTCCTGTTTTCAAGCGATAGAGGCGGTGCACCGCAAATATATATGGCTCTGAAAGACGGTAGCGATATGCAGCGTGTTTCTTTTGTAGGCAAATACAATGAAAGTGCGGTTTGGTCGCCAGAAGGAGATAAAATTGCCTATTGTACAATGGAAGGCGGAAAATTCAATATTTACACAAGCTCCATAGATGGCAGCGATGTTATAAGATTAACTTCTGAAGGCAATAATGAACGCCCAACTTGGTCGCCAGACGGAATGGCTATAGCATTTTCCAGCGACCGCTCTGGGAGTTCGCAAATTTACATAATGCGCCGCGATGGGAGTGGCGTAACACGTATAACAAATGCGGGTGAAAATTCTTCGCCCG
>Ga0268262_10003029_pt1 | contig 18665 bp, 21 predicted proteins | sample TergutNc150P3_FD_190354 | JGI IMG/M metagenome (GOLD analysis project Ga0268262, IMG submission 190354) | Nasutitermes corniger P3 segment gut microbial community from laboratory colony in Florida, USA - Nc150 P3 (SPAdes) (version 2) | ecosystem: Host-associated > Arthropoda: Insects >...
TTTTGCGAACTTTGCGAAGCCAGCATTGCAGCCTTGAAAGGCAAAAAAGTTGAAATTTACCCGGATTTTTCAAGTGGCGGGATAATAGATGCAAGCCAGTACAACGATGGTCTTCGCGGGGGTCGCGTTAAGGTTAGGGCGCGCATAGAAAAGCTGGATTCCAAAACCCTTGTCATTAAAGAGATTCCCTTTGGAACCACAACCATAAGCCTTGCGGATAGCATAACAAAGGCAAACGAAAAGGGCAAAATAAAAATCAAAAAAGTGGACGACCACACATCCGGCTCTGTTGAACTTGTTGTGCATTTGCAGCCTGGTAGCGACCCACAAACGGTTATAGATGCTCTTTATGCTTTTACTGACTGTGAAAAATCCATTGCCACCAATAACTGCGTTATAGTTGACGAAAAACCTCAGTTCCTAGGTTCAACTGAAATTTTAAAGAAAAGCGCACAACACACAAAATCCCTTTTGGAATGGGAATTGAAAAACAAAATGCTGCACTTGCAGGAGCGTTGGCATTTGCTAAGTTTGGAAAAAATTTTCATAGAGAAGGAAGTTTATGAGGTTATTAAAAAGGCAAAAGACAAAGAAGAAATGATTAGTTTAATAGATGCTGGATTAAAGCCTTATGTGAAAAAATTGCGCCGCAAAGTGGAAACGGAAGATATTTTGAAACTTGCAGAAATGCCAATACGCAGAATATCATCTTTTGACCAGAAAAAAGCAAACGAATTGTTAAAAGAAATTGACGGACAAATTGAAGAAACTCTTTACCACCAAGAACATTTAACTGATTACGCAGTGGAGTGGTTCAAAGGGTTGCTCAAAAAATATGGTTTGGGTAGGGAACGTAAATCGCAGATTGGGGAGTTTGGAAAAGTAAGCGCCATTCACGTTGCCCTATCCAACCAGAAATTATATGTTCACCGCAAAGAGGGATTTGTGGGAACAGGATTAAAAAAAGAGGAATATTTATTTGATGTTTCGGAATACGATGATTTAATAGCATTTTGCCAAGATGGAATGTTCAAGGTGTTCAGGCCATCGGACAAGGCTTTTATAGGCAAAGATATTTTACTTGTGGAAAAATTCAATAAAGACGATGCGCGCAGAATTTACAATGCAATTTATCAAGAAGGCAAAGATGGACCGGTTTATGTAAAACGTTTTAATGTGGGCGGTATAACTAGGGAAAAAGCATATTCAATGGGCAAGGGTGCGCCTGGTTCCAAAATATTATATCTATCTTCAAATCCTAACGGCGAGGCAGAAAGCGTTACTGTTTTCTTAAAACCAAGGCCTAGGACAAAATTGGAAATTCCTGTAGATTTTTCCGAGACCCTTGTGAAAGGTAGAGATGCCATTGGAAATATGGTGACCAAATATGCAGTTAAAAATGTTAAAATATCAAAGAAGGGCACAAGCACTCTTGGCGATATGGAATTATTTTTTGACCAGCTTTCGGGAGTTGTGAGCATTGCAAACAAGGGCGAGAGCCTTGGCGAATTTGGCAAGTTTGATAAACTCCTTGTGCTTAAAGAAAACGGAATGGCAAAAATTTACGAAGCGAGCGATACCATTTTGGTTGGGCAACAAATATCTTATATTGCCCGTTTTGAGCCTACAAAAATATATACCCTTTTATATTTTGATGGCATTGGTTCCCAATATTGCGTTAAAAGGTTTAATTTAGACACAGCACCGCAAACGGTGGAATTTTCGCTTTTAACAGATAATCCAGATAGTTCCATGATTTTGTTTTTTGACGATGAAATTCCCGTTGCCCAAATAGACGGTAAGGAATACAATTTGACAGAACTTGGCGAAATTCGTGGCTACAGGGCTTTGGGAAATAAATTGGATTTCAAGAGAATCAAAAAAGCCATTAAAATCCCAGTACTATCCCTAGAATAAGGCTGTTGATATTGCTTTTGCTTTGATTTGGGGAAATTAAATATTCAAGAGACAACCAAGAGTTTTTGGTATTTTCTACAAGTTTTTCAAAATGTTCTCGCAAGTTGTAAGCAATGGATGTGCTGAGTGAGACTGTATAAATACCTTTTAACATCCAGTCAAAGCTATGCCCAAATGTTAAACCCAAATTTGGCGCTAGCAAAAAACCTGTTCCTATATGGTATCCTACGCTTGAACCTGTTTTTTCAAATATTTCTTTGCATTCAATATCATTTTGGGTTTCACGGAACTCTCCTATATGTGAAAACTCGTTTCTCAAAGTGCTCAAATTGGTATTGTCAAAAGAAAGAACGGGACCTATGAATACAGCGTATTTTTCTTGGGTGTGTATAAATTTTAGATTTCCCGAATATCTTTGATTTACAAGATTATTATCGGAATCTAAATTTCCTCCCAAAAATTTGATGCTTGGCCCGGCAGATATATAGGAATTGTAAAAATAATTTCCCTGTACGTTCCATGTCAATAAATTCTTGCAACCTGTGCGGCTTATTGTGCCAAATCCCATCCCAGCAGTTAAACCTTTGTTTTGTATTATACCTTGACCCGGCAGGGGAATTGTGCCCTGATTTTGGAGAATTGCCTCAGAATAGGCAAAAAGAAACAGTAGGCTAAAAACCAGCTTGTGCAAATAGTTTAGCAACTGCCATATTGTAATCATAGACTGCAAAATAGTAATCCTTTTTCATAAGCAGGTTTTTTTTGTAAGTGCTTGCCAAAAGCCCGGAGGTTTTACCGGGATTTATATCGTATTGAAGCGCAGCACCTTTTAGCATACCTTCCGTTGCTCTAAGGGAATTTCTTGCGCTTTCCAGTTTGCCTTTTGCAACCAAAAAATCTTCGTATTTTTCTTCTATTTGCAATTCAATGCCATTGTGCGCATAGCTTTGAGTTTGCTGCAAAATGCGGTAATCTGTGCGTGCTCCTTTGTAGTTTTCCCACTGGCTCCAAAAATTCAATTTATATCTAACGCCTATACCAAACGCACCGCTTAGTTTGTTCACAGGGTCTTGAGCAAAGGTATTTTTTGAAAGGCTGGTGCGGTCTCCTGCCCATGATTTTGCATATTCAAATTCTCCCATTATAAAGAATTCTGGAGCAAGTTTGGCAGCGGCTAATTCCATTTGCATGTTTGTAGCTTCTAAACCAAAAGCAAGCCGGCGAATATCTGGATGGTGCGTGTATGCCCATTTTTTTAGAGAATCCAGACTTGGCACAAAATCGTTTGTTGCGGAGAGCTGCTCATCTAGAGGCTCAAACAAAACGGAATCTGGCAGTCCAAGGGCAAATTTTGCCGCAAGCCCTGCTTTTTTTAAGCCCGCTTTTGCATCTAAAACAGCTTTATCTATTTCAAAAAAACCAGCTTTTAATTCCAGCAAATCCATTTGCGAAACGCCTTCCTCTTCGTCATCAAGGGCTTCTTCCAGTTTGTCTGCGGCTTTGCGCAATTGCTTGTTGCCGTCTTGAGCGAGTTTGTCCATTTCCATTGCGAGCAAATATCCGTAATAATAGCTTAGGAGTTCCACTTTTTTGTAGTATTCCCTTCCCTCAATTTCCATTTTTTTCTGTTGAAAATCTGCTTTTGTCGCTTTTAATCCCAGTTGTAATTGCCCGTAATTTAAAGGTTGAGCAGCTTGTATCACCATTCCATAAAAAGGTCCCATTTCGGTAAAATCCCATAATTTAGTGGCTTCGCCGTCATCATCAAAGCTTTTTTTTAATCCGGGCACAAGCCCTGTGAGCATTGAAAGTTCAAATTTAGGGAGCAATGCCCCTGCCTTTACCTGCTTTATTTTGTTTTCTTTTGCTAAAAGTGCCATTTTGCTTTCCCTGAATCTGGGGTCTGTTTTCAGGGCAGCTTCAACAAATTCATCCCTGCTCATACGAACTAAATTTCCTTCTGCATAAGAAATGGAGAACAAAAGTATAATAATTAGAATAAATTGCACAGGGGAAATATAGTAAATGCTGATTAAATTTTCTATATTATTCTTATGGATAAAACTCTTGTACCATTAAAAAACGCTTACAATGTTGCAATGAAATTCATAGAAAGCGAATCTATGAAAAAGAAACCTAGTGCCATAGGCTCTGTTTCTTGGACAAACTTGAAAAACGAGCTCAATTTTTTAGATAAAAATAAGTCAGACAGAGTGATGAACTGGCTAATAGAAAACTGGCCGCCGCGTTCAAATTATTCAATGCCATACCTAACCGAAAACGAAAGAAACGCCTTTGATTCAGATGCTTACCGCCTTTTACTTCGCTCATACAGAACCAGAATGGTTCCAGAACGCTTTATAGAAGACATAATAGTTCGCGGCGTTGACTACGATGGCTTACATTTTTCAAAGGAATTTTTGCACAACTGCTTGGCAAAATTTTGGGAAGATTCCATGCAAGAAATTCCTCAATCGTGCATACACTAAGGATAATAGGGGGTGGGCTTTCGGGGTGCGAGGCAGCTTTGCAGCTTGCCTGCCGTGGGTTTAATGTGGATTTGTACGAAATGCGAAAAGGGGAGGGCAAAACTCCGGCTCATAAAACAAATAATTTGGCAGAACTTGTATGCAGCAACAGTTTTAAGGGAACACAGCTCACAAGTGCTCACGGGCTTTTGAAAAATGAGCTTAAAATGCTCGGTAGTTTTCTTTTGCAGGCAGCCGAAAAAGCAAGGGTTCCGGCAGGGGAGTCTCTAACCGTGGATAGGGAAATTTTTAGCAAAGAAATAGAGCGTTTAATAGCAGGTAGCAAAAAAATAACCTTGCACCCAGAGGAATGCACTGATTTGAATTCCGATATTCCAACGCTTGTGGCTGCGGGTCCTCTTTGCAGTGAAGCTCTAGCGGAGCAAATAAAAAAAATTACGGGCGAAGAATTTTTGCATTTTTTTGATGCGGTGGCACCAGTTATAGAAAGCGATACCATAGATCATTCTTTGGCTTATGCTATGAATCGCCACGAAAAAGGAGATTCTGCCGATTTTATAAACTGCCCACTAGATAAAGAAACATATTTCGAATTTGTAAAAAGATTGCAAGAGGCAGATAGCCTAGAAGAGAAGCCTTTTGAAAAAGGGGAATTATTTGAAGGCTGCCTACCCATAGAAGAAATGGCTCGGCGCGGCACAGATACCCTTCGTTTTGGACCAATGCGTCCCATTGGGCTTGGCAAGCATTACGCTGTTATACAGCTTCGCGCAGAAAATGCGCAAAAAACACTATACAATATGGTGGGCTTTCAAACTAGGCTCAAATGGAACTGCCAAAAAGAAATATTTAGGCTTGTTCCCGCTTTGAAAAACGCCGAGTTTGCAAGGCTTGGTTGTATGCACCGCAATACATTCATAGAAAGCCCAAAGTTCTTAGACAAAACCTTAAAATTAAATTCACATAAAATTTGGTTTGCAGGGCAGATTACTGGAGCCGAAGGCTACACAGAAGCCATAGCCACTGGCTGGTATGCTGCATGGAACATGGCAAATTATATACATGGCAGAGAACCTGAGTTTCTTCCGCACGGAACTTGCATTAGGGCATTGGTAGAAGCCATAACTGCTCCAAATGAGCATTTTCAACCTATGAATTTCAATTTTGGGTTATTGCCAAGGCCAGAAAATTTACGAAAAGGCATAAAAAAGAATTTTTTAATTGAGCAGGCTCAAAAAAATTTAAGTATATTTTTGCAATGTTGCCAAAAGAATTGAACTTGGTTTTAAGAAAGTACAAAAACAAAGTTTTTGTGTACGCTTGGGAGTATTTCACCAAGCGCATACACGATGAATTGGTTTACTCAGTATTGGAACAATCTCCATTTTTTTATGTGGAAATAAGGTTTAGTGTTGTTTATAATGAATTGCCCTCAGCAGATGACCGCTTGAAATTTTGGAAAGCATTCTTTGAATTAGCTTCAACAAAAAAGAGAGGTTGCGATTTGTGTGGCTTTTTAAATGAAAATGAGGGGATAGGTTTTTTGTTTGTGGATTCGGTTATGGGCAACAGTGGAAACAATCCGGTTTGGAACAGATTTTGCAATGAAGTGGAAGCGCAAACATCTTTTGATATGCGAAAATGGAAAGGAATAATTTACGCTGAATATCCACCAAAGGAGTTTTTTGTAAAATAATGAAAATTTTCGTTTTATCTTCGGTTTATCCACGTTTTGATGCGGATACAGAGGTTCCTTGGCTTAGAATTTCTTTGCGAGAATTAAAAAAAAACAATTGCGAACCAACGCTTATTGCCCCAGCATTCAAAGGTCTTAAAAATCACAGCATAGATGGAATTCCTGTTTACAGATTCAGATATGCACCAGCAAGCTTGGAATTTTTAACCCACGATGAAGGAGCGCCGTCTAAAATTGCGAGAAATCCATTGCTACAGTTGCTTGCAATTCCATACATTATTTCTGGTTCCATTAAAACCTTGTTTTTGTGTTTAAAGCTAAAGCCAGAAATTATGCACGTTCACTGGCCCTTTCCACACGCTTTTATGGCATACTTTGCCGCATTTTTTTGCAGAATTCCAGTTGTTCTAAATTTTCATGGCGCAGAACTTTTGCTTGTTAAAAAGAAAAAATGGATTAAGCCCATATTGAAATTATTTATAAAAAAGGCAAATTTAATTTTTGCAAACAGTTCTTTTACTGCAAAAAAAATAAAGGAAATTTACAATAGGGAAGTTGAAATTTCGCCTTATGGAACAACTTTAGGTGTGTGCGCCAAGCGTGATAAATCAGCCTTTCAAAGCAAATTCAAGGTTCTTTTTGTTGGTCGCCACATTGAGCGCAAAGGAATAGAATATTTAATAAAAGCGGCTGGAGCGTTGGACTGCGCAAAGTTTGAAATTCGCATAGCGGGGCAGGGAGATTTGACTGAAAAATTGAAAAAGCAAGTGGCCAAAGAAGCACCGGAACAAGTTATATTTTTAGGGAAACTTTCAACAGAAGACCTTGAAAGAGAATATAAAAATGCAGACTGTTTCATTTTGCCCGCGATTGTAGATTTCAAAGGAGATACCGAAGGATTGGGCGTTGTTTTGATAGAAGCCGCTCAATATGGACTCCCGATAATTGCAAGCGATGTTGGCGGAATTCCAGACGTTGTTATAGACAAAAAAACCGGTTTGCTTATTCCAGAAAAAAATCCAGAGGCAATAGCAAATGCAATAAAAGAACTTTCAGAAAACGAAGAACTGCGGAAATCCCTTGTTTTGGGCGCAAATGAGCATATAGAACAGAATTTTTCTTGGAAGAAAATTGTGGAGAGGCAGGTTGGGGTTTATCGGCGTTTAATTGTATGAGCTCCGATACCTATTTCCTCTAATCTCTTAGCTCCAGGCTCAATATATTGCTCAAAAGATTTTATCCCTTTTTTCTTGCTCAAAAAACAATAAGCACCAAGGGCTTGCATAAGTCTCTGAGTGCTTGCTACTAAAAAATCTTCCCAAGCAGTTTCAAACGAAACATTTTTTAAAAGTGGATTTGCACTTAGCCATAGCTCAAATAATTGTTTAACGGTCTCTGCTGGAATCATCATATACGGATCCCACAACAGAGAAGCTACGTCATAGTAAATTGAACCATTCCTTGCACCTTGAAAGTCTATGAAGGCAATTTTATTTTCACCATAAATCATTATGTTTTGCGACTGAAAATCCCTATGCATCAAAACTTTTGGCTGCGCTGCTGCCTTTTTTGCCAAGTCCTTGAAAAATGCGGATAAATCCGCTGGGATTTCGGTATATCCTAAATGAGCTTGCAAATAGTTTTCTGCATAGTAAGATGTTTCCCAAAGATAATAGTTTTCGTCAAAAATTCTGTTTGCAAGTTCGTTATCAAGAGCAAAGGCTCGCTCGCTCGCCTCTTGCCAAGCAATTAGTTTTTCCAAAACAGCGGGGTAGTGGAGCATTGGTTGGTTGGCATCATAAAGCCTAACAGAGCCCAAATCTTGCATAACAACACGCTTTTCTTTTTCGTCAACTGCGTAAATTTCTGGTGTTGGGAGTTCCAAAGAGTTGAACAATTTTCCATAGCGAACAAAACGCTCAAAATCAGGGTCTCCTTCGTAAGACTGCTGCAAAATCAGAGAATACCCCGCGCTAGACATTCTGTAATATTTTCTTCCAGAACCAGCGGAACCAGCGGCGGTAAAAGAATCTGGATTTTTGGTGGACACCGCTTTCATCAAGCCTTTGGGCGAGCCAATATCTATCCAAAGCGAATTTTTATCTGCTATTTGCACAAAAGGATTTTCGCCTTTTTTTATCAGTTTTGCCCAACAATTCCATATATCTCTTTCTGCAACTTGTTCCCAAGCTTTTTCTGAATACCAGGATATTCCTGTGAATGTGGCATTTTCCGTGCCTTTCTCGCCAAATCTGTTTTCAATGCCAACTAAATGCCCGTCTTTAATGCAAAGCGTATTTATTTCTGGGTTGTCTATAGCGAGAAGTGCGCAAGTGGCTCCTGAGTTTCTCGCCTGTTTCAAAAATGTTTCTACATCCAAATTGTGTTCGCAGTCTCCATTTAAAACAATGAGTTCGCCTCTTTCTCCTTCGCTGTACATTCTCTGAATTGGGCCTCCTGTTCCCAAAATCTCAGGCTCAAACCAAACCTTGTCAATGCCGAGTTCTGTAGCTACGTTTTGTACTTGTTCTGCCAAATGGTGCGAGTTTGCGTGGATTTTTTCTGAACCTATTTTTTTCGCAAGCAAGGCTTGCCGCCCAAGTGGGCAGTTATCCCCTATGGGAATAAGAGGCTTTGCTATTCGCTCGGTTAAGGGGCGAAGCCTTGTTCCTAGTCCTGCTGCTAGTATTAGAGTGTGAAGCACTATAGATTTTCAACTAAAAAATAATTTCTGTGCAGTTTTAAACATATCTTCTTTTTCTTCTAAGTCGCGGCATTCGGCGTAAATGCGAACTTTTGGCTCTGTTCCGCTTGGGCGGATTAGCATCCAAGAATCGTCTGTGAATATTATTTTAACTCCGTCTATGGTTATCAATTCCTTGACACTTTTGTTTTTGCTGCCTATGGAAATTTGCGTGCCGGGTTGCGCGGATTCTGCTATTTTATGAACTTTATCCATAAGTGGAGCACCAACCAATGATTTATCCACCTCAAAGCCGGAGCGTTCAGGGTAAAGGCGGCCGTATTCTGAGTATAAAAGATCTAAATATTCGCCAAGATTTTTGCCCGTTACAGCCATAATTTCTAAGGCTAGCAAAAGCCCAAAGCTAGCATCTTTTTCCAAAGTGTTGTTTAAACCTGTTATGCCATCGGATTCTTCAAAGGCTATTAAGGCTTTGGGACTAGCGTTTCTCTTTAACCAAGGGCGAAAGTTTTTAAAACCAACTGGAGTTTCCATAACAGGGATTCCCAGTTTTGCTGCTATGATATTTGCAAAATTAGATGTTGCAACGGATTTTGCGAGGACACCTTCTTCTTTGCGCCAAGTTACCATATAGTGAAAAGCTAGTGCGCCAAAACTGTTCATATCTATTTCCCTTGTACCATCGTAAAAGCGAATGCGGTCGCCGTCTGGGTCAAAAATTGCACCTAAGCGAAAGCGGCTTTTGCTGGCATTTAAAACCTGTTTTACTCCAGCGAGGTTTTTAGAAGATGGTTCTGGGGCAATGCCGCCAAACAAGGGGTCTGTTTCGGTTCTTAGGCTGGTTAGGCATTGTGGACTGTTCAAAAATGCGGCAGGCCTGCCTCTTGTTGAGCCGTGAACGTGGTCGCATACTAAGTCTATGCTTTCTTTTGAGAGCAAGGATTGAATTCTGCCATATTTTATGGTTCCCTGTTTTTCTGAGAATAGTTTATAGATTTTAATTGGGTCTATTATTTCCCAATTTACGCTGCCCATTTTTTCCCAAACGTGGGTTTTCATTAGGCTATTTGAGTTAGCGGTTATTTTATCCGTTATTTCTGGACCTGCGGGACCTCCGTCTGCCGGATTGAATTTTATTCCATTGTAATGATTTGGATTGTGAGATGGAGTCATGTTCACCGAGCAAGCCGCCCCCAAAAGCTCTATTGCCGCACTGAATTCCGGCGTTGGCATTTCTCCGCCATAATAAACCTTTATGCCCGCTTTTATGAATTGGTCTGCCACCACTTCGCAAAATTCTTTGCCGAGCAAGCGGTTATCGTGCCCAACTACCAAGCCTTTTGTTTGCAGTTCTTCAAAAGAATTTACGCCCAGTGCTTCAAAAGTTGCCGCATCTGCTTCTCTGTAAACTTGCAAAATGGCTTTTGCCACAACCTGAATATTTTTCAGCGTGAATTCAGAACCTATTTCGCCGCGCCAACCGCTTGTGCCAAAACTCACAACAGCGGGTTCCGTTGAACTAACTGCCGCTTGCTTTACCTGTTCCACAAGTTCTGCAACACGCTCTGGGTTAAAACCCGGAGCTTGGATTTGTTTCCAAATTTCTGAGACATTTATTTTAGGCATGGGGGTAATATACAAATTTCTTTTAGGGTAAAGCGATTATCGCTGCATCAATGGCATTTATGCCGTAATTTGCCCATAAATCTCAAACAAACGCTTTCAAATCTAAATACATAGCTCTTGTTTGCTCTTGTGCATCTTTTTCTGTTAAGAAATCAAAACCATTCTTCTTGTAAAATTCTAGTGCATTTTGATAAGCATCAACGGTGATAAAACGGCAACCTGCCTGCTGTTTTAGATGGGCATACATTTCTTTAACAATTCTAATTATCAATTTCCCAAAACCAGAATTTGCATATTTGGTAGAAACAGCCAAACGACCGATTTTCACAGCAGGATAACTTTTTCTGCGTTTTTCATTTGCAACAGTTCTATTGAGCTTATTCCATTGAGCCTTGCCTAAATTTTCGTCTCTTGTTATTCTATCATTAGAGAGACAAAAATATGCAATAATATCATTGTCATCTCTAATTAGGTAAGTTGTGGCAAGCATTGACAAAATATATTTTTTTGCGTCTTTAAGCAGAAAATCATTGAGGTCTTTATCTGAACAGTCAAATGCATCTAAAGTCGTTCTCTGTTGAAGTACGTCTAATTTCCATTTAATGTCTGAAATTTTGCTCATGGCATAAAGAATGTCGCACGTTGTTTAGCTAATTCGTAAGCTTTGCGTTGTGCCAGAATTTCTTTCTTAGGAGCTGGTTTTAAATTTTTCATAGCTCTGTCGAAACGGCGAGCATCGTTGCCTGTCAAAATCGGGGTTTCTGCTATTGGTCTTGCCATATTTTGCCTCTATTCGTAATATAGTAAACGCAATAACTATGCCACTGCAAAAACTGCGAATTTGATTTGTATTTGCGGTTTTAATGTGTCCAAAAAGTGTTTAAACAGTGTTTAGATGGGTTTTGGACAATTTTTTTATGAATTGAGAAACTCCTCAAACCTTTTTAACGCATTAATGAATGCATCGTGGCTTCTCTTGCCAAACTTACTTTCACTGCCACCCTTATCGTATTTTTCTACATAAAGCTTTATGTTGCTTGCAAGTTGCTCAACAGATATTCCTTCTCTTTCGCAAATTTTTGGAATACGTTTTTTTGAATAATCATAAGTAGTAGAAGGGAGACCAGAAGGTGTAATTTCACTATAACCTCGTTCGATTAAATTTTTTTCAAATTTATCTAACATAATACTTCCAATTTTGATTTGCATAAATATCTCTCGTAGTAAAAACGAATAACGCTAATAGCAAAAATAACGATTTTTATTTTTCTTCCGTTGCTAGGATTTTAGCTAATCCTTTGCCGTCATTCAGTTCTTCAATGTAAAGATAACGAAGATAACCGTCAACCGCTGGGTAAAATCCCAAATATGCAGAATTTCCTTTAATAAATAATTCTTGATTTATTGCATTAAAGATAGCGGTACTTATATTCCTAGTATTAAGCCAAGAAGTAACTTCGGCTGGTGTACCTGTTATAAAAGATTGTGCTTTGTCACCGCATATTGAATACATATTTACATAGTTATTTGTGCCATCGGCAATAAAATATGTGTTATCCAACGGTGGCGAAAATAAATTTGCATAGCCAACACATACTGTCCCTATTTCACCATAAAATATTTTTTCTTTTGGCAAACCTCCACTAATACTGGAACTACTCGGTGGGGGCGGTGGCGGAATATATTCGCTTGAACTACTCGGCGGTTGTGGCGGAGTATAAGCAGAAGAAGAACTCGGGTTTTGGCTTGGTGACGAGTAGCCACCACTTGGACCAGAAGGCGAATCGCTAGAACAGCCAAATGTGAATGCCAAGGCAAGCCCAAAGCCTGCCGCCAATGCGAACTTAGAGATTTTGTTCCTCATATTGCTGTCTCCTATAAAAAAGCAAATTTTTTTCATACTTCCCTCACAAGTTCTCTACGACTGCCGAGGGTTTCAATAACAATTTTGGCTACCATTTGCCCTTGGGATAAACCCATAGGATCTATAGCCCGTGCTTCATCAATAATTTTGACAATATATTTAGGTACTCTAATACTTGTCATTCTGTCTTTATAAGTAGTCATATTGACTATAATATATAAATATTTTGTCATTTTGTCAATATTTTTTTAAAAAAAGACAAATAAATGCGTTTTTTTATGGTGTTTATAGTCAAAATGTATATATTTTGACTATGAATCATAAAATTGGGTTGAAAATTTTCAGAAAACGGCTGGGTTTAAGCCAAGATGAAATTGCCGAAAAATTGGATTGCGTTAAGACAACCTATCAAAGTTGGGAAAATGGTCGGAGAGAACCTCCAATTGACATTATAAGAAAATTGTTTATTCTTGGTGTTAAAGTAGAAGAACTTTTTGAAGTTGAATATAACGAAATACAACACCTTATACCTAAATATGCTGACGAAAATTTTGAAAATAAGGTGTTAAACAAAATTGAAAGTTTGGAAAAAAAACTAAATGAAATTATCGTTTCAAAAAAATAAACTTGAAAAGCCCTACAACACCCACGCCTTAGAGCTATCTTTCATATAGAACTTTCCCCGTCTCTACAATCTCTTCAATAAAAAAATCTTTTTGCTTTCGCAAATATTCAAATTCAGCAAGAGTGTAAACTATTATATCCATCGCTATTTTTTTATGAATTTCGCGAAGAGCCAACGACACAGGATTACCTCTTTCTATAAATTCGTCAAAAGTTTTAGACCTTTCCTCCGAATCCAATACAACCACAACATCCAAATCACTATCTTCCGTAGGATTGCCCCTAGCGTAAGAACCAAACAAAATAACCTTGAGAGGCTTTAATTCCTTGAGCCTTTCGGTCATTTCATCTATGAGATGTTGGTTGTGCATTAAAGCAAATATAGAAATTCTTCTTGTGAACCCATAATTAATTTTTCTACCTTACACCCAATGCCCATTTACCTGCTTTTTGGAATACTCGTGAATAGCGTTATAGCCCAAACAATAATCTCGCCCTTTGACCCAGCGGTACGCATAAATGGTCGCTTTGCAAAAGAAGCGGGCATTGCCAGAGCCTCGTTTTCTGGTGTTGAATTTATCATTGCCTTTGAAGGCACAGAAGCAAGCGTTTTGCTAAAAAGCCCCGGCAATGTGTTTAGCGTAGCTTTAGACGGCAAGCAATTACCGCTTCTTGATTTATCGGCAAATGCCAGCGAGAAACATCTCATAGCGAAAAATCTCGCAAAAGGGATTCATATAATCAGCGTTGCAAAACGTACGGAATCCATACAAGGCGATGCCCTTTTCAAAGGATTTGAAATAAAAGGCGTTCCAAAAAAAGAAGCATTGCCGCAAAAGCCAAAACTCAAGATTGAATTTTTAGGGAATTCCATAACAGCAGGCTACGGGGTTTTGGACTCGGTGAAGGAGCATACCTATTCTCCCACAACGCAAGATGTATTTTCATCCTATGCGGGAGTTGTTGCGAGAGAACTCAAAGCGGAGATGCGAACAGTGGCTTTTTCTGGCAGGGGAGTTTTCCGCAACAATTCAGATTCAGGTGACCCCCGCACTTTGCCGGAATTTTTTTCGTATATAAGCGTGAACGCAAAAATCCCCTGGGATTTTTCTTGGCAACCCGACATTGCCGTTATTGAGCTTGGAACAAATGATTTTGCCTTGAACGCTCCAGATTCCGCAGGGTTTGTAAATTCAGTTGTAAAGTTTGCAAAGCAGATTAGGGAAAAATATCCCAAAGCAAAAATAATTATAACAGACGGTCCTATGCTAAACGATTTTTGGCCCGAAGGAGTTCCCAGTTTAACCCTTTGCAGAAAATTCTTGGATGCTGCAAAGAGCGAACTCGCAAAGCAAGGCATTTCAGTTCACAGATTTTCGTTTTCGCCGCAAGACGGCTCGCTGGGTTATGGGGCGGATTGGCATCCGAGCAAAAAGCAGGCGGAGAAAAATGGGAAGGAGTTGGCGGAATTTATTGGGTCAGTTTATTAGCTCCACTATTTTTTTAGCCTCATCCAATTTATATTGTTTGCCAGACCATTTATCTAAATAAGGGATGATTCCAGAGCCAGAAGAGCCATTAAATTTATAATTTCCGCTGATTAGGGTATTATTATTGTAAGCGAATATAATTTTATCGCATTGCTCCTTGTTTAAATCAAAAGATATTAGGCAATCATAAAACTCATCTGCAAAAAGATAATTTGAGATATTTTTCAGATTATCAATAAAAGCGTTTCGCACTTCCTCGAATTTTAATAAGGTTTCAAAAATTTCTTTATAAGCTATGTTCCAATTACATTTTAACGCCTGAAAATTTGCGGCAAATCCCTTGGGACTGCCACCACCGAGATCCACATAGATATGAGGAATTCCAAAAGCTTGGGAAAAACCTATTTCCTGATTAGCCCAGTCGCTATCATAAAAATCCGCTGTGATGAGCGCAACAAAAGCATCCATCGAAAGCAATGCTTTTTCTATTTCCTTTTGCCCCTCTTCTGACGGCTCAATATCATTAGCCACAAATGCACAAATACCGTATCCTTTAAATTCTCGTTTAAGTTCAAAAGCTTTCTCTTTGTAAGTTGCGCTATGACTCAAAAACACTCGAAAATGATTTTTCGTCCATATATTATTGGCTTCACTTTCAGGAATTTCTTTATATTTCATATCAATTCTCCTATTTTATCATAAAACACCTCTTATAATAAAATACAAATTTTCAACCCCTCTTAAATTCCGCAATGGCTTTTAAAAATCTTTCGCCATATCGTTCCAGCTTTACCTTGCCAACGCCAGATACATTCAGAAATTCCTCATCAGTTGCAGGAACTTTCATGCACATATCTATTAGGGTACTGTCTGGGAAAACTACGAATGCTGGAACGTTTTGTTCTTTTGCTATTGTTAGCCTTAGTTCGCGCAAAATAGCGAACAGTCTGTTGTCAACGGGTCTGGTCTGTTTTTTATTGGTTGCGATTTCTGGTGCTTGCTTTTCTTTTAATAGTTTCATTTGCACGGTTTTTCCGTCTCGCAAAACTTCGCTTGCACAATTTCCCAATTTGAGCACGGGGTATTCGTCATCTGTTTTTAAAAGATAGCCAGCCAATATCAGTTGGTTGATTATCTCATACAATTGCTTTTCGGTTTTTTCACTTATGCCATAAGTTGAGAGCTTGTCAAGCTGCAAACGTAGCACTTTTTCGCTTTTGCTTCCACGAAGCACGTCTATTAGCATTTTCTGCCCATACCTCTCTTTCATCCTCGCTACGCAAGAGAGGATTTTTTGTGCCTCAACCGTTATATCAACCATTTCAAAATTCGTATCGCAATTTCCGCAGTTGCCGCAGTAATTCGGCGGGTTTTCTCCAAAGTATTTAAGGATATATCCACGCAGGCAATCGTTAACGGAACAGTAAAATGTCATTTCACGCAACCGTTTGCGATCGCGTTCCTTGAGCAATTCTTCCGTTTCCCTGTCGGGATATTGCACATCGCGGGCGTTTTCAATGAGCCATAAGTTTGTACGCACATCCTGCCCACTGTAAAGCAAAATGCAATCTGCCGGTTCACCATCGCGCCCTGCGCGTCCGGCTTCCTGATAGTAGCTTTCCATATCTTTGGGCATATTGTAATGCACCACAAAAGATACATTCGATTTGTCTATTCCCATACCGAAAGCGTTTGTGGCAACCATTATTTGCGCACGGTCGTATAGAAAATCGTCTTGGTTATCGTGCCGCTCATCATCGGCAAGCCCAGCGTGATAGCGTGAAGTGTTGTGTCCGTCTGTTTTCAGTTTTTCGCAAACTTCCTCAACAGCAGCGCGAGTGGAGCAATAAACAATTCCGCTACGTTCCTTTTGCTTGCTTAGAAATGCGGTAAGTGCTGCGTATTTGTCTTTGGTTTTTTGTACTTCAAAATAGAGATTTTCGCGGTTAAAGCCAGTCACCAAAACAACGGGGTCTTTTAACTCAAGCAAAGCAACTATATCCTCTCGCACCCTCGCCGTTGCTGTTGCCGTAAATGCAGACAAAATTGGACGATTAGGCAAACTCGCGACAAACTCCGGTATCTTTGAATAGCTTGGGCGAAAATCCTGCCCCCACTGTGATATGCAGTGCGCTTCGTCAACGGTTAGCATGGATATTTTTGCGGACTGCGCAAAGCTCAAAAAATCTGGCGCAAGCAACCTTTCGGGTGCAATGTAAATCAATTTGTATGCCCCTTCCCGTGCCTTTTGCAATGCCTTGTCTATTTGCCAGTTGTTAAGCGAAGAATTGATAAAAGCCGCAGGAATGCCCGACTGGGTGAGTGCATTCACTTGATCTTTCATCAGTGAAATGAGCGGAGAAACAATAAGGGAAATTCCATTCATCATAAGCGCAGGTATCTGAAAACATACTGATTTTCCCGCTCCGGTGGGCATAACCCCCAAAACATCCCTGCCAGCAATCACGCCGTCAATGAGCGTTTCCTGCCCGCTACGAAAACTATCATAGCCAAAATACTGCTTTAGGGTTTCAAGTTTGGTCATAAACGGAATTTTTAGTTTGAATATAGTAAATGCAACAACTATGCCACTCAAAAAAACTGCGAATTTGACTTGGGTTTGCGGTTTTAATGTGTCCAAAAAGTGTTTAAACAGTGTTTAGACGGTTTTTGGACAGTTAATTATAGTTGGGAAAATTTTTTCTAAATTTAGGATTGCTTGTAAATTTAAGGAGAAGTAAATGAATAAGACTTTGGCAAAAGAACTCAAAGAAATAGCGGACAACGCTAATGTTCCAGAAGCAGAATATCTTGAATGGAGAAATAAAAGGCTCACAAAAGAATTTTTCGAGAAATTGAAAGAAACAGCAAAAGCAGGAAAATATTGCATTGAAGCAATAATAGAATCAACTCTAGACGATCTTTGCTGGTCGCGCTGGTGCGGGAGTCATGACTTTACTTATGCTGATAAGAAAGTGTGGTGGTCAGTTCAGTGACCTCTCTCCCCCAATGACCCTCCTAACCGAACAATCCTTTGAAGAGAAAACGTGATAACAGTCCGCAGAGCGGACAAAACGAGCGGAGGTACTATGAACAAAAAACAAGCAATTTGCAAGGCTAAAAAAACGCCGGCAAAAAAAGGAAAGGGCATAGACCCCACCTACTACGAAACTCACAACTTTGCCGCTGATTTTAGACAGGCAGAGAAAGAAGGGAATTTAATTCTACCTAGAAAGGGTGAAAACGTTTTCCAAGCGGTCAAAAGACACTTAGCGGAAAAAGCCGCAGCCAAAGCCGCAGAAAGAAAGGCACTATCGGAGAAGAACAAAAACGCCTCTATTTCTATGCGAATACCCGTCTATATTGTCAATTTGGCAAAGGCAGAGGCTAAACGCGCTGGAGTTCCCTACACGTCTTTTATGGTTGGCATTATTGAAAAGGCTATGACAAAGCCCGGGCCGCGTTTGTAGTGGATTTATGAAGCGAGAAGAAGACCCTAGCGATGATGTGGATATACCGGATATATTCACCATCATAGAAAAAACAATAGGCGGCATAATACACGCCGTTTTAGGTTTATTTGGTGCTATTGTAGCTATTGTATTTTTGGTTAAATTTTTTATTTGGCTTTGGTGAATATACCCCCTCTTTTTTCTTGCAAGGGTTTTATTAAAAAAATCCCACCCCCTCAGAATTGGTTTCATTTTTCTAAATTTAGGATTGTTCGCAACCATTTCCCTCGCATACAAATACTTGCCAGGCGAAACCAAACCCATTGCCTTGCAGCGCGGCAAGAAATGCCTGCGGCAGATATACCGGAGAATAATAGAGCGGCAAACCAATGGCATTGCAAAAATAATGCTATACACTTACACAGGCATTCAGGATATAAACGCCGTCAATCACGACACTAACCCAGACGGCAATGATAAGATTTGCATAGTGACAGGACGTATAATTTTCAACCAGTTGGAAAAAAAGGAGGAATAGATATGCTTGAAAAATCAGCATCACAGGCGTTCAAAATAAAATACGCATTGCGGAGCGAGAAGCAATGCGCCACAACGGATGCAGACCGGTCCGGCGGAGCGCGTGGATAGGGAGGATAGTAAAGCGAGCGTGGCGGATTGGAGCATCGCGCCCGGCTCGTTCCCTGAAAATGTTTTCCAGTTGTCCGATTTCAGGATTTTCATTGGTCCGTCAAATGGGAATGAGCCAACGGAATCGCATTCGGCAACCGAATTTTCGCTAAAAA